>ERZ795054.88-NODE-88-length-165246-cov-7.353736_pt1 | contig 165246 bp, 8 predicted proteins | sample MGYA00375138_ERZ795054 | MGnify/ENA primary metagenome ERZ795054 (study PRJEB30183, sample SAMN05720215) | anaerobic digester metagenome | isolation source: active sludge of municipal wastewater-treating anaerobic digesters | place: USA | collected 2014-12-23 ... | reverse complement strand
CTTGAAGTCAACCCCGAGACCAACCTCAAGACTACCCGCGACCTGTATACAGTCAGCAGCAACGCGGTGAAACTGAACTTCGATTTCGCCGGCATCAAGGACGGCACTAAGGCCGCAGCGTTGAAGAAAGATATCGCCGGGATGATCGTGCTGCGCACCGATACCGGCACCAGCCGCATCGAATCGTTCGCCGTGCCCAAGTCCGATGCCGCGCAGGTCTATCCTTTCGAATTCGTGGATACCACCACAGAAACCGGGCATACCTATGAATATACCGCTTATGTCTACGGCAACAATTACACCAGCAGCGAGGAATCCGAGCCGGTGCTGGTCAAAGTGGGCAATCTGGTTGAGCCGATTTCCCAGGCGCCGACGCTGACCGTATACGGCACGGAAGGCAAGCTGCATGTGATGATCGAGTTGACCGAGTTCAAGGATAAGGTCGGCACCAGGTACAACGGCCCGCTGGTGGGCGCTTACGAAGTCAAGATTATCGATACGAAGACCGGCGTGGAAGCGTTCAGCGAGGTGATCGGCGCCAATTACGACGCTTCCAAGCATAACGGCCTCTGGGACGAAGAGATCCGGCCACACCTGGCTCTGGACCTGGGCGCCGGCGATTACGATCTGATGGTCAAAGCCTGGGAGCGCAATCCGCTGGAGTACAGCAATTTCAAGGGTTCCAGTCCGTGGGCAGTCAAGCATATTTCCCTTGAAGCCGAGAACGCCTGGCAGACCAGGATCTACGAGAATGAAGCTCCGTTCTTCACCCAGGAAACCAGGGATATGAAGCTCAAGGACAACACCCGCGATTTCTACGTCACCTGGGATGCTCCGATGGAAGCGGATTTCGACAATTATATTTTCCAGTTCTCCTTTGACCAGAAGTACTCCACCGACGCCGCTAAAACCTGGTACACCTTTACCCTGCCCAAGAGCCAGCAGGGCTTCCATGTCGCGGTCATGCCGGAAGACGTGAAGAACTACTTCACCCTGGCTAACGGCGTGTACAGCGGCAAGGTGGACTGGAGGATCAAGAACGTCCGCGATACGGATTCCGTCAAGATCGGAGACATCTCCTCGGATTACGTCTTCATGAGCCGCAACCTGAATATTCGCGCCGAGGATGTGGATGCGTTCTCGCGGGATATCGCCGCTCGCCAGCATTCTCTCCAGGACGTCGGGTATGTCTATAATTCCATCCCGCACACCCTGCTGGTGGAGAACCGCTTCAGCGAGACCGAGGACAACAAAACCTATCAGTATGCGCTTCAGCGTAATTACGAGATTTTGACCGGCAACAAGACCGAGCTGTTCAGCAGCGAGCTGTATCGCATCGAAGGCAATAAAGAATGGACCTTCATCCACGGTCTGTACCCCCGCGAGAATAAAGAAGCGGTTTTCAACGGCAGGATGACTTTTAGAGAAGCCGCCACTATGGAAGGGATCAAGCTTCCGGGTTCCATATCTTCCGAATTCCGCGCAATCTATCCCGAAGAGACCGAGTTCAATTTCTACACCGAGACCATCCGCGGCATGGAGATGTACAAATTCTATCATCCGTCTTATTCCCGTCTGCCGGCTCTGGAATTCACCCGCGACGGCATCTCCGTCTACGACATCGCCACCCAGGAGAAAGCAGCTTACTACAAGACAACCAGCGACCTGGTATTCAACGAGCATCCCGTCGGAGTTATCCAGGGCGCCGATATGTCCACCGAGCTGATGGCCTTCCTGGAAGCCAAGGGCGTGCGTATCAACGCCGGCCGCAAAGATAATTTCAAGGCGGTCCTGGATCAGACCATCAGCCTGATGCCCAAGGCGATCATCTGGGAAAAGGCAGCCTCCAACGGCAAGACTTCGTATCTGATCTACGACAGCATTCATGACGAGCCGGCCATCGTCGTGGACGATAAAGTGTTCTTCACCCAGGTCCTCTGGAAGGGCATGATTGTGCAGTACGTGTTCAGTAAGGAATACCGCGATATCCCGCAGACCACCCCGGTGATCGCCGACGGCAGCATGAAGGTTAAGAGCGGGTCGGACTCTTTTGCGGTCAACGTGTGGGATCCGGCGACCAATCAGACTTCTCTGCTGATGCCGGAGACCGTGGTGGATACCTATGAAGTCCGCGACACTGCCAACAACATTCTCTTCACCGCCTTGCTCGAAGCCAACTCCCAGTTCGGCCGGGTGCTCGCCCAGCAGTCGAAAATGAAAGACGCCGCGGGCAATGAAGCAACCTATATGTACGTGGTGACCAAATTCTCTGAAAAGGATATCTACGAACCCCTGGAGTCGGTGTTGCTCAAATATAACGCCGGTAAACAGGTCTGGGAGAAGGTGACCGGGACTACCACCGAAGCCAAAGAATCTGCGCAGGCAGTCGCGCAGTATAATGACATGCCGGAATGGATGCAGCAGGAAGTGGTTAACGTTACCGCGTTCATCAGCCATACCCAGAAGCCGGCGAACCTGGTCAAGTCCGCCGTGGTAACCACGGAAGGCGAAGTGTACCATACCTGGGTGGTCGAGGGCGACGCCGAAGGCCGCATCGTGTTCATGGATCGCGGCGGCGATTTCACCTTCAACGCGGATTTCTTCGGCTACAGCAATACCCCGCTGCGCGGATACATCATCAATAAGGCCAGCGGTAAGATCTACGCTTTCGAGAACAAGGACGGCAAAGAATCAAAGATCCTGCTTAACGGCGCGGAGTATATGCTGGCTAACGATGAAGATGACGATTTCATGCGCGTTATGTTCCAGGGCCTGGACGCCGCCGGCGCCAGAACCGACGCGCCGTTCTTCAGATGGTATCCGTCGTTCGATCCCATCGGCGGAAGATACAATTACGAGCAGAGAGGGTATTTTACCATTACCGGCCAGTCCGCTACCTGGGTGCCGTTCGAGCAGACCGACGCCAGCTGGTTCGACAACAAATACGTGATCCAGGAAGCTAAAGTCTACAAGCTGGAGATGATGCCCGACAGCAACCAGGTGGAAAAGAGATATTCCCACAGCATCTTTGGTGACGCGCTGATCTCCAGCACCGCCCAGACCGCAGAACTCCAGGGCTTGGGCACGCTGGCTCGCACCGCTCCCAACGCCGGCGTCCTGGATAATCCCGTTTACCTGACCGCGCAGGAACAGGTCGAGCTTTCCGATCTGCTTGCCAACGGCTTCCCGGCCCGCAAATCGCCGGTCGAATATGCGAATGGAAACAAACTTGTACGGTATTATCCTCTGACTTTTGGTCGCACCGAGCAGATTGTGGAAAGCGTTAATGAATACGTCATTAACCTTAACTGGCAAGAAGATCCGCAAGGCGGATATTACGCCAAAGCTGTGGTTCTTGATAAAAATGGTTTGGGGGTTAAGAAGGTAATTTCTACTCCATCAAACCAAGTGGTCTATGGGGAATTGGTGAATAATACTATACGTGTAGCATACAATGTCGCAACGCATGAAGATTTAGACGGATATATTCATTCATATGCTCAAGCATATGGAGAGAATGGGGATGAATTGGCTTTACGTCAGAGGATCATTTATAAATTCCTTCCTATTTCGGGTGAGGATCAGACTGCTAATTTAAGCACTGTCGCAATCCCGATGCAACAATATTATTTGGCGCAGGATCAATTTGCGGATTCACTCATAGAAAAGAGTCCGGTTTCGGAAAGGGAAAGCCAAACCACAGTTAAAATATGGCAATATCGTTTAGAAGATACCTTTGGTATTATGCCGCGAGCTGTTTCTTACTCCAGCGAAGAAATCGAATTGGTCGAATTTGATCATAAACAGAAAGAGGTTGGGTTATACAATACAACAACCGCGACAATAGAGACAATTCCGGTTAATCAAATATCGCCTTTTGACTATGCGCTGGTTTATAACGTCCAATCTTTGAACGCAGAAAAAGTTTCTCATCAAGAAATCCGGTTGCCTAATAATGTGAAAGTTCAGGATATTTACGAATCCCAAATCGGCCGCGCGGTCAATAAGTTGCCTTGGACGTCCGGCACTGAAACTATACAGTATAACCGCGATCTCCCCTACGAAGATCCGGTGATATCGTTTAATAGGGCCACCGGCCAGTGGACCAAGAAGTGGGATCGGAAGATTTACGATCCTAGCAAAGAGGCGTACGCGGAATTCAAAACAACCGAACGTGAGCTGCAGGCCCCGGATAAAGTTGCCACTTGGACTCACACATTTGATGTGTACGGTAAGGAAAAACTTCATAAAGACGTAATTGGGGATGCGTCAAGAGAAGTCGTGGCCGGAATTAATTCTTTGCTGGGCAATGTGTGGCTATTGATGGCTTTGGCGGTGGGGATCGTAACATGGTTAAGTATTCTCTTGGGGGTTCCCCGCATAATCAGATGGATGAATGAGGGCAAGAAAAAGCAAGGTGTTCGGTCCGAGATTGACTCGGCGGATATCGATTCAACGGATGCAGCAGCGGACCAGCGTTTAATTAATCGGGATATGATTCTTGAAGTGTTGGAATCATTCGTTAATAAAAAAGGTGAGATCAAGAATAACCTGATTATAATCGATGCCATGGAACGAGTTGGTGCTGTATTGCCGGCAGATTATAGCCTTGAAGATATCGAGAACTTGATGGGTTACGAAGCGCCGATTAAAGATTTGAAAGAGTGGATCACCCGCAATAGAAATGAGGAGTTGGCTGCTTTGTTGACAAAGGCCAATATTAGCGCCTTCGAATTTACCGTATTGACACTTGTCATTTATAGCATCGGTAAAGAATACAAATATGCGAATCCCCCGGTAATGTATTATCTTATTGATAAAGCAATCAGAATGATTATTCAGGGCAAACGGAACGAGATAATTCCCGAAATCCGTTCTGATGTAGAAGCCATGAGAGATTTCTTGAACAGAAGCTATCCGCCTGTTCCTCAAGGCGGTATGAGCAAAGATTGGTTGCGTCGATATAGCAGTATTGATGAAAAAGGGCGAAAGAAGGAAGAATTGCGCGGCGGTTTGTATGAATCGTTCCTTATGAGCGAGCGCAGCGGTTTGACTGTAGCGCAGAAGGCAACGTTGAGGAAAGATTTGGAAATTTTGCGCGCTCATGAAGCCGCGATGGATGATCTCGATCGAGAAATCGACCTGTTAAAACATCAGAAAGAAATTACTGCCGGGGAAAAAGATAAGGATAATCTAACCGTACAGATTGACAAGTTATCCGGTCAGCAGAAAGCGAACAAGGATATCAAGGCAGCCATAGAAGAGCAAATTAGGAATCAATTCTGGCTGAATCCCATTAAGAAATACTACGTTACATTTGAAGATCTCGAAGATCGGTTGAATGGCTATAAAGAAGATTTTGATCTGATTGCTGAATGGGATGCGCTTGAAGGCAACAGTAAAGAAGACAAGAGAGACTATCTCATAGGGAAAGGATTGAATTTAAAGACTTATCCGGATGAAGTCGGAATCAGACAATTCTTAAAGAATATCTGGCCTGTTATTATTCCGGTTATTCCTTCGGTACTCGCGGTTACCTTTGTGCCATTGTTTGTGTCCATGCCTTGGGGGTTGCTAATTGCGCTTGGGGTTGCTTTAACTGGTTTAATACCTTTAATTAAAGGGGATTTGGGCTACAGCAAGAGCATGGGGCCGCTTTCTTTCGATCAAACCCGCCAGATAAGAAACACCTACATTGCGTTTACTTTGTTTACTGTCGGATACACCGTATGGAATTTTGTGTTACTTTCGTCATCTTATCCGGTTGTGGGGACGATTTTGTTGACTTTTAACCCCGCCTTAATGGTGACTACAATTATGATCTTTGGGTTGGTTTATTTCTTCTCTGTTTTGGCAATTTGGGCAATTATGCCGATCATTCTTACTCAATTTGCCTATGTGCAAGGAAAAATTGACGGGATTGGAGCGATTAGAGATTGGAAAGAAGCGTTGCAGCAAGATAATATTAATGCAGCTAAGAAGCGATTTACGAGTTTCTTGCCAAACCAGTTAAGAACGCGGTCTGACGACCTGTGGAATGTTTTTGTAGATACGTACATCAATAAGATGGGAGAATTTAATAAGATTAGAGCTGAAGATAGGGAGCTCTTAAAGAAGATCCTGAAAGCAGAAAAATTAACTGAAATAGAAGTCGCGCAGAAAAATAAGATGCTAATAGAAGGTTTGGGCGATAACGAGGCACATGATAGAATACGGCGATTTATTGGAGCCTGGTTTATTGAATCTCCAGTGTCTTTTATCTGGGACGAATGGCCCATGTTAACAGCGATTATTACTTGTTTTGACGAAGCAATTATTACGGAATTCAAAACCCTCAATTCTTTGCAGAATGGAACCGTTCCCCTGAATTGGTTTATTAAAACTTATGGGCGGGATTGGGTGAATTTTGTCAATACCCTGCCAGAACCGGCCAGAGGAGTGCTGTTAAAGCATTATGAAGAGAATGTCAAAAAAGGCAAGTTGTATATTCGACTTGAAGGTGATTATATAGATGCAACGCTTGAGGAACAAATTGTAAAGTGGGTTGGTCTCCACTTTATTCGTCCGGACAAAAGTCTTGCCGAAGCGAATGAGATGTACGCGGTGTATAAATTCTGGGCTATGGCGAGGTTCTTTGAAGGGAAGAGATATGAAGAATTAAACGAAGAAGACCGAGCCTACTTAAATGGCAAGATTAAAGAAAAATTGCAGATATTGCTCATATACGAAGCTTATGAATTCGCATCCTTTGTAAATAGAATGGCGTTAATACAAGCTTTGGCCCAATATCCTTTCACTGAGCTTTTCCTGGGATATGGGAAGTTGTATCAAATCAAAGAAAGTTATATTGGGCAATCTTACGCAGAGATAGTGGCAAAAGGAAAGCAATTTAAAAAAGAGGTTCAAGAAAGAGATGAATTCTTAGAAGAAATTAACTCCAGCTTGGGCGAATTTGGTCCGCATGCAGCGGTCAAACCAAACCGCATCATGAAGGGTAAGACTATTGGACAGAATGCCGGAACTGAATATGCCAGAGGCGATGTTTGGATTTTCTTTGATTCCAACGCTTCAATGAGATTTGAAGAACTCATAAGAATCCCTGCAGCTTTGGCTGAATTCAAGAGAAATCCCCGGGTTAAGCTGGTTCTTTTCGGAGAATACATTAATACCAAAGAATATTCCTGGATGGCTGGGTGTTTGGCGTTTGGCGAAGAAGCATGGACCCAGGTAATGCAGCGCAGCCTGGATTCTTTTGGGGCTTGCGGATTTTATGGCCACAGTGCATTTATCAGGGCTGATGCAATGAAAGCCGCTGGCGGATTGTTAAGTTTCTACGCTTCTGAAGACTTGCTTTTAGCTATACGCTTATGGGGCAATGGTTCTTTAACCGCTCACAGAGAGTATATTTTGTTTGGTAAAGGAAGAGAAAGAGGGTATATCGCTTCGAATGTTCCGCTGGGAAGATGGTCGGAAGGGTCGTCAGAGCTGATTCTTGGTCGACAGGTGCAGCGTGCCCTGAAGGGAAATAATTTGCACATGGGGCAGAAGATGATGCTGATCTATGCTTTGTCTTTCTTCTCCAAGAAACCTTTGGTCATCGTTGCCAATAATTTATATCTATTCTTACTTATCTTCCTCGGTTTCAGTCCGTTTATTGGATTTCCGTTAGCATTAATGTTCGGAGTAATAGGAATACTTATTTCTCAAGCTATCAATACAACGGGATTGCTTTATCTGATTGAGAATATGGGGGTGTGGAACGGAACTATTGAATTTTTGCATATGTTCCCCAAACTGTACACGTTCTTTGTTGCCGAAATCACGCCGTATGCCCAGAGATTTCTTAATGGCGCTATTAGTGGCGCCAGCGGTTTTGCTATGAGCTTACGTGGTTTGGATTTGGAATTCGTGAAATTCGATGATATCTGGGTTAACGCGACCACAACGCCTTTACGGCATACTGCTATTGCTACTATTATTTTGAGCAGCTTTTTGTTTATCGGTTCAGCAGTAAGTTTCCTTGCCCCTGTTCTTCCCGAGATACTTTTAATTACTCCTTTAATCCCGGCCATCACTTTACTGTCGATCATAGGTCTGGGAATCCTTCCTATTGTGGCTGTGGCAGTGTGGCATAAATTGTTCCTCGGTCCCAAAGGCGTAGCGGTAAGATTGCAGATGACTTTGTCTATTCCGATGATGGCTTATGTTATCCTGGGCATCTGGTTCTGGGGTGGTGTAGGCACGAGTTTGGCTTTTGGATTCGGATGGCTGGCTTTATTTGCGACGTTATTCATTTATGGATTTGGTAGTTTTAGAGACAACAAAGTAATCAGCATGGGTGGCTTACTGCTATTCTTAGCAACCATTGCACTTACTACTTATTTTATCGCTCCCATATTCTTGCTTTTCTCGTTCTCCTTGTTTTACTTGATCATGCCTTTTGACTGGTTCTTCATGCCGATACTTGCTCATCCAAGGATGCTGCATAATTTTCGCTATTGGAGAGCCAACGAACGGTATCTTAAGGAGATCCGGAATTTGGCGCGAGATGGGAAAGTGATTAAAGAAATGACCTCAATAATCATGGCGACCCAAGAATATGCGGAGCTTGCCCAAGAAGGAAAAATCATTGATTTGTTTACGAAAGAACTCCCCAGGGTCCGTTCGTTAAAGGATGATTCGATCTGGCAATATCTGTCTGCGCAATCGCAGAAATATTTGGTTGCAATAACCGGGAATCAAGAAAAAGAAATTCGCGCTAAATTCTTCTCAGAACTGTTGGCAATTGAAATTGAAAGCAAAGGAAAAACAGTGACCATCTTAGACCGCGAAATCAACTTGAAAGGCAAGAAAGATACCATTGCCCAGATAGTTCAGGCGCGAGTAAAAGAGTTGTTGGAGAGAAACAAGGTGGAAACATTTGATGCCGCATTGCCTGATGCTCAGGATGTCGAAGTTACTATGGAGGCCGAAAAAGGCAATATTCTTGACGTTATGATTCCTGCCGAGCTAACCCAAGGAATGGTTGCCGATATCCAGGATGCCGTAAAAGAAGGCAGAATCAGCATTCATGGCAAGTCAGGCGATATCGAGACACCGGAGAATATTCTTACCGGGGTGGATATTAGCGTCAAAGATGACAACGACGGTGGAACTGTTTCGGCCATCTTTTATGGAATAGGGATGTTAGCCGAAGACATCATCAGCATTTATTTCTGGATGCCCTTGATTGCTGCAGCCATCGCGGGGGTAACTATATATGGGATTTTGCAGCTTTTGTTATATCCCGGCAGAAGAACAGAAACCTTATTTACTATTCAGAGTTTTAAGGATTGGGGCATATGGTTTATAACTGGTCTGACCGTGGGGACTGTTACAGCACTGTTGAGATATGCTTTGCCAATGGGGTGGGGCATGGTGAACGCGGGCAGCATATTTATTTTATCACTTGAACCCGGCATCGCTTGCGGGGTTGCGGGTATCCTTTTAGCTAGAGAGCTGAAGAAATATACCATTAATAAACCAGCTTCTTCTTTGCGCCATCAACTCCCCTATAAAGCTCTTTCTTTGCAGGGAGTTTTAGTTATGATGGGTGGATTTATTGGGTTAGTTTCTGGGACAATCTTTGAAGCGTTAATAAGCACGCATTTATGGACAGCCGATCCGCTCGATTTAACAATATTTACTGTCTTGCAGATTTTGTCGCCGATTCTGGGAGCGTTGTTTGGAGCCAAGATCAGCGGTTTATTGACCAGACCCCTTGCTCCTTCAGTCAACACGGCTACTTCTTCCCGTGAAAATGATAATGATGGAGGCAAAGCCCAGCTACGAAAAATTATAGCGACTATTCTTGCTGCTTGGAAACACCTTCAAGACACCGTGATCAGCACTTTCGGTGCATTGGTAACTACTCAGATGACACTGACGCATATCAAGCAGAATCCAATGTACAGCGATCTGGATGTCGACGTGATAGTTCGCAAGATCGAAGTCGGACAGTTGGAATTGAGAGGCGAGGACCTTGATATCGTGGATGAAAATGATCAGCCGATAGCCGCGCTAGACAGGAATATCGCGCATGAATATGGATTGGCGCATAGGGCTGCTAATGCTATGGTAGCGATAGTCGAAAACGGAAAGCTCGAATTTGTACTGCAACGCAGAGCTCATCATATCAAGAGGTTCCCGTTGCACTTATCGCTCTACGGAGGGCATGTGACAAGCGGTGCGACGTACCAGCAAACGATCATTCACGAGATACAGGAAGAATTATTCCGGGGACAGGTGGCGGGCTTGAAGGGTACATTCAAGGAGATCGAGCTTAAAGACCGTTATTCCAAGGATCCGGAGAACAGGAACAATGAATTTCGCAGGCTTTATGTTTATGTGACAGCGGATGCTCAAGAAATCGGCATTATTCGTGCATACGCCCAGGAGCTCGATGAGAAGAAAAAGACCCTTACTGCAGAAGAATTTAAGCAATGGCTGGAAGAGGAAGCTCAAAAAGAGGGATATGGCGAAATCTGGAGCATGCTTTTTGTTGACCTGCAGACACTTCTTACTGCCCCAGAATCGGTTGAAGAGAACCAGCCGGCAGCTAATAAATATATTGACCTTAAAGCAACAGATAAGTTGGCAGGATTTGAGCAACAGGAAGCAGGGCAGTATGCTCATGCGCAATTTACTCCCGATCTGCTTGATCCGTTGTTGAGGAATGGAGATGTTCTCGCGGTTTTAAAACAACTTGAGCCTGGTATTCCTGGGGCCGTTTCTGCGGTAGGAACAACGTTTGAATCAAAAGCGAAACCCGGCACGGTTCCCATGGAAATTCATTTTAAAGTTGATTTGAAAAAGCTCCCGCCTGGAACTTACGATGCGCTAGAGATAGTCTGGGGCAACAAAAAACGCACCATTACCTTGCCGCAATCTATTGAAATCAAAGCGAACGTTGAGGAAGCCAAACAAGAAGCACAACCTGATAAGCAGGCTCCTCCTGAGAATGTCGCCGAGCCCATTGTTAATGAACAGACTTCAAGAGATCATTCAAAATCAGGCAGCATGGAAGGTAACGACGGCGGCGAGATCAGGACCGATAAGACCGAGATCAGGATGATCGAGCAGTGGGAAAAGAGATTTGATGCCGAGACGGATGAAGATGTTCTGCGCACATCCGAGCCTAGATTGCGCTATGATCTCACGGCGTATCCCAAGATCGCGCAATTTGTTCCCGTTACTCCCGGGAGAATATTGGAAGTGGGATCGGCCAGCGGGCGTTGGTTGTTACGGTTCGCCGGGCTGCATAAAGATTATGAGGCGTTTGGCCTGGATGTCTCCCGGAAATTATCCCAGGTTGCCAGAAGAGGCGCTTTGTTAAGAGAATTTCTCAATGTGGATATCGTCAAAGCCGATGCGTTGAATATTCCTTATAAAGACGATGTTTTCGAGGCAACCACATGCTGCGGATTGATTGAACATTTCAAGCGCGAAGAGCAGCTAAAGATTGTCCGGGAAATGGTCCGGGTAACCCAGCCCGGCGGAGTGATTATCGTCGCCACGCCGAATTATTATTGCCCGTCCCTGATCGTTTCCATGCTCATAAGCGGCCTGGACTGGAGAAATGTCGAAAAACGCGAAGGCTGGAAGAAATGGACGTTCGGTTATGAACAGCCGCAAAAGCCCGAGGTTCTAATCGGCATATTGAAAGAGCTCGGATTGAAGGATATCGAAGCCGATGGTTGGCTGCCGTGGTACGGGCTCGAGGGAGTGCGCAAATGGCATGAAGACACGGGCGCCGTTACATTCCCGTGGTATGCGCCTTTCTTGAAGCGTTTTGCGCAGGTATTAGATCTCGCGACGCCTTTCCTGGATACGATCTCGCATAACAGATTTTCTGCCCGGTTTGGATATGAGATCGTGATTAAGGCGACTAAGGATGTACAAGACGGCGGCACGGCCGGAAAAATCGACATCGTTTCCCGCCTGATCGCGGCCTGGAGAACGCTGGTGGATGATTTTGAAAGCACCTTCGGCGCAGTAATGATGATGTTCGGCCAGCAGAGTGTCGTTCGGGTTCCTTCCTGGAGCGATGTGATAGACGGCGGCATGACGGTTGAAGACATCCGGATGCTGGAAGCGGCTCTGCGGATTGCGGAAAAGAATCGCAGCGCCGAGAATAAGCATGCCGTGGGCGCGGTCATATTCGACTCGAACGGACAACCGGTAGTGACCGCTACCCGTGAGATGATCGCGGACGGCATCTATCAGCACGCTGATCGTCAGGCTATTCTGGAGGCGGATAAATTAGGGATCAAGGATTTCTCAACATACACCATGGTGCTGACTGCCGAACCGTGCCAAACCTGCGCGCATTGGATCGCCCGCCGTAACTTCAAGAAGGCTATTATCGGTACCCTGGATACCAACATGCTGGATATTTTCGGCGCAGGGGTAATGATCCTGCGGGAAGCCGGCATTGAGGTGGCGGTTGCTCAAGGCGAGTTGCAGCGCGAGAGCAAAGCTTTGTTTACCGAAGACCGCACGGTGGCTCAAGAGCAGAAGGACAATATGGCGTTGAGCCCGAGAGAACTTGAAACGCTTATTGCCGCGATGCTGGAATATCGCGCTAACGGCATCTATCCGCTTTCGCCGGAAGTGGACGCTTTGATCAACAAAGCGCTGCACGCGGATTCGAATTTCATCCTCGGCCAGATCCAGGCTGCGCGCCGCGAGAATAATATCGTCCGGTTCGAATATTTAACGAAACGCTTAGGCTGGTTGATGAACCCCCTGAATGCGCTCTATGCTTTTGACGCCGATCTCGAGAAAACCGAAGAAATAGAGCACCTAATTTTGAGACAGCGGATCCGCGGCGCCGGCCCGGACATGGCTGTTGCCATGGTTGTAGGTTCGATTGCTGCGCGGCAGGCGTTCAAAACAGCTTTACTCAACGGGAACTATTTTGCTCCGGGACACGTTTTCGAACTGGCTAACTTGGGCAAGCCGGGAGAAGAAGGGATTAATGACGGCGGCAAGCTGAACGAGGAAGAGTATAGAGATGGTTTCCGGTCCCTGGTCGGCCTTACTGCGGAGCAGATTGAGCAGAGACTGCATTCCGGACGGGTGAAATTTGATTCTAAGACACTTGAACCGATCGATTTTGCCGGAACGTCGGTTATCTTCTTCCTGGAAGACGCGCAACTGGTGGCTCAACTGCAGAAGAAAGCGCAGCAGTTCAAGGACGCACTGCGAGACGCCGGCCTGGACGATAAGTTCGCCCTGGTCAGTTTCGACTCGTTCCATGTCACCACATTCGATCTGGTCTGTGTCGAGGATATCAAGAAGAAAGACGGCCAGCGGGATGACGCTTTATACGGCCAGGTGTTCCCGGCAGTCAAAGCCGCGGCCGGCGCATTCATGAGCCGTGAGCCGCTTAAGGATATCAAAGCCCAGGTGACCGGTATTTCGATGTTCGCGCCTATCGTGTTGAAGCTGGCCGTGCAGATCGGCGATGCGGATCAGGCGGAACTGATTGATTACCGGATGAGGCTGAATCAGGAACTCACCGGCATTCCCGGCTATCCTCGCAGCGCCGAGTGGAACCCGGGATACTCCGCGCATATCACCTTCGGTTATACCGTCAACCCGATGAACGAGCGGGAGATCGAGAAGTTTATCGCTCTTCTGAAGAAATTCAACGCGGAGTTCGAGCCGATCGCATTCGTGATGAATAAAGGCCGGGTGATGGATTTCTCGGATATGGACCATTTCTTTGATGGCGGGGATGCGACGAAAACCAGAAGCGCTTCCCGGCTGGTCGCGGCCTGGAGAACGCTCTGGGATACGTTCGACAGGGTCCTTTTCGGCGCGCTGGTGATGACCTTCGGCCAGCAGACCCGCATGCAGGATTGGAATATGATCAGCATGATCGGCAGTTACAGGACTTCCGGTCAATTCGCAACCCGAACCGGCGAGTATTCGCAGATCCAGGATATGCTGGAGCATAGTGTGATCGCGCGCGGGCCTCCTGCTGCCAGCGCCTTTTCCTATTCATTCGCATATTCAAATCCCGCGAACATATTTACCCGCTATTCTACCGGCGAATCCCTTCCTTATGACGGTCGCTCGCTGCCTTTACGGCCTGACGCGAACGTCGATGATTTCACCTTTACCCATATACCTCTAATTACCATAAAGCAGGCTCCGACTTCCTCTACCGTGGCGGAGATGATTTCGGGGCCTGCTGGTAATTTGAGGGATCTGATGGACGGCGGCATTGCCCGGCGCATCGCGCAATTGCGCCAGGATTGGCATTTACCGTTCACCGACCAGGAGTTGCAGGCGCTTGACGCCCGTTATGCGCGGTTTACTTCCGCATCGCCGATATCCGCAGCGGAGCACGCAGCTGCACAGGTTTCCCGCCACCAGCGGACCATTGCTCCCTTTGAAGGCGTAACTTTTACCGGCACAGGTTGGCATTCAGGCAAACAGATATCGATGACGCTTAAGCCCGCTCCCGCAGGGACCGGGATCGTATTCGTACGTACCGATCTGCCGGGTCGTCCGCAGGTCAGGGTTATCCCGGAGAACGGCAAACAGATCTTCAAGACCGTGGCTCTGGAAGAGAACGATGTGCGCGTGCTCACCGCAGAGCATTTGCTCGCCGGCCTGGCCAGTCTGGGCATCGACAATGCTTTCATCGAGCTTGATTCAGAAGAAGTCCCGATCATGGACGGCAGCGCAATAAGCTACAGCTTGCTGGAGCTGCGCGCGCACGAGCTTATCCGCGAATTGGATGCGGACAGATCGATTGTTCCCGGTCTCGCTTCTCCGGTTATCTACTCCAAGGAGTTCGATAACGGAGCGGTAGTCGCTCTGCCGTCGCAGGAACCGGGTTTGAAGCTTACCTATATAATCGACTTCGGTCCGCAAAACGAAATCGGCGGACAGGCGATCAGCCTGACCATCACGCCGGAGATTTTCTGGAATTATATGGCATTCGCCCGCACCTTTGTGGTGGAGAATCCGGAGATCGACGAGCTGCGCAGATTCGGTTTCCTGCGCGGAGCAAAGCATAATACCACCGCGATCTTCGTGCCCGAGCAGAAGGTTCGGGGAGAGAAGAGGTTTGACCGGACAGATGCGCCGGTGCTGCATAAACTGCTCGATCTGTACGGCGATCTGCAGGTGCTGAACAATCGTCTCGAAGGCGTGCATGTCATCGCCATTGAAGCCGGACACACCGATCATCTCAATTTTGTGAAGAAGCTGGATAGAACGCTGCGCGCAGAGGAATCCCGGCCGTTTACCGCCGAAGATGTCGCGCGGGTCAGCGACAGGCTGGAATATTTATACACTGCCAAAAAAGCCCTGTCCGGGGATTTATACCGGCAATTGCGCAGCGAGCTGGCACCTTACGCCGGCACGCAGGACGATGATTCGGTATACGCGCAGCTGCTCGCCGAGCAGTCGGATCCGCAAGCCTTCATCCAGGACCTGCGCAGCAAATTCGTGCATAATCAGATCGACGCCGCTTCCTATGGCCGGTTGATGCGCGCCGCCGGCAGAGAACCGTTCGTATTCCTGGGCGGCGTAGAGTTGAGCCGGGCCAGTATTGAAGGCATGGCTGAAGCCGGGTATATTCCGGATGTGGTATTCTGCTATGATCCGGAAAAATGGTCGCATATGGTCGGATTTGCCAGATTCGACGATTTAGCCGAACGTTACGGATTCAAACTGATACCTGTAGCTACTATCAACAGTCCTGCTGTAGTCGAATTTATCCGCGATCTGCATCCGAGAGTCATGCTCATCGGCGGCTGGTCGCAGCTGATCAAGCAGGAGATCATGGATATCCCGCAGTGTTGCATCAATATTCACCCCACCGCTCTGCCGAGAAACCGCGGCCAGGCTCCTTTGCCCAATACCTTCTTCGGTCTGCAGGATAAGCTTACCGGCACCGGCGCAGTGAGCATGGTGTTTGTGGTTCCCGGAGAGCCGGATTCCGGCCCGATCATCGGCCAGAAATCTTTTGAGATCACCGCTGTCGATACCAGCGCCACCATTTATGAAAAGGTTAAACAACTGCATAAAGAGCTGGTTCAGGAGAATATCGCGGACATCCTGAACAATCCTTTCTCGGTGCGTACCGTCAAACAGAATGAGCGCCAGCGCGTTTTGAGCAAAGCCCGGTATCCTTACGACGGCTTGATTGATTGGTCGCTTTCTGCCAATGAGATCTATAATTTCATCCGGGGGTTAGGCAAGCCGTATCCCGGCGCATTCACCGGTTACGGAACGAGCAAGCTGTTTATCTGGAAAGTAGCCGCGCCGGTTGAAGATATCGGAGTTGCGGCCGGACAAGCCGGAGAGATCATCGTAAAAGACGGCGCAGTTTACGTAGCGGTCAAGAACGGTTATCTGCAGTTACAGCAGGTCAGTTTTGACGATGAAGCGAGAATGTATGAACCGGAAGAGCTTGTTGCCTCCGGTCGCCTCATCTCCGGTGAAATGTTGGACAACAAGCAGGTGATCGAATCGGATCTGCTCAATATCGACCTGGAACCTTCAACGACACGGCAGACTCTGGGATTGCGCATGCTCGCCCGGAATGTGGTCAAGGTTGCCGGTCAGGATAAGGCTTATGCTCTGCAGACGCTGGATTCCATTCTGGCTAAAGTCAATATTCTGTACGCCAGGGGATTAAGGGGCGGCTTCATTCTCTTCCCGGATATCGCGCAGAGTTACATGCTCCTGGGCCAGGAGAAATTGGCCCGGGATCGTCTGGAAAAGACCCTGGATACTCTTGGTACAGAATATCTCGCGGCCAGACAGGAAAAGATCGAAAGCCTGCCGCAGATCCGGGAATGGGTATATCTTGCCCAGGCCTACAGCTATTTCGCGCCGCAGAAAGCCGCGACCATACTCCTGTACGCGGTGAAAGAATTACGCTGGATCAAATGGTTCTCTTACGAAAAATATGAAGATCTGGCCCAGGATGCGTTCGCTTTCGCGCAGGCCATCACCGAAGGCGCGGAACGGCTGAATCCGAATCAAGCCAGGACCGTGCTCGCTGCGCTGGAAGAAATCCCTGCCGAATCTCTGTTTGCCCACCGGCAGCATGTCCGCTTCTTCAGAACCATAATTTTTAAAGGCTACATTCACGCCGGGCTGGAAAAAGAAGCGCAAGCTCTGCAGGAACGCAATCGGCATATGTCGCTGGCGGAAGACCGTGTCGCCTTGATGCCCGTCATGCCCGAAGGATTGAGCATGGAGGAGATCGAAGAATTTGTAGACTCATTCCCGTTCGGCCGGACGCCTGCCGGTTTCATTGCTGTGATGCTGGGTCTTCTGGCCACATCGGTGATCGCGGGCTTGCTCGTAGGGACTTATTATCCCGCAGCCTGGCCGGTGCTGATAGCCGTTATTCTGGGTTCGATCTATCTGACGAAATATTTAGACAAAGCGGTGCTTTTTGTCCAGGATTTTATCCGCGACCATAAATTCCACTCCTACGAAGACTCTATCGCGGATGTTTTTGGCGCACCGACCGGCAATGACGGCGGGAGAGCCGTTCAGGCGATCTTGAAGAAAGCGCAGTCCATCGGCTATGTCCTGCTCGAGAAACTCGAACAGTGGCTTTTCGGCGCGGTGGTCAGGACCGAGGGGAGCATCACCTATCTGAATACGAACGACGCGGCAGTAAGCCTCTTCGAGCCGGTAATGACCGAAGGCGGCGCCATCGCAGCCCTCATCTCGCATTTTGCCGGGCAATTGTCCGGATTGAGCAAGTTCACACCGTTGACCCAGGATACCAGCCTGCCCTTCCAGGTAGCCATCAATAAGGGCAAGAAGGGAGATAAAGGAAAATTCGTGCATTACCACACTCCTGCGCCGGGTCAGATCGCGCCGCGTCAGGAAATTCTCATTGTGCTCGACGGCCAGATCAAAGGTCTGGTATACGATCTCAACGGCAAGTTCATCAAAGAAACCATAGTCGATCAGGGCGAAGCCATCCAGTTTATCCAGGCGCATAACATCGAATTCCTGGAAGATTCGACCATACTGGAGATCAAGCAGGGGCCGTTCCCCGGTCCGGATAAGGACAAAGTGGTGTTTGATGCTCCGGATGGCGGCAGGTCGGCGGACTATCTTTGGACCCTGAAATGGCTGGAGCCGGGAAAAACGCTTAAAGTCAGCGCCAGGGCGTACCGCGATGATCTGCTGGCGGCCAGCGGCGACGTAACTATCGACAGCGCCGGCGCGCGGGTGTACAGTTGCTGGCTGGAATATTTTTCGGACGATCATGGCGCTGACTTGATCAGAACCCTTTTCCGGGGCGCCGCCGGACTGGGTAGAAACTTCGGTCTCAATCCCGAATGGGCGTTTGTGTATGCGCAGTCCCAGGAGCTGGAGGATTTCAGCGATCTGGATACGATCAATGCGGTGATGCGTCATATGGGATTCGTTGCGGACAGCAATCACGTGGCGCGCGAGCAGATGCGCAACCCCAATCTGGATCGGTTGATCGCGCTTTCCAGCGCGGAGTTTTCATGTCTGCTGGGCTATGCTTACTGGTTCAGTCCTCTGTCCGCTTTCGCGCAGGAAAGCCCGGCGTATACGTTCGACGCAGACGGCGGGGCATCGTTCATCCTTTCGTTCGACGAGCCCGGCGCGCGGGATGTGGCTCTGGTCGGCGGCAAAGGCGCAAGTCTCTCCGAACTGGCCACCATTCCCGGAACCAGGGTGCCGGAAGGATTCGATCTGACGGTGAAAGCTTACGACCGTTTCATTCACCGCAACAATATTTCTCCGCTCATAGCGCGACTGGATATTCTTTCCGAACGGTGGATTGCGGCTTCGCTCAACGGCGATGTCCAGCTGGCGGAAGAGCTGGAGAAAGAAGTCTTCGCGCAATCGCTGGTAATAAGGGAAGCGATGCTTGCCGGGGTCATTCCCGCAGACGTGCGCAGGGAATTGGAAGAGGCGTATGTCCGGATGGGCGAAGGTTCGGTGGCCATCCGCAGCTCCGCTACCGCCGAAGACCTGCCCAACGCTTCTTTCGCCGGCAGACAGGAGACGTTCCTGAATATCAGAGGCAAAGACAACGTGGTGGAAAAAGCCAGAGAATGCATGGCCTCGCTGTTCGGCGACCGCGCCGTGTATTACCGCAATAACGATTTGAGCCTGGAGGCGATCAAAGAAGCGCGCAAGGCCGGAAAGCCTCTGGATGATGCTCTGATGGAATCCGGAATTTTGCGCCACAGTTCGGTCAAGCTGGCAGTGGTGGTTCTGCGCATGATCTATCCGTATGGCGCCGGCGTCGGGTTCAATGTGGATGTCCGTAACGGCGAGGAGGCTATTCTTATCGAAGGCAATTACGGGCTGGGAGAATCGGTGGTCAAAGGCATAGTCGAGCCTGATCTGTGGGTGCTGGATAAAGAGGGCGCAGAGATCATTGAAAAGAAGATGGGCACCAAGACGCTGAAGATCATTTTCAGCGATCAAGGGACCGTCGAGGTCGAAGTCCCGGCTGAAGACAGAAACAGGCTCTTCCTGGATGACGCCACAGTCAAAGCCCTTGCCGCGCAGATCCGGGTTATCGGAGAGCATTACCGGTCCGCGCACGGGTATAAGTTCATGGATATCGAGTTCGTCATCGATGCGGACGGGACGATCTATTTCGTCCAGGCCCGGCCTGAAACGGTGTGGTCGAACCAGGAACTGGTCAGCCGCGGGATTCCCGTGGAAGTCGCCCGAAAAGCGAAAATCATTTTTGAAGGCGGCACTGCCGGCTTCCCGGGCGTGGTCAGCGGCACGCTGCGCATCTGCTCGACTCTGGAAGAAGCCAGAGAAAAAGTCAAAGCCGGCGACATCCTGGCGGCCAAGGTGACCGATCCCGAATGGAACATCGTCATGTCGAAAATAGTCGGCGTGATGGTGGACATGGGCGGGATCACCAGCCATACCGCGATCGTCAGCCGCGAAGCAAAAATCCCGAGCCTGGTGGCTACCGGCGACGCTACAGTCATGCTTGCAGGCCTGGAAGGGCAAGTCGTTACGCTTGACGCCAATAACCGGGTGGTATATCTGGGCGGCCTGGAAATAGTCGAAGGCCCGCTGGCCGAGTTCGCCCGCGACGACATTCAGCGCCGCGAGCGGGAGATCCGGACCAACGTGGTGCACAAGGAGAACGCCGAAGGCAAATGGATCGGTAAGCCGGAATATCCGCTCTCCGGCTGGCAGCTCTATTGCTACCTGCAGGCGATCAAGCTGATAGAAAAAGAATTCGATTTCGCGTTCCCGTCATTACACGTCGATCAGGGGATCATTTATATCAAGGAAGAGGAGATCAATACCCGGTTTAACGCGCACCTCAAGAGCCTGGGCATCGATCGGCTGGAGCAGGTGCTTGCCGACCGCAAGGAAACGCTGCGCCGGTTCCTGGAGCTGGTCGATGTGCTTACGCTCACCCCCGCACAGTTCGAAGAACTCACGCAACTGTATATCCGGCTGATCATGCATTTCCATATCCGCTGGGGATTCGGCGCCGTGGTCATGGAATCTTTGCAGAGAGAACAGGTGCAGCAGTTGCCCGCCCAGTTGCAATCGGAGATCATGCAGTATTTTCATCCGTTCGAATTCAGCGAGACCAAGAAGATGGGATGGGATTTCAATGCTCTGGCCGCCGAATCCAGGGAGTTTGCCGGGCTGTTCCAGGGTAGCGTGGAAGAAACGATCGCGGCTTTACAGCGGCAGGCTCCTGCGCTCTGGAAAAAGATCGTCCGTCACGCCAGCCAATACAAGTACGACAGCGACGATATCCGTCTGCCGGTCCCGGTGCTTAAAGTGGTCAAGAACCTGCAGGATAGAGTGCAGTCGCCGGAAGCCGCTGCCGCGGCAACGCCTGTTGCCGAAACCAACGGCGCGGAAGCTCCGGAAGCGCTCTTAAGGGAAGTCAGAAAACACGTTCGGGATTTCGACCTGTTCGTCCGCGTGCTGCAGTTGACTCACGAGCAGGCCATGCAGAAAGAGAACGAGCATCATTTCCAGGTGAGAAAGCAATGGATCATCAGAGAGCTTTTCCTGGATTTCGGCCGGATGCTGGCCGAGCGGGGCGTGCTGGCGCAGGCGGAAGATATCTTCGACACAAACGCCGCGGATATGCTGCGGTACGTCGAAGAATACGCGCCTGCGGGATTGGATCAGACGGACGGCGGAAAACGTCAGGAAGCGGAAGCCGTTTTCCGGAAAGCGGACCGGAGCTGGAATGCGCAAGATTTCGCGGCAGCGCAAGTCCTCTACGAAGCGGCGCGCCGGCTATACGCGGAATTGAACGATCAGGACAACGTGAAGCTGTCGGCGATGAGAGCGCAGGTGGCAGGCCGGGCAGTAGAAGAGCGCCGGAGCCTGGCGGACGTGTATTCTCCGGACGGCAGCTCCATAGTCGGACAGGTGACTAAGGAACAGGTGCATTTGCGGGGCGAACCGCATGCGACTTATGGCTTGCAGGTGATCACTCCTCTGGGCCGCGCGCTGTTCCAGATCAGGGATAGGGAAAAGAACAACTTTGCCGGCGCCGCCACTTTGACTTTGTGCGGGCATACGCAACCCGGCGAGAGCGCTCTGGCCGCTTTGGCCAGGGATCTCAAGAAGAACCTCGGGCTCGATCGTTTCGATCCGGTCCGCCTGACCAAGTTCGTCCTGGTCCCCGGCCAGGAATACGACCTCTACGGCTATCTGGAGATGTACACTTTCATCGCTCTGAACGCAGAGCAGGACAACGCGCTCATCGAGCTCGCCGCAGATACAATGGCTTCCGGTCGGCGCAACGGCAACAAGCCGCTGGATCAGGTCATGGCGGTGTATCAGCCCGGCTGGCATACGCTGTCGGTTTATATCTTCCGGGAAAACAGCCGGGAAGCGCTTGAGCGCGCGGTGCGCCGGATCAGTGCGCTGACGGGTATCGGTCATACCGACCATGTGGTCAACCGGGAATGGAAAGCTATCTATCAGTATGCGATGAGCGGCGAGGAGTTATCCCGCGTATTGAATTCGGCGAACGGCGCGCAGTTTGCCCAGCGCGACCTGGAAGAAACGATCACTGATTTTAACGCCAACCCGGAGAATTATACCGATACGTTTGTTCCCCTGTTTACCGATCCCCGGTTAGCTGGGCAGTTCAAAGAAGGTCTGGTTGTCCTTTCCGACGGCGGAGATACGGACGCTTTGCTGCCGGAAGACGAAATGTCCGAAGCGCGAGTTGAGCTGGGCAGGGACCGGTATGATCATGACCTGTATTATTTCGCCAAAAAGGGTATGTATGGACGGATCCCGCTTATCGATTTGTTGCTCGATGAGCGGATCAACGATCTGTCATTCACCTGGGACGGCGATCTGCGGCTGGGAGACCGGCAGTTCTTCTTCGCGAACGAAGCGACGCCTATCGAGAGCTTCGCCAGGGGATATCTGTCCCGGCACTCTGCCATCGTTTCCTTCAACAATCTCGGCTTCTTGAGGGAATACGCCGCCTGGAAAAGAGGCGTGCTCTACCGGAATCCGCAATCCGTCAGCCGGCAGTATTACGGCCTGGTGCACTGGAAAGAACGGTACCGCGAAAACATGTTCGAACCGTTGACCGGGGAGCTGATTTCGTTCGAAGGCGACCGGGTGATCCGCGAAGAGGAAGATATCAGCGACGAAGTCGATTTCGCCATCTGTCCCTGTCCGATCGTGATCAACGGCAAGCCCGTTCCGCTTACCGCGCTGGCCGACTGGTTTACCGATCTGCGTCACGCATTCATTCTTCCCAACGTGCAGGCGCCCGAGAGCGCGGCGCAGGCAGCCGGACAACAGAGCGCTTTCCGCCAGGAAATGCTGCTGGGCAGATGGGAATTGTCCAATGATCGCCGCATGCTGGAACAGGCGTTGCTGGGTATGCCGGTGAGCTTCGACCTCTCCGCATATCTCGAAGTCAGCGGCGCAGCGTATATCCAGTCGCAACTCCGGAAGTTTGCGTACAAACCGGCTGCCGGCATTCCGGCCCGTCGCGGTCAGTACCGCATCGACGGCAATGAAATCTCCATCAACTTCAGGGAGAGCAGATTCCCTCATCAGGTTATCGGCCTGCAGGACCGTCAGCCGGCGTTCTATTCCTTCCTGGGCGTAAGTTCCCTGTATAAGGGGCCGACGTTCAAAGAAATGCAGAAGATACTTATTGCTGATCGCGTGAGCGACGCATTTATCCTGGTCAACGGCCGGGACGTTTTCATCAAGCAGGGCAGCGGTCCGGTGTTCGATGCCCGGTATTTAAGCGAAAGACTGCGCATCAAGCCTTCGTATGCGGACGATATCAAGAGCCACCGCGACGAAATCATGGCTGCCATCGTGCTGGTAGACGGAGGGACGTTCGCGCAGGCGATGATAAGGAAGGCCCAGTCGATCGGGTATATTATTCTGGAAAGACTCGAGGAAATGCTCTTCGGCGCGGTGGTGATGACCATGGGTAAGGTGTCGTATGTCATGCTCAAGGGCGGGGTATGGGGAGGGTTGGATCCGCTTACGCGCGAACAGATCAAGCAGCGGCTGACCGGCACCTATGCGGTTTTCGAAGGCGAAGTCAAGCATGAGACCATTAACGACGTCATCGAACGCTGGGGCCATACTTCGTTTACCTATACGCTCACGGCAATGGAAGAATCTGGCGAATTCGATCAGGATGATGTTGAATGGGGCAGAATGCTCGTTGCCCAGCGTGACGGAGAGGGTTTTGCCGCCTGGTTCAAGGAGATGAGAGCCCGGTATCCGCATAATGCCATTCTGCGGGAGTTCGATCTCTGGCTGCAATACAGCCTGAAAGGATCGCAGAACCTTATGCTCATCCGTACGGCTTCCCGCCGGGACGTGTTGAAGGCCTTCGGGCTGGATGTCAAACAGGCACAGTCCCTGCTCAAAGGCAGGAATCCGTTTGAGGTTGATGAGCAGGATTTCGTCAAGGCGATTGTGGTCGGCGCAACCGATGTGAGCGCGGCGCATGAAGGCAGCTTGCGCAATGCGGTGTTGAAACGTTATCAGATCCCGGGGAGCCTGGCGGACTTTGCGGCTATCGCGATCGCCAACGGCGTTGCCCGGGATAAAGTAAGCAAGCTCTTTAACGCCGTGCATTGCGCGGCTGCCGGCGAAGAGCTGGTCATCGAATTCGGCCTGATGAAGGAAACCGAGGCCGGGTACTTTGCCGATCAGTTAGTTCGGGCTGCCCGTCAGAACGAGGATTTAGACGGCGGCGATCGTTATCCGACCAGCCAGGGAAGAGACCGTCACATCCATCTGGAAGGTTCGATATCGTCTCGAGCAGTCAGACAGATAGCGCAGTTGATCGAGGCGCGGGCCACGGAAGAACAAAAGGCGGATTTCTGGCAGTGGATGCTTTATCACGAGCCTTACGGCGCGAAGGTGCACAGATTTAACGATATTAATACCGTTGAACAGGCCAAAGATCTTTTGCTGTCCGGCGATATCAATAGACTGAAGGATTATATCGAGTATTCGGAAGGCATAGCCAATCATTCCAGCCGGGGAATAAAAACAAAGTTCGACAGCTTTATGCACCGTTTTTACGGTATACGCGCCGTTCTGTTCAGAACCGGCGCTCCGAGATTTGACCCCGAGCTCCAGGCGAAGATCTGCGAGATCGCGATGAATGATGTAGCGCAAGAAGCTCGAAATCAGGGTATCGTAGAGCTTGATTTGAGGGTGAAACTGGATACGACCAATAAGTCTCTGGCGGACGAACGGTGTATGGAATTCGTGAATGCCGTGATCGCTGCGGCTGAACAGGCCGAAGCGCAGTACGGGGTTAAGATCAACCTGGTCATTCCTTTCCGCCGCGACCTGATCGCCCAGGCTCTTGATCAGGGCTATACCGCCGATACCATGGAGCAGTGGATCGAAGAACGCTGGATCGCGCCGCTCAAGACGCTGGATGCCGTAAAGCTGTCCAGATTCACCGGTATCGACCTGGTGGGCAATGAACTGGGTAATAAGCCGCAGATCGAAGCGTCCGTAGCGCATTTCGATACCATGGCGGAGAAATTGAGCGTCGTGACCGGCAATCAGATCGAAATCCACGCTCATGCCGGGGAGAATTTCGATCACGACTGGGACTGGGGCATCCGCAGCATCGAAAATCTGGTGTATGGTTTGAATCACCTCAAATATATCGTGCATGGCGCGGCGCTGGCCAATGCCGATGAAGCGCGTTTCAACAGGATCTGCTGCGTCATGAAAGAGAAGGGCGTGGAAGTGCTGATCAGCATCAGCTCGAATTTGCACACCGGCGCGCTCGAGGATATGCGTCAGCATCCCGCTCCCCGGTTGCGCGACGCCGGAGTCAAAGTCATCGCCACCACCGATGATCCCGCTTCTTCCGGCATGATCACTCTCGCCGGAGAGGAAGCTCTCCTCCGGGAGCTTTACCGCAATGACGGCGGCAAAGATGAGCTCCTGAATGAGGAGGCTGCGCGCGGGTATATTGACAATGGCTGGCCGTTTAATTTTAAAGAAACCCTGAAACAGGCTTATCGCCAGGAATGGGAGAAAACCATGCGCACGGCTGCCGGCGATATCGCGGCAGGAACGTTGAATAAAAACAACTGGTTCAATCCCGCCATCAACCCGAACCAGGAATTCGTCACTTTTGTCATTCATCCGGACCGGGAAACCGCCCGCACCATTCACGACGTGACCAGAAGCCTCGAAGATCTTATGCCCGAGGTTGCGCCGTCAGAGTTGCGCAGCGCCGGCATAGATGATCTGCCTGCGATGTCCGCGTGGTATCAGGCGCCGAATACGTATCATACTACCGTCTTTGCCGTCAAAGGTTTTCTGCCCCGGAAGCAAGCCGTCGAATTGTACCGATCGGTGATGTCAAGAGAGAATCAAATCAGCCGGGCGTTGGCGAAGATACCGTCATTTGAAGTCTTTATGGAAGGGTTGATGATGACGTCTAACGGGACCTTGTTCGCCAAAGGTATTATCACCAGCGGTAACTTCTTCCATGTCAAGAAGCTGCTTAAGGAAATCAGCTCTGAAGCGGATCCGGTATTTGCCAGACAGCCCACGCTGCTGTTTGCGCATATGAGCCTGGCCAGGATCGTGGGAAAACTTGATCCCGCGGCCTTCGAAGCTCTTAAGGAAGAGATCAGCCAGCGGCAATATCTTAAGATGGGTTCATTTACGGTCAGCGCGGTGCGCTTCGCACACACCAACTCATACATGGACTGGGCGGACAGCGACTACACACTATTCGACCTCAACGACGGCGGATTAGTTGAAGAGATCACCAGCGATGACCAGAAGCTGGCAGCCGTCCTCTACCATATCGCCGGGCAGCTCTCTATCGAGAAATTCAAGGGTTTGACCCCGGACGAAACCCTGTCTATGCAGGTGGGGATCAACCGGGGTAAGGCAGGGACATCCGGCCCGATGATGCATTATCTTTCGCCCAGGGCCGGGGAAGATAAACCCAGAGAGATAATTATCTACGTGCTGGAAGGCGCGATCGAAGCCGTGGAGCTTGACCGTGCGACTTTGCAGGAGAAGACCCAGGTGATCCAAGCCGGGGAATTAGTGCAGTTTATCGGACCGCATACCATTCGTTTCCTGGAAGATTCTCTCTTGCTTGAAATCAAGGAAGGGCCGTATCCCGGACCCAGGAAAGACAAGGTTCTGGTATCGGTTATTCCCGACAGCAAGGTGATCGCGGAGATCGTTGACGCCACGGGCGAAGTGAATGATCTGCTGGCGGGTTTGTCGGCCGCGGTCAAAGCGCTCGATGATAACAACGATTTCATCAAAAAGCTCAATATCGCGTTGCGCATTGTGGATAGCGAGAAATTACCGGTCGCATTTACCATTAAGGTCCAGGAAAATGTCGGTTTGCTGGGCGCGGTGGGAGAGGATAAGAAATCGGTTTTGATCGATTCGAGTATGCTGGCCAGAGGCCCCCCGCAACTCGCCGCTTTTGTCCTCCTGCTTAATGCGTACTCCATGGCCTATCCGGAGCAACTCGAGGCCGTGAAAAGAATCGTTCTGCGCGCCCTTTTCAGAGAGCATGTCTATAATCCCGAACCCGCTCAAAGCATTCTCACCAGAATGCTGGAGCAGGCTTCGCTTCCCGCGGACTGGCTTGATTCCCTGCGCGAGTTGCAGTCGGTGATCGACATGCGTCTTCCTTCCATCCTGAACAATCCAGCCGCATATACAAAGCTCTACGACTACCTTACCTATATGGCGGTTATTGCCTATGACCCGGCGCAGGGCCTGGGAACCAAATCCTATTTCGGCGGCCTGATCAAAGCGGTATATTCGCGCGTGCGCGCTGATCGTCCCGGCGCCGCCTTTACCTATAATTATCCGGCCACGCAGGATATTAAGAATCCGGCAACGGGAGCAGATCTTCTCGCCGCGCGGGCCACGCATCCCGCAGCCGACAAATTCTGCGAGCTCTGTAACAACGTCGCCATCAGGATCGAAGAACTGGCTTTGATGGCGTTCATCCCGGCCGTTCATCGGATCTGGCGGTTGCGTCCCAATCAATTCCCCATTTATCGTAATCATGTGTTGCTTGTTGCTCTGGATGACGACGGCGAGCTGGCGATAGACGGCCAGCGGATGACCGCGGAATACCTGGAAGACCTGATCTATATCAGCAAGAACTATCCGCTGCTGAAGATGTTCTTCAACGGCTACGGCGCAGGCGGGACCCAGCCGCATTTCCACGCCCAGGGATTGTTCGAGCATCAGCTGGGCTTCGAGACCCAGCCGCGTGAATTTGTCGGTACGTTCGACGGAGTGAAAGTTTCCCGCATCCGGGAGTATCCTGCGGTGGTCCTGGTCCTGGAAAGCTCAAACCGCAAAGCCCTGGCGCAAACCGCCTACGGATTCGTCGAGTATCTTAACGCGCAATCCAATCCGCACAATATCTTCTTCATCAACGGCGCAGTCTATCTCTTCCCCAGAGAATGGGAGATCCCGCCGCAGCATTTCCCCAGAGTCCGGTTCGGCTCGCTGGAAATGGGAGGCGAGATGATCCTGTCTTTCTGGGTGGATTACCTGAATATCAGCCAGGCAATGAAAACCATGGTGCTGCAGGTGCTGGATAAGGTCAAGAATACAGCTGCATTGAAGCAGGACCCGCAGCAGCCCACCAGAGGAACTATCGATGAGGTATTGGCTGCAGCCGGCGTTGAAGAACGCGATGAGGTTGAGCAGATTTTTGCGGACATCAAGGCCCGCGGCGTGGATATTATCAAACCGGCAACACTGGAGCCGCTGGGCGATCTGATCGATCCGAACCTCGGCCAGAACATCCTCGACGCCATCAAGTACGTTACCATGACCGAGGAGCATTACGCGCAGATGATCGCCTGGGCCGGCGAAACGTTTAACGACGGCGGATACGTGTTCGCTCTTAACGGCGAGCATGGCGCGGGCAAAAGTACGCTGGCCAAAAAGCTGGTCGAGCTTACCGGCCTGGTGAAGTTCAGCGGCGGCGCGATGATGCGCCAGTTCGCCGCGCAGCGCGGCATGAGCCTTACCGAGTATACCGATACCTACCTGCTTTTGCCGGAGAATGTGCAGGAGAATGACAAAGTCAACGCCGCTATCGACGAAACGCAGGAGAAAGCTATTCTGGACGGCGATATCATCACCGAAAGCAGCCTGGGCGTTTATTTCGCCGGCAAGCACAAAGAAACGCTGTCTGGCCGGGGGATCAAAGTGGTCCGGGTGCTGCTGGTTGCGGATTCCCGCGCGCGGGCCGAGCGTTCGGTCAACGGCATCATGAATGGGACGCGTTCAAACGACCGACTGATGACTGTGAATGAAAAAGAAACGGAATTGATCGGCAGGGATATGTTCGATCAAAAGAAATTCCTGGGCATGACTAACGGCGAATTCGATATCTTCGAAATCCTGAATTACGAGATAGTTTTGAACGTCAGCGATACAACGCTGGAAGACGTTCCTGCGATGGCGCGGGCAGTGCTTGCCTTCGCCGGTTACCGGCAGGACGGCGGTACAATGAGGATCGCTAGAGAGAATGTTTCGACAAAAATAGTTATGGCGCGGGCTCCGGGTACATCTACCGTGGCAGGTGAGGATTCGGGGTCCGCGCTTTTCCATACTGACGGCGGCGAGATTGATCATCTGGTTGGTTCTATTGAGCAGAATGTGGATTCCGGGTTAGGAGAGATTTTATATGGTAAAAATTGGCGGAAAGCCCTGGTAGCTTTTACTGATGCGCTGAATCAAGCTCAGCGTTTGTTGCAATCTGCCGAAGAGGAGAGTTATTCCGATCTCATCAAGCAGTATTATGCGAAAAACAGGTTTTTAACCGGCCGTGCTTTTTCCGGCAATACGAAAGAAGCCGTGCGACAGTTAATTACTCTCATTCGCAAAAAACGTCTTGAGGTCCTGGGAAATCTTTTGCTTCAAGAGGCTTTAAATAATCGGTATTTCCATCGGCCTGTTTATCTGGGCAAAGACGACTTGACTCTTATTCCATACGTGCATCAATTATATACGAGGTTGAATGAAGCGGAAATCCGCGACATTATAGCCGCGGCATTGTGGAAGATGGGCGAGGAGACGCCGGCCGGACGAGCTTTAAAACAGACGGTAATAGATGAAACTGGAACGGAAGCAATAAAAGCCAGCATTAGAGATGCCCTCGGGTTTGTTAATAGGGAAGTGGGGATTGAAGGATATGAAATGCCCGGCGTTGATTACTATACGGCGCAATTAAGCAGAATAACATTTGAGAGAGATGATCCGCTGATGGAAAAAATGAACGAGATAACCAGGGCCTTCTTGCAGGAATATCCTCAGACTGCCACTATAATCGATATGGGTGTGTGTGACGCAAGCTCTACGCTTGGTTTGGCAATGATGCTTGAGGGGAAGAATAAAGTGGTCGGGACCGATCTTTTGCTGAATTTCTATATTCTGAGTGACGGAGAATTCAAGTATGTTTTTGATGCGTTCGGAAATCTTATGCAGATGCGGGCCGACTATATCCGGGCGGTGAAGCTGGGCCATTGGTTAGTGAAAGGCCGGGACAGCGTTTATGATTATGTGGAGTGGATTAAGTTCTCCCGCGAGTACGAAAAAGAAATATACCTGGATAGCAGCAATAGAGTAGAGACCGAAGTGGAGTACCGGGATTATCCATTATCCCGGGGCATTCAAGATGGGGAGGAAATTGAAATTTTCTCCGGTTTCGCCCGACTTGAAAGCATAGAGCGCTTATTCAGGAAGATGTATCTGGAAATGCTGCGAAAAGGCCAGGATAGCTATCATTGGCAGCGCTATTCCCTTCATCAGGTGAGTTTTTTGAATCCCGCGGTTTATGTGTTTAAACCCGAGAATCTCTCTTTTAAGGCGTGGGATCTTTTTGTTCCGTATCCGGAGAAAGCCAGTCTGATACGCTGTTTCAATGTATTGCGAGCGGAGTCTTATCGTCCGTATACCGACCGGGAGATACAACAGGCGCTGAAAGTGATGGGGAATTCGCTGATCAATAACGGGATCTTGATTGTTGGGAAAGCCTGGTATTCGGCGGGCGACAGAACCCGGAGCAGCATGGAGTATGACGTGTATAGGCGTGTTGGAGATGAGCTTGTATATGATCATTCGAAAGAATTGAAGCTTGCGGATAGAGGTTTCTCCATACAGTGCGTAGAGAGGCAATGGGCGCACAACAAGGAAGCCATTGATTTGTCCCGCGAGTATGCGGATATGGCCTCGCGACGCAGGATACTATCTTCGCAAACCATGCAGGAGCTGCGATTATGGAAGGATGCGATTGCTCCTTCTCAAACCAGGATGGAATTGCTCGATGAACTGAGGGCAAGGGAAAAGGCCGGTGATGTGAATAAAGAAATCGCGATAAAGCGGACTCTTGACGCGCTGGAGAATGGTGAAATAGATCTTAGCGCATTCCCGGAATACCAGGACGGCGGGATCAAGGTTAAGTATTACAAAGGCAACGGCGAAGGCGCGCTGGTGCACAAGATCGCCGGGGATATCCAGAGCGAAGGGTTGATCAAAAAGCTGTTTGATTCCGAGCTGAAATGGTGGGATAGCGTCAAGAAAGCGTATATCGATAACAAAGAGCGCCTGGGATGGCTGGATATCCTGACCCGGCTGGAGAAGAAAGGGACGCTGGACTATATCGCCGGCCTGATCAAAGAGGCCCGCGCCCAAGGGATCGAATATGTGGTGAATATCGGGATCGGCGGCTCGGGCAACGGCGCAGTGTCCCTTAAAGGATTGTTCAAAGGAGTTCCGGAAACGGATAACTTCTTTGTGCTCGGATCGGTCGAACCCACGGTGATCGCCAATCTGGAAAGATCATTGAGCGACGCAAGCGGAGAAGTGCGTATCGACAAGTCGCTGTTTATCATCATTTCAAAATCCTGGACCACGGTGGAGACCGACCAGCTTAAGAATCATTTCTACGGCCTGGCCAAACGTTTCTATGAAAAGGAATACCCGCAGGCCGATGCCGAAGAGATCGCCGAAAAAGCCGGCCGTCATTTCATCGTTATCTGCGATCCGGGCAAAGCCGAAAATGAACTCCGGGAAAAACACTTCCGGGCTGTGGTCGATCACGATTTGACTACCGGCGGTCGCTTCGCATCCTATTTCGACGTGGTCGGGCTTCTGCCTGCGGCGGCCATGGGGATCATGGATGCGCTGGTAGCTTCCGGTAAAAAAGGCATGCAAGCTTGCCGGCAGCCGGAGGTATTCAAATCCACCGGCGAGATCGTTAACTACGGCGCATTCCTGGCGGCATTCCTTTATATTAATGAGATGAAACGGCGCCACGCCACATTCATTTTGCCGGGCGCGCTCAAGGATTCCTATACCTGGCTCGGCCAGATCTTCGTGGAGTCGCTGTGCAAGAAAGACCGCTACAACGATAAACGCGGCATTTTCACCGTGCTGGCCGACGATAACCTGGATCCGGCAGCCTGGGATGCTACCGAGAATTTCTTCATCTATATCCATCTCAAAGACGACGTTTCCCGGCAGCAGGAAGCGCTCAAGCTTGGTCGCAGCGGTTTCTCCGTGCTGGAGATCGTTCTCGACAGCAAAGAGGATATCGGCGAAGTGATCGCGATGTTCAATACCGGCATCGCTTTGACCGGCTACCTGATGAACGTGAATTTCGCGGATGAACCGGGGGTCTGGGTGTCCAAGGATCTGGTGCTGAAAGTGTTCATTCCTCTTCTGGAAAAGAATTTCCGCGGTCTCAAGAGCGAGTTCCTTAAGATGATCGTCGGGCTGGCCGAGCACAAGGAGAAGCTGGAAAGCGAGCACCTGGTGCTGGATTATTGCTATATCTTGAAGGAAAAGTATCTCAACGCCGAATTTGAAGCCATGCTCGAGCAGATCAGCCTGGCGGAAGGCAAGCATGTAGAGACTATCCGCAAGGACATGCCGTCGGTCCTGGCGGCAGTACTTCTGGTCGCAGCCCGTCACCGTCCGCTCTTCGATATGCTCATTTACGGAGACGTCGACAGCTACGCCGGAGTGATGGCTGATTTCAGTTCCCTGGTCAGAGGACAGCTCAAAGTCAATCCCGGCGCCTACGCCGAGCCGGAAGCCCAGCACTGGTTGCACCAGGGGCTGCAGGACAGCCGGTCGTTGAAACTCCTGATCATCCTGGGCGTGCTCAATTACCGTTCGAAGGATATCGCCACTCCCAGCTACAGTCTGGATTTCGGCGAGCTGACCCTGCTCCAGCGGTTGGCAAACTATCTGATCCTTTCCGGCGGGTTGCCTAAGCTGTACGAGGCTCTGGAGAATGAACCGGTGGCCCGGGAATTCTTCGACAAAGTAGCCGGTCAGGGCCTGCTGGAAGCGGCTTCTCCCCAGCTGGGGATCAACATCGATCTGAAGGAGCATAGTCCAGAAGCGCTGGCCGAACTGCAGTCGCTCTTCGAGAAATCATCGGATATCGTGGAAAAGATGCTGCGCATTCAGCGCGGCGAGCGTATCTCCGTCGCGCAGGTCGTGGCGGAAACCGTGGAGATCCTTGCCAGACATATTGCCGATATCGCGGATAATCTTGACCTGGAGGATACGGGAAAACTGCTGGATATGCTTCAGGAAACCCGCGAACTGATTATCGCGGGAGTGGGCAGAAGCGGCATCGCAGCGCAGATCAGTAAGTTGTGGCTGAAGAAAGTGGGCATCAGGGCTGAAGTGATCGAAGCCGGCGACGACTCTGTGTCTTACGATTACGGCAGAAGCCCTGCGGACCGGTTCATGGCTATTTCATCATCGGGCAAAACCGTTCCCATCGTTGATTATACCACCACGTTACGCGAAAAAGACATACCGGTTATCGCGTTGACTTCGCAAAGCCAGGCTCCTGCCTGGCAGTCCGGAGATTTCATTTATCTGATCAAAGGTCGGACCAAGGACGATTGGGCCAAGAGCGACGGGGAAAAGATCGGCCAGCGCGTGCCGCTGGGAACGCTCTCGGAATTCACCACGGTGGTATTCATAGCTGCGCTGGTGCAGGTATTGCTCGAAGGTAATGCCAGCCCTCTGCGGGCGCAGGAAGTCATCCGCCTGATCTCGCAGGATCTTCTGGACGCCATTCCCGCTATCGAAGAACAGGATAGCGCGCTGGAAGAAGCGGTGATGGCTATCCTGGAAGCCCGGCAGAACGGCGGCAGAGTGATCCTGGACGGTATGGGCAGGGTGCGCAGGATTCTGCAGATGTTCGAAGGTCGGTTGATCCAGGTCTATCATATGAACCCGCTGGTCATCCGGGGTTTTATTTCCACCAAGATCAACAGGGCAGCCGATGCGGTGGTGGTTGCCAGTCTGTCCGGGGAACACGCGCAGATCTTCAAGACGGTCAATCATGCCATAGAGGAGAAAGGCATAACTCCGATTTTCCTGACCGCTCAAGGCGAATCCCTGGCAAATACATTGATCGACGAAGGCATCGTCTACGATGAAAATGGCCAGGTGCTCGCGCAGGGAAGAGTGGTCGGCATCAACGTGCCCGGCGCAGTCTGGGAACGTAAAGGCAAAGCGGTTTCATTCTCCAAGAATCAGTTCCAGTGGGTCAAGCAAGAGCAGATTGCGGAAGCGATGCCGTTAACCGTGACTTCGGAATTTGTGCTGGCCGCCATGCTCGAAGGCATCTTCGCCAGTATCATGGTCCGCCTGGGTCTGCGGGAAAAAGATCTTGAGCACGCCGAGCTGGAATTCCCGGCCTCGATGCCGCCTACGGATCAGAATGCGCCGGATCGCAAGGCTACACAAGAAGAGCAACACATTCTGCTCGAAGCTTTCGGCGGTAAAGAAGCCGTTGTGAGGAGAGGCCTGGATTTGAATCATCGCACCGTCAGGATCAGCCCGTCTCTGGCTGCCCCGGCCCAGGTTAAAGACCAGATTCTTTTCGTCAATCCGAATATCCTGCGCGGCCCGCCGGAACAGCTGAAAGTGATCTTCGAAGGCCACGAATTATATCATCTGCTCTATCCTTCCCTGGATGAAACGAGTGTCCGGAAACTCACTATCAGGTATTTGATCGAACACCATCTTCTCCTGGCGCATCTAACTTTCCTCAAACGCAATAAACTCGGGTTGAAAGCGGATAAGACCTGGCTGTTCACGCTTTCTTTATACGCCGACTTCGAGAAAAATTTTGGTTCAAATGAAAACGCTTACATTGAAAACGCTTCCCAATCCCCCGACGGAGGCACGTTCGTCGCCGTGCGCTGGATTCAGTCGCAGCGCGAAGACATGATGGTCCCGAACAAAGAACGCATTCATCTCGATATCGAAAAAGCGGTGTTCAGGCTTAAGATCCTGGGAAGCATCATCAATCACGAAGAAATCCGGGATATTCAGATGGAATACGTGGATTGCGGCGCGGTAAAAAATGTCTATCTGATGACCGTTACGACCGAGAAGCGTTCTTATCGGCTGGCGATCCTGGAATTGGAAGCGCTGGTGGAGAACTCGCTCAAGCAATACGAAGAAGAGCTGGTTAAGCTGCAAACCGTGCACGGCCTTGCCGCTGATCTGGTGCCGGAAATTTACAAGACCGAAGTTTTCGACTCGCTGACCAGTCAGGGCAAACCCGCGATCCGCATCATTACCGTAAGAAAGTTCATCGACGGGATCACCCGGGGAGAGGCGTTGAGCTTATTCGGAGAGGAGGAGTTCGCGCAGGTTATTAAGGCGGAAGCGGAAGCTTTGCTGCGGCTGTACAAGCTGGCGAAATTCGTGGATGAGGATATCAAAGACCGTCAGGTGCTTTTCGCTAAAGCTGCGGCCGGTTATCTGGTAACGCTCTTTGATTTCGGCCAGGTCAAAAAATACGCCGAAGCGCGGCAAATGATTTCATTTTATCTCAATAATCCCAAGACGGAATTCAGGAGTTACCCGGACGCATTTGTCAGCGCTATCGAAACGGTTTATGGCGACGCTGCCGGCCCGCTGGTGGCGATGGTTCAGGAGATTCTCTCCTCCGGCCCTGTCCGGGCTCAAAGCAGGGTTGTCCGGTCCGGGCAGAAGCAACCCGCCGCGAGCCGGAAGAAGCAATCGAAGACGGCAGACGCGCAGCCGCTTAAGAAGAAAGTGTCGCTGCAGTATTCGAGCCGCAAGTCGGTCGTGGGGATACAGATGGATAAACGGGCGCTTCTGGAAGCGCTCAATGCTTCCATTGTCGGCGGAGCAAGAAAACGCAATATCCGCATCTCCGAATCGGACAAGGGAATCCTGCTTAAATGCCAGCAATGCTGCGCGAGGCTTTCTTTCGGCGCCGGCGGTATCAATGTGGATATGCAATGTAAAGATGAAGCGGTATTAAAGAAACTTTACAATATGCTCTTCCCGCTTATCCTGCGCCAGAAAGTCATGGATATTCTGAATTCACCGCAGCAGGAAGATTTGACCCACGACGTTCTGCCCTATATCGTGGAAGTAACGGAATTGAAAAACGTGATGGATATCAAGCAATTCTTTGAAGACACCTATTATCAGCTTTCCGGCAATAATGTTGATTTCGCCGTAGAGCTGCGCGGGATCGATCTAAAAGACAGAAATGTTTCTTTGCACTTTACCCGGTCCCAGAGAGAGAAGGATTTCGTGGAACGGCTGCTGCGCACGCTGCAGGTCAAAGAGATGTCTTATGAGCCGGTGATCCTGTTGCAGCCGCAGACGGGGAAGCCGGTATATTATGTGCTCGACGGCCATAATCGCACTGCCGCCGCTTTAAGTTCAGGGTTACCCATGCTTAATGCCTGGGTGTTGTCGGATGATCTCTCGGCAGAAGATGTCTGGCCGGTAGTCGAAGCTTTCCACACTGTCAGGGGCAGTCAGATTGCCGAATCGAGCCGGGATGACATCTTCAGTTTTGTCCTGGAGCACGAGAAGAATTTCGACCAGCGCGGCTGCCGCGTCGACGAAAATGACGGCGGTAAAGGTATCCGGGGGATTCTTAAAAAGGCGCAGTCGATCGGGTATATCCTGCTGAAAAGTCTGGAGTCACTGCTGTATGGAGCGGTTGTCAGGACAGAAGGCAGCGCGAAGTACCTGGATGCGGCCAGGTTGACGCTCGGTTTTCTCGAGCCGGTGATGACTGACGGCGGCAGCGAGCAGGATCTGGAGGAACTGGCAGCGCAGGAGTATAACAAGCGGCCACTCCTGGCCCGGATCCGGGAAGCTGAAGCGTTAGTTGCCGAATGGCGGTATATTCTGACTCGGCAGCCGCTTACCCGCGACGCGGTCACCCGCCTGCAGGTTATCGCCACCGAGATCATTTCTTCCACGCCTCTGGAAAAAGACGCCAATACCGTCGATGCTTCCCTGCTGGTGAAATTGTATCAAGAAGTCACACAGCTGTCGCAACAGACGTACGAAAAGATCGGCACGCTGCAGAGCGAAGATGTCCGGCAGGAACGCAAGTTCCAGCTCAAGGCCGCGAAGTTCCAGTACAGCGCTTTATATGCCGCGGAATACCAGCATCTGGTGCATGTGCTCGACGCTATCGCGGTGCTGCTGGGCGTAGGCTTGCCTAAAGTCGCCTATGCGCATTTGCGCGGAGCGAGCTGGTTGCTGGCGCGAACCCTGGCCGGGATGCTCAACGCTTTAACTGCGGTAATCCGGTTTGTCTGGGGATTCGACTATTACACCGGGCGCAATCTGAAAGAATTCGACCGATCCAAAGCGAAGTTGTTCGATCTGGGCAATCGGATCGTCCCCGGTCTCTATCCGGCGTCCTACCGTCTGGACGGCAAGGATATCAGCCCTGCGGCGCTGAACCGGCCGAAATCCGACGTAGAAGTGGGATTCCGCAGGAGCTGGGGATTCAAAGTGATGATTTTCGCTTATCTGATCCCCTTAATGACCGCTTCGCTGGAAGCCCTGCAATGGGTTTTGTTCGGACTGGGGATCGGTCCCGCTCCGGATCCTATGACCAGTCTTATCAAGATCGGCGTCAGCTTCCTTGTTTCCCTGACGGCCAACTGGTACGCGTTGCGGTTAAGGGACGCTTTCTATAAACGGCATGCGCCGGTGCTGGAAGCGGATGAAGAGATTCTGCAAGACCTGGGATTGACCGATTACAACCGCCTGATGTTCAACGAGGAATTCGGAAAGACCGTTGATGCCATTGACGCTGAAATGAATTCCGGCAAAGAGCCGAGCATAGATCTGGTGGTGGTGGTTACGGATAAAGATTTTGCGCTGTCGCCGGCAGCCAAGAGTGTATGGCGCAGAAGAGACATCCCGGTTCTGGTCAAACATACCCTGGCGCAGGGAAGCGGGCTGGCGTTGCTGGATACGCTGGCGGGTTGGAATGACCGCGGCACGGTGGGAGAGTATATAGGTACCCTGGAGAAATCCGACAGTCATTATATCAGCCCGCGGTCGGGAGAGGATATTCCGGCAAGCCGGCTGCGCAAGCCTCTTAACCGGGCACGGGTTGCGGTCATTCTGGCCGGCAGCGGGGTCCTGGGCGTCGCCAGCCAGGTCATTCCTTTCCCGGTATCGGCGCGGGAAACGGTATATTTGAATTCCGTGGAATTCTCGCTGATCAATTGTATCCGCGCTTCGCGTCTGCTGCGCGACGCTGATGACCGGCCGGGGCTTATCGTGCATAACGGCGACGGAGTCTATGTCGGCCCGATGCACCGGCGCAGCGGCATTACCCTGGTAGGCGCGTGGGAGAATATACGACAGATCGTAAGCCAGGATCTCGGGCTGCTGGCAGTGCGGCAGGAAAAGATATCCGCTATCTACGATCGGGCCAGGATCACCAAGATCAAAAAGCAGGAGCCAGAGCTTCTGGATTGGAACAACGTTGAGAAGAAGCAGGCTGTGGCCCACGCCGGGATCATGATCGTGAGTTTTGACCGGCAGGAAGAAGAGCAGTGGAGCCGGTTTATCCGCTATATGCAGGATCTGCATGGATTCCTCACCCGGGAACTTCCTCATCAAGCCGCGGTTGCCGGCTGGGACCGTTCCATCCGCGTGGTGCCGGATATACTCGGTGTCATTGCCCGGCTTAACCAGCGCAGCGATGTCTATTCCAATACGGTGGATTCCTATTTCAACGCCCGGGTAGACGCGCTGGAGCGGGATGATCCGCAATTCTTCCTTAAGGCGGAGATCTATCGGCGGATCAGCGAGTGGTATTACCGTTATTTCTTCGGCGTGGAATCGTTTGCTTTGCGCTCGCGCGTGCCTTCGCACCACGAAGCCGTCTATGTGAGGATGTCCAGCGACGCATCCGTTTTCGCGCGCGAGTTACAGTTGCTTGAAAAAGCTGCCGCGTACGTGCAGGCGACCAAATACGCCGCTCTCGCCGACGAACTCGATGGAGGCGCCGTCCGCCGCAGTGCGCCGGTGATCTTTGAATTCGACGCTGCCGGGCGGGTGGTTGCGATCAATCCCGATTTCATGGATCTCGTCCGGCGATATGTTTTTAAGGGCGCAGTGTTCGATGTCGATGGCGTGATCGTCGATACCACGCCGGTGTGGATCGAAACCTGGAACAGGACCCTCTCCTCGTTCGGGGGGCGTCGCGTAGATCTGGAGTTTTACGAGAGAGAACTGAATGGCCGCAGGGCAATAGATAACTTAAGGAATTGGATCCCGGCAAAGCTTGACGAAGAAGAGCTTCAGGCGCTTACGATTGAACATCATGCGCTCTATGTCGCGATTTTGAAAGAATCAGGCCTTGTTCGCTTTGACAGCACGATCGAACTCATTAAACGCATGCATCAGCTGGGTATCAAGCTGGCTGCGGGATCGGGCTCCGACGCGGCGGGGTTTGTGCTGGAAGCCGCAGGAGTGCGGGAACAATTCGGCGCGGTGGTTACCGCCAGGGATGTCGTTCACGGCAAACCCCATCCCGAAACGTTCCTTCTTGCAGCGCAGCGCATCGGCATCAGTCCGGCGCAGTCCGTGCTTTTTGGCGACGCGGTCGCGGATGTCCTGGGAGGAGTAGCCGGGAAGTTCGGGCTGGTGGTGGGCATCGCCCGCCACGGCAATGAACAGGAATTGTTCAATGCGGGGGCGCATATAGTGGTCAAGGATTTCAACGAGCTCGCTATCGATACGCTGGTTATGGGGTTGCTTAATGCCCGTCAGTCCAGCCGGGCAGATGTTCCGGACGGCGGCATTTCTGTGGGAGCGCAGGATGTGTTCTTCGAGAACGAAGGTCCTTTTACCGGCGAGATTTCTCCGCGCGCGCTTAAGGCGTTCGGGGTTAAATATGTTTTTGTGGGCCATTCCGCGCGGACGCTCGGAGATGTCGGCGTGGTCGAATCGTATGCTCTGGTGAATAAGAAAGCCAGAGCGGCTCTCCGCGAAGGGCTTATCCCGGTGATCTGCGTCTGGGATACCCTGGCGCAAAGGAATGCGGGAGAGACCGAAGCAGCGCTCGTCCGGCAGCTTGACCAGGCGTTGTTTGACTTCACCGAGGACGAGATGCGGCAGGTGATTATCGCTTACGAGCCGGTGTGGGTGCTGGAAGTAGAGATCCAGACGCCTATGATTGCGGAAGAAGTCCAGAAAGTCCATGCATTCATCAGAGGGTATCTGGGCAAAAGATTTGCATCTGCTGCAGTGCCCGCTTCTGTCCCGGTGATTTACGGCGGATACGTGAATCCGGAGAATATCGCGGAGTATATGAGCCAACCTGACATAGACGGAGCGGCGATCGGGCTGGCGGCGCGCAATGCGCAGGATTTCAGCCGCATAGTCAGGGGCGCGCAGCCGTTCGCCGGCAAGAAATCATTTGCGCCGGTGATCATTGCCAATCTCAAGCTGTTCGATATACATGCCGGGATACTTGATTACTGGCGCACAGTGCAGCAGGAGTTGGCGGATAGTGAAGGCGTGGAAGCGGTGGTTTGCCCGACATACCTGGATATCGCGGTATTGGCCGGCGCATACGGAAAATCATTCGAAGCGGTCGTTTTTGACGTTGACGGCGTTATTTTCGATACCACGGATGTCTGGGTCGCCACATGGAACAAAACGTTCCAGGAGAATAACGGCCCGGAAGTGACGCTGGCTTTCTATGACGAACACCTGAACGGGAAAAAAGGCAGAGATTCTTTGAGGAAATGGTTCCCTTCCATGAATGATGAAGAGATCGTCTTCTGGCATAAGAGCACCCAGGAATATTATATGGAATTGTTGCAGCAGATGGGCGTGAAGAAATATGAATCCACCATCAACCTGATTAAAGCATTGCATCGGGCCGGCGTTCCGATGGCCGTAGGTTCAGGCACGGATATGGCGATCAAACTGCTTGATGCTATGGGGTTGACCGGTTATTTCCAGGCGATCATTACCGCCAAAGATGTCATGCACGGCAAGCCTCATCCTGAAACGTTCATGACTGCCGCTGCCAGGATGGGCGTGCCTGCAGTCAAGACGATAGTGATCGGCGACGCTGTTGCCGACATGCTGGCGGCGCGCGCCGGCGGATTCGGGTTTGCGCTCGGCCTGGCGCGGTTGAATAACAGCGCGGCTTTGTATGCGGCCGGCGCTGACCTGGTGAAGGCCGATCTTTCCCTGATCGATATGTCTGTTCTTATCGGGCAGCTCGCCTCCGGGCAGGACGGAGGTAAAGCTCTCCGGTCGATACTTAAAAAGGCGCAAGCGGTCGGCTATATCGTACTTAATAGCCTGGAAGCGCTGCTGTACGGAGCGGTTGTCAGGACCGAGGGGAGCGCGATGTATCTGGATATGGGCGCATTGACGTTGGGAGCTCTGGATATCACCGACGGTGGAATGGATGTGCTGGACCGGTTGCGCAATAACGGCATGCTGCAGGAAGTGCGATTGCCGGGTACGGAGAAGAATGAAATCCGCTTGCGCAAAACTACCAATCAGGAGATCAAGGCGCGCACCAGGGAATCCGGCGCGATGCGCACTTTCGATCTTGACGGTGGATTGCTCCGGCTCGAAGAACAGTTTGATTTCGGCGCGATCCTGTTGATCAGCGGCGGATTAAGAAAGCGCGGATCGATCCTTGCCGCGCTTATTGATGCGGCAATTGCGCAGGATCCGGTCGCTGCGGGTATGTTCTTTACCTCCGGACGCGACCCGACGTTCAGCAATGCCGTGCCGTCGCGTTTTATGGGCAGAGAGAGGAAAATCGGCGTGACCCCGGGGAATCTTCACCCGATTAATAAGGTCTTTATAAAAGAATTGAACGATGGCGGAAAGCAAGAGCGGGTTGAGCGGAATACAGCGACGATCGTTGAAAGCGTCACGGCATTGTATAAATCGTTATTCGGCATCGAGATCACAGAATTGGATGAACAGGGCGCGCTCGTTCTCATGCGGAATCCTGCCGTACAGGAAGCGGTATTAACTTCTTTGCAGGGAGGGATGATCTGGAAACGGCACAACGCTTCTTTAAACACTTCTGCGGGCAGAATTGCCGCTGCGGCGCTGGTTCCCGCGGTGATTGTCGGGTGCGCCGGGGTAAGCGATATGGTCAAAGATACGGTCAAAGTCAAAGATACCATCGGTGCCGTATTGGCCAACGAACAGGTTGCCCAGATTATGAGTGCATCTTTGTTCGCCGCCTCCGCTGCAGAAATTTCCGACGACCTGGTGCTGGCTGATTTCGAGAATCAGACGATCGGCAGCGCGTATGGGGCAGCCAAGATCCAGCGGGAAAGCGTGCAAAAAGGCGAAGGCGTCTATGCATTGAAAATTGCGGATCTGAGCTCGGAAAACTGGGCTACCTACGCCATAGATATGAACTTGACTGATTTATCGCGGTATCGAGCATTGGAGTTCTCGGTGAAAGGTATGCGCGGCGGGGAGCGGATGTTCGTCAAAATCACCGACGACAGCCTCTGTTATAATAGCACCAACGGTACGGTTATCGGGAATCCGATTTCCACTGAATGGACGCGCGTTTCGATCCCGATGAACGAGTTCAAGAACGTCAATCTTACCAATGTCACCCAGATCGGCTTCAGTTTCGGCCGGGATGCATTTGGACAGCAGGAATTGAACTCGATTCCCGCGATCCTGTATATTGACCGGATCGCGCTGGTGAAGAACGATTCCGGCGATCCGGCAGCCGGGACCGTTCCGAACGCGATGGTGCCGACGGATAATGTCACCGCGCCTGTTCCTCAAGCGCAGCAGATTGAACAGTGGCTTGAGAGCACTCTGTCCGGGCAGGGTTTGCCGCGCAGTTACGGCGCGAATAACACGATGACCGTTGATTATTACCGTCAGACTAAAGATGAAACCGGGACCATGTATGTCGCCAAGGGGTTGTTCGTTTACGACGCCGCCCTGGCGCAGATTTTCTGGGCTATGCGCGATGATGTGGATCAGGCGAACAAGCTGACCAATCTTTACTGGGAGAATAATCTTCCGGGATGCGGTTTGCAACGGCTGGGTTATCGTCCCGGGGACGCGAACGCTTCTTTCGTGTATAATCCTGGTGATCCGGCGCGTTTCTCGCCTGATATCAAAGGCCAGCGCGGATTTATTCCTCATGTGCTCGACAGCCGGGGACAAGCGCAGGATGTGAATCCGGCGACCAATACCACGGTTTACTGGGAGACCGGTTTGCCTTTCTCCGGCGCCAATGCCTGGGCAGGGATCATCGGTCCATTACAGGTATATCGCCACAAATACGGCAGCAGCTATCTGGAAAGCGCGCCGGAGATAAAACTGGCGGAAGAGATCGCGCGGGCGGGCATGGCTTTGCAGGTTGAGGAGAACGGCGGGATACGCATGGCGCCGCAAAGCATGAACGGGGACAATAAGTGGTATAACGTCGTTTCCACCGAAAATATGGCTGCCTGGCACGCCGGGTTCCGGATGCTTAACCAGGTCACCAAAAAAGATGAATATAACCAGCGCATGCTTTCCAGCGAGAACTATTTCCGGCAAGCGTTCCTATCCGCAGACCATATGTTCGCCGCGGGCATGAGTTATGACGCGCAGAAAGGCTGGGTCCCGGACACTTCTTTCGCTACCGATGCGCAACTGGCGCCGATCCTGTCTTTAGGCCCGCAGAAGATCGATGCAATGTTCGGCCAGGGGGAATCCTATCGAATATGGCAAGCCGCCAGGCAGCACGCCGGACTCTATGATCAATCCTCGAATCTGGTCGGGTTGAGCTTTACCGACAGCAGCCGCTCCAATGTCAAGAGCGTGGAGTGGTCAGAAATGGGCGCGCTGACCGCAACCATGCTCGCGCAGTATTATGAGCAGAAGGAACCGGCTGTCGCGGGCGCATTGCGCCTTGACGCTGCGAACTTGGCTGCGGCTGACGAGACGATGAAAATGGAATCGAATGGCATGGTTTCCTGGCCGTATTCCGATGCCAGGAGAGATAACGGGCTGGGCGAGATCTCCGCCGGTCCCATCCCCAGCGTCGCTGCGACCATGTGGGTAGCTTTTCGTACGGAAGGGTTCAATCCGTATGAATTAGGCGGAAAGTTGCCGCAAACAACCGCGCCGTCCGCGCAGCCGACCAGGACGCCGGGTTTTGCCGCCGGTATCACCTTAGCCGGCCTGGCTGCGGCGTTTGCCGCGTTGCGCGGTCTGCGTTTACGTAAACATTCCCCACAATCGGCACAAGATCAGGAAGAAGGTCTGGACGGAGGCAGTATGTACCGCGATTACGCGGTAGAAAGCGGATTGAACAAAGCCGGGCCGGAAAACCGGGAAACACATTCGGCCTCCATTGACCCCCGATTGCTTAATCCCAGGAAGCATTCCGATTATCTGATTATCACTCCCGTTTATAACGAAGAGCGGAATATCGAGCGCATTATCAACAAGATAGAGGAATACGGCTATCTTGACCGCTGTTTATTTGTTGATGACGGCTCACGGGACCGCACCCCCGCCATACTGCAACGCCTCGCCGCAGAGAAAGGGATTTCCGTGTTCCTGGGCGAGATCAACCGTCAGAAAGTCGGGCAGATCAAAGTCGCGATGGAAGTGCTCCAGGCCATGGATTATCTGCCGGAAACCGTCCTTCTGCTCGACGGCGATTCCTATCTGGTCAGCCAGGACGCGAGCAGATCGGTGGAAGATAACCTGGATACGGTCAAGGCGTTGATGCGGGAAAAGAGCGTCAACGGCATCGGGTTCATGGCAGTGCCGCATACCTTCGACCGGTTCCGCCTGATCCACCGGGTCCAGTATTATGAGTATCTGGCGGCGCGCACCATGCACCACGTGCTTAACCGCAAAGGCACGCTGCGCTGCATTCCCGGCGCCGGCGGCATGTTCGATTCGCGCGCGATGCTCGAAGCTTTGCAGAAACATTCCCTGGAGCATGACGGCGACGACATGGAAATTACCGCTATTCTGCAGGGGCTGGGGTATCGCCTGGGGTACTGCCATAAATTCGTCCAGGTGTTAACGGTTGTTCCCGGCTCGTGGAGCGCATTGATCGATCAGCGCATCCGCTGGCGCAGAGGAGCTTTGAAGACCTATTACTATTGCTGGCCTTTCTACAAGGATCAGATCAAGCATTTGCGCGGCGTGGGTCTGCTGTGCTGTTACGAGCTGGCTATTGCCATCGGTATGCCGTTGCTGTGGTTCAATCTTGTCACCAATCCCGCAGGGGTTTTGTTATTGAGCCTTGCCATCGGTATGGTGATCCAGGCCGGATTCATGGCGTTCAATCCCGAATTCCTCAATGAGAGTAAAACCAGAGCTTTTGTCTATCTGATCCCGCAGATCGCGGTGTTGTTCGTGGTGGATATTATTTCCATGCCGGTGGCGATATATCAGGCGACAAGAACGGTACTCGGCAAAATGTCCGCGGCTTCGCACCGGGCATGGCTGAAGAACCCGGTTTTTACTCAAAAAGCTCTGCCGGTCCTGGCGGTCGTGCTCGGCGCAGTCAACCTTATTGCTTTGTTCCGGTATGGTCTGTTCGTGACCCACGCTTATACTATCCTGGTGGGTATCTTCATCGCTTCCCGCGTGATCCCGGGTATGTTCTTCTACCGCATGCCGAAAGACAACGGGATCATGCCGACCATCTCGATGGTCATCCCTGCGTATAATGAAGAAGAGTCCGCCGCCGAAACCATCGACCGGGCGCTGGCCACCGGGTATCCCATGGATAAAGTGGAAGTGATCGCGATCAACGACGGCTCCCAGGACAAAACCCTTGAGGCGATGCAGGAAGCCGCCGCGCGGCATCCTGCTAACGTCAGAGTGATCGATTTTAAGCAGAATCGCGGAAAAAGAGAAGGTTTGTATGCCGGCGTCATGGCTGCCGGCGGAAATATTATTGTGGTGGTGGATTCCGATTCGTACCTGCAGCCGGGCAGTTTGTATCAGATCGTGCAGCCGTTCGCCGATCCGGCGATACACGCGGTTTCCGGGCACACCGATGTGCATAACGCGGATACGAACCTGCTCACGCGCATGCAGCAGGTCTGGTACGACGTGATGTTCCGCGTCTTCAAGGCGGGGGAGAGCGTGTTCGGCCTGGTTTCCTGCTGCCCGGGGTGTTTCTCCGCCTATCGCAGGGAAGCGTTGCTTAACGTGCTGGAGGATTTCCGCAACCAGCAGTTTGCCGGCACGCGCTGCACCTACGGCGACGACCGCAGCTTGACCAATATGATCCTGCGCAATAACGGTAAAGTCATCTACCACAGCGGCGCCCGGGCCACCACCATCGTCCCCGATAAATTCAACGTGTACCTGCGGCAGCAACTCCGCTGGAAACGTTCCTGGATCCGCGAATCGCTGACCGTGGCCAGCCGGTTCATGTGGCGCAAGAACCCGGTGATCGGCTGGACGTTCTATATCGCCATCCTGGTGGCTTTTATCTCGCCGCTGGTGGTATTCTATCATGTAATCTGGATGTCTATGATGTGCGGCGTTTCTATCTGGCTGTATGTGCTGGGCGTGACCATGGTGCCGGTAACCTGCTCGCTGTATTATCTTATCCGCCACCGGCACGATCCGCGGGGCAATAATTTCATTCACGGCTTGATGGCGATGTACCTGTACCTGGCGGTGCTGGGATCGCTTAATTACTACGCGTTCTCGACTCTGGTCAATACCACCTGGGGTACCCGCGCCGTGCAGGATGCCAAACCGTCGCTGCTGGGCTCGTTCAAAAAACGCCTGGCTGACCGGCGCGCGGCCCGGCTGTCCTCCGGCGCAGGCAGAACCGCGCATCCGGTACTCTCCAATGTAGTGATGTCCGGGTTTCTCATCGCTCCGGTGCTGGCTGCGGCGTTCTTTATTTTCCAGCATCCCGCAGCGATCCTGGGAGCGGACGTTTTGAACGCGGCGCAGTTCTTCGCTTTCACCAATACGTCCATTTCGGTTATCCTGCAAGTTTTCCTTCCGGCGATCGCGGCATTCATCGGCGCCTACTGGCTGGGTATTATCGGCGCCGTGATTTTTGTGGCCGGAATGTATTATATCTGGAAACGCGTTTCGCAGTATCAGGGTGCAGGTGAAACCGGCTTTATGAAGATGCTTGAGCAGCGAACCGAGGGATTGGACGGCGCTTTGAAAAAGCGAATTGCGGTGCTGGCTGCCGGGAAGCTGCGCTCGATCCTGACGCAGGATCAGGCTTTGACTTTGTCCCCGGGCAAGCTTGCCGCCCGTTTGCCGGTCATCGGCGCTCTGGTAGAGCGGTATGGCGAAACCCGGATCGGGACTGTAGCGGGCAAGCCGTTAGCCTGGGTATTCGATATCCTGACCATGATGATCGTCTACCGGTTCTTCCTGAAGCATTTCCTGCTTCCCATGGGCCTTGCCGCCGAGGCCGGCGCATCCGCGTTGCCGCAGGAATTGGCGTTGAGGATCATCGATGAGAGCATTGCCGAAGCGCAGTCCAGGCAGACCGGCAGGATCGTGAAGCGCGCCGCGTCCGCGGCAATCCGAACGATCACTTTACGCGGTATCGCCGATAAGCTCGATTACAAAGTGCTCGCAGCGGGTGCCGACCACGCCCGGCGACAGAGCTTCCTGATGAATGGGATAGATGCTGCGCGCCTGGGTTTTTGGGTGACGATCAGCGGGACTTTGTCGCTTTTGACCCAGAGGGTGATCATCGCGGTAATCGCTTTGCGCATTGCCCCGTTTATCCTGGGCATGGCTTTGCCGGCCGCGATCCTTCAGATCGCGCTTTTCTCCATTCCTCTGCCCGGGACGGCTGCGTATCTTGTTACCGCCGGGTCGGTACTCAACAGTATGCTGGTTGTCCTGGCCCTTGACATGTCGCGCCTGTATCAGCACGCCCGGGACGCGTGGCAGCGTAAGATACGGCTTACCCGGGCCCTGGGATTGGCAGCGGTCATGCTTGCCGCAGACACCATTTCCATGGAACTGGTCGGGCCGGAGATCGCGATTGCGCTCTGGCTGACTGCCGGCATTCCGGTGCTCGGAGACCTGATGCGGCTCATCGAAGAGGTGATTTACGGGGCTAACGGGAAGAGAGGCATCGGCGCGGCGATCGTGGAAACCGCAGAAGTTGTCATTGGCAGAGCGCCGGCGGCATTCGTTGTCGGCAATTCGGAAGCCTGGGGATGGAATGTGCCCGCGCAAGGGTGGACTGTCGACTCCAACGGGAAAGGCGTGTATCCTTCTGCGGAAAATTCCTTGAAAGTCGCTGCGGCCGGCATCGGCAATTCCGATTTCGCGACCGTGGAGCCGGGCAAGCAGTATGTGCTGGAATTTCTCGCCGATGTCCAATCCCTGCCGGACGGCCGGGTGAATGTCGCCATCCAGGAATATAATATCGATAATCGCGGCGCCGCATTGATCAATACTGTCGATTACGGCGCCTATACCGCAACAGGTATCGACTACGTCACCAGTCGGTATGCGCCTACCAGCGAAAATGTCAACGCCGTCTCGATCCAGATCCGCGCGGACACGATCCAACCCGGGGTGCTGGCTTACTTCGACGGCATCCGGCTCTCGGAAATCAAGGAAAGCGAAGCATTGCGGCAGCTGCAGCAGCCGCACGTGGTGCTGCGTTTCGACGACGGGTGGAGAAATGACGCCATCTGGCAGGACGATTCGCTGCACTATCCTTTTGTCACCAACGTCATTCCCGAAGCAATAGGTTTTTCGGATAACGAAGACAGCGCCGTCTCGAAGATGTATGTTTCCCAGCCCAACATCCTGCGGTTGAAAACGGAATTCGGCGCGCAGATCGGCGCGCATTCCGCGGCGGACGATATCGTGAACCTCTCGCTGCAGGACAAGTTCGTAGAGACCGCAGGGAGCAAGAATCGGCTGAATGCTCTGGGGTTGAGAACGGATACCTACGCCTCTCCGAGATTCCTGTACAACAACGAAACATTGAGGTTCATCTACCGCAATTACAACTCGCATCAGCTCGGCGAGACCAACAAACTGGCAAGCAGCACCTTCCCCTTTAACCGCTATAAATTCTATGTTGCCGTTGAGCCGAAGGAGCTGGGCAGCACGTCGGAAGCGGCTACGCGCTCCACCGCTGCCGTGCTCGACCAGGCGATTGCCGCCAACGCCACGGCTACCGTGCTTTTCCATAAAGTGAATGCGGATAACGACGCGTACATCTCATCCGCGACGGAAATATCCCGGGAAACGTACGAAGGGATACTGATCCATATCAAGGATAACGAGAAAAGGATTACGCCGGTGACCTACGATCAGCTTCTGGCCTGGCAGGAAGAAGCGCTGGAGCCGGTGGGATTGAACGCGGATTTCAATGCTCAATCCTGGGGAGCGACCAGCCGGTTGATCCCGTTCTCGCAGCGTGACCATATGCCCGGCCAGGCCGCGGTCAATCTGGGTCAGGAATCCCTGGCGGCTATACGCGCGATCGAGCCGAACAATGCCCAAACGTTATTCGGGCTGCCGGCGCCGTTGATCAAATCCCCCGTACGTCTGCCTGTCGCCGGCGGCGCGTTGAAACAGGAAATATATGTTTCCTATCCGCACGCGGACCTGGGGCTGGGCACGATCCCCGGCGGCCTGGGCGGCACCAGAGCGTACGTTATCGACGAAACCGGGAATTTCTATCGCACCAGCGATATGGGAACGGATTCCAGCACTCCTCTGGTCTATTCCGGCGAAGATACGTTTGCCGATGAGACCGTCTATAAACTCGACTTGGCGATTACCCGGCCCGGGACGTATTACGTGGTGCTGCAGACACCGTCAGGTCTTTTGTTGAAGTCGCACGCCTTCGGCGTAGCGGAGGATCCGTTCAGCGATATCGGCGCAGCGATGGTTCAATCCTATCAAAACACGAATACCGCAAATCATCCGGAGGTCTCGCGCACTGTGCGCGTGGTCGATGTCAATGATACCCTGATCCGGGTCATACCCGGGATGCCGGATACGATGATGCCGGAAGGAAACGTATTCGCTACCACCGGCTATCTGGCGACTATGTACAATACCTGGGATGTGTTTCTGGAGAAGGATTCGCCTCTTGCCATCAATGAAAGAGAGCCGATGGAGCAGCTCCTGATGAATCAGGCGCCCTGGATGCTGGCCATGCAGGTGCCGGACGGGAATTTCACCGGTTCCGTTTACCAGGATGAGGGGGATATCAAGCGATTTATGGGTATTAAATATGACTTTTCCAAGAATCAGCGGGTGGTGCGCGATTTGCGCGACGATCATTACTCTACGGCAGTGACCGGTCAATATGCCGCGGCGATGAGCAGCGCGGCAGATATCTACGCGCAGCATGGCAACAGCCAGATGGCGGTCGAGTGCACCAAAGCGTCTTTACGCGCCTGGCAATTCCTGCAGACCCATCCTAACTTCTCCCGGTTCAAGGTCGGCGGGCCGTGGGACGGCGTGGATGTGGATGAACGCGTGCTTACTGCCACCCGACTGCTGGAAATTTCCTATAATTACCCGGATATTTACGCGCAGGCTCAAGCCGAAACCGGAATTTCTACCGCAACGCCCCGGGACCTGGCCTGGTACATCACCGTGTATACGCCGCAGTTACGGCCGTGGCTGACCTTTGAAGGCGACCGCCATGACGCCATGGCGTACTGCCATATCGCGTTGTTGCCCGATGGGCTGGTGGAAAGAACCGGGTTGACTGCCACCCGCGACCTGGCGCAAAAGAAACTGGTGTATTCGTTGGGCGACGAAATTCTCAACCTGGCGGAAAGCCATCCCATGCATCAAGGCGTAATGAATGACGAGCACGACGCCTGGGCCTGGGGTTCGACCAGGAACAAGATGGATAAGGCCCGCTGGCTGCTGGTGGTTGACGAGATCTCGGCGCGTCGGGATAAGGAAGAATACGATGGCCGGTATTTGCGCGCGGCTTATGACATCTGGAGTTCGGTGGTCGAGGCGAGGAATATCTACAGTCGGTCTTTTATGATCGGTTATTCCGACCGTTCGCCCAGGCAGCCGCACGATGTATTCCATTACAGCGGGTACGTTTCGCTGGATGCGCTTAATGGCAGGATCGTCAACGGGCCTTCCAAGTTGCGCGATGATCCGACGATACCCGGTTTATACGAAGTGTACCAGGATATGCCCGATGACGTAAAGATATGGTATGTCAACGAGCCGACTTTCCAGGAAAGTTACAGCGCCACCATTTTTGCCAACGCGATCATGCCGGCTCTGGCAACGCGCCAGTTGCTTCCTCCGGGCGTGCAGCTCAATGTTTCTTCACCTGCGGCCGACACCGCTGTCTTCACGGCCACGCCGGACTCGATCCCTGCCAATGAAGTGGTCACGCTTAGAGCCGCGGACGCGTATAAGGTTTTACAATCGATAGTCGGCCCGTACAATCAGAAGTTCGAGTTTCAGGACGATATGCGGCCTGTCGACCCCGGGGGAAATCCTGTGGATCAGCAATTCCAGGTTGGTTTGGAAAATCTCGATCCTTTCCTGGGATGGGTCCCGGGAGACGTATTGCCGAGCAGACGCATCGTGGAAAGAGCGATACGCAACGCAGACGGCACCTGGACGGTGCGGGTTCAAGGCAACGATGTTTACAGTCAATTACCCGCGCCTGCGGATTCTCCGGAAGAACGCGCCGCCCGGCGCATTCACGGTAATTTTATCGCAGCCGTGCTGTCCCCGAAAGGATACCGGCAGTCCGGAGCCGGTTCCGCCACGCAGATCTGGTATCCGCCGTCCAATCGCCCCGATCTGAAAACGATCGAGATCATCTATAAAGATGATCTCGACGGAGGCAAGGACAAAGAAATTCGCGGCCCGCCGCAGGCGCCGATGGTTTTGAGCGCCGGACTGACGGCAGTAACCGCCGCGTTACTTTCCCCAGGCGAAATCCTGTCGCAATGGGTTGCCCGCCAGCGGGCGCGTAACCGCAAGATCGTCGTAGTCCAGGGGCTTGGTTTTGTCGGCCAGGCCATGGCTTCAGTGATCGCCACTGCCGACCGCGGACAGGAGTACGCGGTGATCGGAGTGGACCTGCCTTTCAACCAGTCCAAGATCGACTTGATCAACCAGGGAATTTCTCCGATCAAAGCCGCAGATCCCAAAGTGGAAAGTTATTTGCGCAGGGCCGTAGTGGAAAGAGATTCGTTGATCGCAACTACATCCGCCGAAGCCTACAAGTTCGCCGATATCATCGTGGTGGATGTGCCTTTCGAAGCGAGCAAGCCGGCGATGAGCGCAGTGCTGGATATCGTAATGCGCGAGAACGATCCTGACAAATGGCTGGAAACGTCCACTATGGATCAGGTGGTCGATCTGTACAGTAAAGAAGGCACGATGTCCCTGAAGGTGTTTACCAGCGCCATAGAAGATGTGGCGGCTCATATGAAGGAAGACGCGCTGGTGATCATCGAGACTACCGTCCCGCCCGGCGCCACGGATCTGATCGCCATGCCCATATTCAACCGGGTCCGCGCCCAGCGGGGATTCCGCGAACCGGTGGTGGTGGCGCATTCCTATGAGCGGGTCATGCCCGGTCCGGATTATCTGGATTCCATCGCCAACTACCCGCGTCAGGTTTCCGGCGTGAACATAGAAAGTCTTCTTAAGGCAACAGCATTTTTCAAGACCATCATCGACACCGAAAAATATCCGCTCAACGCCCTGGCCAGCCCTACCGAGACCGAGTACGCCAAGATCATCGAAAATACCTACCGCAGTATTCTTATCGCCATGACCCATGATTTCGACCTGCTGGCCGAGCATATGGAAGTCAATTACTGGGATGTGCGCGACGGCATCCGGGTGCGGCCGACGCACAATAACATGCTTGCGCCTACATTAGGCGTGGGTGGTTACTGTCTGCCCAAGGACGCATTGCTGGCTTTGTACGCGGCTAACGAATTCTTCAATATGAGCCCGGATAAAACCGTTTTGATCCTGCGTTCGATCGTGATCAACGATCTGCGCGCTTTACGCTCGGTGCAAATGGCTTTGCAGGGACTCGCCCGGCAGCAGAAGAGGATCGAGGAGGCGCACGTTGCAATTATGGGCGTTTCCTATAAATCCGGGGTGGATGATACCCGCTATTCTCCGACGGAGACAGCGGCCCGGGCTTTCTTGAAGCTGGGGGCTCAAGTTACGGTGCATGATCCTTATGTTGAAAGATGGCAGGAGATGGAGCGGGATAGAACGCTGGCCGTGAATTTCCTTAACCATAACGATATGTATTCCGCGTCGCAGGATGCGGATGTGGTTATCTTTGCCGTGGACCACCCGGAATACAAAAACTTCAATTTTGATTCCTTTACCGACGCCAGGAATAACCGCAAAGCAGTGTTGATCGACGCTTATAACGTGATCAACGATGACACTATCCTCAATTTGCTTAGAATGGGCCATGCGGTTTATGGTTACGGCAAAGGGCATATCAAGCGGCTTGAACGTCAGGTTCAGGAGATGCAGGAGTTGACGGCTGCTCAAAACGGAGAAAGCGCGGATAAGGATCTGGACGGCGGACAAAGCGTTGCGCTTGCGCGCGATGCGGGACCGGTAATCGCCCGGATACTGGCGCAGGAAGGAACGGTAGACCTGGCGTGCGCGTCGGGTGAAGTATTTACGCTCGATTACGCCGCGCAGGGAACAACGTATGTCAAGCACCGGCTGGTCATCTCGCAGGGGGATAGAGTCCGGGGGTATTCTGACGTCGAAGCGGATGTCCAGGTCGGTTGCTACGCAGTTATGGGATGCGGATTCGATCCCAAGCCTTTTTATGCCGGGAACTGGAAAGAGCTGGCCTGGAAGGAGAGCCGTCATTACGCTTTGCAGTCCCATAGAACAACTTCTCTAGGCTGCTATTCAGGTATTGGCCGGACCCTGATGAGCGCGATGCTCTCTCTCATGCGGGATGCGGGAGTGAAAACATTCTTTATCCGGGAGGTTGACCGCAAGGCCGTAGGTTTCTACGACGCTCTGGGCTTCGCGGAGTATAAAGATACGATCTATGCCGGCAACGGCGCATCGCTGGGTTACGAGCTCGATCTGGAACGCATCGTGTATCCTTCTCCGGGCATCGATTTCGTCCCCCTGAAACAGCCGGTTGCGTATCGCATCTCTCCGGCAGCAACCGCGTCGGACGGCGGCGCGGTTACCGAAACTGAAGTGCTGGAGCAATTGACCGTTCCGCAGACCGGCTGGGAATTGGCGCAAAGCCTGAAGATAAACTCGATCCCGGACGCAGCCCGGTTGTTCAGGATTTGTGCCGGCAGCCAGGGAATAACCAGCAGGTTCGCCGGGAAGCTCTATGTGCGTATCGCGCAAAAGGAAAACCGGCAGCATACCTTGTCGCCGGCGCTGCTGCGCAGTTTCCTGGATTACACGGTTATCGCGCGCAGGCAGGATGCGCGCCTTAGGGAAGCGGCTGGCGCCTTGCGCGCTGCCCAGGCTCAAGCCAGCGCCGCTAAGCTGGGTCTGGCCAGATTTGAGATGACCGATGCCTGGAAGGATATGAATATGTGTCCGGGGATCGCTTTCCTGATCAACGGGGATACCTCCATGGGCATGACCAATACGCATAAACGCGAAGAGCTTTTTTCCGGTGAGCTGTTCAACGGATCGGATCTCGACGTGCTCGTGCTTGTCAATGAGCGGCAGAATCCGTTCGTTGTCGATACGCTGATGCAGAATTTGGAAAACCGTAAGCAGAATCTATTCACCTTCTGGCACGAATCCCTGGATTATACCCTGTATACCCGCAGAGCCTTTCTTGCCGCAATGGAATCGTTCGATCGCCAGACTGCGGTGAGTATGAGCCAGTTTGCTAAAGCCAGGTTCCTGTGCGGTGACCAGGCGCTGGCTACGGAAGCGTTCCATGCGCTGGCCCACAGCCGCTGGCAGCGTTATTTCAAAGAGGCTTCTGACGCAGCAAAGCATTCGCGCGCTGCGCTCGTCGCCGCGATGCTGCAGATACCGGTCGAGGAGTGGAGCAAAGAAATGGTCCGGCAGTTCATGGGGCCGGGCGAGCAATACTGGGAGCTGGAAAGTGCTCACTTCTTCCCGGACGCGTTCGATGCGGACGGAGGCAGGAATATCGCCGCCGCTTTCTTCGATCTGCGCAAGACCATGCATTCGTATATGTACTTCCCGGGCAAGGAAAAAGATATGCGGCCGCTGGACCGGAACTGGATCGTCGCATCGCTCGCGGGTGTGGGGGTATTCTATCTGATCGCCGCCTGGTCCAAAGGGCCGCTGGTCATCCTGGGTTCCTGGGCTGCCTGGCATATCGCGATATTCCTCCGTTCGTATCTGGTCGACCAGTTGCATTATAACCGCAGGCACTGGCGCAAGTGGAGCATGGCGGATTTCCGCTATCCAAAATTTGCCGGAGCGTTGAGCATGTCCCTGAACAAGATGCTGATCCTGAACGTGTTTGACCTGCTGGTGCTCGGCGCGCTGCTGTTGTTTTTTCCCGGGGTTTATTTCGGGATTCCCGGTAAATATGTGGCTCTGGCAATCCGCACTGCGATCACGCTGGTATTAAGTTCGTACGTTACCTGGGCGCAGAAAGGGTTTAATTTCACGCGCAGCGCGGCGCAGGAAGAGGTGATCAAGAATATCGGGTTAAGCCTGTTCTCCACCGCAGTCGGCGCGCTGTACCTTAACGCCAGCCCCATGGCGTTCGTGGCCCTCTATTCAATCGTGTACAAAGTATTCAGCGAAGCCATCGGAGCCTGGATCGATTACCGCCGTCCCAAACCGCCGCATTTGTTCCTGCGGCCGGGTGATTATGCCGATATGCCCGCTGAAATCACCGTTCAAGGGCAGCAGCTTTATCCGATGAAGATCATTCGTCAGGTGGAGCGGATGGTTAACCGCGATACGCAGCGGATGGAACTGCGCTATGGAATAAACGTCACCGAACCGGCTACTGCGGATAAGCTGATCGTTCCCATGTCCCGGTCCCTGGATTTTCTCATCGAAGAAGGCGGGCGGTTCAGCACCAATAACCCGGAGCATCTCAAGAAGCTGGTAGCGTTCGTCCGCGCCGAATTGGAGCGCCAGAAGATCGACGCCAATGCCTGGTCCCTGGATGAGCAGCGGCTGGAGAGCGACATACTCGGGAAACTTCCGCTGGAAATGCAGGATTTTGCCGACCAGCTACCCAAGTTGAACCGGCACATTATCAAACATGGCACGTTGCGCACCCTGGTTACCTACGCCAGCCTGCTGGAAGGCCGGCCGTCGGAAGCTGTTCTCGATGAGGAAGAGACGATCTTCAGCCGTATTCTGGGCGGGCAGCCGTTCAAAGATCCGGGATTCTGGCACGCTTTACGGCCGGAACATTTCCTCCGCCAACCCATAGAATTCGTCATTGCGCAGAAGGATTATTTTGCGGAAGCGGGGAAAGAACGATTGCTCGATCAGATGGAGAGGAAAGTCGAACGCAACCGACTCACCGGGCAGATCGTGATCATTCCGTATAAAGGCGGCAATCCGTTTGAGTTGCTGCTGGAGATCATGGAGAATTTTTACTGGCTGCGTTTCAATTCCGCAGTGATCAATCATTTGAGGCAGAACGTTGCCGGGGAGTCGTTCGGCAAAGAATTGATCGACCGCTACATTATCAGAAGCTGCTGGCAGCATGCGGATATCTGGAGCTGCAAAAAAGTCCAGGGAGGCCTGATCGCCGAAAAAGTGCTGCAGTCGGTATCGCGGATGCAATTCAGGCTCTCGATGGATAAACGCGTAATACAATCCCTGTATACCCAGCATGACCGGTCCTGGCGGCAATTCTTCTATCCGGTTGCTCACCCCAAACAGACCCAGCTGGTGTTTAAAGACGAGTTCGAGCGGTTGATGGAAGATCCTAACCGGCAGGTGCAGGTCAAGCATGTGCGGTTGCTGGAGATCTGGCAGGTCCAGCAGGAAGTCCGCTTGTTCATGAAACAATTGAATAACTACTCGTTGATTCCGGTTCTGGACGAACGCATCGGGCTTCCTTTGAAAAGCATGGTGAGTTATCTTCTGGCGGAGAGATCGCTGCAGGATATTCTGGAGAAAATGGGGATAGTGGTTTCTTCAGATGACATCGATGCGCTGATCAAATCCATTATCGTAAAAAAGGCGGCAACCGGCAAGCTGCCGGATGATTTCTTCAAAGCGCTGGAAGATGTGGATTTGCGAAAGACGATACTGGAACTTCACGACGGCGGCAGCCGCCCGGCAAAGATCAACAGGGAATTGAGGAAGAAAGAGGCAGTCGCATCTACCGTGGCAGGTGGCGCTGCCTCTTCCTCAATACCTGCGGTGCATTACGAAAAGACCGGGCGGGTGATCAAAGTATTCGCGCCCAGCGGGTCGCTGCTTGCCGTGCTGCGCGCTTTTGCCCTGACCGCGGGGCCGGAGGTGAACCTGCCGTTCACCCGGGGTATTTCCATGCGGGTGGCGCCGGTAGGATTACATCACCGCGCTTCGGTACTGGAGAAGCTGATGCTGGTGTACAAAGATCACTATTGCCCGGGTGATAAATCCTTCGGCATACGCGAAAACGATATTGTTGCGGTCTTGTGGGAGAACGAATCGTTCGGCAGAGGACAAGCCTTGAATATGCGGGCGGTTCCGGTCTGGGAATTTGTGCGCACCGGTAAGGGCACAGAGGTCTGGTCCGAAGCGCTGCCCATGCTGTCCTCAAGAAAAGCGGATATGCGCACAATCATGGTGTTGCTGCTGTTGATACGCAAAGAGCAGGCCAAACTGTTCGATTCCTACCGGTTCAACGAGCAATTCCTGCAGAAGATCAAAGATGGCACGCGTTGGTCGGACTGGGGAGCGTTGAAGGTACGTAATGCGCAGGAGACAGCGTTATTGTTGCATAAGCCGTTGTGGGAGGAATTCCACCGGTCATACTGGAGCATGAGCCGTGAATTGTCCGTCGGGCAGTGGCATGCCGATTCCCTGTTGCCCGACGTGTTGTCCAGGCAGGCAGTGTTCGCGGATCTGGGGATGGAAGAGAAGCTGAAACAGGCGCTGGTTGAGCCGCGGCAAAGAGACTTGCTCGAAGCTGTTCCCGGCAAGAATGCGATCGGCCGCCGCGTGCGCCGGCATATCCGCAGCGCCGGTTTCGACCAGGTCCGCCTCGACGCGTTCAATCTGGACGGCGGCAAACTGGTGATCGGCACAATGGACCAGATCAAACAGCAATTCGATCTGTCCGCAAACAAGGCGGTGGTTTACGACGCCGCCGGCGTGCTCTTCGATTGCGATAAGGAAAAAGTGGTCGATCATTTCCTGGCCATCATTGAGCAACGGATGAAAAAATACGTCGCCCGGCAGGCAGTGGACGAACTGTTCTTCAGCGGAGAAGAAGCGGGCCGTTTGAGATTAACCCTGCCCATGGAAGCATTTGTGCTTTGCCTCAATGAGGCTCTGCGGGCGAAGGGCTGGCCGGTATCTTTTACCCGGGAAGAAGTCGAGTATGGATTGACTCTGGGGCATACTCCGATTCCGCAGACCCAGGAGTTCAGCCGCCAGGCGCAGGAGCGGGGCATGGAGCAGTTTGTCCTTTCCAATCATTTCAAAAGCAAAGACGACCGTCTGCGCAAACAGTTCTACGTCATGGTCAAGCTGCATTATCCGCATATCCCCTCCGATCATATTATTGTTTCCGAAGAAATCGGTCTGGCCAAGCCGAGCGAAGCGATCTTTCGTCTATTGTTGAACCGTTTCGGGCTGTCTGCCGGCAGTACCCTGTTCATCGACGATCAACAGCGCAACGCATTTGCGGCGTACCTGCTGGGCATGAACAGCTGCTGGTTCACTAAACAAACAGACAGTAAGCAGGTGGGCAAACATGGCCTGATCATGAAGCGCAAGGGCATGGATCTGTATGCTCCCCGGGAGCATCCGGAAGGGGAGGACGTCCTGGTGGATACCGTGCGTATCGCTGACGGTAAGACCGTGCCATTGCGAGCCGAATATCCGGCATCCGGGCAGATCGATGAAGCCAGCCAGATCTGGGATATCGAAACCAAACGCCTGCTCGATGTATTTATGCTCGATCTGTCTGCCCGCAAGCTCGCTCGTTACGCCCAGGGCAGGGAGATCCTTATGCGCAAGGTTTTTCTTGATAAAAATGGGCAGCTTATTCTGGGCGGCCGGCCGTGGGCTACTTTCTCCGGCGTTCCCGAGGCCGAAGTTGAAGTATACATGAAGAACGGGATCATCCGTAACGTGCTTTTTGTCGGATCCGGCACGCGGGTTGATTTTATCCTGCTGCGGGACGCTGCCAGCAACAGGATCGTGGATTCCTACATCAACAAGCTTTTCGCGAAAAGAGCCCGCCGGTACAGACATTTTTACATCGAATATATTGAAACTGATTCCAAGGGCGGATTTTGCGCTTGCGGCCGGGAATACCAGTGGGTGTTCCCGGAACATCCCCGTTCCCGGCTGTCGGTAGAGGTGAAGCTGGGATTCAGGTATATTCCGGTTCCTGTTGCCGCACGTATTATCGGAGATAACAAACAGATCATTGCCACCCGCGAGCTCAATCTGCTCTGGGATATGCGGGACAGGTTGATCGGGTCGTTCTTCAAACGACTGGACCCGGCTGCGGTCGCGGCGCGGGAATTCATTATCGAGATGAAAAACGATATTCCGGAATGGGAACGGTTCAAGGTGAGCGCGTCCAGTTTCAAAGGCCGCAGATTCAAGGATTTGAAAGGGCAGCAATCGCGCGTGTTTGTCAAGGATCTGATCCCGCTGTTGATCCGGTTCGAGAAGGGAGTGACGTTCGCCTATGATCCGGAGAAGAATTTCCTGTCGCGGGCAAAAAATCAGGATCAGGCCGACCGTTTCCTCTATGCGCTGGCCTGGGAAGGTTTAACCCCGAACGAGCGGTTGATCTTAGCCCTTGCCGCATATCAAAAGAAAAAAGAATTCAACCTGAAAAGCCTCAAAGAGACCAATCTCGGGTACGCATTGTTGAAGCAGGAAGGCAAGAATTCGCTCACCGAGCTCAAACGCATACTGGAAAGATATGAATGGGGTCTGTTGCTGCGGATTAACAGTCATTATGTCCTCAAGGGGGGATTCAGGGATTTTATCCGAGAAAAGGAGTCAGTTGATCCGGCTGCCGAGGAGTTTTATTCCGCGCGCGATCTGCAGAAAGCCCTGCAGGAAGCAGTCAAGCAATCCGACCTTATTCAGCCTTCCCGCGAAGCAATCCGGGAAAAATTCCCCAATCTGGTCCGGGATTACGACGTGCTCAAGGCGGTCGGCAAGATCTCCTCCGGCTGGAATCAGTTCGTTATTCCCAGGAGCAAACGCGGCCAGGCCCGGGAAGAAGCGGGTAACGGTCAGGCGCAGGACGGCGGTAAGTCATTACTCGCAACCTGGGATACCATGCTTGATTCCGGGCTGGTCGGCCGGATCTTCGCTTTGCGTCTGCCTTTGCCCGGCCTCGACAGGGCGCTGGCGGTGCGCGCTTTATTGCCGGCCGGGGCGGCAAAAGGACTGCAGGACATATTCTTCGAGGATGATCTGATCATCCTGGTTTACAAGATACGCGGCCGGCTGCAGTTGTTCCGTATCGCCCCCTGCGATTTTACCGATTATCTGACCGATACCGCGAAAGTTCGCGTTTTTTACAAAGACGATTATAAAGTTGAAGTCATCGCGGATAATCAGGAGATCGAAGATATTCTTGCCGACCTGCGCTTATACCGGGCGTTCCCGGGATTGTATAATCTGGTATATGGTCTCAACTCCGAAGATGTTCACGAGCAGTTGCGCGCCCTGCAAGCCATCAAGGGGCTCATGCGTAACAGCGCGGCTGCTCCGGAAGCGCAGCGGTTGCTTACCGCATTGCTGGGCCATGAGAACCGTTATCTGCAGCTGCGGGCGCAGGAGATCCTTAACGCGGTGCACAGCGGACGTCCTGCTGCGTTCCCTGATTTCGAGCGCATACAGTTTGCGGCTCCCGGAGAAGCGATTTCGTTGCCGGAGACAGTCTTGAACGTGGGATTCAATCCTAACGCGCAAACAGTCGCTTTGCGCGGTTTCAAGGCCCGCCTGGCGATCAAAGACGCAGCATCGGAAAGGTTGCGCTATCGCAATTTAACCGCGACAGCGTATACCGAGAACAGCGTTACGCTCAAGGTCAAGCCTCACGCGCGCCATCTAAAAGTGTCTGCCGGGATGGCGCATATCGCGTTACAGATTAAACAGCCGGGCAGCCGGTCCTGGGAATTTGTCGATCATCCGACAGCCAATCAGCTGGTCATTGTTCAGCCTGATCTGCGCGGCGCGATGATCTATCAGCTCTGGCCGGCGTACCTGGGGGTCTATGATGAGGACGGGCAGGTTCGCTATGACCATACCGGCAGGGCTATTCCCGGCACATTCAAGGACGCGCAAGACCTGCTGCCGGCGCTTAACGCGCAGGGGTACCGCTACATATATCTCATGGGTATTTACCAGTTGGATAAACCCGAGAACATCATCGGACAGGTCGGGCCGGATGCTTCGTTATTCTCTCCGCTGTCATTCGCGGTCAGCCGGGAGTTGGGCGGCGAAGACGGCTTAAAAGCCCTGATCGATAAAGCCAGGGATGAATTCGGTATCGGGATTATCGTGGACTTGATCCCCCATGTGAACCAGAATTTCAACGATCTGCCGGAATGGGCCATAGTCAAAGCCAGAGGGTCCGCCGGCAGGGTTATTCGCAGGCTGGCCACCGACGGTTCGATCAACTTCGAGAATGGATTACCGGTGGAATGGCATGATTCGGTGATGCTCAATTACCGGGATAACCGGGTGATTCAAGCGCAAGAACAATTACTGCGGCGCCTGGCGGCAATGGGAGTGCAGGGCGTGCGTATCGACGTAGCCCACAACTTCGGTTCCCTGCTGCCGGTCGACCCTTCTTTAAAGAGCAAGCAAAAGCTGTTCGGGCAGGTCACTTCCTGGCAGCGCAATGAACAGGGAGGTTTCAAGATCGTGAACAGCTGGGATGACGGGAAAGCCAATCCTTTCCTGGTCTATCTGGTCGCTGCCATAAGCGCTGATTACCCGCACTTCGTCTTTATCGGAGAGAATTATGGAAAATATCTCCAGATCGTCAATTCCGGAGCCATCCCCATGGATTCCGGCACCCACGACGATATGGAGAAAGTGATCTTAAAGGGCGGCTCTGCGGCGGATATACTCGGCGGGCATTTCCGCTGGCTGCTCGGCCGGCTTCCTGAAGGCGCGCAGGTCGCTTCGGCTCTGGAAACGCATGATTATTTCCGCCTGATGGACAGATGGCAAAGTTACGGTCCCGCGCGCATCAAAGCGCCGGTAATGACCTGGCTGGCAACTACCCGCGGGCCGCTCATGGTCTATAATCGCCAGGAGATCGGGGAGGTTCACCGCATCCGTATCGACAATTACACCAAACATAATTACCAGGAGGCCGACCGGCAGCGGTATTATGCCCAGCTTGAATTCGAGCGCATACACGGGGAGACCGTGCAGCAATTCTATCGGCGACTGTTTGATTTCTTCAGGTCCAATCCGCTTCTCTCCCGGGGAGAGAATTATATCCTTACGGTTTCTCCGGAGCAGGTATTCGCCATCGCCAGGTTTGATCAGGAGCAGGCCTTGATCGTGGTGGCGAATATGAGCTGGCAGACCGCGCTTGCCGAAATAGATCTTATGCCGCTATGGGAGAGAATGGGTCTGAAGGCATCACGGAATACATTCTACCAAATAAGCGATAGCGAAAGCGAAACACGGGAGATTTTCAGCGGCGAAGAACTTTTCGCGGACACAATCAAGGTCAGGCTGGAAGGATACCGGGCGACCGTGATCGGCTTGAGCGCGTATGCGCCGGATGGCGGCATCGAGCGCATTGCTTTCCGCGATGCTTTTGCGCGCTATACCCGGCAAGACCGTCCGGTGCGGATCAATGCCAATTTCGCTTTTGTTTCTCTGGAAGGAACCGTTCTTCGCAATGACCGCAGGTTATTCCATACGCTGTTCGTTCAACTGGCGCATGTAGTGGACGGCAACGATACATTGCCCGGACTGGTCGCGGGAGATCTTACCCTGCTGATGCATGAACTGCAGGCGAAGTATCCGCAGTTCAGCTGGAGGATCGAGTCGTACCTGGAAGCGCTGCGGGATGAGGGCGATGATGAAACTGTCCGGCGCGTCGCGGGAAAAGTTCTGCGCTGGGTGAAAGTGGGATCGGTAGTATTCGTTTCTCCGGAAGCTGCTCCGGTTTCCAAAGCCGGCGGCATGGCCAATGTGGTCGGCGAGCTGGCCGCGGAATTGGCTCAATCCGGCCTGAAGGTCTATGTGGTCAGTCCGTTGTACACCTATGGCATAAGACCGCCGGGCTTGTATGAGAATATCAAAGAGGAGACGCGCAGGAAGTTCGATATTTCGTATACCGGCAAGACCATGCAGGTATATGCCGGAAGAAAAGGCATGGTTCCCGCAGGGTTGGCGCATGCGCAGATCAGCGGGGTCGAGTATTTATTGCTGGATCATCCGGAATTCGCGGATGCGTTGTACGGTTCTACCGACTCAAAAGAACATGAGCTTCTGCGTTCGATATTCCTCTCCTTCGGCAGCCTGGAAGCTTTGAAGGCCATGCACGTGTATCCGTCTTTGGTTATCGGCAATGACTGGACCTGCGCGCCGCTGATGGCGCATCTGAATTCGGACAGGTCACTGTTCAAGCATGACCCGCATTTCAGCGCGGCCAGGACTATCGGCTGGGTGCATAATAACGGCCAGGATTACCAGTTCAAGGTCCCGCGTTTCGAGAACGGGCAGGACCTGCTCGGTAATCTCGGATTACCGGCTGAAGATTTCGGCTGGTTCACCGATCCGCATAACGGGAATCTGATCAATTTTACCGCGGCGTTCATCCGGCACGCGCAGTATGTGGTCGCGGTCAGCCCCGGGCAGATGCAGGATTATCTGCGTTCCGACGAAAAAGGCGGAGGAGAAGGGTTGAGTTTCATCTACCGGGAATTAATGGCTCAAGGCAGGTTATTCGCGGTCACTAACGGCGTGGCCCTGCGGGAGATCCAGCGCAGATGGTTCGGCCGGTCGATGTTCGATGTTTCCAACGAGCGTCAGCGGCGGGCATTTCTGGATCAGGCCAGGACGGTAAAAGAAGAATCGCGCGCGATCATCGCGGATACGGCGTTGTTCTGGCCGGCATCCAACGGGAAATCACCCTATTTCGGCCGGGAGCATATGGTGGTGAACATGGTCTCGCGCATCACCGAGCAGAAAGGGATCAATTTTGTCGTTCCGTTTGTCCGTCGCGTGATCGAAAGCGGAATCTATCCTGACGTTGCTTTTGTATTCGGCGGCAGCGGCGACCGTTTCTGGATGGATACATTGAACGAATTGGTATATGCCTTCCCGGGCAGAGTCGGGTATTCCAACGGTTTCCTCCCGGATCCGCATCCGCTTTCCATCTATCAGCGCACTTTTCTCGCCGGTGATCTGTTCATCGCTTTCTCGATATGGGAACCGGGAGGGATCTCTCCGATGGAGGCGTTGGCCTATGGCGTACCCTGCCTGGTCTCGGATAAACAAGGGCACAAATCAACCATAAAGACCATATCCATCCCGGGATTGAATCATCTTCTGGGCATTGATGAGTCCGATCCGGGTTTTAACGGCGCGCGTACGCCGGTATATGAATGGGACGTTGATTACACCGTGGATATGATCATGCAGGCTTTTGACCGGATGTACCAACTGTGGAAAAATCGCGAGACAGACCCCGTATGGGGCCGGCTCGCGGAGAACGCGCTTTTCTCGGATAACAGCTGGGAGCGGTCGGTGAACGACGTGGAAATTCTCTTCAAGAATGCGCTGGATGGGGGAAAAGACCAGGAGTTGGCGCGGGCATTGGTCGGGTATAGTGCGCAGGAGCAGCCTGTCCGGACACAGCGCAATCCGGCATTCGCCTTTCTGGAAGAGCCAATCCTGAATCGCGATGCGTCCCGTTTTGCTTTGTCTTTTGAAGAACTGGTCGCGGCCATGCAAAGCGATCCGTCTTTATCCGCCGGAGACCTGACTTTGCTGACCCACGAGTTGTCTGTGAAACATCCCGAATCCGATACGGATATAGATCGTTTCCTGCAGATTGCGGCGCGCGATGCGCGCACTTCAGCGGGGCGCCTTGTTGCGGAGAAAACGCGACGCTGGTACCGTGTCGGTTCAGCCGCATTTGTTTCGCCGGAAGCCTACCCGATCTCGTATGTGGGAGGCATGGCTCCCGCGGTGGGAGGGTTGAGCGCGGCTTTAGCCGACGACGGCCTGAAAATGTTCATCGTGACACCGACATATGATTATCAGGTGAACGCCGCAGAGCGGATGATGCTCGATGTTCCGATTAATACGTTGGGCACGGTGCCCATGCAACTTCTCAAGCAGCGGTTCAACAGCGTGGATTATCTGCTCCTGCATTACCCGATCTGGGACGGTATCCGTCAGAATGTGTTCGGCGGCTACCGCATTGACCAGACACCCGCGATCGGCGCTTTGAACGCGGTCGCTCTTTCTCTGGGCAGCCTGGAAGCGTTAAAGGCTGTTGGCGCGTATCCCTCGATCATGGCCGGCCACGACTGGATGGCCGCGCCGTTACTGGTGCATCTGCGCTCTCCGTCGTCACCGTATAGCGCGGAAGATCATTTTGCCCGGGCCAGGACGATCGCCTGGGTACATAATACCGGAGCCGGGTATCAGTTTAACGTGCCGCGGTCTTATGACGGAACAGATGTTTTGTCCTTCCTGGGGTTGCCCGAAACCGAACTTGCACCGTTCTATTCTCTTTGGGTCAAGCAGGAAGCAGCGATGCGCTACAGCAATTTTTTACTCGCCGCGATCCGCACCGCCGATTATGCGGTAGCAGTCAGCGATACCCAGATGCAGGATTACCTGAAATCCGATCTATTGGGAGAAGGCGACGGTTTTTCCTCTATCTTCCAGGAGCGAATGGCGCAGCGCCGGTTGTTTGCGGTGACCAACGGCATCGACCAGGCGCCGCTGCAGCGGCGCTGGTTCGGTAATTCTGCGCCGGGTCTATCTGCGATCGAGAAACAAGGATTCATGCGCGCGGCCACAGCCGCCAAACAGGCGGCTCGGCAGACAGTGGAGCAGGATAACTGGTTCTGGGCGCCGGATAATCTCGCGTTCTTCAGGGAGCTGGTTCCCTTACGGCATATCGACCGGGATTCTTTCGTCGTAGCCTCCATTTCGCGCATGACCGAACAGAAAGGTATACGGGAATTGGTCTCTTTCGCCGAAAGCGTGCTCGGGAATAGCGCTTATAAGAAAACGGTTTTCCTTTTTCTCGGGCATGGCGATAAGCAGTTGGAGTCTGAATTGCTTCGCCTTAGGGGGCGCTACCCGCGGCGCGTAGGGTATTACCGGGGATATTTCCCCGCTCCGGAAAGAGTGCGGGACAGCGTGTATCTTGCCGCTGATCTTTTTGTTTCTTTTGCGCTCTGGGAGCCCTGCGGTATCGCGGTAAAAGAAGCGCAGGCGGCCGGAGATGTGGCTTTAGTTTCCAATACCGGAGGACATAAAATGTCCGTCACCCCTGACGTGAATGGGGCCAGGTTCGATCTTTCCTACGGGTATCCGCCCAGGACTGTCGATAACGCTTTACGCCAGTTCGACCGTTTATATGTTCTGTGGAGAAAACGCGCCACTTCCGGAGAATGGAACAGCCTGGTAGAAAATGCTTTGTTCTCCGATAATAGCTGGAATGCGGCGGTGAAAGCTGCGCGCGCTTTGTTCAATTACGCGGTCACGGCTGATGAGGCGTATTACCGGAATTTCTATCCCCGCGGTCCCACTGCCGGCGACAGCCTTGACGGCGGTCAGCGTTTATCTTTCCAAATTCCTTTCCCCTTCCCCAATCTTTTCGATAACCAGCGCGGCTGGAATGATCCTGAATGGCTCGAGGCGTATATTCTTACCTCCGCACTTCTCTCCCTGACTGATTCCATCGAAACACCTCTTACTGTTGCGGCGATCATCGATCAGGCTTCCCGGGTGTATGGCGATTACGGCCTGAATCTCGACCCGGCCAGGATCATTGTCCGGTTGGAGGGGTTGCGCCGAAGAGGGCTGGTGCGCAACAGCGATAACAACTACAGCATCAAAGCGTCGGATAACGTGTATCTCAACGTCGATCCCCGGATGGCCGCTGTCTGGGCGGATGATTTCTATTATATCCAGCAGGATATTGAACGCGCCGTGGCAGGCGGCCGTCAGGCGGTTTTTGCGGTCATTGACGCTTATGCCGCTGCGGTGGATCAATGGCCGAAGTATCCGGTGGAGGCGAAGTATCCGGTGCTGCGCGCGGTAGTCCAGCTGGATGCGCCGGCGCAGAAAAAACTTCTGGAATGGCTGCTAAGCCGCGGTCAGGCCGGCAGAACTGCCCTTGTAGATGCGATCGTACTGTTGATGGATTTTGAGCGGGGCAAACAGGGATGGCTTTCATTCCACGCGCCGCAGCTGGAAGGCCGCAGCATGTACCTGGTTGCCGCAGAGATATCCCTGCTTGCCGGCGGCTTGGGCCGGGTGATGCAATATCACGGAACCGCGATGTACCAACTGGGCGCGGATGTGGTGTATGTCGAACCGTTCTATCCGATTACCAGGAATAAACAGGCTGACGTAGTGCCTCTGGATTACGCTGCGATCCCGCAGCCGCTTAAGGACATTAAGAGGCTGTCGCAGAAGTTCAATACTTTTGTGGGCGGAAATCCGGTCGCGTTCGACGTGTATACCGCGATCAATCCGCGCGGCATCCGGGTATACCTGATCAGGGATACTGCCGGCAGGTATGTAAATATACTCTACGAATACTCCACCGCGGATTCGCCCGCTTCCAATTTCGAGTTTACCGAATTTTTCACCAAAGCCACCCTGGAATTGATCCGGTATCTCGAGCTTCAGAAGAAAGAAGAAGCCCGGCGCAGCGGACAGGTGTATAAAGCGCCGCTGGTCGACGCCAACGACGGCCAGGTGTTGCCGATCACCGCCTGGCGCAGGATCTTTTACGGAGAGCGTTCGGGGATAATGCGCGCCGGCAATACCGAGCAGCAGATCAACGATTCCTATGAAATATTCCGGGATGCGGTTTTTTGCGGCACCACCCATACCTATCGCAACCGGGTGATGATGGAGGATCTCAAGACATTCGGACTGCCTTTCCTGAAAGCGGCCGGCGTGCCTGATCAGTGGTTGTGGTTATTCCTGCGGCAAGAGCTTAACGGCAGCAAACTCTGGGATTTTACCAGCGCAGGATTGCGCAGCGCCGATGTAGCTAAAGCGGTGAGCGCTATCCATGGCGCGGAAATGAATGCCCGCGATCCGGGAGTGGATTTGATCGGCATCACTAACGGCGATGACCGGCTCTATTCTGCGGAGTTCTTCCTGGAGGCTTTGCGTAAAGTGGGGTGCCGGGATTGCGCGCAGCCTTCTCCTGAAGAGGTGTCTGCGGCCAAGCAGGAAGCCAAGCGGTCGATCGGATTAAATCCCAACCAGCTGGTCATTTCCTATTCGGGAAGGCTGGTGAGTGAAAAGGCGGGCAGGGATCGCGCGTTTACCGACGCCACCATCGAAACGCTGGTCGCCAACGGTATGCAGGTAGTTATCTACGGCAATGTTCAGCCCTATGAGGCCAGTCAGCGTATCGGGATGCAACTCTCGATGCTCGAGCGCCGCCTTGCCCAGTCCGGATACAGCGGCACATTTATCTTCCGGCCTAAATTCGATATCAATGACCAGCGGCGGTTACTGGCGGCATCCGACATTCAGATCCAGGATTCCGACCGCTATACCGGCGCTTCCGAATATACCGAGGCGGATGTTTCGGCCAATGCCGGCTTGCAGATGGGGCCGCCGTTCTGGGAAGGTATTATCCAGCATCAGGGAGCAGTAGTGAATCGCAGGTTGCTCAAAGGCAACACTCTGGTTCCGGCCGGAGCGTCCCCGGGCGATTACCGCGACGTTCTGGTCTGGGTCAATGAACAGTTCAAGAACGGCACGCTTGGCATCTATCAGGCCCAATCCATCCGGTTCAGCGAAATACTCACCGCGTATCTGACCGCAGCCGAGTATCTGCGCTTCTGGAACAATGCTTTTTATGGCCGGCAAGTTCCTGCGGCGCATCCCCGGATCCCCGGCGAGGTCTTTCAGGTCGAATCCATGACCATGACCTCTTACCTGGAAGAGGGAGAGTTGAGTCTGGAGCGGCAGGGAAATGATTTCTATCTGCGGGGTAAAGTCGACGAACTGCGCGAGAATCTCGAGTTCTCGGCGGTGATCAATCTGGAAACCCTGGATTCGGTTTATTATGAAACCGGCAAGCGCGGGGTGGTACCGTTCGAGATGATCAAGGCGCGGCTGGTAAATGAATATGGGGTGGCCGTGCCGCTGGCTATTAAGCGTTTGATCCAGAACCGGGCGGAATATTTCACCATCATTCCTCAAGATGTACCTTTCCCGTTCGAAGGGGTGTTAGAGATCACTTCCGGATTATGGACGGTTACCCAGCCGGTGCGCATTGTCGCTCAAGAAACCCATACCATGTGTCTTCTGCCGCAGCAGCCGGTTTCCGCTCAACACGAAGTGCGTTATTCCGAACTGATCGAGATGCTGCAGTCAGCGGCCAGCAGATTCTTCTATTTTGATCCGCAGCTGCGCGGTTGGACTTTGATCACGGGTTGTCCGCATTTTGACCAGCGGCAGAACGCGTTCCTCTATAACTGGGGAAGAGATACCATGGTCGCTTTACCCATGACCGTACTCTGCGGCAGACCGGAGATGTTCAAAGCGGTGCTGGCCAATTACCTGCGTTTTGTACGAAACGGCCTGTTGCCGAATCTGATCGGCAATGGCAGCAATCCCCGCTATAACAGCGTTGATTCCACCCTGTGGATGTTCTGGGCGCTGCACAAATACCTGGACATTACCCGGGATTTTTCTATCCTGGATATTCCTGTCGTCAGAAGTCAGGGAGAGAGCGCAACCGTGCTGGAGATACTCGAAGAAGTGGTTCAGGCGTATATCGCCGGTATTCGCGGCGTGGATAGCTGGGAAGAGGATGGCAATAACAGGCAACAGCATATCGATATTTTTATGGATCAAGATGGATTGATATTCGCCGGGAATAAAGATACCCAGTTGACCTGGATGGATGCCCAGCCTAAAGGCGGCTCTCCCGTGACCAGCCGGTACGGAAAAGCGGTTGAGATCAATGCCCTCTGGTTCAATGCTCTGCGTTTGATGGAACAGGCGTACACCCATAAAGAGCGGGAAGCCGAACGGGCCGCGATGCAGGAGCTTAAAGAGCAGGTGCGGGCGAATTTTACTAAATTCTGGAACGAGGAGAATAGCTGTCTTTTCGATACCATTGAAGGCGACCCGGCTGCCGGAAAGAAGATCCGTCCCAACCAGGTCTTTGCCATTTCTCTGGGGTTGCTGGATGAAGTCAAAGCCGGGCAGGCGCTGGATGTGGTGAGAAAAGAGTTACTCACGCCGTACGGCTTGCGCACCCTCAATATCACCGATCCGGATTATCATCCGGTGCACGCAAATGAATTATCCTACCACCAGGGCACCGTCTGGCCGTGGTTGATGGGCGCATTTATCGAAGCGGGTATACGGGTGTATGGCCGGGAAGAGACCGCGCATCTTCTGGCGGAATACCGGTATTTCAGCACTGTACATGATCTGCTTACCCATGGCCAGGATCATTCCATTCCGGAGATTTACGACAGTAATTGCGAAGCGGCTTTGGGCTGGAATGCCAAAGGTTGTTACGCTCAAGCCTGGAGCGTGGCGGAAACCCTGCGCGGCCTGGCGCTTTTGTTCCCGGGAGTATTCATTACGGGCTATGCCGGCGAAGAGAGCAAGAGCGGCTTGATCTATGAAATGGTTATCCGGGATTATTACGCGCGAGACAGCGCAGTTGCCGGGCTGCAGGCGGCATTGGCGGAGCTGCCGTATCTTTCCCGAATCGGCGTGGAGCATATCGTGCTTATCGGTTTGATGCAGCATACCGGCAGTCCGTATGAAGTGCTTGATCCTCGCCGGATCGACGAGCGCGCCGGCACTCCGGCTGATCTGGAACGGTTTGTCCGATCCGCGCATCAACTCGGGATCAAGGTGTTGATCGATTGGCTGGCTAATCAGCATGTCGCCAAGACCAGCCCGCTGGTCCAGGAATTTCCGGAGCGCTTCCTGTATACCACTGCCAGCGACGGCAATTATTTCAGCGAAGAGCGTCTTGCGCTGGTCAGGGGCAGCGATCTGCCCCGCGATGAGCTGATCAGTTTGATACAGACAGGCAAAGCCTTAAACGCTCACATCCAGGCCGCGGGCATGCCCCTTGATGGAATCGTCGATCTTGGCGGCCGCCGGATAAAAGTTATGCCGGCGCGTCGCGATCTGCGGGAAGTCATCGGTTACCGTAATGCCGATAAGGAATTCATCGCTCCCGAAGCAGCTCTTTTTCCCGTATCGGCGACCGATGAAGTGCCTTTACGCTGTTTCCCCAGAAGATGGGGCTCGTTAGCTCAACCCGATCTTTCTTATCTTGAGACGAGAGCCGCGGCTATAGCTATCGGCGCCTTCTGGCTGGATAAGGGTATCGATGGATTCCGTATTGACGCCGCGCTTTCCACTTTTCCGGATAAAATACAGGAGAATTGGGGGCTGGAGGTAGCGGAGAACCTGTCCCGCGATTTCATACTGGCAATGCGCGAGATCGTTCCGGAGGCGTTCATCCTCTTTGAGGGTTTTGAGCGGCATTCCGAATTGCTGGAGATCGCCGACCGCAGATATACCGGTGTTTACAACTGGAAGCCGCGCAATCTGGTTACGGAAGCATTGACGGATCGCACCAGGCTGGCAGCGCTGGGCGGGTATATCCTGGAGCTCGAGGGTATGCCGCAGCATATCCAGACGCATGAAGTCAGCCTCGGTCCGGAACATGACGCGTATGATTTCGGCGACGCCTGGGCCCGGCTGGACGCTGCTTCCAAGCAACTGATGTATTTTCTCTATCAGGTGCTGCCCGGTTACCTGCTTGTTTTCAACGGCCAGGTTTTCGGCAGGGATCACCTCTATAAGGGAGTGTACGAGCTGTCCGCGGAAGTCCCCCGGTTCGAGACTATTCCCGCGCAGGAGCTGGCTTCCTGGGAACAGCTCTTCTCGCTGCGCAAGCGGTATCCGGCGCTGGTCAGAGGAGAGTATCTGGCGCTTTCCGATAAGAACGCGGATGTTTTTGTCGTGGCCAGATTCGATGAAAAAGAGATCGTTCTGGGGTTGCTTAATCTTACCGCGGAAAACAGATCCGCGGAAATTTCTCTTGAATCGGTGATCGCGCTGCAGGCTACCGGACCGGCCGGAGAGATGTCTTACCGCGTGTCCATGGAAACCATGGGGAGGGAGAACAGCGAGAGCATGATCTTCTCATCGAAGTTCAGCCTTACCGTGCCGGCCAGGTCCGCCATGATCATTCGTTTCGAACCTGTCCCGCAACCGGAGGGAGTTCCCGACGGCGGCGCGGAATTCCGTCCGGTTAAAGTGGGCGTGATCGGCGCCGGATATATGGGATTGATTACCGCGGTGTGCCTGGCCGACATGGGGCATACTGTTGTATGCATGGATATCGACAAGGAAAAAATCGGTCAACTGAATAAAAAGACCGCGTATTTCTATGAGCCCGGCCTGGATGATCTGCTCGGGAAGAACATGGAAACGGGCGCCATCAGATTTACCACTGACATGGCGGATACGGTTCGGTCCAGCGAGATGCTTTTGTTATGTATCAATACTCCGGTCAAGGATGACGACAGGATGGATTATGCATATATTGAATCGGCAGCCCGGGATGCTGCGCGGTTTATCCGGGAGCCGAAGACCATTGTTGTCCGCTCTACCTGCACGGGCGGAGCAACCAGACGCCTGCAGGAGCTCATGAATACATTGACGGATGCGAAGCTCACCATGGTTTTTAACCCCGAGTTCTTAAGCGAAGGGACCGCGATAAGGAATTTGATGGAGCCGGACCGTATCGTCGTAGGCGTGGAGGATGAACCAGGTCGCCGGGCAATGGAAGAATTGTACGCGCCGCTTATCGATCGGCGAATCCCGTTCATCGTTACCAGCATTCCCAGCGCGGAAGTGATAAAATTGACGTCCAACCTGTATCTTACCGCCAAAATCTCTACCATCAATGCGATTGCCAGGCTGTGCGAAGAGACGGGAGCGGATATTACCGAGGTTTCCCGGGCCGTAGGGCTCGACAGGCGCATAGGCGTGGCATTCTTGAATGCGGGCCTTCCCGCGGGAGGGTCGTGTCTGCCTAAAGATCTGCGCGCCATGGTGCAGATGGCGCAAGATTCAGGATGTGAGTTCAAGATCGGCGCAGCTATACGCGACTCGAGGGCACAGGAAATCGAGCGATTCATCGAACGAATCGTCAAATTTAACGGAGGCTTGTCCGGGAAAACCGTAGGTGTGCTGGGCGCGGCGTTCAAACCGCATACCGACGATATCAGGGGATCCGTGGGCGTGGATATTCTGAAAGTCCTGTCCGCCATGGATGTAACCGTCAAAGTGTATGATCCTCAAGCGATGCCGAATCTTAAACAGCTGAATCTTCCGTTGAATTACGGTGCCAACGTGTATGATGTGGCCAGGGATAGCGACGCGCTTATTATCATTACCAACTGGCCTGAATTCGGGAAGCTCGATCTGCAATTGCTGCGGAGCAAGATGACCAGGCCGGTGATCATAGACGGGTGGAATATGTATGATCTGCCGACGATGGAACAGGCAGGCTTCACCTATATTTCCATCGGGAGGCCTGCGGTCATTCAGCCGCAGGCGGACGCTCGAAGAACGGAAGACCTGTTTTCGGACATCGTATGCATGCGTGGCGGGAATCTGGATGTCAATGGCACGCTTGCGTCGGCGAAGGGGAAAATCGACCTTGGAACATGGGTAGATATCGCAGGCTTCAGCCTGATGCGCGGCGTCCCGATGACGGATTCGTTATCCGCTTTGATGCGGTCGGGCATAGTGCTTCTGGATGCGTTTGACCAGCTTCCTCTTGCAAAGCGTCTTACTTTCTTAAAAGGTCTTACAGCGCTTGCCCGGCAATATCCGCAGGAACTCGAAGAGCTTCTGGCGCGGCTGAACGTACGATTGATCGATATCATTGAGAAAACGATGACATATCCACGGTCATATCCCCAGGCATTGCCTGAATTATACGAGGCATTGTATCAGGCGGGGTTGGATAACCCGAGGGGGTATCTACCCCGGGGCATTCCTGCCGGGATAAAAGTGCGCGCCGGACAGGTTTTGGTTGTCGGTGCAGGCAAAATGGGCACAATGAGCGGCGCTTTGATCGGCCGGATCATTGCGGCATTGGGAGATGATTTCACTTTTCTGGGGGTAGTAGAGCCTCGGGAAGAGAATATCAGATCATTCACAACGCATTATCTGAAGAAGAACCCGGGCGCATCCTTGCCGTCATTTTTTGGCTCGATAGCCGAGTTCAAGGCCGCCTCTTCGTTCGATCCCGCGAAAACCGCAGTATATATCGCAACGCCCGACAACACCCATTGTGCCGTTCTCAAGGAATTGGCCGCACTGGGAATTACCAGATTCATCCTGGAGAAACCCATAGCCGGTTCACAGGAAGATATCGATGCGATCATCCGGCTGCGCGACGAAAAAGGCCTGCATATCGTTATCGATGAACAATTCTTGTATGCCCTGCCCATGCTGCAGGTTAAGGAATATTTGAAAAGGACAGCCCGCATACCGCTGATGGTCACTCAACTCGGCATAAAAGACCGGACAGCGGATTCGGCCAGCGGAAGAAATATCGAGACCGCCAACATTTTTTATTATGATCCTTTCCACGCCATATCTATGGCTAATGATCTTCTGGGCTCCGGAGCGGCCGAGGCGGTATTCATGACCGATATGGTCCTGGATGACCGCATCATCGCTTCCCACGGCTCGGGAGTGGCCATCATGACGCATGAGAAAGGAACGCAGAAAGCCACGGGTGTCATTGCGATGGAACACGAACGGCCGGGAAAGAATACGTTCGACAGGATACTGAACATTTACAGCAGGGATAGCGATTCGGCTGATTTGAATCTGGTTACCGTCAGCTTCGGTTTTGCGCGGTACTTATTCACCCATCTTGAGATTGTTGATCAGCACGGAAACGTATTGCAGACCAAAATCGACCAGGATGAAACGCTGACCCTTTCGCTGTATCATTGCCTCATCGGTTTATGGAGCGGCGCAAAGGTCGTTTCGGAAATAGATGCCATCCTTCTTACCCACGATGTTTTAAGCCAGACGGATTATTTGGCGAATACAGCCAGGCCTTCGGCAGGCTCCGTGCAGATGGCGGCTATTCATAACCGTGACGCCATGGACTATTTCGAAGATACCGTTTCAGGCATGGCGAAAGGGTATCGGTTCAGGACCGGCCAGGTAAACGGCAATATGGAATTAGGCCAGCTGCAGGCCGTCGAGTTCCTCTGGGTAGTGCGCGGCGCGGCGAAAGCCGCTTGTAACGGGCGAGAAGCCATTCTGACTGCCGGGGACCAGTTGACAGTGCGGCCCGGCGATCGCGTAGAATTGAGAGGAAGTTTTGATTACGCGCTGGTCGTTTTGTCGGAAACGGGCGCCCGGGCATGGGAGACAGCCGTCACTTTCCTGAAAGACGTCCCCGATATCTCCGGCGGATGCAACATAGACCGGAAAAAGCCTTTTCGCAGGACACTCCTGGATGCCGTAGGAATCAACGGTAGCGACGGTATAAGAGCGCATGTGGTAAAGATTAACAAAGCTACGTCACATCCGCACGCGCATCCCTATTATGGAGCAGGCATATCTCAAATGGAGTTGTACGTTGTCCTTGATCCTGTCGAATTAGGCATGGCGCCGGAGTATAACCACGGCACTATCGATCTGCTGATCCCATCGTATGCCGGCGACGACGCAACATACAGATTGTTTAAAGTCGAGACTCAACCCGGAACAGCTATCGTGTTTCCCCCGGGCATCGGCCATCAGGCGGACGGGGTATACGCATTGGTGCTCGCGCTCTTGCCCGGGAGCGTTGCGGAAGAGGCGATCGATCTTACTTCCGAGTTTGACGGCGGCGCGGCTCTCGGAGCGCCGCAGCCGGAATCACCGTTTCATGTTGTGCACGTTTCTTATCAGGACCCCGAGCATATCGCTGGCGGCCAGGGTGAAGCGGTTCTCAATATCATCCGGGCCCAGGCAGACCTTGGATACTCGACGACCTGGATATCGCCGTGTGTTAATGACGAAATACCGGGGGAATATCTTTACAGCAATTATAATCTGCAATTGGTGAAGATCAGGATCCGGGATGACCCGGTAGCGACATTCTTCGATAGCACTGAAGAAACACAGGGTTGCCGCGAAAAATTCGGCAGTTTGTTCGTCGATTACATACAAGAACGATACGACCCTTCCCAGGCCTATATTCATCTTCACGGATTTATTGAAGAACCCCGCCGCGCCGCGGCATTACGCAGTCTCGGTTTTAACGTTACTTCTACATTCCATATGTTTTTGTCGCCGCGCATGGATACGACCAGTGACCATAACGCGTTTTATCCGGAGCTCAAGCGTATCGAATATGAAGCGATAACCGCGAATTCCAAAGTTATTGTGAATAGCAACGCGATGCGGGAGGAATTGCTGGCGCTGGCAGGCGATTATGCGGGGGATGTGCATATGGTTCCCAACGGTGTCGGGGAAGAATATTTCGTTTTATCCGACACTGAAAAGGATGCAGTTCCGCTGGTGACCACCTACGGCAGGATTTCACCCGAAAAGGGGTTCGATACATTTATCGAAGCAGCACGCATTATTACCGACAGGCGCCGGGCCCAAAGCAAAAGTCCGGTCAACTTCCTTGTTTTCGGAAAGAGCAATGATGCTATCTCTGCGCGTAAAGAGTACCGGCTGAAGCTGGAGCGGCTGGCACGGGATTACGGCAATATTACTTTGAAGATGAGCGGTCCCGGGGTCAGCGATGCCGAGAAGCTGGAGTTGATGCAGAGAAGCTGGGTGGGGGTGGTTCCGTCGTTATATGAGCCGTTCGGCCTGGTGCTGGTGGAATATATGGCCCGGGGAGTGCCGCTGATTTCTTCCCTGACTCACGGGTCCAGGGATATCCTGGAGACGGCGCATCCGGGCAGGACGCCCTACGGCATTGTCGTGGATGTCGAGGCTCAGCAACTGGCCGACGCCATCGAAGAGCTGATTGACAAACGGTCATTAGCAGAAGAGTTGGCCGCGAATGCCCGTACCAAGGCTCTCCAGCAGTATCGCTGGATGCCTATTGCACGGAAAATTCTTGATATTTACGCGACCGAGAGCTTCTCGGATTTTGAACTCGCGCCGTTCACCCGGGAAGAAAAGCTGGATGCGGTGGCAGTGATGCATGCTATTGAACAGGCGGACGCGCAGGGCTACGTAGAATTCCTGAGGCCGCTGTTCAGGTCATCCCGCGGGCATAATCGCGCCCGTGATATAGAGCGCATGTTTGAGAACGGCCGGTTGTACCAAATCTTTCCCCATTTGAAGCTTCTCGCCAGCAAGGAGATGTCCGGCCATCCTGCGCCGCACGAGATGTTCCATGCCCTGGACAGCCTGGTCAGGCTTGATACTGCGGGGTATTCCGGCATGCGCAGGTTTACGTTCGAGCGCGCAGGCAAAAATGCAGGCGCGCTTCCAGAGGTCGATTTTACCGCGATCCCCGGGTTTACCGGACTAATCAAGAGAATTTTCTCCCGGACCGACGAAGAAATGCGGGAGATCCTGTTTCTGCTGCCGTTTATCGTGGATATCGGCAGATGCGTCAAGCCCCAGGCGCATCCTGAAAGCGGAGCGTTCTATTTTGTAAGCCCGCTTTTAAGCAGGCTCGGCTTCAGCCGGCAGGCTATTGAGACGGCAGTTGCACTTGTCGGCAAGCATGTGGATATCGGCACGATCGTGACCACCGAAAGCACTCCTGACCGGCTGTTTGCCGGATGCCAGCTTTCCCGGGACGCCATGGATATTTTAACCCTGGTTGCTATCGCTGACAGAAGCTATGGGATCCGAGCCGATGATCTGACTGTTTTCGAATTCCGCGCCTACCTGGCTTGGGGCGATCAGGATTCGCCGGAGAGAAGCCAGTGGCAGAATACCGCTGACTGGCATCTGCGCAGGCTGGGCAGGTATTTGAAAATGACTCCCGGAGAAGCGCAGTTGATGCTTGATGCCATGGTTGCCGCCGGCCAGCTGGACGCCCGGGATCTGGAGGCCATCAGGCATTTCTTCGGAATACAGATCGAATTTATCGATTACGGCGACGGAGTATTTAAATATATGACCGGCAGGCCGGACGGGAAGGAGCTTTTTGTCAAGACGTTGGCTATCTACGCCAGATACCTGTCCGCGATCAGCGCGCCGATTAACCGGGTCAACCTGGTTAAGGATAGGTTGTATGTCATGGCTTTGACCAATGCTATGCGCTCTCTGTCGTACTCTTCCTCTCCCGAGGAGATTGTAGACCATCTGGCTGCTTACGGTATCGCCTTGGTTCTTGTCGGGAATACCACTCTGGTGACCAGGATTACCGATCCCATTGGCCATCTGCGCAGGTTATGCGAAGAGCGCTGGGATGCGCTGGTGAATACAGCCTTAGCCCGCCAGGTGCAGGAGCGCGGCATTGAGGAAGTCGAGCAGGCGGTTGATCTCGGGCAGGAACCCGGGATTATCTGGTTTGCCGAACAGATCAAGTATAAAGTGCTGGACGATCCCGAAGGTATAACGCAAGTGAAGGATATTCTTCCTTCGGCAGAAAGCAACTATCAGGTTCAGTACAATGTCAGCCGGGGAGTTCAACGCGGTGTGGGAAGAGATACGGTTCCGGCAGCCAATCAATGCGATTTCTGTCGGATGGCTGTAGGAAAAGATACCGAAGGCCAGTTGCAGGATCTTGAGGAGGCGCTGGGCTTGCCCTATGTGCTGGTTGCCGACAGCCGTCCCTTCTTCGATCGGCACATGCTGGCGCTGGAAAAGGACCATACCGGAAAGATCACACAGGAAGGCATGCGGGATCTGTTGACCATCTTCAATACCCTCTTCCCGGGGAAAAGAGGCAATATCGGAACCGGGAATGCCGCCAGCCACCTGCATATCCATATTTACAATACGAGATTTCCCGTTGAGCGGCAGCCGCGCACCTGGTTGCGCGATTCCGGCGATGTGCGTGTGGGTGTATTTGAAAACGATGTGCATACCGCCGGATTTGTGGTGGAAAGCGCGGATATGGAAGCTTTATCGGCCCAATCTTACCGGATCGTCCAGGAAATCGAGTCAAAGGGCTGGCTGGTGATCCTGATCACCGCTCCCCATCAGGTGTACATTATCCCACAGCGGACCAAGGAGATAGGAAGCGATTATCCGGATATATTCGACGGGTTCAAGAGAACGCGGCGCCCTGAAACCAGGCCGCGCTACGTGGGGCCGGTGGAGGCGGCAGGCATCTGGCTGTGCTACAGCCGGGGCAATATCCCCGCCATGTACGAGATGTATGACGCGATGAACCTGGAGATATTCCGCAACATCATCAGGGATACCGGCGTTAACCGCAATGATCCCCGGCTGGAAGAGATGCTTGCGGGATTGACTGTTGACGGAGGCACTGCGGATCCGGAGGCTCTCGCGGTTTTTAAAGAACAGATGGACGCCAAATGGGAGGCATTGCTGAACAGGGATCTGGAAGCCAGGGTTGCGCGGGAAGGCATGGCGCGGGTGGAAGCGGAATCCGATCTCGGCCATGAATCGGGGATCGTCTGGTTCCCGGACGAGATAAAATACAAAGTTCTCGACAATCCGGAGGGTGTGCGGGAAATCGGCGGCGTGCGGCCTCCTGCCGACAGCAACTATATGGTACAGCATAACGTCAGCCGCGGCGTGGCCAAATATCATGACGGCGAAGGCTGCGGCTTCTGTGGAGTGGTCAGCGGCCGGAAAGATACGGATACTATCCTGGCCGATCTCGAGGATGTTGTTGGCCTGCCGTACATGCTGGTTGCCGATACCCGTCCGTTTTTCAACAAGCATATGCTCGCCCTGGAAAAAGGCCATACCGGAAGGATTACTGCCAGCGGCATGCGTGAGCTGCTGACGATCTTCAATACCTTATTTCCGGGCAGAAGGGGTAATATCGGCACAGGCAATGCCGCGGAACACCTGCATATACATATTTACGATACCGAATTCCCGATCGAACGCCAGGAACGCAGTTGGCTGGTTGACACTGGAAAAGTCAGGATCGGGTTGCTGGAGAGCGACGTGCATACCGCCGGCTTCGTAGTGGAAAGCGCGGATATGGATAAACTTTCAGACTATGCCTACCGCATCGTCTCCCGCGTCGAGTCCAACGGCTGGCTGGTGATCCTGATCACCGCCCCCAACCAGGTCTATGTCATTCCCCAGCGCACCAAGGAGATCGGGGATAATTATCCTGCGATCTTCGACGCTTTCAAGAAGAGCCGGCCTGCGGGCTTGAGGCCGCGCTACGTGGGGCCGGTGGAGGCGGCAGGCATCTGGCTGTGCTACAGCCGGGGCAATATCCCCGCCATGTACGAGATGTATGACGCGATGAATCTGGAGATATTTCGCAACATCATCAGGGATACCGGCGTTCCCACGGATGACGAAGCCCTGGGTGCAATGCTTGATGCCGTGCGATCCTACGGTCGGGAATTAAAATCGGATCAGCAGAAGCTGGCCTTTATCGATAACTCCCGGGTGGCGTACGTTGAATTACACCTGACCAATACCTGCCAGCTGAAATGCGGCTGGTGCGCATATAAGGGGGTGGATAAGAAACAGCATCTGCAGTTTGGCGACCTCGACAAGCTGCAGGAGTTGAATCCGGAAGAAATCCTTTTTGTAGGCGGAGGGGAACCCACGCTTTACCGCGATGCCCGGGCAGGTAAAGATTTCAACGATGCCGTTCTGCGTGTGCGCCAGCTGTGCCCGCAAGCCAAGCTGCGGCTGATCACTAACGGCGTGGTCGTCCCTCCAGGCGAATGGGTCCGCGAGATTTCGGAGTTGAGCATATCCTTCGACGAGCCGACCCGTGAAGGATACCGGGAACATAAAGGTGCGGATAAGTTTGCAGATGTATGGGATAACATGGTCTATTATATTCGCGACAGCCCGATTCAGTCCAACCGTGTTACACTGATCTACAATAAAGAAAAACTCGAAGCTGCACTGATGTTCGCCGGAAAACTCTGGCGCATGTGGCAGGAAATGACGGATAAAGGGGCACTGTCGCAGGAAAAGGCAGACAGCTTCCGCTATATGATCTTTCCTATGGCCGATGACAGTAGCCCGGATGCGCCGTATGCGGAAACGAAGCTGACTGATCAAGAACAGCAGGAATGGCAATTGCGTATGGAGCGTATTCGCGGGGAGAATCCCCGCTGGTACCGGTTCCTGGCGGACCATACCAACCTCATTGTCCAGCCCTTAAGTGTTCTTGACGTGCCGTCGGTAACCCGCTGCCCTACGGTGACCAATTATCTGGTTATGGCTGCGGATAGACAGTATTATCCGTGTTTTGCCATGTGCGAAACCTGCAGCAAAGTCACCCTGGGGTCCGTTGAGCAGTCGATGCAGGAATTGGCAACGCGAAGGGCGGCGCTTTACCTGCATCCCGACGAGCGCTGTAAAGAAGGGTGTCGGCCCGGAGCGACTTTTTACGGGGTGCGCGCGCAGGGTCTTTTTGCCGAACAGTTCAGGAATCGGGTTTTTGCTACATGGCAGGGGCTGGTAGAAACCAAGCTGGCTGCGGATGTGGATCGGGCCGGCATAGAAACCGTTGAGAAAGAAACCGACATTGGCAGGACTCGAGGCATTGTCTGGTTTCCCAGCCGGATCAAATATAAAGCGCTGGGAGATGCGTTTACCAAAGAAATCCGGGCCGGGCCGCAGGCTCCGCCTGCCGGCTCATATCTAGTCCAATACAACGAGAGCCGGGGTACCAGCCGCAGCGAACCCAAAGGCTGCGTTTTCTGCCAGCCCAGAGAGAATCTGATCCTCGCCGACTTGGAAGATTATTTCGACCTGCCGTATATCCTCTACGCCGATTCCCGCCCCTTCTTTGATAAACACATGCTGGTTATTGCCAAAAGGCACACCGGTGTGATCACGTTGAACGTCCTGCGCGATTATCTCTGGATATTGAATACTCTTTTTCCCGGATTGCGTGGCAATATCGCAACCGGCAACAAGATGGCGCATTTTCACCATCATATCTATGACGTCGAATTCCCGGTGGAGAGAAGGCCCAAACGCTGGTTGATCGAATCAAAGCTGTTTAAGTTCGGCACCGTCGATAATGACGAGGATACCGCAAGCTTTGTGCTGGAAAGCGAAAACAGCGATATCCTGGCGCGCAAGGCTTTTATCGTGATCAAGGAACTTGAAGCCCGCGGTTTGCTTACCTGCGTCGTCGTCGCGCCTCATCAGGTGTATATCACTCCCCAACGCACCAAGAGCATCGGTGACGATTATCCGGATGCCCTGGTGCCGTTTACCGCGCATGTTCCTGCCGGCGTGCGTCGCAGGTTTATCGGGCCGGTGGAGACCGCGGGAATATTCCTCTGTTACAGCCGCCCGGATATACAGGCGATGAAACAGATGTATGAAGGCATGGATTATAGTCTGTACCAGCGCATCCTGCGGGATGTCGGTGTTTCTCGTGGGGACCCGGCGATGGCTGACCTGGAAGCCCTGTTTGCTCTGGTGCTGGACGAGGAAAGATTTTTCATGAGCCTCTTCGACATGCAGGCGCAGAACAATGCGTTCTCCGGCGGCAAGGGCGCGAATTTAAGCCATCTGGCCGCATTGAGCGGTTTGCTGCGCGAGCCTTCGGCTGCGGATATCGATCTAACCGTTCCGATAAGTTACATTGTTTCTGCCGGTGTTTTTCAATCCGTGGTCTTGAGCCGTCCGGAAACAGCGGCTAAGATCGAGAAGTTGGAAGCGGCTTCGGCCGCATTGGAAACGGCTGATGTCATTGAGGCCGTACGCCTGGAGGAAGAGATTGTTTCTCTCGCCAGAGCGATTCGTAATGACATCCTCTCGGTAGAGCTGCCTGCTGAAGTCAAAGAGGGATTGGCTGTTATATTCGCTGCCGCGGGGTACCGGGCTGCGATGCGCAGTTCGGCGACCGTCGAGGATTCCGACCAGAATTCCTGCGCCGGTCAGGCGAAGAGCGCCTTGAATGTGATTACTGCGGAACAGGCGGAATCAGAGCTGAAGCAGGTGTGGGCAAGTCTGTATGACCCAAGTTTCGTCCAATACCGCAATGACCGGAATGTGGGGCATGCCGGTTCTTTCATGGCAGTGGTGGTGCAGGAAATGGTCGATGCGAAAGTCGCCGGGGTCATCCTGACACTGGAAGAGCAGTCGAAACGGTCCGCTTTCCGCGTGACCGCTAACTGGGGGCTGGGAGAATCCGTGGTGCAGGGAGATACCCAGACGGATTCCTGGCTAGTCAGCCCGGATGCCCGGTACCTGCTGGAATCACGCATCGGGGTCAAACACCTGAAGACCGAATATGACCCGGAGCGCGGCGGGGTGCGATCGGTTGCAACCAATACTGATGCTGCGGTCAGCTCGTTGTCCGATCAGCACGTCCTGGCCATATGCCGGGTGGCTAGGATGATACGTGATCATTACCGCGCGCACCGGCAGGTAGCTCACGTGGACATTGAATTCGCGGTCAGCAAAGGCGATAATAAGCTTTTTATCCTTCAGACCCGGCCGGTGACTTCCGGCGATATCAAAGAAACAATAACGATAAATACGGTGATCCGGGACCGTCAGACGGAGCCTGTTGCGGAAATAACCTTCAAGCAAGGTCTGATATCCAATAAAGGAGCTGTAACCGGACGATTGCAGGTTGTCGAACGGGCAGACGGCTTCGATGAAGTGCAGGAGGGGGTTATCCTGGTAGCATCCGCAACGAATAACAACTGGAACGCCGCGTTCAAGAAGATCAAGGCAGTGATCACGGATTTTGGCGACAGTAACTGTCATGCGGCGATCGCTTCCCGGGATGCCAAGCTGGGGCTGGATATACCTTCGCTAGTCGGGGCTAAAGACGCTACCGCCAGGCTTAAGCCCTATGAAGGGCAGATCGTGACCATTGATTCCCGTCTGCGCACAGTATTCATCGGGGAAATGCCCATCGAACCCCTGGAAGTTGAAACGGCTCTCTGGCTGGAGGAGGCTCTTGCGATACGCAGTCAGTTCGAAGGTACGATGTGGCAGCGGTTGAAGGGGTATGCTAATGCCATGAGCGATTTTGAAGGACACTGGTTTGGCCGCCCGCGTATTCCCTATAGCTTTTTCCAGCTTGATTATTATGACCGTGCGCATGAACGGACCGATCGGATACATACCGTGTTCGACTGGCCGGAAAACTCCTTTGAGGGCCCTGTCCCCGCGGTGGAAGCCTGGGGCAGGAAAATAAAGGACGATATTATGTATCTGGAGGTCCGGGATGAACCGTACGATGCCCTGGGCGATTTCTTGAGCAGGTTAACCATCGACGGTTTTGAGTATCTTTTTGACCGGCGCTGGGAAGAGATACAGCGGATCGAACAGTTCACGGTCGGCCTGGAAAAGATCACCGCTTCCAACGCCGCAGATGTGTCCGCCCTGCTGGTAGAAAGCCTCTTCTGGTCATCCCTGGCTTTTGCGATCAAGGACGCTTTGCTTGAACGCTATGTGAATCCGCAATTGCGCTATATTTCCGACGAGCGCGACGAATCGGGGTATTCCTACCAGGAGATCATGAAGGACCTTGCGCTGGAGCGCAGGTATCCCGATCGCACGCGCAGCATCGAATCCGCCTACGCCCGGGAACGGGAAAGTATCCTTCAGGAGATTTTCGGAAATCCCTCTGCCCGGGCGCTGCTGATAGCCGGAGACTACCAACGGTTTGCTGCCGGCTATCCGGGTTTCATGTCCCGGCTTGAGGCATTGTCCGCATCGTACAAATTCGGCACCGAGGACGTCAGGGTTCTTTCCGATACCCGCCGCTATCTTGAGAGTTTCAGGAATACCCTCGCCAACTACTCTCCGGATCGCAGGGCGTTGCAACCGGTCAGCCCGTTGAGAATGAACACCGCGGAAGATGCTCTGAAGACCTATCCCAGTCTGGAGAGGATCCTGGCTTTAGCCAAGCATAACGAGGATGTCAGGAACGATATGCACCACATTATTCTCAGGCTGCAGAGGAAGATCGCTCCCCTGATGACAGGGATAGCCGGGAGCTTTCCGGATATCTTCGATTCCGCGGAAGATATATTCAGGATCTCTACGGTTGAGCTCGAGGCTCTTCTGCACGATGATCATCCGTACTACCTGCGCCTGACTCCGTATCGATACAGCCTGACGACAGAAGCGGAACAGGCATTGGAATCAGCATGGTTCGAAAACAGGGCAGCGGCTTTAGAAGAGTACCGCACCTCGGTCGAACGGATTGCGGTTATCCTGGAACAGCAGATCGGTCAGGCGGCATATCTGCCGGTCAAGGAGTATTATGCGCAGGAACGCGACCGATTGTATCGCCGCGTGCTGAGGCTGGAACAGCTTGATGGCGGAGCGGCATCCGGACGGCCGAACAACCGCATCCGGGTGCTGTGTCTGGGCGATTCCATCACCAAAGGTTCGCACGGCCGGCATCGGCCGGACGTCTTCGGTTACAGAAAAACGCTTCAGCGTTTGCTGGGGATGCAGGACTACGAGTTAGTCGGGCCGTACCGTAATCCGCCCCTCGAACCTGGCTATTTGGTCCGGCACGCCGGCAGGAGCGGAGACACCACCGCGGACATCCTGGACCGGCTCGAGCAAACTCTTGCGGATTATCTGCCGCCCCGGGCCGGCAGTCCGTCGATGATCCTGCTGCATGCCGGCACCAATGATTGCGGTCTGATGACTATGGGAGAGCCCGTTAGCGCCGGTCAGATAGCCGAAAATCTCCGAACAATTCTGTCGACCATTGACCGTTTCGATCCGTCTATCGCCGTTTATACCGCTTCGATCGTGCCGAGTTCTTATCTGCCCATGGACCTGAACATCCGTGATTTTAACCGTGAGTTGGACGCTGTCATCAGCGGCATGCAGGTGCGTAAGAATAACCTTTATTCTGTTGACATGTACAGTGTTTTCGTAAATAATGAAAGCTGGAAAACAGCTTATCTGGCGGATGCGATCCATCCGTCCGACGTCGGCTATGCGGTCATGGCCGGCGTATGGTATAAAGCAATTTGTCCCGGCGCTACCCTCGACTTCTACCTTACCGTGGCTGGTGGGGAAGTAGATGGTGTTCACAGCGCCGGGGCATTTTTATTCCCCGGCGATCCGGCTCCCGACGGCGGGAAGAACAGCGAAATTCCCCTGCTCTGGGAAGGCGAAGTGTTCTGGGTCGAACCGTTCTCTACGCGTGAAGTCCATTGCGCTCTCTGCGGCAAATATTCATTCTCTCCTCTCGGCTGTGTTGTGCTCAACCGCATCCAGATGTATATCGTAAAATGCGACAACGACGGTTTTATGTGGCTTAATCCCCAGCCCAACGGCCGCTTCTACGAACAGCTTCACGGCAAGGAATATTTTATTTCCTCCAACAAAAGCCCGGCGTTGATGGAGCAGGTCGGCATCGTCGAGATAGGCAATGATGAAATGGCGGCGCAGCGCGCGCGCGTGGCCAGGATACGGGCGGATGAACTGGAAGCGGCCTGGGGAAGAGAGGGGAGCGCGCTTGAGATCGGCTGCGCCAGCGGCTTTGTGCTTACGGAACTGAAAGCCCGCGGCTGGAAAGTGCAGGGCGTCGATATTTCCGACTACATCATAAAAGTGGCCGGGCGCAGAGGGCTGAAAGGACTGGTGCATGCCGTCGAATTGAAGAATATGCATTATCCGCCGGATGCTTTCGATGCGGTGCTGATGTACGACGTGCTGGAGCATGCGCCGAATCCGTTTCAGCTGTTGAGGATCGTCCGGCGGATCCTGCGTTCATCCGGGGTATTGATCGCTCGTCTGCCCGAAACGCCGGAAAGCGGGCCGCAACTTCATTTGATCGACCATATCAGCCATTTTACCCGCGGAAATATCGTCGAATTGCTGGAGAAAGCCGGTTTCCGCATCGAGTCGATAGAGAATTCCGGGCTTTTCCAGGGCAGCGCAGGAAGGACGATTCAGAATATCACGGTCATTGCCCGGCCGGGTCAGGATGGGGGTAAGAGCAGTGTCAGCAGGAAGAACCCCATACGTTTATTCGTCTATGGAACGCTTAAAAAAGGACATCACAACCATTCCCGTCTGGGTCCGGCCAGGCTGGTGGCGAACAATGCCCGCATGGAAGGGTTCATTCTTTACGAGCATATCCAGGGTTGGTATCCTTTCGCGGTCGTAGAAGAAGGATCGTATATCACCGGAGAGATCTATGAAGTGGGGCAACGGGAATATATGAATACCCTGGTCATCGAGAAAAGCGGCGGTTACGAGGTGTGGGAATCCGACGGTGTCAGGATGTTCTATCTGCCGCGGACTTTGCTGGAGTACTTTATCCGGGAAGGCCGGATCGCCGCCAAGCCGGTAGGGCATACCTGGACGGACCGTTACGATCCGGTGGGCTATCCGAATTGGTGGCGCGACGGCGGGGCGGATCCGGTAACGGTAACGGACATCCAGGATGTGTTGGCCATGCTCCGGCCGCGTATCACGGAGAAACGCCGGTATGCGAAAACCCCGTTTTTGATCTTTGTTGCCGGCAAGTCCTGCTCCGGAAAAACCTCGGTCGTTTCGAATGTGTTGAAGAAAGAGTTCCAGGCTAAGGTGCTCAATATGGATAGTTATTATCTGGGCAGAAGCTATATGAAGAAGAACGGCCTGGATAATTACGATGTTCCGGAAGTGTTTGACTGGAAGCTTTTCCGCAAGCAGCTGGAGCAGTTGAGCCGGGGCAAAACCGTGCAAGTCCCGGAATATTCATTCGCCAGAGGCGAGAGGGAAGGATATGTAAACTTTTCGCCTGCTCCGGTGATCATCGTGGAGGGGCTGTTCACCCTGGATAATTCCATCAGTCATCTGGGCGATTTCGGCATTTTCGTCGATGTGGGCAAGCTCGGCCAGTTGCTGCGCCGCGTCAATCGCGATGCGGCTGCGCAGGGGATCAGGTATGTTCTCAAGCAGATGTTTACCCAGGTAATTCCCGCCCAGGACGCGTATCTGGAACCGACCAAAAAGAATGCCGACGTTATTCTGCTCAACGATTACAATGCGGATGAGGAAGCGGAAAAGATCGGTGTTTACGAATTGCAGGCCAAGGCTCGGATCGGATCCTCGATCGCCATCGAACAGGCTATTCGCGTTTTGGGCGCCAAACCGACGGCGCAGGCGCTCCAGGTGGATTCATATTATGCGCCCCGGGACAAAAAGCTGCGAGAAGCGCACGAGACGTTGCGTATACGCATCCAGGATCATCAGGTAAGCGCGACCTACAAAGGACCGCTCTTGCCGGCGGCGATGAGTTATCGGCCGAAACTGCTTTTCGCTTTTGAAAAAGAATGGATCCCTTATGTGGAGAAGGATTTTTCTTTACAGGCCAGAGTGGTCAAGACCAGAAAGATCTTTACCTGCGGGGAGCTGTTCATTCACCTGGACCAGGTCGAAAATCTGGGCGCGTTTATCGAGATCGTCAGCACGCACCTCGGGTCCCAGCAAGCGATACAGGCGCTTCTGGCGAAACTCGGCATTGCGCAAGGCGCCCTGATCAGAGAAAGCTATTTCGAGCTTAGTCAGCGGCAGCGCAGTCAGGAGCAGGACGGCGGCAACGACGAATCGCACGCCCGGCTGGTTGAGACGCTGCGGATCATGGAACAGGCATACGGCATCGTGGGCAGGTCGGGTAAAAAACCTGACCGCGTCGCGCGCGTTTTCGCCGCAGCCGAAGAAGCGTTCTTTGCCGCGCAGAAAAAACTTCCCGCTGCGCGCCGGCTGGCCTATCACGATCTGCGCCACGCGGCGGAAACGGCTTTGTTCGTGGCTCGCGCGCTTGAGCAGGAACGGTCTTTCCGGCAGGCGGGATTCGGATATCAGGTCATGGAGCTGGCGGTGATCGCGGCTCTGGTCCACGACAGCGGGTACTGGCGTCCGGAATGGTGGAAATGCGCGGCTGTCCACGAAGAAGAATCCAAAAAGTTCCTGGAGCGGCCGGATATGCGGCGCTTCTTTTCGGAAAAAGACCGCGCGATCGTGGCGGAGATGATCGAATTCACCAAATTTTTCGGAGAGGAAAATGCTCCCGGCAGGATTTATTCCCGGGTGAATCTTTCGCCGACGTACAAAATCGCCGGGACGCTTCTGGGCATAGGCGACCTGCTTACGGTGTACGGCGAGGACGCGATTATCGAGAAAGGAAAAGAGTTAAACCGTGAGATGGAAGCGTCCGGGCAGGGGATAGCGTCGGAGCGGTTGTATGTGGAATGGAATGCATTCTTCGAGCAACAGGTCATTCTGCGGCTGGGGGCTTTCGGGAAGATCTACCGGAGAGAATACCTGCGTCCGTACCGGAACAGATTGTGGATCAATCACCGCATGATCTCCGCGCTGGCCCGGATGCAGATTTTTCGCGGTAGAAACCCTTCGGATACGATCGCATTGTATCCGGGGTATTTCAACGGTCCGTCCGATTCGACGCGGGATGTGGTCAGGATCGCCCGGAGCATATTCGGCAAAGTCATCGTGGTGGTTTTGCCGGAAGGTCTGCAGGATGCGGAATCGCTTGAAGACAAAAGGCGCGCAATGGTCAAACTGCTGCAGCCGGATGACTGGAATTTCCGCTCGGTTCGGGTTATCGCTTTGCCGCGACCGGAACTGATCGAAGAGCTGGCCGCAGCGGTGAACGCGCGCATCCTCATCCGCCGGCTACGCTCCCGCGTGCCGCAAGAAAAGCTGGCTGCGGAGGCGGCGAATGCCAGGATCAATTATCAGCGGTTCGGGCTGGAGACCTATTTTGTGATCCCGGCGAACAGGTTCCTGATCATCGAGGATAACCTGCTGGCTAAATATCAGGCGGCATTCGAAAAAATGCTCGGGTTAGCCCCGGGCAGCCGCGATATCCGTTCGGATGAGTTCGCATCGCTTATCCGGGAATACAACCTGAACCGTTTCGCTCCCCGGGGATTGCCGGTCAGCGACAAAAAAGCATTCTATGTGGGAAGTTTCGATCCGGTCACTCTGGGGCATCTGGAAGTGATCAGGCGTCTGAAAAGGGATTTTCACCGGGTTGCGGTGGGGATCGGGGTCAATCCGGATAAAAAAGAAAACGGAATGTTCGCGTCCGAAGAGCGGAAAGTCCTGATCGAGCGCGCCCTGGCCGATGCAGGGATAACCGGAGTGGAGGTGGTGATCTACGAGGGCAATACCGTTGACCAGGCGCGTAAGCTGGGCGCAGGAGTTCTGGTCAGGGGAGTGCGTTCGGTCAAGGACCTGAAAGAAGAGCTGGCCTGGAAATTCGCGAATGCGCTGCTTGACGACGGGATCAAATCCCTGATCGTGGTTCCCTATACCTATACCAGGGTCAGCTCGAGCGCAGTGAAGCGCAGTCTGGCCGCGGGGATGGATGTGGAGGATGTCGTTCCGGCTGCAGTGGCCAGAGCATTGCAGGTCAAACAGCGGTTTTTGTTAGATGATGACCAGCGTGATGGGGGAGAGTTTCTTCAGCAACAGATGGAAGAACTCAAGGCGCAGGCGCAATCGGATCCCGCGCATGCGGTAGCTATCCTGGAAGCACGGCTGACCGATAATAAAGCCCATCCGGATCTGCGCAATCTGGCCGCGGATATGCTCCTGGAATTCGGCGATCCGGCTGCTGTGGGAAGCCTTTTGATCGTTTTGCTCGGCGATACCGGCACGCAGCATCGCGTGCGCTCGCACGCTGCCGAGTTGCTCGGCCGGATGAAGGAGCAGGCAGCCCTGAATGCGCTGATCCGCTCGCTCGGGGACGGGAATAATTACGTGCGTTCCCGGTCGGCTTGGGCGCTGGGAGAACTGGGGATTGCCGGCGCAGGCCGCCCGCTGCACAGAGCTTTGCTTGCGGAAGATAATACCTACGCTATCCAGCAGATCATTTATGCTCTGGGCAAATTGCGTTACGCGAGCGCCTGCAATGATATCGTGCATATTCTGAAAACCGGACTGGCGCCGGTTCGTATCGCCGCGGCACAGGCGCTGGGAGAGATTCGCTGCGCGCAGGCGGTAAAATCATTGATCGGCGTATTGAGCGATCCGCATGAAGCATTCCGAACGAGGGCCAACGCCGCTTTCTCGCTCGGGCAACTCGAAGATTTGCGGGCGGTCGAACCGCTGATCGACGCTATCTGGTCCGAGCACGATACTACTATACGCAAACAGGCGGCCAGAGCGCTGGGTATGCTCAAGGATAAAAGAGCGGTCAGCGCTTTGATCACTGCGCTGGAAGACGAAAACCAATTTGTCCGGGAGAACGCTGCCTGGGCGCTGGGAGAATTAACGGACAGGCGGGCGCTGGACCCTCTGCGCGTCGCTTTGCGCGATATGAATGATTTTGTCAGCGAAGAGGCTGCGCGCTCCCTGGGCCGGATGGCCAGGGGCGGCCATCCGCGGGCAGTGGACATCCTGATCCATGGATTAGCCGCGGATAAGACAGTCCACATTGCGTACGCGGCGCTGGGGCTGGGTTTAACCCGCAACAAGAGGGCGGTATTTCCTTTGATCGGCATGCTCAATCATCCCGATCCCGATGTGCTTTTTTACGTTATCTCGTCATTGGGATCTTTGCGGGACCGCCGCGCGCTTGAGCCGCTGCTGGAGCTTCGAAGCAGGATATCCGACGAGAGGGTATTGTTCGCCCTGAAACGGTCGCTGGCGCGGCTTGATGCGCGCGCTCCGATCATGTCCGGCGAAGGGAACGACGGCGGAGCGGTTACCGTAGAGCGGTATTTCCAGGATAAGGGCAATTTCATCACTTTTACCACGCAGGAGCTCAAGGAGGGACGGCCGGTGCAGGTCGCGCCCGGCCAGATCGTTCTGATCAAAGCGTTCCCCCGGGCGTTCGACGAATACCCGCAGTTGGCGCTGCAGACCGAGCTGGCCGTAGACCAGGTCGCTTTTGCGACCCGGGCATTCACCCGGGAAGGGCAGGTCATTTTGATCCTGCGGCATCTTGATACGTTCACTCGCCAGCAAGACCTGTATGAAGCGCTGGAAGATATGTACGCCATCATGCGGGGTAAATCCGAGATCTCCGAAGACGAGCTGGAGACTTCGGAGGGGATGTTCTTCCCGAATATGTACGATCAGTCGCCGCAGGCACGCTGGCTGCGGGATCAGGCAGGCGCAGCGGTAAAAGTCAATTTTACGCCCCGCCAGAATATCAGCGTGAAAGTGGGGCTGGATGGCGCGCACATACGCGTTCGCGCCGCTATGGATTCGCAGGAAATGGCTATGGGCATTCATCAGTCGACCTATGAGTCCTGGTCCGGGCGAAAAGGGCTGTTGGTGCTGGACAACGGGCACGCTTATATTGCCGGCGGCCTGCCGGAATTCTACAAAGAGAAGATGCTGTACTTTTTCAATCAGAGGCTCCAGGCGATCAAAGGATTCCAGAATCAGGCGCCGCCGGCTTTGCGCGACCTTCCTCTGCCTGCCCGCGCCGCCATTCTTCTGACCACCAACGATAAATTCGTCTCCTCTTTCGGGATCGCCGACGTGAATATCCAGCAGCACATCACCGACAGCTATCCCAGCGACACCATCGTCATCCACATAAGCGCTTTTGACCTGGCCGAACCCTTGCTCGAAGATCTGCTGTTGCGCAAGCTTATCGCCGCCGGCACGCAGGACAACCGCGCGTCTTACGAAGCGATGATGGCGTATCTGGACCTTGACCGGCCCGCGTTGGCCAGGCTCATCCAGGCGATACAGCAGGAGAAACGTTCGGTCGCGCCGTCTTATCAGCAGGCGCTGATCAAGCGCTTTTTGACGGGTAACGGACTGGTGCAGGCATTTGCCAGGGCGTATGCTTTCAAGTCCGGCGCCGGGCAAGACGCGGAGGCGGTTTCAGCGATGCTCGAAGCGGTGGTGGAATCATTCGTCCAGGAGCCCGATCCATACAGTCTTTCCGGCGCAGCGCTGGTGAGCGTGCGCGATGTTTCGGTTACCGCCGGCCGGTTGAGTTTCTCTTTACAGAAATTGCTCAAGCTGATCTCTCTGTCCGGCCTGGTCCATGACGCTGATACGGCCGGCGCTCCGGTCGATTCCATCAGGTTGTTTATCCCGGGCGCGCAGGCGGGCGCGTTCACGCTGATCAGGATCAGGAAAACGGAGAACGGGTTCTGGCAGGCCGAATCCCGCAGCTTCCTGAACGCCGAGATCATCAGCGAGGGCAAAGCGGTCCCGCTGGCCCGGATCGCAGAAAAGATTTTCAGCGCGGATAGAGTCCTGGATGGCGGCGTGCGGATCATCGACACGCAGGCGGTCGCGCAGGCGCTGGAGGAGAGCGCTTCGTGTTATTCCGATCATACCTGGGAGTTCGAATTCGGGACACACCGGCCGGACGCCGAAGAAATCGGACAGTTCGTCCGGGGATGCGCGTGCGTTAATCGGCATCTGTATTGGGGCGACAGCGTTGATTTCGAAACGCTTCTTTTCAACCTGGCGTACATATTCCGGCTTGACCAGCGCCAGTCCGGCGCGGTCAGGCGGCAGAATCCTTACCGTCTGGTCCAGCGAAAAAATCTGGGGGAATTTCAACGGTTAGTGCATGCGTACGGGATATTGTCCCGCGCAGATCCGCACTATCGCGCAGGGTATGTGTACGCCGGCATTTATATCCCGCAGATGTTCGAATCCGGGAATCATCGTATCGGTCTCCTTGCCGCGGACTATGTATTGTTGCGCGGGGCTCTGGAGCCGTATTCCCTCACCGGAGATTCGGCGGGAGCATTCTTCGATATCTCGGCAAGGATATATATGGATAACGATGTCGAGCTGGGGGCGCGGCGCTTCGCGGGATTCCTGCAGCAATACGGCTCGGCGCGTTTTATCTGCGACGGAGGCAGCGAGCCGGAGCCGCCGGTCCGCTCCATCATCCGCGGCAGAGTGGTAAATAATGAAGTGATCGTTGATCTATGCGAAATCCCTGGGGTCGACCCGGACGAAATCTCCGAAAAAATGTCCGCCGTCCTGATGGTTTTGAAGAAACACAAGGTCTGGGGTTTTGTTTACAGCCGGACCCATCCGGCGGATTTCGCCTTCATTTTCGACGGCAGCGAGAAGGGCGTTTTTACCACCTGCTCCAGCCCGGAGGGTATCTCACTGCCCGCAGCGGTGTTAAAGAATCAGGCCCTGCTGATGTTCGTCCTGCGTCATAAACTGCATTGCGACCGTTGCCTGATCACTGACGGCTGCGGGGCGGAAGTCCTGCACGGCGATATGTGTTTTTTCCTGCGCTTGCCTGCTACCGAGCGTCAGACGATTATTGACGGTCTGCAGCAGTATGCTTATCCCGCCCAGAAGAATCTTGAGCAGATACATGAATCCCTGAAGAGCCTGGTCACCGGACAGGCAGATGCGGTGATAGCTGTGGGCCGGATATTCCAGTTATTATACGGCAGTCCTTTGCGGGAGTTCTATCCGAATATGGAATATCTCAATCAGGCTGTTCCGGCAGTCTTCAAGGCTTTCGAAAAGAAACACGTAGAGATTCCCGAAGGAAGGATCGTCGGTCTGATCGTTAATCTCATCTATACCAACTATCTGGCTTCTTTCGAGTCCAAACAGCGCTATCGCCTCAAAGATCTCTTTAAAGGAATGGAGATGATCCCCGACTGGCAGGGCGAGATCTATAAAGCGAATATGGCGGTTTTTGCGGCTAAACTGGACGAGTTATTGACCGAAGGGATCATCGGCCTGGAATTCGACCAGAAAAAACCGCGGCGGATGCTGGTGGATGCGGTTAAACTCACGTTGCAGCGTTTCGGACAGGCCAGGCCCCAGAAGAAAAAAGGTAAAGAAGAGGCTAAGCCGTTCGCGAGGATCAAGGGTATGCTGGGCGAAATATCCGGCCTGCATAAATTCACCTTTATCTTCGAGGATACCATAGAGTTTCTGCATTCGCTGGCCAATCTGGAAGAATATCAGCGCGTGTTCACCTCGGTACGCGGCTGCAAGGAAGTGGACGCGACCAGCCGCCGGACCATACTCGAATTCAAATATATGACGCATATGCGCGATCTCTATGAGCAGATCGCCGGGTACGGAAAAGATATCTCGGTATTCAGCATGCTTATTTCGGCGCACAAGCGCCGGGATGGGTTCTCGCGCGCCGATGATAAAGCGCTGGAAGGCGTGCACAATATCGTCTACTTCGCCGAAAACGACTGCCAGATGGTCGCGGCGGTCAACCGTTTTGTCCGGCGTTACTCAAAACGCCACGGAGATGAAGTCGATGCCCAGATGCATAAAACGCTCCTGGAGCGCACGATGAGCAACGGGGAAGGTTTTACCGTGCGCATGACCATAGATGAATTCCGGGCCTTGCTGCTTGACGATCGCGTCATGCAGTTATTTTTACGCGAGATTGAAGCCGGGGATTGGCAGTGGAAACGAAACGATGTTATCGCCGATATCAAGTTCATATTCAGCCAGTTCAAGAAATACGTCCCGCACGATGATTTCGATATTTATTTGAGCGTGAGCAACCCCGCCGTGCCGGATGAGCAGCGGATACCTGCGGTCGCGGATACGGAACAGCCCGACGGCGGGTACAAAAAAGCGGTTGATAGCTTCTTCGAAAATAAGCTTCCTTTTGAGGATAACCGGTTCCGTCCTTTGACCGCGGTCAAATTTATCCTGGGCAGCATTGCCACCGCGATTGGCATGGCGCTGGGCGGCATAAGCGCGTATATACTGTTGCAGGCGGCTGCCTGGATAGGAATGGTCATCGGCAGGAACATCCTGGTGGATATGAAAGCCTGCCGGGAAGCCGAGAATAAAACAAGCTGCATGCGCGACCAGCTCTCGGCACTGGCTTCTTTCCGCAGGAAAAAACTCGCCAATGACATGTTTGTCAGCGGTTTTTCGAGTATTCCCATCATCGCAGTCAAGATGTTCGGTTCCAACTATCTGGCCGCCGAATTTTTCCCCGGGCATGTCGCCGCGCAGATACTCCTGGATATCGCTATAGTCAGTCTGGTCGGAGGATTGATCAATTACTGGCAGCGCCTGGCGAGGGATTATTCCGCGGCGGTATCACTGAAAGATTTCCGCCGAAGCTTGCTAATGAGCGCCGGCGCATACGGGATATTCATTATTCTGTTTGCCATCGGCATGACTCAAACACTGGTCTTCTCCGCGGTTATATTCGCCCTCACGCGCAAGTTCATCGGCGAAGCCTATGCCGCGTACGCGGAGTATCCCGAAGTCAAAGAAAATTATGCGCGTAATTTCAACGGCAATAACGGCGGGAAAGAACAAGACGGCGGATTGCTGCAGTCCCGGATGGAGCGTCGGGCGTGGGGAGGGAAGATCCTGCCCTACGGTCAAGCGGCTGGTTTATTTAAAACTCAAGAATTTCACCGGTTGCGGCGCTATATTGCTCGCGCAGTTCGCAGTGGAGTAAGGTTCATTATTATCGGGGAGTCCCACGATATGGAGGAAATCAACCCGGTGGTTACCGGGATCCTGAACGCCGTCCGGGAGCAGGGCAAGCGGCCGGCTTTGTATCTGGAAGCCCTGACCAGCGGAAGGTATGATGAAAAGGGCGAGGTTCTGAAAGATCCCCGCCGGGTCTACGGCCACAATCCCTCCAAGTACGACCGGCTTATAGAGAGCGTGACAAAGAAAGGGATCGACGTTTTCGGTATAGACGCCGCCTGGACCAGTACTTTTGATGCGGAACGGGTCCCTTACTGGGCAGAGTACATACTGGCTAATTCAGGCGAGGTGGCGGTTATCCTGGTCGGAGCGGGGCATGTCAATTATTGGCAGCAGTCTTTCTCCAAAAACCCGTTCTTCTTCCTGCCGGTTATGCTCGTGCAGCGGGGAGTGTCTGCTTCGGAGATACTCACGCTCACGTACGCCAAAGTGTATAATGCCGATGCCGCGGGAAATCTGGGGGCGGCATATCATCGCATTGCCCAGACACGGCAGCTCAACAGCTTCAAGGAGTCCCGCGAACATCCGGTTCTGCGTTATTTCCAGGAGCACGGCATTGCGGACGTCCTGGTGCTGGGGGTGAATATTTCCCATCACGCGCAGCCGGCGGAAAGCGACGGCGGAATAATTTTCAGCCATGACATCATTGAGAAATGGCAGTATACGGAGCAATCCGGCGGCGTAGAGATGCAAGGGGACTTTTCGGCGCTACCGGGTAACCGCGAAGTTTTCCTCGGCACGGTGAAGATGAAAATTACCGGCGACGCCGTGATCGCGGACATGTGCAGCGATATTCAGACACATATAGCCGGACAATACCTGGGTGAAGAGATGTTCACCCGGGCATATGTGCACGCCTATGGCGTAAGCCACCGGTGGGGGTTGTATCCGTCGAGCGCGCACGCGGGCTTTATCCTGGATATGCCGGAGATCGGAGAGCCTGATGTGGCGCTCAAGGTTTTGTTGAGGATGGACCGGTTCTTCAACCGTCTGCAAACCCATTATCTGGAAAAAGACGAGATTTCCTATGACGTGTTCCGGCATCACCCTTCCTGGGAGTATTATTTCTGGGAAGCGCCGCTGGAGGGTTTTGTAAAAGGGAGCTTGAGGAAATGGCAGAGGCTGTTCTACCGCGACCGGGTAATGACCTATTCCGCTCACCGGGGCCGGAATCCGGGGCAGCAATGGCGGCAAGTGAAAAAAGAAATCGATTGGCCGCAGGCTTCCGCGGTGTTATCGCGGCAGTTCGACAGCGCTTTGCTGCAATCTGGCTTATGGGACTGGCAATTGCAGAAATCGGGCATGCCAGATGGCGGCATTCTCGATCAGCCGGTTTCTTTTCAAGAGTATCTCACCCCGGCATTAATCGTAACGCCTAAATCCATTCCGGAACCGCGGCAGCGTTGCAGCGAAATTAACGCCGCCGCCAAAGCATTCTTTGCTGCAACCGGCAGGGGCGTTGCAGGAAAGTACGCGCGCCGGGAAAAGGTGAATATCGGCTGGTGCGAGGACGGAGCGACCAGGCTTGTTTTCGCCGAAGACGTTTCCGGCAGGGTGGTCGGCGCCGTGGTGATGATGCTCGGAGAGATGTACACTCTGTCGGTTGATCCGGCGTGGCGCGACAACGGGCTGGGTGAAGTCCTGTTGCGCGAGACCCTTATTCGCAATAAAGCGGCCGGATACGACTATCTTAAGCTTGAAAGCACTTTTCTTGCGCTCAATTTCTATGCGAAATGCAATCAACGGATCCGGAGCATAACGGGCATACCCATTGAAGCCGGGTTGGCCGCAGACGGAAACATTGCGTATCGTTATGACCTGCAATCCGTCCCTGCCTCCGCATTGCTCGCGTTGCGGAATTATTCCCCGCGTATATCGCGCAGAGACAAGCTCGCTTACGCGCGCGCGTATCTGGACAGCCGGTCATGGCATGACGGAGGCATGGCGAGAAAAGAGGTGCGGCTTACTCTGGAGAGCGATGAAGACTTTGAGAATATTCCCCATATCAATGCGTATGTGGCGACCATTAATATCGTTCGGGGATTGAAGACCACGGATGAACCGTTTATCGCCGGCAGGCTCTTTTTCGGGGAGTCCATCGCGGATTTCCTGCGCAGGATAAACAGGTTAGAAGGCGGCAACGCCTTGATTATCGGCGCAGGCGCAGGCATTATCGTAAAAGATATCAGAGACGCTTTCCCGCGCGTACGACTGTCTTTCATCAACAAAGAGCTTATCGCGCTGCCGATCGGTACGCTCTGGCACAAGCTGAATCTCAAGGGCGCTGCCTACGAGCAGCGGCTGCAGGAAGCGCGCGAGTTCGTACGATACTTTCACCGCACTGTCATCTATCACGATGTTGAGCACGGATTGCCGTTCTCTGACCGGACGTTCGATTGCGTCATCGTGCCCGATGCGGTTGACGAGTATATTGTGCATAAAGCAGAGCTTATCCGGGATGTTAAACGGGTATTGAAACCCGCCGGCGCGGCGTTCTTCAGCGATCTGGCCAAGTTCAACGTTTTCGGTTTTTATGCCGACGGGTTCTTTGAGCAGTTGAACAGAGCCGGACCCGTAGAATACCGTTATCTTGCTTCCAGATCCTCTCCAGATCGCGGAACGCTCAAGATCAACAATATCCTGGCGCACAAGCCATTTCCCGGACTGTTCCTTATTCGATCCGAAGAAATAAAACACCCTGAATTGCCATCCTCTTACGCGTCGTATTACCGATGGAATTCCAACGCCGAAAACGATAAATACTCTGACGGTGGTAAGAATCCGCTGGTTGCTATTCTCATTAAGCTTCTGTCATTTAACCGCGGCAATCAGGAGCTCTCCGCTTGGGTGCGCGGGGCCGCGGCGATAATCCTGGGCAAGATCGGAGATCCCCGGGGCATTGAGGCGCTGCTCGTGGTCTTCAGAGACGATTCGCGGCAGGAGCATGAACGGCTTATCGCTGCCCGGGGCTTGAATGAATATTTGAAGCGCGTATTCGGGGAAGCAGACGGCGGTAAGACAGTATTGTTGCGCAAAGGCATTATCGATACCAAAGCAGATCCGGAAGTCTTTACTCCGCTCGAGGGTTGGGAAGAAAAGAATTACGATCGCTTGGCCGAATACGTCAAGGCGATGTGGAGCCTCCCGGAATTGCGCCTGTACGATCATCGAGGGCAAAGGATCTTTTATAATTATATTGACCGGTTGCTCTATGCGGGACACGAGATGTATAAGCCCGAACGGGAAGATCTCAAGCCCGGCGTATTCAAGGAAGTCGAGCTCAACGATAACGCCATAGCCATATTCGGCGATTTTGTCACAGCTCATCTGCTCACCCAGTGGCTGGAAGAAAGAGACGACGGTCCTCAACCGGACAGAGAGGAATTCATCACCTGGGTTTGCCGCAGGTTCAATCTGCAGGCGATCGGCGACCAGGCGGATATCCCGCAGGGATACTTCCTGCTGACGCGACAGCCCGTGGACTGGCCAGAGCCGTCGGACAAAGAAGTCCAAACCGCTGTTGACCCGCTGGATCAGGCCAGGCAGCTTTTGCTCGAATTCTCTTATCCGCTGCCGGAGATTTCATTGTGGGGCAATCTGCCGAAATGGCGGGATTTTGTTTTCCCGGATGAGGAAGGACGGCTCTGGAAAGTGCGTTCCTGGAATACCCTGCCCAGGTTCTGGGTGCGGGGAGAAGTGCCGCAGTTCTTGCGTTTTGCCATCGAGGAATCCGGCCGGGAGAGAGTGCTTTTCGACCAGGAACAGGCAGCAGCCTATGAACAAATACGCGAGGCCAGCCTGTCGAGGAACGGCTTGATCCTGGCGGAGATCAAAAATACCGGATTCGAGGCGTTGCGCCTGGATCCCCTGGAGACCATCGTCAGCATCCCGCGCAACCGCTTGCTTGCCGGCGCATGGGTGGTGGCCGGAGATGACCGGGAAGGCGCTCGCGCCTTCTATAAAGACGGGGATCTGCTCATCTATGCCCGCGCCGGCAGCGAGCAGTTTATCACGCGGGCGGAGGATCTCAACAGGGTTCCGGAGATCTATGCGCAGCAGAAAGAGAACGAGCGCGCGTCTTTTGCGGCGCAAGGAGGCGGGTTTTTCCGTTATTTCCTGATGCAGCTGCCTGAAGAGCCGCGCAGGGCTCTGGCGATTAATGAAGAAGTGTTCGAGCTGCCCGGCGCGCAGGAAGCGTTGTATGCTCTGCTGGAGTTGAAAAATATCGCGTCGGTGTATCTCTTCGGTTCTGCCGCCCGGCACTGGAAAGAACATTTCGGAGACCATCGCCTGAAGATCGCGGATTCTCTGGATGATATCCGGCAGGAAAACGCTCAAGAGCCCGCGACGATTGCCATGCCGGCAGAGCGTGCAGAGCTGTTGTCTGCATTTGCCGACGCCCTGGCGCAGGTATATGGTGATGGCGAACGCCAGCAGGCGGTTCTGGACTATTTCAAAAACGCGCTGGCCTGCGCCGGCCGTTCGGCAGGCCGGTCTGACGGCGGAAGGCTTTATTTCTTCGACAACCGCATCGCGATAGAACCCGCAGCCGCCGATTTCCTGGAACGCACCCGGGGCCACTACCGGATTTTCACTGCCTGCAGCGGCGCTGCCTGCGGGGAGACGGGGATCGGTAAGATTCGCCGTTATGGCTCGCGTAGCCCCAAGCGCAGCGATCAGCTTATCGAAATCGGCGGCGGCAAGATCTACGTGAGCGCGCATCAGCTCGATTTCGTGCTGCGCTACTTCGGGTCCATCGAGGTCTATTATGACCCGGATCAGGATGATCTGTCCATCCGTCCAGACGGAGGGCAAACAACCACCATCCGTTTCGATAAAAAGCTGGCCTACGTCGTCGTCCCGGATTACGAAGCATTGAGCGAAACGGTAACCGGGATAGTCCGCAATCTTATCCGCGAGAAACCCGATGCTGTACTCCTGGTGCCGGGATGCAATACGCCTATGGGATTCTATCGGAAACTGGCGGTTTGTGTGCGTACGGGAGAAGTGGATATTTCGAATGTGCGGTTCGTGACCCTTGACGCGCCTATCGGCCTGGAGCTGATCGATTCCCGAAACTTCCGGATGTACATGTATAATTACTTTTACCGATTCATCTTCGGGGATATTCCGCAGGGGGCGGACAAAGAACAATTCCTGAAAAGTTTCTACAAGGAGCATCCCAATCTCGTCGTAGCCTACGTCCCGCCCGACGCTTCCGATGCAGAGTCGGGGCGGATTGCCGGAGAATTCGGCGATACGCTTGCGCGTATGGGATATGCCGATATGGCTTTCCTTGGATTGGGGCTGGCCAGGGAAAGAGCCGACGGTAGATTGATCGGAGGGCATATCGCTTTTAACGAGCCCGGCACTCCGCTTGAATCTCAAGCCAGGATCGTCGATCTGACCGAGCACAGCATAAGCACTAAATTCGTCAGTTGCAACGTATCTTTGTGGGACAAAGAAGATATGAATCGCGGCCCGCCGCAGCGGGCGATCACCGTGGGTGTTCAGGACATTCTGCGTTCCAGGATCATTCTCATCGCTGCTTCAGGCAAGAATAAAGCCCGGGAGGTGCAATACCTCCTGGAAGGAGAGATAACCGACGATTTTCCCGCCACGTATCTTCATACCGTAAAAGATAAAACACTGTTAATTGTGGATAAAGAAGCTGCCGCTTTGCTTGATGATCGTGCCGAGCCGGTTGACGGAGGCAAGGATGAAGTTCTGGGCTGGGGGTGCTGCCTCGAGCCGGGCAGCCTTACCGCGCTGGTGAGGGAAGAGTATCCGCATAGTTTTATCAGCGGTTTATGCGCGCAGGGCGCGTGTATTTCCTGGAAAAGTCTGCGGGGTGCGACCAAAGAAATTCTTGAAAAGAACCAGGGGCTCTATGACCGGATACGCACGGGCAGCATCAAACCGGTTATCGTCCATAATGAGGCTACGGGAAGAGACGGCGTTCCGATCATCTCGATAGATAAGAATACCGGGCATTTCATCATTGCCGCGCGGCATCGGGGAAGATTGTACGTATCCCTGGCGCTGCTGAAGCTTTTGATCGAAAAGGACCGTAGAGACGAAATAGAGCTGTTGTTGAATTGGGCCGACATGCCGATGGCGCAGCAGGATGCGCAGGGGGAGAAATCCTGGGAACGCTTCTGCGCCCTGGCGCTGCGCGAATGGGCCATGGAGACCGTAAAGAAATGGTATATTCCTACCGAAGAACGGTTATTCGCGGTCAAATGCATACAATTGCTCCAGTCGGCGGATTACCTTACCCGCAGCACGGAAATGTCCGGCCGGGTCGATATGCACATTCATTCGGTCTATTCGGACGGATTCTTCACTCCTGCCCATCTGGTGGTGGAATACTGGCTGAAAGGCTGGTCAGTGATGTCCATCACCGACCACGACACGTTTGAAAGTCAGCCCGAAGCTATCGCGGCAGCCGAGATCCTGGGAGGGATACAATATGTTCCCGGCATCGAAATGACCATCTATACTCCCGAACATCTGGTGGAGAGCGTACATCTGCTCGGCTACTGGAGAAAGAATAACCGGGCATTCCTGCAATGGCTGGAGCGGGCCAGAGAACACGGATGGCTGGAGGGCATCGAGACCAATCGCCGTGAATCGAAAAGAATCACCGCCGCCATACTTGCTGATTTCAACCGGCGGCAGCCGAAATTGGCGGTTACCGATGACGACATTCGCAGGGTATTCCCCCGCGGAGAATTGTTCAATAAGAACGATATAGCCACGGTGCTTTATGTAACGCACGGCCCGCCGGGAAGAGGAGCGGTCAAGGAAAAGGATATCAACGGTTTCAAGATCGGCTGTCTGACCAACCTCCCGGCATACTGCGACAAGACAAAATGCGCTTTCACTTTCGATGAAGCCATGGCTTTTTGTCTCGACCACGGATTCCTTCCCGTTTTCGCTCATCCTTTAAGGAGAGAAGGGTGGAATATGATCAAGGTTAAGAATGCGCTGGCCCAATACAGCCGCATCGACCGTAAGGGTAAACTGTGGCCGGGTTTCCGCGCGGTGGAATGCGTGCACAGCGGAGAGAGCGAAGCGAACATGCGCAAGCTTTTTGCCACGGTCGACCACTTCAACCGCAACTATTACTGGGCTTGTCCGCTGGCCGTGACCGTGGGCACGGATACGCACCGGGATTGGGACAAATGCTTCGGGATACATTGTCCTTCCTATACGCGCGAGGGGTTGTTCGCGATGAGGAAAGGCCTGCTTGCCGGTATATTATTGCCGATGCAAAAAAGGGTAAATTTCTTCGCCGACGTCCTGTTCTACTGGATACGGCTTACGGTTTTCGAGAAGCTGATGAGTCCCGTCAGCCTTGTCTGGAGTCCGGATAATGCCCTGCTGGGCACGGAAAATGAATATCAGCGGATGGTTACGGTAGCCCCTCTGGTGATCAAGGAATTGGGCAGACGCATGCGCAGCGACCGGCGCAACGATTTTCTGTACGGTTTTCTGGCCCAGGCGCTGATCACTCACAACGACATTCCGGAAACGTACAAAGCCGGAATCAAGGCGTTTGTCTCGGACATGTTCGACCTGTCCCGCATCCAGGCGCAGGAGCGTTTCGTCACCGCCTGTCTTCTGGACAGGCATCTGTCGTCACCTTCCGGCTTCACTGAAACTCTTCTGCTCCAGGCGAAAGCGGCATATTTGGGGGCATGGGGAATTACGGCTGAAGAGCTGCCCGGCGTCCTGGAAAGCGCGGTAGAGAGCCGGTACCTGGAAAGGGACCGGCTGTTGCGGCCGGGATACCTGCGCAACGACCGTCAGGCAGAAGAGACGGTGTATTTGCTGGATAAGAGCTTTTGTGTGCTTTCGAACGAGAATACGCTTCTGGAGAGAGTCCGTGATGTCAATCCGGAAACGCGCATTGCGGTGCTCAAAACGTTGATCGATCAATTCTCGCTGCCCGGAGAGCGGACCCTGGCATTGCTGGCCGAGTTGCTGGTTAAGGATCCCGATGCCTATGTCCGTCGTCTCGCCGCCCAGACCCTGGGCAAGATCGGCGACCGCAGGCATCTGGCCGCGTTGAATCAGGCGGCGGTCATCGACACGGATAAGACCGTGCGCAGCGATGCGGCAACCGCGGCGGCAGCCGTCCAGAACGGCCAGAAAGGCCTGGACAAGATAAACGGCAGAATCAAGAGGGCCAGGAACAGCTCATCGAGCGCGCCGGACGGCGGCAGATTGTCCGATAGCGAAGCCCGGCAAACGATCGAACGACTTATAAAAGAATTCCAGGAATTCGTCAACATCGTCAATGCCGATCTTGCTAAAATCGCCCCGGCGCTTAAAAATCGGACTCTTACGCTGCCGGAGGAAGCAGCATTCACTATCGATGAAACAACCACGATGCAGGGATTAACCGAAGATTTCTGGCGGGTATACGCAGATAGCTATAACCGGCAGCTCATCGATTGGCACAGGGCGTTGAGCGAAAGCTCGGTACCGATAACCATCAACAGCGCGTACGAAGAATTCCTTAAAAATGAGTTTTTGCCGGACAACGCGGGGATAGCGGTTACGGCGCTGGACGTCGGGACCGGGCCGGGAACCGTTGCTGCGTTGTTACTCAAAGCAGGCGTCCGCAATGTTATAGGGGTAGATATTTCGCCGGAAATGCTCCAAACGGCAGCCGCAAACACCGGATTTGCCGGGTCAAGAACCGATTTTATCGCTGCCAATGCGGTAAACCTGCCTTTGATGGATCATGCGGTTGATGCGGTATATTCGGCCTGGACGTTAAAATATCTACCGGATGTTTTACGTGTTCAGGCGCTTGAAGAGTTTTACCGTGTCCTGAAGGTTGGCGGCAGCATGCATCTCTTGAGCTTGCAGGAAATGGTGAATGAAACGTCCGCGCTCGGCACTCGGTGGAAGCCGACAACCGAGTGGCCGATGGACAAATATCGATCTATCCTTGAAAGGATCGGCTTCTCCGGGATCGCAATGGAAGATGTTGCCAATTGCCGCGTCGTGCTTGCGGCAAAAACAGCCGTGAGCGCCGACGGCGGAGCGCGCAGGTATTATAAAGAGTTTTTCGGGAAATATCCGCAGTTGAAGATGCTCAAAGCGATTGTCGCGGATGCAGACGATTCGATAATGCTCAAAGGTAAGCCGCTGGATGCGCCGATGAGCGCAGTCATCCATCAACTGCGCGTGGACAAGGGAATGCAATTCGCCCTGGTCACCGGCGATAGTTACGATCATATGCTCGACCGGTACGTCGCCGCGCTTTCCGCCCCGGCCAAAGCGGATCAGCTTTTGATCGTGGAGAACGGCGGCAGGATATTCAGATTCGATACTGCGGGAGCGCTCGATCCGGCGCCCGCGCAGGCATTCCCGGTTTTTGACCGGGAAGAGGACGTGCTGGCTCTTGTCGGCGCCATAGAATCGGCGGTAAGGAGCGTGTTCGAGGCTAACGGCGTAGATCCCGATCAGACCAATGTCTGGCCTATCCGGCGCAGGCCAGCCGACCGTCCCGACGAACTGAACATATCGATGCGGGATGCGTTGCCTCTACGGGAGCAGGTAGCCGGCGAGGTGCGCGCGCGCCTGGCGCTGGACCCGATCAGGTTCAAAGGGGTCAAAGTCTTCGTGTCTTCCGCTGCCGTGGAAGTGTCCCGCCAGGATAAGGGCGATGCGATGAATCATATTGTAGAGACGCTGGGTATCAAGCCTTCAGCCATACTTCTGTTGGTGGACAGCGAAATAGATGATCCGATGATGCTCGCTTTTAAGGATAGCGTGAAGCTCTGGCTCGGGCCGGAACCGTATGCCGGAAAAGCCGAAAATGTGATCAACGCGCGCATTCCCGGCCCCGCCGGCGCGCAGGAATTCCTGGACCTGCTGCTCGACGAGGAATTCCTCGCGCAGTCGTCTCTTCTGTGGGAAGGCAGGATTCCGTGGGTGGGCGATTTTGCGGTTGCGCCGGTCGGCTGCCCGTGCTGCGGCAGGCGCGACTATGATGTTTTGAGCAGGATCCGGGTCAACGGTCAGGAGCTGGAGATAGTCAAGTGCCGGGATGACGGATGCATGTGGCAGACGCCGCAGCCGGATGGCTCGTTCTACCGGCGACTCTACAGCATGGAATATTTCGAGCGGGACGGCAAAGAACGGACCCTGGTCGATCAGGCCTGTTATCCGATCTTCTGCGGCAATGAATTCCGGGAAAGTATTCTTTTTTGGGCGCAGCGGACCTTCGACGATTTCACCGGTTATCTGCCGCAGGCAGGCCGCATGCTGGAAGTCGGCTGCGCCTGCGGAGATCTATTGTTGCTGTTCAAGCGCGCGGGTTGGATTGTCGAAGGCGTAGAAATTTCCGAGTATATGGCCCGTTTTGCCCGGGAGATAGGGATACCCGTCCGGGTCGGCGCGTTGACCGAGCAGAACTATCCCGCTGCTTCGTTCGACGCGGTGATATTCGACAGCGTGTTCGAGCATTTCCCCGATCCCCGTCAGGAATTGCGGGAAGCCCTGCGCATAGTCAAAACAGGAGGCCGGATCATTATCCGGACTCCCAGCGTTCCTGAAGCCGGGCCGCAGCGGCATCTGGTGGATCATTGCAGCCATTTTACCGCATCGTCGATGCAGGCCTTCCTGCGTTCGGAAGGCGTGCCTGCCGCGTCGATCGAGATCAGGCTGATCGAAAAAGGCCGTTGGGAGAAATTAGACGTGATCGTGCATCAAGACGGCGGCGCCGACGAAATGGCGCAGTTAAAGGAAGAATTTCTCAAAGAGCCGCTCAAAGCCAGAATCGACAAAGCGGGCGAGCTTCTTCAGGAGTGGAAAATGCTTTTGGCCGACCAGCGGCCGCTGACCCGCGACGTTATCGCCCGGATACAGGTTCTTTCCACCCGGATCATCGTGTTCACGCCTTTGTGGGGAGAGGATATTTACGCGGACGACGCCTTCGGTATCCGCCAGTTCTACCAGGACGTGTTCCTCCTGGCCATGGAAACCCACAAGCGCATCGCCCAGATGAGCCTGGCCGATCAGCGGCAAAACTCCAAGGCCCGGTCCAAAGCCGCGAAATTCGCTTTTGTCGCCGCGTACGCTTTGGAGTATCAGCATATTATCCACGTCCTCAAGGCCTGGTCCGTTTATTCCAACATCGTTATCGCCGAAGATCCCACCTGCCTGGGCAGGTTCAAGCGCCTTATCGTCAGGCTGGTGAATATATTCATGTACTGCGGCTGGATCCTGACCAGGTATGTGGGCAGGCTGGAAAAAGATTTCGAACAGACCCGGACCAGGCTCACGCAGTACGGCAATACCATCGTCGAAGGTTTATATCCTGCGGATGAAGAGACCATACGGCAGCGGTTACCTTCCACGATGATGGTCAAGTCCAACGGAAGCGTGGAATTCGATACGCAGATCGGGGCGATGATCTTCTCGCAGATCACCACGTATCTGCCGATCCTGATCTTCTACGCGATAGCGTTTTTCACCGGCGTGCTGCGGCCCACGATGGACTGGAGACTAAGCCTGCTTAATATCGTCGTCAGTTTCTCGGTATACTGGGTTTCATATGCCGCGCTGTTGAAATTCCGGGATAAGTTCTACGCCAAGCAGGCCGCGGTGATGGAAGAGTGCTTGCGCGACCTGGAGAGCAGAGGCATGAAGGAGTACAACAAGAATCTGCGCCATGAGGAATTCGCCAAGCTGGTCGAGTCGTGCGAAGCGGAAGCCGGGGATCCGAGCCTGGACTGCTTTGTGGTCATCTCGGAAACGCCTTTTGAGTTGAGCGAAGCGGAGAAGCAACTGCTGCCCGGCGTTCCCGTAATAGGCAAGATCAGTCGACCGACGGGGAGCGGCGTTTCGTTTACCGAAGTCGTCGGATTATGGGGAAAAGAGATGACCGTGCGCCGGTTCATCGGCGCAATTATCGACCGGGGCGGCTACGTTATCGCGGCTCCGGGCAAGCGGGAAACCGACGCAATCGGGGAGAAGAAGCTGGTTCGCGCGCGCATCGGTTTGATTCTGATGAGCAGAGAAGTCGGCGAATTGCAGCAAACCGCTCTCCCATGGGTGGCGGGACAGCGGGTCTTGCCGGTGCGCCCGGTTGCCTACGCGTTCTTCAATTGCCTGCGCGCTGCGCGCCAGGCCAGAGCCGACGAGGCGTACGGCTTTATCGTGCACAACGGGGATATGGTCTACGTCGGGCCGATCAACCGCCAGGGTTTCATCAGTATTGTCACCGCCTGGGGCAACTTCCGGGAATTGCTGGAGCGGAAATTCAGCGTGGTGATCAGTTCCCGGAAGCTGATCAAGAAGAACGGTATCGGCAGGGAAAAGATCGTTGTGGAAGCAATATTCGACAGAAAGAAGCTGCAGGAGATCTGGGAATATGTGCGCCTGCGCTTTAACTGGTATTTCAACTGGGATAACGATGAAGTCAAACAGGTGTCTTTCTATGCCGGGATCATGCTGATCACATTTTCGTTCAAAGGGTATGCCCCGGGCAAAGAGATCCGGCAGATAGAGAAGATGGAAAAATTCGTCGAGTTCATCCGGCAGTTGAACCGGCATATCGCTTTCCGGGTCGATACGGCAGCCGCTGCCTCCGCAGTCAAATTCCGCCTGTTGCCGGATATCCTCTCGGTGCTGGCTATCCTGCGCAATTACGAAGCCGCCGGTCCGGTGGCCCATTATTTCCAGGAGCGCATCGACGCGCTGGACAAATCCACGCCGCAGTACGGCAAATTGACCAGGTTCTGGAAGAATCTGGCGGATTTCTATCTCAAGTTTTTCTCGGGGACGCGGGTGCGCCCGTATCTTTTCGTGGTGGAGTCGTCTTTCCACGAAACAGTGCTGTTCCGTTTGTCGAAATCCGAAGCCGGTTCCGAAGAGCCGGATAACGGCATCAACGCGATAGCGGACATTTTACGCGAGTCGGCTGATGTCCTGGTCAGTGCGCGATCCCGCAACGGCGATAACGACGGGGGCCTAATCGTTGACAGCGGTAGTTCCTCCAGGATTCGGCGCAAGAGGGAAGCCATGCGTTTGCGGTCAGTGGTTGTTCAGCCGGCAGGCCATTATCTGCTCATCCCGGTGGATCGGCTTGCCCAGACATCCGCCGCGTATTTATTTTATCTGGCGTCTCCCCGGACGGTATTCGATTATCTGGAATACCACGATTGGATGAGGACAAGATTCAAGAAGAACGAGCGCGCTTACCGGGAAGCGCTATATCTGCGGGATCAGCTGGAACGGGGAATTAAAATAGCCGGAGCGTACCGCCAGCGCCCGTTCGAACGGCAGATAGAAACCGTGGTAAAGATCCTTCACGCGTACATCAAACCGCTGCCGCTGTATCCCCAGTGCTGCGGTTTGTCCACCTACCTGCTGGAATCGACCCTGCCCGGCCTGGGATACAGGACGGAGAAGAGGGGCGTCAATTATGACATGCTGCATCTGTTCCTGTTGATTACGCCGCCGCATATCGACGCCCGCTATATCCTTGATGCGACCGGCGAACAGTTCCTGACCCACGATGCTCCCGTTGTCAGGCGGCTGTACCGGTCCGTCTACAGCGAATGGGGCAGATCTTCGGAACTGCCTGACGGAGGCGCGACGGACACGGAAGAAGCGTATGTAGCCGTTCTGGAAGCGTTGAGCAGAGACGTGGGCGCTGTGCTGTACGCGGAGAGCGAAATGCGCGATCATCTGGTAACGCTCATCGGTTGGTATTGTTCGCTGCGCGCCATCGACGTCCTGGAACTCGACAGGCGCATTGCCCGCCCGAGCCGCTGGGAGCGATTCCGGCAGAAATACGGCATGCGCAGCGAGTACAGCCGTTTCCGGGAATACATCGATTCCCGCATGCCCGACTTCGGGTCGATTGTGCTGCGCAGGAACAGCAATAATCGCACGTACTGGTTCAGGGACGCCGGCCAGCTGCATGCTTTGTACGGCGAGCTGACCAGAATGATCAAACGCAAGAGCGCCGCTTGCGATTATTCCATTTTCATCTGGAGCGCGGGATGTTCCACCGGGCAGGAAGCGTATTCGCTGGCTGTGCTGATGAAGACCGCGTTCGAACAGGCCGGCATCGACGACCGGAAGTGGGATATCCGCATCCTCGCTACCGATTACAATGCCGTAGCTCTGGAAGAAGCGCGCCGGGGCATATACCCGCGGCATCAGGCGGATGAGCCGTTTCGGGCCGTCAGCGGCACTGCTGCACTGCGCGCGCGTGGAATAGAGATCGATATGGACGAATGGTTCGAGCAGGACGATGTGCTTATCCGTCCGAAGCCGGTAGTCCGCAGCCTGATCGAATTCCGCTTCCTGAATCTTTTCGACAAACAGACGGTTGGCAGGATACGAGACGCGGACCTGATCGTTTGCAAGAATGTGTTCCTTTATTACAAAGAGCCCGGCAGCCGGGCGCTGTTCTTCGACTCCTTCCGGGACAGCTTGCGTTGCGGAGGGTATCTCTGCGCGGGTTTGAGCGATTTCCTGGCCAGGGAAAAATACGTTCCGGAAGATTTTCTTGATCTGAAGCATCATATCTTCCGGAAAAAGATTCCGCAGGCGGCGATCGCGGCCGGTCTGAACGACGGAGGGGTTGCCGCTTCTGCGCCTGAAATATCCGTCGAAGGCGTGGCGCAACTGGCGCTCGAAGCTTTTCTGGCGTCCGCGCAGCGTCCGTATATCATCGGCATCGGCGGATACTCCGGCGTGGGCAAAAGCACCTTTGCCGCCAGGCTGCAGGCAGCTCTGGAAGTCAGAGGCTTGCGCGTGGCGCTCATCGGTTTCGACGACTTCATGAAGGACAAAGAGCAAAGAGCTGCTCTGGGCACGCAGCTCGATCCCCGGCATTTCCGCAACGAGGAAGCCCGGTCGTTCCTGGAACAGGCAAGGCAGGGAGCGGCCGAGATAGAGAGAATTAAATACGTGCGGTTTCCTGCGCCGGGGCTTGTGGCGGATACGGTGGATTTTCGGGGGGTCGATGCGATAATCTTCGAAGGCATGTATGCCATCAGTACGGATGTCCGGGTAGGGGCGACGGGTGAATTGGTAGATTTGCCCGTGTACCTGTCCGCCGATCTGGCGGATGTGAAGCAGTGGCGCTTTGCCCAGGAACAGACCAAAGCCCGGCCGCGGTCGCTGGAAGAGATGAACCGGCATTGGGAAGAAGGCTTGCTGCCGAACATCCGCGCGTATATCGCGCCTTCAGCCGCGAATGCGGTCATATCTTTATTTATGGACCACGATCACGTCATGCGGCTCGCCGCGCCCGATCTCGACGGCGGAAGGTCCGAAGAGGCGTGCGATTGGCGTCAGGCCGCGCAGGAGGAATTCCGTCAGCTTGAGGTTTCGATCGAAGCGATGAGCCAGCGTCACCGCGAGGAGTCCCGGAACTTGCTTCCCCTGGTTGCCAGGATAAATGTTTTTGAAGAAGAAATGCGCGGTTTGAGCGACGGCGAACTGCAGGCTAAGACCGGAGAATTGAGGCAGCGGTTTTCCGAAGGAAAGAATTACGACAAGGTCCTTCCCGAGGCGTTTGCGGTGGTGCGCGAGGCATTCCGCCGGACCAACGGCATACGCATCTACGACGTGCAAATGATGGGAGGACTGCTGCTTGAACGCAAACGGGTGATCGAGATCAAGACCGGCGAAGGTAAAACGTTCGTGGCCATGCTCCCGGCGTACCTGCGCGCGCTTAAAGGCCAGCAGGTCCATATCATTACCCAGAACGATTATCTAAGCCGCAGGGATTACCTGCTCACCAGAAAACTGTTCGCTTTCCTCGGGATCCGCTCCGGCCTGGCCCAGACCTCGAATTGTTACGGCATCTCGAAACTCAAGAATGCGTCAAAGCTGTTCCAACCGATCGTGACTACCGTCTTGATAGCTTTACCGGGATTGATCATCTGGGGCGGGTTACTGGCGGTCGTCTTTTTCCTGGCAACCGGCGCTGCGTTCTGGCCATGTCTGATCGTTCCTGCGGCGCTTGCCGTTATCGTCGGCATCTACGCCGCCAGGAGGGGCGGATTTTTCGACTCCATTTCTTTCCGCTATGTCGGCGTGCACTTTAAGCGCTCCAGCATGCTCGCATTCAAGAAAATCCTTTACCGGGAGATCCAGGTGCTCTACACCACGGTAAACGCGACCGGCTTCGATTTTCTTTTTGGCGCGATCGACAGAAAACATCTTCAGGAAAGTTTTGCCGTCGTGGATGAAGCCGATTATTCGCTTATCGACCTGAACGGTTCCGGGCTGGCGCTGTGCCTGGTCAAAGGCCTGGCGGGACAGACCCAGGAAGAGCTTAAGAGCGTGGCTGACGCGCTGCAAGCCGGAAGAGACTACCGGTGGAACAATGGCGGTCTCGACCTGACCAAAGTCGGCGAGAAGAAGGTCAATGCATTCCTGAACGGTCGCACTCCGCCGACCCGGCCGTTCGCACGGGTTAAGGGATTATGGCTGCGGCTGGTGCGTCTGGTAAGCAGGGATGCCGTGATGCAGGATCTGGAAAAGACCGTCGAGTGTCAGCTGGAGCGGCTTAGCCAGATCGAGTTCATCAAGGCATACCTGTCCGCCTGTCTGACTACTATCAGGGATGTGGATTATATGGTGCGCAATGGGGGGATCACGGTGGTCGACCAGTCAACCGGCAGGATCAGCCCGGAATCCCGGTATTCTCTGGGCGTGCATCAGTGCCTGGAATTGCGCGAGGGCATTCTTGCCCGGATGGACGTGTATTTGACCAACCTGCCCGTGCCGATCTTCTTCCGTCAGTACGGCAGCATCTCCGGCATGACCGGAACAGCCGATTTTGCGCTCACCCGGGAAGAGTTGAAACGCATTTATGGAATCGAGAACGTTTCGGTCCTGCCTTCCCGCTGGCCTAACCAGCGCGAAGATCTTGCCCACAGATATTTCGCCGATGCCGGCGCCTGGGAGCGGGCGATTATCGCCAGGATCAGGGAACTATCCGAACAGGGCAGGCCGGTGCTGGTGGGCACAGCTTCTATCGCGGAATCGGAGATGATCAGCCGGGTCTTGCATCAAGCTGCTATCCGTCACAGGCTGGTGAACGCCCGCAACGGGAAAGATGAGAACGCTGCGGTGGGCAAGGCAGGAAGGCCCGGAGCGGTTACCGTGGCCACGAATATGCTCGGCCGGGGCACAGACATAAAGATGACCCCGGAGTCGATTGTCGCGGGAGGATTATTCGTATTGTATACCTCGATCAGCGCGATCAGTCCGCGTATCGACTACCAGTTGATGGGTCGCGCGGGCAGGCAGGGGCAGCCCGGGCAGACCCAGGGATATATACTGCTCGACAGCGCGGTAAGGGATGAGCTTCCTGCAGAGCTGCCGGTGTTGCCTGACGGCGCGATAGATCTGGCCGCGGATGAGCGGATCGAACAAATGGTGCGCCGATGGTTCGATCAGAGCGAATACGATCAATACCTGGCCCGGCTGATACGGTTTATGATCGACCACATCGTTTACTGCGTGCGCTCTGCCGTCGCAGCGGACAAAAAGGCGGAGAATATACTCGAGATTTTCTCCCTGATGACGTATTTCGAATACTACCAGATCGTGCACAAGGCCGGGTTGTACAGCGCCGAAGGGTACCCTGCATTCAAAAAAGCCGTTTACGCGCATCTGAAATCGGCCTTCAAGCAGAAACAGTTGCTCGGGTATACGTATTTCGGCGCCGAAAAGGGGCCGCAATTCGGCTATGTTTTCAGCCAGCAGGTGCAGGATGAGTGGGAAAAGATGAAGAAGAGGATAGATACGGTCGAGGCGCAGGTGTTCGCCGGGCTGACGCTTCCCGCCCGGCCGCTGGAGTATAAGCAGCTGCAGGATCTTCGGGTGCAGGAGATCAGGCTCGACGGCGGCAAGGATAAACTGACCCGGCAGGATAAGCGCGCGCTGGAACTGCTGCGTTTTATGACCGAAGCCTATGTGTTGCAACGGGGATTGCTTGATTCCGGCAGCGAGCATGTCCGCCGGCAGGCGCAGGAGCGCCGGGAAGAGTTTAAAGATATTCCCGCTGAAGAAAAAATCAGGGAGGCGATCGAGGTGATGAAGAAAGCGCAGCACTCGGTCGGCGGCCAGGTTTTCGTGATGACCACGATGACCGCGCACTTCCTGCTTGATTGCGGAGAATACCGGAGTAAGGTTCAACAGGCTTTCCTGGCCACGGATCTGGGAAAGGAAGTGAATGACCAGTTGACTGCGGTGCTGCTGGGCAATACCCGTCGTTCGGCGAATATCGAACATACTGTCGGGGTTAAATTGAATTATCGTTTCCTGTGGATCGTGGAAACCATAATGGGCGGACGCTGGCTCAATCATTTCCACATCAGGCGGATGATCGAAACTTTTATCCGCAACAAACAGGGGCAGATCCGGGTGCTCGATCTGGGCTGCGGGATCATCGCGCCGCTGATCTGCGGTAAGCTGGGCGGGGGCACGGTCCATTATCTGGGCGTGGATATGGATCCGGCTCTGGTGCGGTTCAACGAAAAGGCCGCGCGGATGCTTAAGCGAAAGAATAACGGGTTCCTGACCGGCCTGGCCGGCAGATTGCCGTTGAAAGACCGGAGCATAGATGCGGTGATCCTGGGTTCCGCGGAAGCGGACATGCATGAAGTGCGACGGGTATTGAAACCGCGGGGGATCGTACTCTTGACCTGCCACGATCTTCTGATGGTGCATCTGATCTATCTGGCCATGCTCAACGAAGCGGGGTTCGAGATCATCGAACAGGGATTTTCTACCCCGGAACAGCATACTTTCATCCTGGCCAGGCCGGGCGCAACCGACAAAGGGCAGGCGTTGGCAATCAATCGAGCGTTGGGATACCGGGGTGTATCCGCGGAAACAATTCTGGCGCATCGTAAGCATGAGAGAAATAAGTTTGTCGTCTGCTGGCTGGCGATCGCCGCCGCTTTATTTGTCGTTCCGACAATGATACTGAATACGTTTAACTGGGCGATAGTTCTGGTTTTATTGGTAGTTTGCTTGAGCCTTGCATATACTTGCAGCGGTCTGCCCATCCCCGCAGTTCAAGCCGGGAATCCGTTGATCCTGGTCCTGGGACGGCCCGCTTCCGGCAAAGGCACTATCAGCAGAATACTATCGGAACAATTAGCCATTCCGCATCTATCCAAAGGCACTATCATCCGCGAAGCCTGGAGAAACACGCCCGGTCTGCCTAAAACCGAAGAACTCATCGATCAGGCTGTCGACGAATATATCGTTTCGAACGATCTGGATTTTTCCGCAGGGGTGATCCTGGACAGCAACCCCGTGGATGAAAATTTCGAACCGCGCCTGTCCGGATTCATGACGAAGTACGGGTTAAGACTGGCTGCCGTGATCGTTGTCGATGTCAGCGAAGAAGTGTGCAGGCGGCGGATCGGAGCTCGCGGCCGGCCCGAAGACTTCCGGCCGCTGCGCCCGGAAGACGTTGCCCCGGAGAAAAACCGGTTCACGCTCATCGATATCCGCATGGAAAAATACCGCGAAATAACCAGCAGGGTGATCGACGGATACAAACAGGCGGGTCTGGTTATCGAGAGCGGCAATGAAGATACGGATATCGAAAAAACAGTCAGGAATATCGCGGATGCGCTGCGGGAGGGGAAACGCGGCCGGCTCGCGGACGGCGGCGCCTTGCAGGCAGAGCCGGCGATCCTTCCGGCAGTCGATCTGCTGGCTACGGGTACCTCCAGCGTCAGCATTACGCGCCGGGGAATCGATAAGCGGACCGCCGTGGAGCATCTGATGCAGATCACCGGCGCGGCGCCTGAAGAGATTGTTTGTATCGCCAACGAAATGTATAAAGGCGGCGGCGATGCTCCCATCAGCGAGATCGAGGGCGTCATCTGCATCGGCGTTGATCCGGATCAGTCCCGGATCGTTGAGGGAGTGATCAGAGGCGGAATGGGAATAGAAGCTGCGGAATTCTGGCTGGATAAGATCATCCGGGGAGAACTGCCATGCAGGATCCTGATCCTGGATATCGACGGGACGTTGCTGGGCATACGAAATGACGGGACGCCGGAAGAACTGGCGGATCGGCCTTCGGTCAAGGCCAGGCTCGTCGCCCTGCTGGAAAGGAAAGCGCTCAAAGTGGTTTTTATTACCACCGGTTCCCTGCGGGGAGTACGCTCGCGCATAATCGACCATCTGCCGGAAGGTTTAGCGCGCACCGTCTCGGTCTACACTAATAATGGATGCGAACTGGCCGGTTTCGACGAAAAAGGCAGCCCGCTGCCGGATATGGCGTATGCCCGGGATAAGATCCTGCATCCGGATGAGGCGGAGTTGATATCCAGAGCGGTCGCTGCCGCGATCGAAGAATACCAGCAGCGCTGGGGCGCCGGATTGGCGGGATACGCTGAAGCGGTGCAGCAGCTTTATCCGGGGTTCCGGCCGGCTTTCCCCGCGGTAAGGATGCGTGAGGCAAGCAGCGGCCGGGGATACGCGCAAATAGCCGTGCGCCCGCTGCCTTCGAGAATGATGCGCACTTCTCTCGCCCAGGGGCGTAGCGACGAGCGGGAATGGTTCATCGAGACCGTGCGAAAGAAACTCGCGGCTCAAGCTTTCGCGCAGCGCAAGGAACGCCTTGGCGCTGTTTTTGCGGGAGATTTCGATGCTGTCGCGCTGGTCGAGGAAATCTCCCTGTTGCAGCACCGGATCGTGCGCGAAACATTCGCTGACGCGGTCGATTACCTGCGCAAAGAGGATAAGACCGGCCTGGTAAGACATCTGTCATACCTGCGGGAATGGGCGTTACACCGGCAGCCGTCGGAAAAAGGCAAAATGCCTTTCTCCGCGCGCTTGATTGAAAAAATGGATTTCGACCTGCGCAGTACGCTCGATCGCGCGTATGCCGATCATCTGCGCAAACTTGCGACCGGCGAGGGATTCGCGTTGTTCTCGATCGGGGGAATGAGCCGCCACGAATCCGGACTGACTTCGGATATCGATCTGGTGATCCTTTTCGACGAAGAGTCTTCGGACAGCTACCGCAGTTTCGTATTGCTCGCCTTGCTTCACGCCTACCACCTTCTCAATTCTCCGGAAATCAGCTTCAGGGTCGATCTGCAGCCCTGGCATGCCGTGGTGACCCCGCGCAGAGTCATTGAAGAGATGGTCACCGATTCAGCCTACCATCTTGCGCGCGGGATCGATATGCAAAAGATAGCAGGGGATGATCGGGTATTCGATGCATACCGGGAATCCATGCGCGTTGCTCTTCTGCCCGAAGCGGCAAAGGAGGCGGCGTTCGCTTTCAACGTGGTCGACAGCCTGAAAGAGCTGCGGGCGGTTGACGAGCGCGATGAGACCGTGAACGTTAAGATGCTCCTGCGTCAATTCCAGCGCGTGGTTTGTCTGCTGGAGATCTTCTCGGGCCCGCTGCCGACCAGCCGGTGTCCGGAAGTAGTCGACCGCCTTGAGCAAAGCGGGATAATCGACGCCGGGGAAAAGAGATTCCTTCTTGGCGGATTCGAATGCTGCTGGCTGATCCGGTCATTGTTGAGCCTACAAGGAGGGACGCAAGCCGGCGAGGTGGCTGTCGCGCCCGAAGTACTGGTTGCTCTCGCGGATGAATTCCCGGCGCTGCAGCGTTTCAGGCAGGCAGGATTTCGCTTCGCTGATCGCGGGGAGATCGCGCGGACCAGAAAACATATACTGGAAAATACGCTTGCGATAATGACCAAGGGCCTGGCACGCATCTATAACGACGATCTTCCCGCCGAGTTCGATGTTGCCGCTGTCGGCGCGTTCCTCGCAGAGGCCGGACTTTCCCCGGATCTGATCCTTGAGGCGCACCGTTCCGAGGATGCTCTGGAACGGCTCAAAGACATCGTTTACACTGCCCGTCCGGCTGCCCCGGTCGCTTTCAGAGACTACGCCGCTTATTACGTTTTCAATTCGGCGTACCCCGCGGCTTTAGTCGATCTGGCCCGGATCAGGGACTATCCCGCCTGGATGCGCAAATCATTTATTCATATGAAGAACGATATGGCCTGGCCTTTGAGACGCCGGCTTGCCGCGACAGACGGTAACCCGTCCATCTCCAACGCTTTTACCGCGCAGATCCTCGCGGACAGGACCGGGAAACTCCTGAAGTTCGTCGCCCAGCGCCTGGAGAATTCCGGTTTGCGCAGCGAAGAATCATTCTCCCAGTTCGACCGGCTCAACAGTATTGCCGATTACAAAACCAAGCTCGCGTATCTGAAGAATAAAGCCAGGGCGGTGACCCGGAGATTGCCGGCGCAAGCGCGGGAGCGCCTGGAAGCGGAAATCGATCTTCTCTGCGAGGTCGATAGTATGGATTTTGAGACCACGCAGGAAATATTCAATCTGATAAAAACGTACTCGTATGAGGAGCTCTTCGGGTATCTGACTTTCAGGGCGCGGGAACTTCTGGGAGAGCGCTTCAATCCTTTTGCGCAGGAGAATGCAGTCGCGAACCAACTCGCCTTGAACGTTTTAAGACGGATGCGCGCCGAAGATGACGGCATCTGGTCTTTTAGAAAGATCGTCGCGCTTTCTATTATGGGTAATTTCATCAATGCGGGCAGAGACGACGTGGATGTGCCCGCGGATGCGGCGTCCCTGACGCAGATACTTTCAAAATGCGACGAAGCGCGATTCCTTGACGAAGAGCAAATCAAGGATCTGGAGCAGGCGCTGGCGGCGCAGCCGCGCGATCTTATGATCTTTCCGGACAACAACGGCGAGCTGGTTTTCGATATTTTTCTCGCCGCTTCATACATACGCTACTGGGAAAATCGGGGCGAGGAGGTGAACGTTGTATTTGCCGGGAAGAAGTACCCTACGATCAATGATGTGACCACCGACGATATTCGCGCGGTGCTGTCGTTCGCCGATTTCGACGGGGTGGGGGATCGGATAACGATTGTCGAGAGCGGGGCGGCGGGCAAAGGGTTCAATGTGCATACTGCTTCGGCGGCGTTGAAAGAACTGTTGAGCCGCAGCGACAGGGAGTATCTGGCGATCATTAAGGGGCAGACTTCGTTATTCTCCAGCATCAATTGTATCGCTGATTTCGTTGCGGCGAATCCCGCCGTTTCCAGGTTGTACTATCTGTTCATCCCCAAAGGAAAAACCGCCTGGCAGATAGTGAATGTTTCCCGGTCAGTGGATACAAACGCTAAACACGAAGACATGCGTAAAGGCGATATCGCGGACCAGATCTTTGCGGGAGGGTTTGATAAGCAGGGGGCGCTGCGCGGCTGGTTCGATCGTGACGGACTTACGGCGAAGTTCAATGGCGGGGTGGCCAAGTCGTTCGCGCGCGCCCGGGAAATCCGCTCGAGGAAATTTCTCGGGCTTTATCGCGACGAAGAAGAGATCAGGCGGGCTGTTTTCAATCACGTGATGAGCGCTATCGACAGGAACGACCTGCTTCTTACCCCGTGGTTAAAAGATATTGTTCTCGAGGAATATCAGTTGCTCTGCGGGTTTGCCGGAGTCACTCCGGCTGACAGTCTGGTCGCCATCGATCATGCAGGGCTGGCGCGCCGGATCGAAGCTTACCGCGGTCACGAAGGGTACGGGGTCCTTCTGGCGCAGACGGCGGCGTATCTGAAACAGCGCAACATTCCGGTGAGCAAGCTGGTCGCGCTCTTATCTTATTTTGCCTACCCGCCGGGGCTGTTTCTGGCGGTTCTGTTGAGCGAAGATCGGGAACTGGTTTCGTTGATCGACAGAAAGCTTCTGGGCAACGGTTATCTGGCGGCATTGCATCTCAAGGATGAACAACAGACGGCGGGTGTGACTCTCGAGAACTTCGTTTCCGACGATTCGTTTCATCAACCGATGCTGCCGGAAGAAATGGTGGTCTATTTCCTGCCGGTGCTGGCGGCGATCATCAACCAAGGGTATACTCCGGTATTCCTGGCCCGGGACGCCGAACCGTTCATGGATGTATACGCGCTTTTCTCCCGATACGTAGTCGGCCTGCCGTCCGCGCACCTTCTGAAGATCTCCAGCCTCGAAAAAGGCAAAGGGCTGGGCCTGTACATCAACGGGTTCCTGGAAACCGAAGAGCGCGATTATGTCCTGACCGACGGCGATCTGGAAGAAATCGGCGGCATTTTCGAAGGTCTCGCTGCCGCGGATCGCCGGATCGTCTCTGATGCTTTAGGCATTGCGGATGGCGACAGAGCTTCTTTCCAGGAATACCTGCGCGGCAGGACCAGGGGGCAGTTGGTGGACGCGCTGGCAGACATCGGTATCGATCCGCGTCTGTCAGCGAAAATCGGGCTGGGCAGGAAGCTTTCTTCATTGAAGAGGCGGATAAACGCAGCCATCATGTCCGCGGGTCAGTATGCGCTGACGGATGCCGATTTCGAGGCGGAAGATGCTGCGGTTTCGGCAGAACTGCGGGCAGTAAGAGAAAGGATCATAACCGTGCTGGGCACGGAGATGATCGACGCGTCGAATTTCCGCAGGCTGGACAAAGATGTATTCAGAGAGTATTTGTTCCGCAGGTCGGTCATGCTCAAAGGCGAGCTTACCTATGCCGCCGCCCCGCTGCTTCAGGCGGTTCTTCGGTCTACCCGGGCTGCGGCTGTCCTGGAGAACGCCATCTTTATCGATATCAATGTGGGTTACGGGAGAACCTTGACCACCCTGGAACTGTTTTTGAGAGCTTTCCGCGCTGAAGCCGACTGTGTTTTTGCCACCATCAAGTATGACCGGCATAAGCTGGAGAGCGAGGAGAGACTGCAGAAGCGGTTTGTGGACATTTGGTCGACCAGCGAGATATTCTGCGCCGAGGATACGCCTTTTTATACCACGGGAATCTTTGCCGAAGAGTCGGGCAACCTGCAGCGCGTCACTTTTCGCCAGATGGCCGACAGCCTGGATGCGATCCCGCAGGCGGATGAAGCAGCGTATCTGGAAAGCCGGGCGCGGTTTTTCAGGGCGGAACCGCACCTGCTCGAAGGGTTGGCATTCTTGGATACAACCGCGAAGATGACGGCATTTCCGTCCGAAGAGGCGCTCGATCTTTATCTAAGCGGCAATGATCCGGTTATTGAATTGCGCGTGATGGAAGAAATGATCCCGCGCAGGGGGCTGTTCGATTGGTCGAGCAGAGAAAAAGACGTTTTGACCCTTATGCGCCGGATCGCTGCGCTGGATGAGCGTTCCCCGGATAAACTCGAGGAAGCGCGTCGTCTGTTCTCCGCTTATGCCGCATCCCGGAAGAAGCGGATACTGGAGGCATGGATCAGCAGGCATGATCGTGCCGTCCGGAGACAGAGCCTGGTGGTCGAAGCGCTGTTTACCGAGCCGGTTTTACGGGAGCTATTCCGGCGCTACCTGCGCGCGCCGTCCGCAGGCGAATTCGTACATCTCCGCTCGCGCATATTCCGCTTCTCTCCGGTCTACAACAATCTGGATGAAGGATTCTTCGCATTCCGGGCCGTGCATACCATTGCGCCGGAAAAGATCGATCCGGTCCGGTTCAATGGTATCGAATTGCCGCTGACCCCGGCCGAAGAAACCATGGATACCGGATACTTCATCGATCAAAGGATCCCCCAAACCGTTTTTCAGGAATGTCTCGAGAATAATGCCGAGATCGAGATACATTTCGGCCCGGAAGGAACAACAAGGGACTATGTCGAATGGATCGAGCGGTCAGGCAGCGATATCCAGAGAATAGATCCTCCTATCGGATACAGAGCGTTCAGGCACCGCATCTACGGCATCGGCAAAGACGCAAAGAATACATTCGTCATCTCCAACGTCTACGGCGAAACGCATCTTGAAGACATCCTGGCCATGGCCAGGTATCGGGGTGTGTCACCGGAGCATATTTCTCTGCGCTTTACCGGCTTAACCTATGAAGCGCTATACGCATCTTTGCTGGAAGGGCATCTTGGCGGGTTGAAGCACGTGGTTTTCGCATTCAGGCCGCGGTGGGTCGCGGCGGCGCTTGAAGCGGCATGCGGCCGGCCGCTGGAAACAAAAGACATCGATGACGATCTCTTCAGCGCACGGGTTGTCACGCTTCCCAATAAGGACAGGGTGCTGGCGGTAAATATAATGTCCGTCTACGGCAGACAGATCGGGATCTTCATGCGCTGGCTGGCGGAGGAGTGCGCAAAGTTCGGCGTTGACCTGGAGAACGTCTTTTTCCTGGGAACGTGCGCCAGCATCGACCCGGCCCTTACGGATAACAGCGTGGCGCTTCCGGTCGCCATGTTTGACCCGGTGACCGGACAAGAGGTTGCGATCTCCAATCGCATGCTCGACCGGGCAGCGCTGAAAGACCTGCGAGACGATATCGGCGCGGTGCGGGTAGTTACCGTGCCCAACCGTTTCTACGGCACGCACAACCAGGTTTGTGAATGGGCGGATCGGGGATTCGGGGTGATGGAGATGGAGCTGTATCATCTGGCCGCTGTTTTGCAGCGGTCGCGCGCGGCGTTCGGCGGGGCGCTGATCATCACCGCGGACAGAAAAGTGCATTTTACCAACGATATTTATCCCGATGAAGAGTTGAGAAGGGCATTGAAACTTTCAGTTGCCAGGATCATACAGGACGGCGGAAAACAATTGAGGAGACCAGAGGGGCTCTCATCTACCGTGGCGGGTGTTAGGGCCACCTCGTCCTCAATAACATATGCCTGCGCGGTCCTGGAGGGACAGAGGGCGGGCCGCAAGCACGTGTTTTACCGCATCAACGCTTTCGCCGATGGCGCGCCGGTGGGATACGCAGATGTCGAATGGGACGCGGCGCGCAGGCGCGCGCGGATGACATTCGGGTTCTCTCCCGGAGACCACCGGGTGACCTCTTTGCACGCGATCGAAGTCCGGCCCGGGTACCGTAACCGGGGCATAGGCAGGGATCTGATGCGTCTGGCGCTGGATGCGGCGCGAGAACTGGGCGCGCGGGAGTTTGTGGTCGAGGGAGTGGAGGAAGGGGCGCGCGGATTCTATGAGTCTCTGGGATTCAGGCCGATCGCGGCTTCCGGCGCGGTGGCGCAGTATTCGTTCGAATTCTCCGACGGCGGCCATGCGCGGCGCGTTACGCAGGATTTCTTCTATCGTAACGGTTTCTGGCCGCAGGACCTGGATATCGGGGCTATCCGCTATTTCTATATTCTTGCCGCCGGCGGGGGCGGGGACAGTCTCGGCGGCATACATCACGCCCAGGTGATCAAGAAGCTTCTGCCCCACGCCAGGGTCATTCTGGTGGTCCCCAATCTCAAGCGCGGCAGGGAAAATCCCTGGGGTGGGCCGATCCCCATAGAGCATCTGCGTTATAATGGCAGCCGGTTGTCGCCGCAGCCGGGAGCCTCGCATTTTTACACCATCGGCAAAGGTCTTTCCATAGAAGTCCCGGTGAATCTGCCGGTTTTCCGCTGCCGGCCGCTCGATACCCGCTTCCTGCGGCTTTCCGAAGGAAAAGTGTATGAAGCCTTGAGCGAAACCGCGATCGAGATGGTCATGGTGGACGCTTCGTTCAGCGGACGCATCCTGGCCGAGGATTTCATTGCCTGGAACCGGGGGCGGCTTGACCAGTCGTTCTGCCTGTGCCTGGATATGGGCGGGGACGTGCTCGCCCGGTTCCCCGGCCCGATCACCGATGCGAACAGGGCGTATCATCCTGAGCGGTGCATCAGATCACCCTGCACGGATTCGCTCTTCCTGGATATGGCTATCGAGTTGCGCGCGGTGATGGGCAGCCGGGTGATGCTGGCGGTTTCCGCGCTGGGAGGGGACGCAGAGCTGGGCGAATCGGTTTTCGCTTACCTGGAAGATTATTACCGCGACCAGGAGATCGTGGCCGCGCTCGACAATATCCGGTTCGTCTGCCGCTACGGCGATTACCAGGGCGAATACTGGAATCTGATCGAAAGAACGCTGCTGTCGTACTATACCGAAGTTTCCGGCAATTTTTTGACCAGGTTGCTTGCCGTGACCGGCAAACTGGGAGCGATCGATCCGGTGGTCCTGGAGCGTTATGAATCTCATTGCCGGCAGTGGAATGCCGTTTTCGCAAAAAGAGGGTGGCAGTCCGGCATCGCGCCGGACGCTCTTTTCGACGCGCAGCAGATGTGCCGGGAGCTGCCGGCGGCAATTTCCCGGAAAAAGATCCGTAACAACAGCCGTATCGAAATACTTCCCTGGAGTTATCTGTCCACGATCGTGCTCGACCCCTTGACCGTGGCGCGGCGCATAGTCATGCCGGAGATGCTCGATACCGGCCGGACCTGGAACGAAAAGGCAGAGTTCCTTAGAAAACAGGGGTATAAGACCGAGCTTACCGACGGGGAGAAGCCGCTTGAGGATCAGGATGAAGAGCCCGGGGATGCCGCTGCCGACGGGGGCATATTCCTGGGGGCCCAGAACATGTTTTATAAGGACGCCGGTCCGTTTACCGCGGAGATCTCGCCGGCAATGTTATTGCGCGAAAAAGTCACTTTTGTCATGCTGGGGCATCCGGAAAGGACCCGGGGAGCGGTTGAGATCATCGAGCCTTACGAGCTGGTGAATAAAAAAGTCAAGGCCGCGCTGGAAAAAGGGCTGATCCCCATGGTTTTCGTTACCGACACCCTCGCAGAGAGGAATGCCGGCCGCACCGAGGAGGTCTTGATCGACCAGCTCGCTGCGCTCTTCCGGGATATAAGCGCCGATCAAGCCCTTGACGTGGTTGTAGGATATCTGCCCCTCTGGGTGCTCGAGCAGGAAAAAGAGCGGCAGAAAGCCGTTGATCCGGCAGAAATCCAGCGTATCTGCAATAGAATCAGGGGATGGCTGGCGCAGGACCGGCAGTACGGAGCTGATGTCGCTGAACAGATGTATGTGCTCTATGGCCGGTGCGTGACCGGCGAGAATGCGGCCGGGTATCTGCAACAGCCGGACATCGACGGTCTTTTTGTTTCCCGGTTTGCGGTTCCCGCCCAGGACGCGGTGGATATTGTCATGCAGGCACAGCAGTGCGCATCTTTGAAAGCCAGGCCGCCGCTGGTCATTCTGAACCTGAAGATGTTCGAGCGGGGAGATTGCATCATGAACTACTACCGGAACCTGAAGAAAGGGATCAGGCAGGCGCGTAACGTTGACGTTGTGGTCTGTCCGACTTTCCTGGATATTCCTTATTTATCCATGTATCTGGAGATGGAGAAATCCAAAAAAGAGGAGATCATCGAGAGCGCCCGGCATTTCACCCTGCGCGAGCGGCTGTTCAAGCCGGCGCTTCCTGCGCAACGGGGGCTTGCCCGGCTCGAGATTCTTATCGGCGAAAAGCTCAAAGCCAATCCGGATCGTCCGGTGCTGGTGCTTCTGGACGGGCCGTCGGGCGTGGGCAAAACCCGGCTGGTAGACCAGCTTGAGCTGCACGGCGATGCGGTGGCTGTGGCGCATCGCGACGATTTCATGGAGGAATTCCCCAGCCGGCGCAGCGGACGGACGTATTCCACCATCGACTGGCAGGCGATGGTCCGGCGCGTGCGCGGTCTGGCCAGGAATAAAGCAGTCAGGGTAGTGGTGTGCGAAGGCTACCGCGTTTCGGAGATCGGCAGATACTTCGATCTCAAAGTGCTGCTGACCGCTGATCCGGCCACCCGGCAGGGGAATCTGGAGCATCAACTGCAATTCCGGACCAAGCTCGCCTGCGATGCCCGGCGCTGGAGATATTATTACGATCTGATCATCGATAACAGCGCGCAGCACAGGTTGTCCGCGGACGAGCGGATAGATCTGCTGGAACTGGCGCCGCCGGTTGACGGCGGCAGGTTCAGCGAAGACCGTTTCGCCGGGGCTGTCCAGCATGAGCTTTTCGCGGACCTCGAACAGGCGAGAACCACGTACCTGCCTGAAAGCGCGATTATCGGCGACAGCCGGCTGGCTGAACGGTTCGACAGGATCGCCAGCTCATTCATCCAGATGCCCGACCGCGCCGGCCGTGCGCAGGTCGAGCTTTTTCTCCTGCAGATACCGCTGACGCAGAGAATGGGTATTCAGATCAAGCCCTGGTTGCGGGTCGCCGTTATATTCGGCCACGGCGCCGGCAAGTTGTACTATATCGATTTGATCACCGGAGAGATCAAGCGGGAGCGGATCTCCGACCGGGTCGCGGATGATCTCGCCGCCGGCCGCTGCACCACGGGCCTGCGCATGCTGGCCGGGGAGAAAATGCCCATCGAGACTCTGCTGCAGGTGATGCTGGATTTCGACCGGCTGGCCGAAGAAAAAGAGGCTTCCGCGCAGACGGATCGTGAGCATGAGCCATCGGACGGAGGATCCGCCGGTTCGTATCTGTCCGAAACGGTGCATATGCCGCGGCTGGATATCAACCGGATCGTGCGGCTGGGTATGCTGCTCTACATCCCGTATCTGACCTGGGAAATCCATAACGGCCTGGTGCTCAACGGCTGGACCCACGGGGCCGCGCTGGCGCTGGCGGGAGGATCGGTTGTTGCGGTGTCGAGCCTGCCCGCAGTATCGTTCAGGGCAATGACCTTCTTGATGGATAAGCAAAGCAGGATAGACGCATTCTACCGTTATTTCCAGTTCTTACCCACGCTTGCTGCGTATCCCCAGGCGGTTGCGGATCTCAATAGATTCATCGATCTGCCCCGGGACGTCCGTATGACCCTGGTGTATTCAGGCTGCGGCAGCCGGGCGCCGTTACTGAAGAAAATCAAGAATGAATATCCGCTTATTACTGCGGTGGCGGTCGATTGTTCGCCTCATCAAATCCGCCTGGCCAGGGAGAGACTGGGAGAAGAGACGCCGCCCGGCCGGATCAAGTTTATCCAAGGATTCGATTATGACGGGATCCCGCTTGAGGCGAACAGCGTGCGCATGATTGTTGTGGAGTCAATCCAGCACACGTCTGTGAACGATGCGAAGAAAGGTTTTGCCGAGTATCGGCGGCTGCTGGAGCATGACGGCGAGATGATCATCGGTTTCATCGACTGGGGGATGCTCGTCGACCGTTTGGCCATGGTATATTACGGAAAGATAACCGGGATATTTACGCCTTGGTGGACGGAGAAGCGGCTTTTAACGCTTGCCGAAGCCAACGGATTCGAAAAAGCCTCGACCGGGACGATCCGCTGCCCGGAGGGAGCGTTTATTTATTACCGCTTCCGGATTTCTGAAGAGCCGGTTTGCATTGCCGACGGCGGTCAACAGCGGGCCGATCAGCTTGAAGAGTTGTATGGAAGATTCAAGCGGGAGATCTTCGTCGTGCTTTCCGACCACGAGCTTGCATGGTATGGAATAGAGGAATTGCACGCCAATCTGATCGAAGATACCTGCGACCATGCCATGATCATGGTGGTGGGACTCTCCGGATCAGGCAAATCCGTGATTACCGAGTCTATTATCCGGGGGAATGCCGATTCTGCCGACCGGTATCTGTTTGCCGCGGAAGATCTGACCTGGTTGAAATTGATCGAAGGAATACCGTATGCCTGCGGACAGTGGATGGATTTATTCGGCGCCAATTTCGTGGTCCGGGACCGCACAGGCAGCCGGGATTGGAAAATGCTGCCGGCAGTCCGGTCGCCGCGTTTCCGGAGGATCAAACAGGTTATCGGTATAACCGTTGTGCCCGGCTCTTCGCGGGTCGAGATCAGCGCGGATGGTTATACCGGAAAAGAAGCGGTTGTCCCCGGGCTGCAGCAAAACAATAAGAAGCTCAACGGCAAGCCTCTTTCGCCGGAAATGCTCAACCAGTTGTTGGCGCTGGACTGGATCAGCGTGAAGCGGCCGGAAGGTGCTATCCAGGGAAGGTATGTGTACGCAAACGGTTGTCTGGAGTTCATCGAGGAGCCCGCGGACGGCGGCGACAGGCGGGAGGCGGAGAAAACGGAGCCGAAGTTCGGCTGGGTGGATTATTCGTTGAGGATCCCCACGATAATTCCTCTTGATCTACACGCCACTTTGCTGGTGCACCTGCCGTTAATATGGGTAGGCGGGTTTTTCTGGGTGTGGTTCATCGGTCTGGTATATATTTCGGTGATCGCCCATGAACTGGGCCACACTTTTGTGGCGCGGGAGATCGGCATGAAGATCAAGTCGATCAATTGCAACCTCCTGGGCGGCGGCGCGATGATCGAATCGGTATTCAAGAACCCGCGGGAAGAAATGTACCTGGCCTTTATGGGGCCGGCAGTCAATGCCGCAATCGGATTGGGGTGCCTGGGCGCGGCGCAATTGCTGGGCATGGGCTCTGTCTGGCAGAGTATCGTTTCGCTTGACGGACCGGCTTTGTTCGCGAATCCTCTGGCCATGTTCATCGGGCTGAATTTCTTCTTCGCCGCATCCAATCTGCTCGTGCCTGCCTATCCGCTGGATTCCGGCCGGATGCTCCGGGCTTTTCTTGCCCAGCGTTACGGTACGGAAAAAGCTAACCGCTGGATGACGGAATTGAATTACCTGTTCGCGGTCCTGCTGCTGGGCGTAGTTCCGCCAGCGCTTTTCCTGGTTTATGGCTTGAGCATGAACTCCATCACCCTGATCCTGACCAGCGCGATGATAGGCGCGATCGCGCTCGCAGTGGCTTTAATGGGGATGATCGGCCATGATTACCGGATCAAAGACGAGTCGGAACTGATGCAATACGTTGGCGATCTGCCGTTTAACCGGTTCAAAAACGACCTGGTGCGCATCCGGCTGGCGGATGGCATAGAGCATCTGGCTCTGGCGAACCGGTGGCGGCCCGATCAGTCCCGCCGGATTATCGATACGGTTATTTCCATCGTGAAAAACAAGATGACGATTAAAGACGCTAAAAACGAAGCGGAAGTGGCGGCTTTGGCCGCATTCCTTAACGTCAGTTGTCGCGCGGTCCTGGAGGATGAAACCATGGCGTTTGCCATGATCAAGCCGGATGGATATGTTTTTCGCGAAGCGATCGTACGGGATTTCGAGGCAGCAGGGCTCGAGGTGGTGCGCCAGATCGATACCCGGATGTCGCCGGAGACCGCGCGCCGGTTCTACGATGAGCATAAAGGAAAGATCTTTTTCTCGCGCCTGGTCGAGTATGTCACTTCCGGCCCGATTGTCGGATTGATCATCCGCGGCCCGCCTCCGGCCTGGGAGCGCGTACGTTCCCTGATCGGCAAATACGACGGGACTGAATCGGGAACATTGCGCGCACGCTATGGCGCCGAGCGCGAGTATTTCGCAGACGGCACCAAGATCGTCCGCAACAAACTTCACTGTTCGGATTCCCTCTCCGATGTCTACCGGGAAATCGGCCTGGTATCGCAAGACGGCGGCCAGGAATATTTCTACTCGCCTTCACTCAAACTCTACGTTTCCAGACAACCGTTGAAAGTCAGCGCGGATGTGGTACGGGCTGCGTCCGAGTTGTCCATTTCACTTTCCTGGGACGACGAGGGGCGGGTCAATTATATTTCCCGCGACGATGGTATGAGACTTTTACAGCGGTTGAACGCGACAGGATTGACCTGCGTGCAGTTGTGGGCGGTGATGCGCGATGCCGTTTCAGCCGGTGATCAGGAGATGGTGCGCAGTTTGAGTTCCAGCGACTTCACGGAGTGGCTGGACGTGCATTTCTTCCAGCGTCAGGACGGGTTCTGGATGATCGAACATCCCCGCGCGGACGCCGCCGCGGCGGCAGTGTCAGGCTACCGGGGCGAGCAGGTCCGGATCCGCCTTCCGGCTGGCCGGCCCGGCTGGTTCGATCCCGAGGGAAATATCGGTCCGGATGGATTGCCCCTGGCAGTCGAGAAGCATTTTCAGGGAACAATGACCACGCCCTGGAAGTACTGGGATATCCATACGGATCAGTTAACCGACGGATTAGCCGGCATTCGCGGGTATGTGACTTCTTCGGGAACGCCTTCTCTGGACCTGGGGATCCCGCCGTATGCCAAACAGCCGGTGCTTATGCTTAGAGAATGCCGCACGCAGCTTCCGGTGGAAGGAGCGTTATCCGGTTTGGCCAGACAGGTGAGCAGTTCTCTGGAGGTTCTGGAAAGCATGGTCAAACGGCAGGATTTCAACGGATTCTTTGCCCAGCGCAGGCAACTGGTGATGCGTTTGAATATGTTGCTTAAATCCGAGCTTATCGGCCAGTTCCGCAATTCCCAGGAAAAAGAGATCTATCAGGTCAGGGAGCGGGTGATCAACCTGGCCGGACTGTTGCGCATCATGTCGCTGCAGAAACAGGATCGCTCCACCCTGGAGAATCTCGATCGCGTTTGCAGAGAGCTTTGCGCTACCGGGCGCACGGTGGCGGAATTTCAGGAGCTGGCCGGTTTTGTGAGTTCCAGCCGTCAGCGTCTGGAACGCGCGCTCGCCGGTAAAAACGCGGTAGTTTTCGTTATCGGCCACAAGAATCCCGATACCGATACGGTGATCAGTTCCCTGGCAGAAGCGTTCCGGAATCATATGCACGATCCGACGGGGATCACCTATATACCGGTAGTGCAGGCTGCGGCGATCCCGGATGAGGTCAGGCAGCTGGCAGGCGCTGCGCTGGCGGATTCGATCATGCTCTGGACCGATCCTTTGTACCGGCAGGCATTTTCTTCCGGACAGGCGCGCTGGATACTCGTGGACCAGAACTATGCGCCCGAGGTGCAGCGGTATGTAGTTTCGATCATCGATCATCACGCCGTATCTGAAACCGCCCGCCGCCAGGACGTGGCCAAAACGCTGGAGATGGTTGGTTCCACCACCGCCCTGGTCACGCAGAAGATGTATGGTCTGGGTATTGTGCCTGACCGGCAACTGGCCCGGATGCTTTATGGCGCGACACTCATGGATACGGAAAACCGCTTGTCCAGCAAGATGAAAGCGAAGGACGCATTGATCATGGATACGCTCAAACGCGCCGCCGGCGTAGGCAGCGATCAGGAGTTTTACCGGGAATTGATGGATCGCCTGCTGGGTACCGATGATGCCCGGATGTTATTCGCCAGGGATTACAAGCAGGACTGGGGTTTCGGTTTCGCCGTGGCCAAGCTGAAAGGCTGTTTTGACGCGCAGGGAGCGATGCTCAAGGCCGCGATGCTCTCGGAGTTGAAGCGTCTGGCGCAGGAGAACAATGCCGGACAGAACCTGCCTCTGACCATGGTCAAAGTGGTGGATTACCTGCCGGATAATGAGACGGTGAACCGCGAACGGATGTATCTGGTGTTCAATCCGCAGACCAGCCGAGAATTCCGGGACGTGCTTTTTGAAGTGGTCAGCCGGGTGATCGATCATACCTATCGGGATTTCCCGGGATACGCCAGGAAAGCCGACAGTCAGGATGGTTTCGTGGAATTCTGGGGGGTGGGTAGACAGATCTCCCGTAAGAAAACAGCGCCGCTGTTTGAGCCGGTAGTCGCGGCGTTCAATGAGTACTTCCGGTCTCCCACCACGCAACTCTACGTCAAACGGGATTTTCTCAAGAAAGACGCCCGCCTGGAAGATGCCGCACTTCAATTGGGTTTCAAACTTTCTACCGACACAGAAGGCCGGATCAATTATGTCAGTTTTCCCGAAGCGATGCTTCTGTTGCAGTCGCTGGGCTATCGGTCCATGACCTTGAAGGAATACTGGATGGTGTTGCGGGATGCCAAACAGTCGAACGACACTCAAATGATCGGGCATCTGCAGCACAAAGGATTTGTGGAGTATCTGAACACCCTGATCGAGAACCATCGGACGTCGCTGGAGCCGAACCGGATCACGCGCGCCCCGGACGGGTTCGCTTATGAGGGCGTTCGTACCGCGGTCAGCGTGGTGGAGGCGGCCCCGGGATTGATCAGTCCGGAGGATATCGATCCTCTGACCGGTTTACCGATGCGGCTGTCGCATCGCGAACATTACGGTGATAAAACCCTCTGGCGTTACTGGTCGCCAGACGCAGACCTGGTCGTGGCTACCCGCGGACATATTTTCCTGCTCGAGCAGGCGGCGCTGGATATGAAGGTGCATCCGCAGGACCGCTTCCCGCACCTGGGCGTGCGGCCCTGCTGCAGTCAGGTCAACCAGCCGCTGGTGACGGTCGCAATCGAAGGCCGGGATATCAGCATCCGGATCCAGGGAGAATCAAGCCTGAAAGTGGTCAAGGCCAGCGACCTTTTCGACCAGGACAGCCGCGACGGCGGAAGCGATAATGACGGCGAGACCGTATTGCTTTATCTTGTCGTGGCTGCTTTTCTTTTCGTCGCATTCGGTCCTCTGGGTGCGCTCTTCCCGCTTTTTATATTCACGCTCTGTTTCTGGGCAGCGAAGGACTACAACGATGATCCGGCGGAAACGAGGATCGCGATAGTACTGGTCAGTATGATTCTGGCAGGCGTGATTCTCTACCAGCTTAATATAGTGAATCTCCTGGGAATACTCTGGCCGCTTTTCGTTATTCTCGGGGCTATCCTGTGCTGGCTCTTCGGGAAAGATGCGCGCGGATCGGGAACTGCCGGCAGTTCGGGCGGAAGTTCGTATGCCGGAGGCGCAGGCTTTACGGTCGATGCCCGGGACGCTCCGGGCGGTTATGTGAGTGAAAAAGTGCGAATCTGCGATTTGCGCAAGAACGGGTTGATTTTTACTCGTTCCGAGGATATCAGCTGGGACAGAGAAATACGCCGTTCCGGGTATTCGCCGCGGGAAAAATTCGTTTATCTGATCGATGAGCACAGGAGACTTTACCTGTGGGATGAAAAAAGCGCTTATTGGGGCAAGGAGTGGCATACAGTCGATTGCAGCACATCTGCAAATTGGCTGGAGATCGATTTCAGCGCGGATGACCGCATACTGGCGACAAGCGACGGTAATGCAGTGCATCTGTGGGATGTCGAGGGATACGAGCATTACTATGATTCGATCACATTCAGGAAGATTGCAACTTTATCCGGGCATACGAGAGCGGTCACCACTATCAAGATCAACTCCGCTGCGGGACGGGTGGCTACCGCCGGCTTTGACCGGACGTTGAGGATCTGGGATCTTTCAGACGGCGCTTTACTTCAGACCATAGAGAATCAAGACCTTGAAGGCGATTGGGCCGAATATGTATGGTTCAGTCCGGGCGGGAGAATGATTGTGACTGCCGGCGAGCAAACCCTGTGCAGATTTGTCCTGAATGAACAACGATCGGAGTTCGAACTGGAAAAACGCTTCCTTCTGCCGGAAAAAGTCAGTTGCGGACTTTCCGGCGATCGCGATGGTTCCGTGGTTATGGTCGGAGAGCAGAACGGAACGTTCAGCTTCCTGGAAGACGGGCAGATGCGGCATTATCCCGGATTTTTCGATTCCGATGATATTCGTTCGGTATCGATGTATCCCGTCGGCGACAAAGCGGTTGTTTCTCACGGGAAAGAAGCGAAAGTGATCGATGTCGTATCAGCGGAGAGCGCGGCGTTCCTTTCGGGGCTGGACGCGGATAAAGGATTATATCATACGATCTTCAACGCTTCTTTTTGTTCCTGCGGCGCGCGGCTGATTACCGCGGAAGGGAATAAAGGCAGAGGTTCGACCAGATTCTATAAAGTGGAGTCCGACGGCGGGGTGGAGGTGCCGTATTACTTCGATCCCGCGCAGGTCGGAGAAGGCGATTTCTGCCTGCGTAAGGAAGAGGTGCCAGAGGTTATGGCGGTGGTGATCAACTCTTTATTCAGCCGGGGCGTCGTGCCGGATGTTGCTGTTTTTCTTGCCGGCGAAGCTCTCCCGCTGGTGGTAGTGTTCGAGAAATTATGGGCGCGCAGCAACGCGAAGCTGCCGGCGATCGTCGTCGCGGAAGTTCATTACGAGGAAGGCAAGCGCCCGGCGGCAAAAAGGATCAGGCAGGAACTGGAGCGTCAGAATATCGCGCTGCGCGATAAAACCGTTCTGGTGGTAGATGGAACGTGCATGAAAGGGCAAACGCTGCGGCTGGCGCGCGAGATACTGCTCTCCCTGGGAGCCGGGCAGACGATCACCAGCGCGTTAATCGTTCCTGACCGGCTGCATAGGTCGGCTCCGGATATTGCGGGCAAGGTGGTGACCGCGAAGGTCCTGCAGACGGAATGGCATAAAAACCTGCATTCGCAGCGGGCGTACCGTCAGATGGAAGAAGTCTTGGGCGGGATCACCGACCGGTTCCTCGCCGGCGAGACTGACGGCGGAAAAATCCTGGTGGTTGCCCACCGCGGCGCTTCGCGGGTTGAACCGGAGAATACCCCGGCCGCTTTTGCGAGAGCCTTAGCCATGGGAGCGCCGGCCATCGAATTTGACGTGCAGTTAAGCCGCGACGGTGAGATCGTGGTGATCCATGATCAGACTCTGGAGCATTTCGGGGACAAGCGCCTGGTCAGCGACGTCGCTTTCAACGAGCTGCGGCAGATCGCATTGATCAGCTTCGACTATGGGATTCAGCGTATTCCCACGCTGCAGGAAACGCTTGATCTGATCGGTCAGAAGGCCGCGCTCCAGATCGAGATCAAGCAGTTGCCGGGATATGATGCGGGGCTGGTGAATAAGCTGGCGGAGGCATTGCAGCAAAGGGGATTGATCGCCGGCTCCCTGGTCACTTCTTTCGAGCCTGCGCACCTGGCCCGGGTTAAAAGTGTCAACAGCGACATAAGAACAGGATTGCTGGTGCGCGCTCAAGCGGAAGATGCGGTTCTGCGTTTGGCGCGGGAGTCCGATATAGCCGTTGTTCTCTTTCACATCACTAAAGTGACGCCTGCATTAGTGGCGCGGATGAGGGCGGCCGGTTTCGCAATAGGCGCGTGGGGAGTGCGTGATTATCCCGGGCGCATGCGCCGGGCGATCGAGCTGGGATTGGACCGGGTGACTACGGACGCGCCGGATGTGATGCTGCGGATGGTGGAGGAAGAGCGGGACGGCGGGCGAATCCCGGCGCTATCCGCTTTAATCTCTGGGTTGGTGCGGGAAGAGCGGCTGTTCGCCTGGAGGACTGATTTCCTGTACAGAATTTCCGCTCCGGACGTGGTCGGCTCGTCGCCGCAGGCGATCGCGCAGCTGATTTCTTTTATCGGATTCGACCGCACGCGCACCATCAAGTTCCTGCACATCGGTTCAGGGCAGGCGCGTCTTCTGGCGAGAGTGGACAAAGACTATCCGAATGTCCGGGGAATAGGATTTGATTGCTCTGCTACCAAGATCGCTTCAGCCCGGCGTATTGTCCGCGGAGAATTCGATCTCATCAAGGGGGTCGATTTCGCCGGGTTGCCGTTCAGAAATAACTCTATGGACGTTATCCTGGTGGAGACTCTGGAACACACCAATCGCAACCGGGCGCTGCGGGCTTTTGCCGAGTATTATCGCGTGTTGCGATCCGACGGACAGCTGGTGATCAACATCAGCGATTCGACCGACAAGAACGTCTACTATGGATTTTTAACCCTGTCCCGGCTGATGGTGGTGCCGCCGGTATATACCTGGCGCCGGGCGGAACTGCTCGAGGTTGTCCGGACGAGCGGCTTTGATCTCGTCGATGAGCAGCGGTTCGGCGTGTCCATGGCCGGGCTGGAGTGTCCGTTCATCCTCCTGAAATCAGCTAAGGCCGCCGACGGCGGTCAGGAGCAGGATAGAGAAGCCAGGCGGTTGATCGAGCTTGCGGGTAATCCGCACGGCTGCATCCGGACCACTGCGGCGAAGAAATTAGGCAACTTGGGCGGCTCGCTGGCAGTGGACGCGCTGATCAAGGCTCTGGGTGATCACGAATATCGGGTGCGCCAGCAAGCAGCTCTTTCTCTGGGCGTGATCGGCGACCGCAAAGCGGTCGAGCCGCTGCGCGGAGTTTTAAAGGATCCCTGGTTCAGGGTGCGCGAATACGCAGCGCGGTCATTGATCAAGATCCTGGGCAGGGAAGCCGTGCCGATGATCGAATCTCTGGGGGCGGATCCGGATCCTCTGGTGCGCCGGGCGATTGCGGAATTACTGGTCGAGATTTCGCAGGACGGCGGTGCGGAGCCGAACCATAGCGTCGGGACCAGAACTCTCGGGTTTATCCTGGCGTTGACCGCGGGATATATGGTCATAGAGCTCGTCGGCGGCATGCGTTTTCATTCCCTGGCATTGGCTGCGGATGCCGGGCATATGGCCACCGACGTCACCGCGCTGGCTTGCGCATTCCTCGCGCAGTACTGCACCGAGCGGTTCTGCCTGGCCAGGAAGCATAACGGCAATTCTTCGTTGCAGCTGGCTGCCGCCGCTTTCAATGCCCTGTTGCTGTTTGTTACCGCCGGATACGTGATCTTTGAATCCTGGGATCGCTATGTGCATCCCGTAGAGGTTAAAGGTTTATTCATGCTGGCAGTCGCCCTGGGGGGATTGCTGGTGAATATCTATTGCGCCGGGAAATTACACGGTAACTCGCGGGATAACCTGACCATGGAAGGTGCGTATCTGCACGCGTTGGGCGATATGTTGAGTTCGGCGGGGGCGGTGATCGCCGGCCTGTGTATCGTCGCTACCGGGATGGGCATATTCGATCTGGCGGTAAGCTCGATCATCGCCTGCTGGTTGATGCTTAACGCTGTTCTGTTGTCGCGCAAAGTAATTCGTTCATATCAGTCCCGGGGTAAAAAGGGTGCAGAAAAGTTCGTAGATAACGACGGAGGGAACACGCCTTCCCCGGCCGCGGCGACTGTTTCTCTGCAATATGGATCGCAGCGGCGGTTAAGCAGGATCCTGGCTGTTGATGGGGCCGGTAAGACTATCGGCCGCATCGAGCGGGTGGGCGGATATATCCGGTATGTTTTCGTCAAAGAGCGGCAGCGGCAACGGGGTATCGGTTCACTCTTGCTGATCGAGTCTCTGATCGATGCCCGTCGGGCAGGCGTTGCGAGGGTTGAGATTGAATCAAGGGTGGGCGCGCATAGCCGGGTCAACCGGTTGCTGCGCGCGACTGCCGGTCCGAAGGTCGTCGTTGAGGAGGCGGTGTTCTCCGGCATGACCGGCGAAACAGTTAACTGCACGTATTATCTCAGCGCTATTTCTGAAACGCACCTTGAGGCGGTTCGGGCACAGATCGGCGCGGAACTTGACGCGGTTACCGTCGCATCTGACGGCGGAAAACGCTTTGTCGATCCGGCGATGTTCGAACTCCAGGAAAACGAAGGTTATTCTCTTCTGGTGAAGAAAGACGACGGTCTGTATTACGGATGGGCAGCGGATTACTGGTTCAACCGCGATTATTATATAGATTATCTGGAAGTGCGTATAGTACGGCAGGGGCTGGGCACCATCCTGTACCGGAAGATCGAGCAGAAAGCGATCGAGGGGCGGTTTGACTATCTTATCGTTTCAGTCCGTCGGGGCCCCTGGCATCCGGTAGCCAGGGCTTTCTGGATCAGCCAGGGATTTACCGGCGGTGACAGCATGATGTGGAAAAAGCTGGAGCATGACGGTGGAAAGCGCGCCGCCGCTTCCCGGTGCGATGGCGGCATTCGCCGGTTGTATCTGCTGGTGCATCCTTTTTACAGCTGGGAACGCATGCTGCCGGAGGAGGTCGAGGAGATTGCCGGGCGATGGGCGGATTTTATCGATACGAGCGCCGCAGATGTCCATGGCGCGCTGGTGGTGCTATTCGACAAGAACGATCATCCGTTGAATGCGGAGATCCGCGCCAGGGTCGCGCATCTGGCAGCAGCCGGTTTTCCGGCGTATGCCGATCGCTATCCCGGCCGGGCCGAGGGGTTCGAATCGGTTGAGGAAGTCATCGGTTGCGGGGATATTTTCGAGGCCTGCGCCGCAGGCGCTATCCGGCAAAACAGCTGGTACTATGATCTCCCGGTTGCGCGCGGCAGCGTTATTCCGGAATTCAGCGTCAGCTACCTGGTGGAGAAGCGAGAGCCGCGTATCCTGCGCGCCGAATACATGGCGGTAGCCGCTTACGAAGCCGGTAAGCGCTTTGGCCTCTCGGTGATCAGCCCGGCGTATTTCAGGCGCAGCATAGAGGAGGCCCGCGTTACAGACGAACCTGATGGCGGCGGGGCAAGCCGTTATCTGCCGGTGGCAATAAAAAATTATCTGGCATCGATCTTGTGCGTTTCCGTCCTCTTTGCCATCTTCGCGCTCTCGGTCGGGGCGCCGTTAGGGGTGTGGTTAGCGGCAACGCTTCCTGCGCCGATCAACACCGCTCTGGTGATCGGTCTTCTACAAAATGCCGTTATCAGTGCTCCGGCGCTGGCTCTGGGGAACTTTTTCTGCCAGATCTACGAGATCCACTTTGCCGGGGAGAGAACAAATATCAATCGGGGACGATTGGTCCGGGCATTCGCTCTGGGCGCGATCCTGGTTCCGTCGATCTGGGCAATCGGCTGGTATGCCGTGTTGCTGCCGTATATTTCGGCAGCGATCTATTCCTGGGTGCCGTTATTACCGCAAAGCGTGGCGCCGTTTGTTTCGTTGTCTTTGATCAGGTTCCTCCTGGATCAAGGGCCCTGGACGGTGTTTTTCTCCGGGTGGGCGGGCTATTCTCTGGGCAGCTGGATCATCGAGCGCAGGCCTGTCCGGGAAGCGTTGCTGGCGCCTTTCAAGAGCGAAGACCCTTGCGAAAAGCATCCGTATCTTAAATATTTCCGCATGCTTATTCATTTTACCTGGCCGTTCTGGACTCCCATAATGGCGCTGGCCTTTTTCTTCATTCCCGATAGCGTTTTTCTGGTCACGCAATTGATGATCATTTCCTGGTGCGCTCTGGGTTGTTATGTGGCGCATACCGATCGCGTTCCCAGCATGTGGAAATTGTACTGGCAGGGTATCTGCTGGGTTGGTCGGTGGATGTTTCCCGGAAAGAGCGTGCCTGCGGACGATGCTGCGGCCGCGGACGGCAATGACGGCGGAGTGACCGTGACCCATCAAACGCTGATCGATGAGTCCCCGTTCACCCAAAAGCAGGAAGAGCAGCTCCGGGGCTGGGTGGCGGAAAGTATCCGATCCGGCGTTCGCTATATCGTCATAGGTGAGAATCATGAAGGCGCTTCCAGCCGATGGGTTACGCAGCAAGCCCTGCTTGCTGCGACGCAAAGCGCTGCGACCAATCTGTACCTCGAAGCTTTGTCCTGCGGTAAAGTGCAGGGCAGCATTGAACCGCAGGTGCATCTGGACAGCGCGTATCGCTGGCATCCGCAGAAATACGACCGCATAATCGCCGAGGCCCTGGCTTGGTCTGTGCCTGTATACGGTATCGATCAGCCGGCCATGCATCTGTACGATCCCGAACGGGTGCGGCAATGGGCGACCGCCATCATTCACACTGCTGCCGATGTGAATGTCGCGCTGGTCGGCGCGCTGCATCTGTGCAAAGGCAGGGCGGGCGACGAATATGATCGGATCCTTTGCTTGCCTGCGGCATTATCCGCAGCCGGGGTCGAAGAAACAGAGATATTTACCATTGGCTGGTGCAGTAATAAACAGCGGAAATTGACTGCCGCCGGATTGTCCTGGGCATGCGACGCGGTGTATCTTCGCCATCTGGAAAAAACTCCTTATGCGCAGAGCAGCCGGCTTGAGCGGATGCGTGCAGAGAGAACTGCGGATATAGTGTATTTTGTTTCTTTTCGCGACGGCGGATTTCGCCTGCCGGATGAATTGACCTTTCCGCTTTTGCCGCAGACTGCTGCGCAGCTTCGCCGGGATATCGATCGGACGATCGCGCGCATCGGCATACCCGTGATCAAACAGGGACCTCCGGTATCCTTTTACCGCTGGCTGACCGATCAGTTCGATATCGGGTTTATGGACATCGCGTCGGGACCGGACTGGCAGCGTCTCGGGGAATTGTTCGCTGCGGCCGGTTCGCCGCTGACGGAGTTGGATTGCGATATCATCCGGATGCAGGCTGCCAGCGGCGCTTGCCGCCTTTCGCAATCCGAGTTGTTTTCCGAAGAGTTCATGTTTGTCGCCGAGTTTGATACGCTCCGGCAGATTATGCGCGTTACCGGACAAGACTATTTTATTCTGGCCGATTCCACTGTCCTGCGGGACTGCGGCGATCTGACCTACCGCGTCGGCATCCACGAAGTCTGCGAATGTCTGGTGGACGGCACGGGCGCGATCCAGCCGGTTTTGGCAAGATACTTTCATCATAACAATCTGTTTGTCCTGGAGCGGGAATTCGATTATGCTTTGCAGTTCAACGAAGCAGCGCAGGTCTGGAAAGGGTTCTCCCGGGACCGGTCGCGCGTAGAAAATGACGAGGCGAATCAGCTGTATGACCGTTTTCTGGAAGCGGCAGCGGAGTATGCGGATGGTGGCTCCGCAGCCCCGGGGATAAGGGACTTCCATACCCACTCCCTGTACTCGGACGGCGAACATTCTCCCATAGGCTTGATGCATCGCGCGGCCCTGGAAGGAGTGCGACAGATCAGCCTGACCGATCATGATGCCTACCAGGGGTTATCGGATGCGCGCCATGCCGCAAACTATGAAGGAATGGATTTTATCAACGGAATCGAGTTGAGCTGTGAATGGCCAGGAGTCGCCAGTCAGGTGCATATGCTCGGCTACGGTTTCGACCTCTCTGCGATGAAAGCGGATAGAGCGTTCTGGATCATTGCGACCGGATAAGCGGCCGTTCCGAAAACTGGGCCAGAGCTATCGCAGAGGAATCGCAGCGGGACCCGCTGACCGTGGCCATGGGCGCGAAAAAGATCGAGATTGTCATCTCCGGCGAAGACCTGCGTTCGATCGCAGGTCAGCGTTTCAGTAAAACGCTGCTGACCAGTCTGGTAGTGCGCAAGCTTAAAGCGTCGATCCCGGATTTCGATCTGCCCAACGATGCTTTGGAATACGCGCTCTTCCGGATCATCAGGCCCGGCTCGGCCAGGGAGTCGGTGCGCGAGGCCTATATTCGGGACTATGCGCACCGTTTCCGGCATTACGGGATCCCCATTCGCAGGTTCTGGCAGGTTCCTCGCCCTGCGGCTCGTCTGCTCACGGCGCAGGAAGCGATCGAATATATCGGAAGATGGCGCGGGGTTTCGGTGATAGCTCATCCGGGCAAAGACGGCTTGGACAGGGAAGCTGTCCGCATATTGGCGCACATGGGGATGCAGGGAGTGGAAGTGTATAATTCCACGCACAAGCCGCAGGAGCAGGCGTATTTTCGCGCGGCTGCCGCCGAGTTTGGGTTGCTGGAAACCAGCGGTAGCGATTTTCACGGTCCGCATCTTCCGGACCGCACGCTGGGTCGGGACTATTCCCGCCGTCCGCTTGTTCTGGGCGCGCAACTGGAGGATTTTGAAGCTCTGGGCGCGACGGTTTACTATGCGGATGGCGGGAAAGAATCGTCATGTAATGAAATCTTGGGCTCCGGCAGTGCCCGACATTGCTTCTACCTTACCGTGGCTGGTGGAGAAGCTAATGGTTCAAGGGCAGCCGGAGCCTTGCTTAAACCGTATGTGCGTAAAGGGGCCGCGTATAGTCGGCCCAAAACGGAAAAAGACGCGCACCATAAGAAAAAGCAATGGGCGGTTTTGCTTGAGCTCGAGTGTTTGTACGCATTAAAAAATTGCGCGGTTATCTCGACGGAAAACATCGCGCGCTCGTTACTGGGCTCCTGCGTTGTAGCAACATTTATATAACCAATCCACAGGCATAAGGATGCATTCTTTAGCTAATATATTAATATTAAAAAAAGTATTAAATTCCACTTGACATACTATGCGCATATGGTACACTTTAAATAATGAAAGCTTAATTGAAAGCGCTTTCAGTTTGCATTTCCATATTGCAATGCCACGGAACCTTGAGAAGGAAAATGCCATTCAGGGGGAGCGTGGCATTTTTATTGGGATGCGAAAAAAGAACCACCGAACATTCTGGTCTGTCCTCATCTGCGCGGTTGTGATCTTTGCTTATTCCAGTCCCGGAATGAGCGCAAACAGCGCGTTTAAAGAATTCTCCATTCCCGCCAATCTCGGCAACGTCAAAGAGATCTACCAGCCCGAAACAACCATTACTTCCAAAACCATTATTCAAATCCAGGACGCCCATTGTAATTACGAAGCACAAAAAAATCTGGCGCAGATACTGGATTATCTGGTAAAAAATTATAATCTGCGTTTGATCATGGTCGAGGGCGGCAGCGGCGACGTCAGCTTGAGTTTCTTAAGACGGTTCGCGAATAAGAGCGCGCGCTTCACCATAGCCGACAAATACCTCAAAATGGGCAAGATCTCCGGCGAAGAGTATCTGGATATCGTTTCGGATTACGATCTGGAGCTTTTCGGCATCGAGGATGAATTCCTTTACGAAAGCAATCTTTCCGCTTTTTTGAACCTGGATGAGTATAGAGGCAAAGCGGTGCAGGAGGCGGATAATCTCAAAAAGACCGTGGATGCTTTGAAGCTGAAAATCTTCAACCCGGAGCTTCTCGCTCTGGAAGAAGAAAAAAAAGAATTCGAACTCAAGAAGCTCACGCTGGCGGAGTACGTAGTGTTCTTGAAAGGGCTCGCTGAAACCAGAGGGATCGCTTTGAAGGATTACGTGAATAGCGCCGCATTTGTACAGAGTATTCTGGAGGAAAAAACCCTTGATTTCAAAAAAGCGGAAGCGCAGCGCGGGGAGTTCATCAAAGAGCTGGCCAGGCTCGCCGGGGATAAAGTGGTCAAGGAGCTGATCGCCAAAACCCAGGATTTCAAGAATCAGAAGATCGCCGCTGCGGATTATTACGGATATCTCAATGGCCTGGCTGAATCCAGGGTGAATATAAAGGAAAAATATCCGGATCTGGCGCAGTATATGGCGTATCTGGCGCGCGGCGTCGCAGTAAACGCCCCGCAACTCTTGAAAGAATTAAGCGCTCTGGAGAGCGCGATCAAAGAGAGAATGTTCGTGAAGAACGACGAACGCCGTCTCGACGATATCTCCGCCCACCTGGATATTTTCAGCCGTTTCCTGAAGCTTGATCTGACCCCCGAAGAGTACCAGCGTTTCAGCGCCGACCGCGCCGCTTTTACCCCCGCAGCCTGGTCAACCTTCCTGAATGATAATTGCCGGCGTTTCGGCGTATCCGGCCGCATTCCCGCATCGCCCACCATCGCCGACAATATGGATAAACTCGAACAATTCTATTCTCTGGGGCTGGACCGGGAACAGTCTTTTATCCAGAATATCAATCAAAAAATGAGCGAAAGTTCAGACGCTATAGCGGTAGTGATCACCGGAGGATTTCACACTCCCGGGATCAGCCGCTTGCTTAAAGAAAAAGGATATGCCTACGCCATCGTTACGCCGACTATTACCCAGCAGACGGACGAAAGCATCTATTTTTCGGTTTTACGGGAAACGAAGAGTCCTCTGCCGGATGATCTGGAGATAGAAATAGAATGAGTTTTCATATAATTCACTTGCCCGGTTCAGGGCACAAAAAGGAGAGAGAAATGGGAGTATACGCTTTGTTGACGCATAATCTGATGAGAAGAATCGTTGTGGCAATAGTCTCGGTCAGCTTTATCCTGACCGGCGCGCCTATCGCGGCTGTTTTCGCTTCCGCGGATCATTTACGGCCGATCGCCAACGGCAAGACCACCGGCCAGCTTGAGGTGGCCGGCGCGCTGCTGGAGCTTAATGACGGCGGGATTGCCATGGCCCAGGAGGCTTTGACCACGGTTATCAGCGGCCGCGACGGAGATTACATGGATGCGGTAGGGTCGACCGGCACAGCGGCGTTCATCGCTGCTCCTGCAGTCGGAACATTCACTCCCGGGCGTACGGCGTATAATATGCTGCGTGAACGGCAAAGAGCCTGGATCGCTACGAACATTTTGAGCTTTGCCCAGATCCCCGGCCATTCGCTGGCCGCGTACGCACAGCGCGCCGGAATGATCGTGGAAGTCGCGCGTTCGCAGATGGGCTATGCTTTGAGCATCGCGAAAGTGGTCAACTATCTCAATGAGGCGCTCACCAGCCTGGGCTTGCAGATCCCCATGGTCCTGCACGTGGACCATAACCAGTATGCCGAGGATCTCTTCAAGCAGAAAGATATACTCAAAAAAGAATATGAGGCGGTGCACGGCGCAGGGTCTTTTAAAGCGGATATGCCGATCGACGAGATCGACGAGGCAGTGCTGGCCAATTACCGCAAAACGATGCAGCAGAATATAGTCAATGAGCGGGCGGCAGTGACCAAGGTTAACGAAGATGCGATCAAGATCGGGTTTACTTCCATCGCCATCGACGCCTCCACGTTGTTCGATGAAATTGCCGGCGATTATGTCATGGACTATTACGCCACCAAGGGCAATACCATCGAGCGCAAGATCGTAGAGATGGAGCGTAAATTCGAATTACCCCTGGAATGGGGAGCGGCATTCCTGAAAGCCAATCCCGACACCGACCAGGAACTGTTCGCGAAAGTCAAGAACAAGATCGTCTCGGAAATGGAAAAACGCAACCGCAGCCAGGCCGAGATCAACGCAGAAGTCGCGGAAATGGAAGCGGCGTTCGGCGCATTGCAAAAAGCGGCGTTGGCCAGCGGGCTCAATCCGAAAGCAATGGTGATCAATTATGACCGGATCATGACCGAGATCGCCGAAGCCACCATCGCCGGTAAATTGCCCAAAGCTGTGCGTAACAATCTCTCCCAAAAACAATTGGATCTGTTACTGCCTTCGAGCAATGTTCAGGAAACCATCATCCAGCTCAAGAGCATCAATGAACTGGTGGCGAAGTATAATCCCGAACTCGGCGACAAAATCGGTCTTGAGATCGAAGTGGGGCATGTGGACAAAAAAGTTCCCAATCCCCGCCGCGGGAATAAACCGGAAGCCAAATTGACCCACCCGGCCGCAGTGAAGGTCATGGGTGTCGAGGTGACCGGGCAGGGATTGCGTTTCGATCTGATCGCCACCAATAACGGCTCCGGCCATGGTACGGATTTCGACGAGGTAACGCTGACCCCGGTTTCTCAAGTCGGCAAGATCAGATTATTCCTCACCGTGGAACTGAATGCCGAAGCGGGAAAATTCGGCGCTTCCCTGGCCCAGCACGGAACGTCCGGCAGCGATATGGCAGAGCTGGCGGATCTGGCCCAGGCCGGGATCATCAAATTCAATATCGCCACCAATTACCAGCAGATCATCCTCAATGTCATCTCATTGATCGACGACGGACTGGTGGGCGAGGCTTTACTGGAAAAAGTAGTGGAAGATTCGCAGGCTCTGGCTGAAGGCCTGGCCGCTCCTACCCGCGCCAAGATCCAGAAAGTCGCCCGCGGGATCAAGGACGGGTCTATTCCGGCAGCGGTATCGGACGAGGACAGCCTGTTTATGCGTTTCATGAAAGTTACCTATGCCTGGGGTTTGAAGAAAGGCAAGATCAAAGCGGATTCCAGCGCGGATAAGATCGGCACGGTGCTGGCCAAAGAGTTCAAGCGCGCTTTCAAGGATATGGACAAGCCGTTATACGCCATGTCGCATCTTGATTTAAGCGACTACGCGGGTATCCCGGTCAGTCTGGACCAGGTTACCGGACAGTTGATCCTGGGTGAAGGCGTGGTGAGCGAGCAGAGATGGAGCCGGCCGCTCAAGGACGCAGGTAACAGCATCGCTCATCCTGCAGTGATCGCCAATGATCCGAACCGCGAAGTGTATTATGGCTTCCGCAATGTCGGTCTGGCCGATGACTGGAAGAATATTGAAGGTAAGAATCTGCGTTTCGATATCACCGTATTGCAGCCGGGTCTGGTCGATGAGCGGGGCGACAGGGAATTCATCATGACCAAAGGCCACCAGCATCCGCAGTCCGGGGATAAAGGTTATCCCGAGATCTACGAGGTCTGGAACGGCAAAGCCATGTACGTGCAGCAGGGTATCAACAAAAAGACCGGTGAATTCGAGATCCTGGCTACGTTCGCCAATCCCGGGGATAAGGTAGTGCTGCTGCCCGGTTATTCTCACCGCACGGTGAATATCGGCTCCGAGCCGCTGGTCATGGCCAACTGGATCTCCCTGGAAGTCGGCGGTTCGGATACCACTCCGGCATCGGCAGTGGTCAAACCGAATTTCTCCGAGATCGAGGCTAAGAACGGCTATGCCCACTGGGTGATGCAGGATAAAGATGGTCGCATCGAACTGGTGCAGAATCCCAAGTACGGCGCCAAACCGGCAGCCATCCGTTTTGCCACGGCTGCGCCGGCTATCGAGTCGGTGTCGCTTTCCAAAGACGTTCCCATGTATGAGATCATAAAGAACCCGGAACTGGCGGGGAAACTGTCGACATTCCTGACTACCGCCAGGGGGTTTGAAAATGTATTCGATGAGGCGTTCAAGATCATCGACCGGCGCGAAGCGCAGTTCACCCATAACGCTTTTTCCGGGGAACTGCTGCCGGTGGAGCGGGTTGGCATTCTGACCAGCGGAGGTACTGCCGCCGGACATAACAACGTTATTTATAACGCGTTCCTGGAAGCCGCAGGCAGAGGCATCGAACTGGTGGCGATCTGGGAAGGATGGAAAGGCCTGGTCAGCGATAAGCTGGTAGCTCAAGCCCGGCCTCTGACCCTTGAGGAAGTAGAGAAAGCGCACAAGAAGGGCGGCACCATACTGCGGACCAGCAGGGAGAATCCTTTCAGCGATGAGAACCGGGCTAAAGGTACGCCCGGGGAACTCTGGGAGAATATCAATAAACTGAAACTCGACGGCCTGATCACCCTGGGCGGCGATGATACCAATACCGTTTCCTATAAACTGCAGAAAGAGCATCCGGGTTTTCTCATCGTCGGCGGCTCCAAGACCATGGATAACGATATTGCCCTGCCCAATCCCAACGCGCCGAATTACGGACACGATACGTTCGTGCGCGCGGCGATTAAGCAGGTCAAGAATATGCTCGTGGATTATCACGCGACCAAGCGTATCGGCGTGGTCGAAGTGTTCGGCCGCAAAGCCGGATACGTGGCCGCCAGAGTCGGCGCTGCGGTGAATGCCGCCCGCTCGCTGATCCCGGAAGAAGTGATCGATCTGGAGCAACTGATCAAAGACGTCAAAGCGTATAAAGAAAAGCACGGGTTCGGCGTGGTGATCGTATCCGAAGGCGTGACCATCGATCCCAAAGTCGGTAAGAACGCCGAAATCCTCGAAGCGGCGCTGGCCAAAGACGACCGCGCTACCGCGGCTTACGCGGGAAAGCATGTCAAGAAAGATCCGTTCGGCCATCCGAAACTGGAAGACGCTGCCGCGATCATCAGCGCGGTATTGAAATACGGCGACGTGAGCACCAGTCTTACCGGTAAACTGGACTATGCCATCCGCTCGGTCCCCACTTCCAAAGTGGACATGAGGATCACCGAGTTGATCGGCCGGGAAGCGATCGCCAGGATCGCCAATCATGAAAACAATCAGCTGCTGTATGTGGACAGCACCGACGTCAAAGCCATGCAGATCGAATCCATGAAGTTCATCGCCAAGCTCGGCGGCAGGACCATGGATATCCGGCCGGAGGTCGGCCTGGATTGGGCGGTGTACAAGCAGGGTAACCAGGCTATGGGTATGGCCGACGGCGGTACTCTTGCCGCGCCGCAGCAGAACTTCACCGACGTGGTGGAATTATACAAATCCATGCGCCGGGCTACCTGGTTCGAAAAGATGTTCCAGCCGGAGCATATATTCCTGACCGCCGAACAGATGCGTTCGGTGATCTGGAAGCTGTCTACTTTCGAGCAGACCGAGGACTGGATGTGGATCCGGCGCATCGTGCGCAAGATCTCCGACGAGCAGGTGGCCGAGCTGCAATCCATGGCGCAGGAAGCCGGCTTGAGCGAAACCCTGGCGCTGGCGTTGAAGGACATCAACGGGTTTGTCCTCGCCGCGAACGCGCTGATTTATCGCGCGGGAGCGATGAATATGTTCATGGAGAACAAGGAAGCCGGCGTCAATATCGTCGGGATGAAAGGAGCCAGAGGCGGAAAAGAGCTCGCTGCCAGGGATCTGGTGAACCATAACTCCTATCTGAACAAAGTGTTCAACCGGTACCAGATCAAAGGAGAGCGCACTTTCGAGGATAAGCCCGCGAATGTGGGCGGTTTGATCACACCGCAAGTTCTAATTCCCCCGGACAGGAATCTCTACCGTCCGTTGATCAGCATTCCTTATTTCGAAGCTTCGGTCAGCAAAGAGGAAGAGGCGAAGGGCAAGCGCGCGTATACGACAGACGAGATCATCGATGCCTATGCCAGAGAGGGCATTTCCATAGACGTGATGTTCGATTACGGCCCGGGCGGAGAAGAAATAGGGAAGAAACAGCCTGATCGCCTCCTGCCTTTTGCCAAGAGGAACATTCCCATGGTCCTGGCCTCTCCGGTGTATAAAGAAGGCGTACGGAAAATGCTTAAGGATCTGGGCAAGTCCGAGTCGGCGCTGGTGGAAGCGCTGTACTCTTTCAACCGCAGCGCGATCACCAGCAAGGTCGAGGCAGTGGATACCCTGACCTGCACTTCCAACGCCATGTTGAGCATTATCATGGCGCTGGCCACCAATGAAGCTATCGATGTCGCGGATTTCTTCGGCAGGACCTGGCATTCAGCCACCAGCTCGAACTCGATCTTTTCCGAGGCCAGCGGCCGGGCCCGCCAGCTTATCGACTGGCTGCGGGGAGTTTCGGTCCTGGATAATTTCCTTCCGAGCGGGACCGGCGCGGAAAGGAACCTCAAGGTGGTCATCGACAGCCTCCTTGCCGGCCAGTACGAAGAACGAGAGATGGGCGAGCGCGTCAGCGATCTGGGCGACAAAGCCATGATCGATGCTATGCGCACGGGCACATTTGCCGGTTCAAGCTATGAGCTCATCTTCTATCTTAATAAAGCGGTTACCCAGGAGCAGATCAATGCCATGCTGCGTTCTTTCGCGCGGGAAAAATCTGACGACGTAGTCAAATTCTACGAAGGCGTGCCGGGCGAAAGCAATACCCCGCTGGACCTGGGCAAGATCGTGGGTATGCCGGAAGTTTCCATCGTCGACGGATTACAGATAAAGGTGAGCAAGTCCGGTCGGATGCTGGTGATCACCGGCTGGTACGACAACCAGGCGGCGGCTCCCGGGCAGATGCTTACCCGCTGGGGCGCGCGCATGGTCGATGCCAGACGCGCCGAACAGGCCAAGGCGCTGCGCGCCGGAAATACGTTCGGCGGAACAACCCCGGAATCCGCGCTGGTTGACGGCGGTGAGGCGTTAAGCGAGAAACTGGTCGTCCATCATTCCGAGGTGGGTAAGGACGATGTGGCGATTGCCGGCGGCAAGGGCGCGAATCTGGGCGAGCTGCTCAAGATACCCGAGATCGCACCGATGGTGCCGCGTTTCGTCTCGGTCACCACGCTGGCTTACAAGAAGCACATCAATGAGGCGACCACGGTATATGAGGGCAAGACTATGCCCCTGAAAGACTACATCGAGCAGAGGCTCGCCAAGCTCGAAGCAATCGAAGGTAAATACGAAAACTCCGAAGAGCTGGCTAAGGCCGGGGAGGATATCCGCCTGACTATTGAAAAAGCCAAGATGCCCGAGGAAGTAAGAAAGGCGATAGCTGACGGGTACCAGAGCCTGTGCGATGAGCTGGGAGTGGTTGATCTTCCGGTCGCCGTGCGCTCTTCCGCTACCGCCGAGGACATGGCGGACGCTGCCTTCGCCGGACAGCAGGACACCTACCTTAATATGATCGGCGAAATGCAGGTGATCGACGCGGTGCAGAGGAACTGGGCATCGCTATTTACCGACCGCGCCATCTATTACCGTCATAATCAGAACATCCCCGCCGACCAGGCCTTCTTGAGCGCGGTCATCCAGGAGATGATCCCGTCGGTCACCGCGGGTACCATGTTCACCGTAGACATGGCCAGCGGCGCCGAGGTGTACAATATCGACGCCACCTACGGTCCGGGCGAAGCGGTGGTGGCCGGTGTGGCCAATCCCGACCGCTGGATCGTCAGCAAGAAGAACCTGCGGATCATGCGCAGGGATTTCGGCGACAAATTGGGTAAGTTTGTGCTCAAGAACGAGAAGAATGTCACGGCGAAGGAAGGCATCGAGAAGGTTGATACCAGCTATGAGGAGCGCCACAAGTTCTGCCTTACCGACGAGCAGGTCAAGAAAGTCGCGCAGGCCGGTGGCTATATCCAGAATCATTACGGCCGGTATATGGATATCGAGTGGGCTTTTGATCCCAACGGCGATCTGCGTATCCTGCAGGCCCGTTCCGAGACCGTCTGGAACCAGTGGAAGGCCGCGAATCCTAATACCGTAAAGATCGAGAATACCGTCGTTCCCGAGGATGTTGCCAGGAAGGCGACCGTCCTGCTCTCCGGCGTGCCCGGGGCGGGCGCGGCTTCAGGTACGGTCATGCTCGTGGATTCCGAGAAGGAAGGCCCGGCGTTGGGCAAAGAACTGGCTAAGATCCAGGAAGGAAAAGAACAGATCATGGTCACGGTAATGACCAAGCCCGACATGGTCCCGGCAATGAAAAGGACCCCGGCCATGGTCACCAATCAGGGCGGCGCCACTTGCCACGCGGCCATCGTCGCGCGCGAACTGACTAAACCTGCCATCGTCGGCACCAAGGAAGCGACCACCAAGCTCAAGGACGGACAGGAGATCACCGTTGATGCCAACAACGGCAAGGTCTATGACGGGAGACAGCAGATCGTCAAGCTTGTGGATAACGTCGAGATCGACAATCTGCCAGTAACTAAGACCAAGGTCGGCGTCATCGTGGCCAGCCCGTCGCTTGCCATGAGCGTGACCGATCTCCAGAAGTTCGCTTCGCATTACGGCGTCAGCCTGATGCGCAAAGAGGTCACCGATCAGGTCGAGATCGTCATGCATACTCTGGTAGGCATGGATTACGACCGGTACTTTGACCCGAATTTCAAGGACGAAGCCAAACGGAAGTGGATCAAGGAGAATATCATCGACAATGAGGAGTTGGTTACCGTGATCGAGACTCTGATCCTGGGATATCCCAGCTTCCGCGAGTTCTATCTCGATAAGATGAGCAATGCCATCGCCACAGTCGCGGCTGCTCAAGCGGATAACCAGATCGTGATGTTCCGTATCACCGACCTGAAGACCAACGAGTATCATGATACCCCGGGCGGACCGCTCTATGAGCCGTCCGAGAAGAACCCGATGATGGGCTACCGCGGAGTCTACCGTATGCTCTCGCGGGAATATGAGGAGGCGTACGCGCTTGAGCTCGAGGCGATCAAAAGAGCCAGGCAGACACAGAAGAACATCTGCATTATGTTCCCGGTGGTCAGGACTCCTGACGAGCTCAAGGAGATGGTCGATTTCTGCGCCCGGCACGGGCTGGTGCAGGGAGAGGACGGCTTGGAGCTGGCCATGATGGTGGAAGTCCCGGCCAACATCTTCCAGGCTGATGATTTCTACAAGTATGTCAAAAGAATGTCTATCGGTTCCAACGACCTCACCCAGTTCACCCGCGGCAAAGGCAGGGATAAGGAAGAAGTCCAGGGATACTTCAAAGAAGGCTCTCCGGCAGTGTTGAAAGCGCTGGAGATCGTGATCAAGACAGCAAAGAAGATGGGAGTCAAGACCGGATTCTGCGGGCAGAAGGTATCCAATGATCCCGCGTTTGCGGGCAACCTGGTTGAATACGGGATTGATTCCGTCGGTGTGGTTCCCGAGGCCTACAAGAAAACGGTCAACGCGGTCGCCGAGGCGGAGAAATCCGGCAAGCCGTTCGATCCGCAGATCGAGGGGTATTCCATACCCGCAACCAACGGCAAGCCGCAGCACATAGCGGCCGGCACAGTCAAAGCCGCCGATATGATTAAGGCGGTCGGCATCCATCCTCTGGTGCTCATGAAATACGCCAGAGGCGAAGAGCTGGATGCGGCGTTGAAGGCTGAAATTGCCGCGAAACTCAACGGCAAGGGAGCAAAAGAGTTCGTCGTCGACGCGGTGAAAGCGGCGTTGAAGGATCAGGTCGAGAAGACCCCCGCAAGCGCGGCGGTCATCTATGGCCTGGACGATCTCGATAAGACCGACTACGAGAAGTTCATCGGCGGGGCCGATCTCGAGGGATTCGACGAGAATCCGCAGCTCGGTTTCACCGGGACGTCGCGCGTGGTTTCTCCGGCGTATGCGGAGTTCTCGCTCTGGCAGGCCGAGGCAGTCGCTTCGGTGAGAAAAGAAACGGGCCGTACGAACATCTGGATACAGCTCAACATAGCGCTGATCGAAGATGTTGCGCCCGCGCTGGAGATAATGAAGCAGGCGGGGCTGGTCCCGGGCGTTGACGGGTTCAAGGTCGGCCTTGAGATCGATACCGCCGACAACGTGCTCACTCTGCGCGATTTCATCGAAGCGGGAATCGGATTCATCGCGGAAAATCCGGATCGATTCCTTTCGTATGTCCTCGCGATCGATCCTAACAGTCCGTATATACAGATCTCCAGGGATCGTCTGGACAGGGCGCTGGAGAATCCCAGGAAGATATGGACTTCCATCGCAGAACAAAGCGGCATTCCGCTGGTCAAGGACGCATCCTTAGTAACCGACGGCGGGAGCGCGGTGGCGAGTCTGGTGCGGGGCCTAGATGTGTCGGTGTTCAAGGGGTTGAGCGCGGGCTACAGCGACGTGATGAGAGCGGCGGATGAAGTCCAGGGCGCCAACGCGGGTTTGATCATCGGCGCGAATACCGTATTGCAGAACGCCGGGGTGGTTGCGGCGTTGAAGGATATGAAAGGCTCGACGAAGAACCTGAAAGTGGCGGTGTGGGCCAGCGATGCCAACGACGTGAAGAAACTCAAAGCATTGGGCATCGGCGAGGTCGCGGATGTGGTAACGGCGCGCGGCCTGGAAAAAGCCATCACCGATGTGCAGGGTCTGAACGTGGAGCTGTCGCGGATGATGGTGGTGAACGCGCCGGAAGATCTCAAGACGGTGCGGGCAGAGATGTCGAAGCTGCTGGAAGAGTATAAAGGGATCCGGGCGATCAATCTGAAGACGCCGGTAAAAGAAGTCAAGGGCGTGCGGATGAACATCGTGCCGCTGGTAATCGGTAAAGCGGTGGCGATGGTGCTCAAGGATCAGGATACGGTGGTCGACGCGTATATGGAGCTGGCCAGGCAGTACGGCGGGCAGATCTCGGAATCGGATATGCAGGCGGTGACGGATCTGACCAAGGATCTGTCGGATATGCCGCTGGTGCTGATTACGGGCAAGGTTGCCGAAGATCAGTTGACCTATCAGGCTACCGCTGACCAGATCTAATTTAAAGCATACCAGTTATCCACCGACTGCAGGACTTTCCCGCCGTCCGGGTGCGACGCTCTGCGGGACTCCCTTCGGTCGCCTGTGGATAACTTGTCGGAATCAAGGAGAAGAACAATGATAAAGCTGTTTGCGCCTCATTCGACGTTCAGGAAGGTTGTCTCGATCGTTATCGCCGTGGAGTTCGTTTGCAGCGCGGCGCCGATGCGCGCGTGCGCCGCAGCGGACAACGTGCGTCCGCCGGCTGCCCAGAACGACATTCACGCCAGCGACCTGGGGATCGAACTTAAAGCCGCCAACACCGACGGCGGCTCCGATGATCTCCCGATCAACGTTTTAAGCATCATGTTGACGTTGTTCGAAGGAGCGCAAACCGGCGGCTACAACATCGAGCACGCTATTCTTGAAGGCGTGAACGGTTTTATCATTAACCATTCCGAGCCGCGCGGCCGGATGGAAATCGCCATGGAGAATCTGCTGCACAGCGTGCGCGATCTGGATAATCAGGGCGCAAAGCAGGATACGATCCAGGCGCTCTGGGTAAAGACGCTCAAGTCCGTGTATCTTTCCGACGCGGAAATCGCTACCCTCCAGCCGCTGCTCGATGAATTTATCGGCCGGCGCCGCACGCAGGAAGTGATTGAATCGAAAGCCCGCAGCCTGACCAACGCGGTAAAGAATCTCTATTTAAAGAAGATCATCGCTTACAGCGACACCTATGATTTCAGACAGGTGGTCCTGTGCATCGGAGAAACCCGAGCCCAGAAAGACAAAGGATTGACCCGGCAGGTCCTGGAACAGGATATCAAGGAATTACTGGCCGGCATTACCGCAGAGCAGGCCAGGAAGATCAATCTGCGTATCGCCTATGAGCCCCGCTGGGCGATCAATCAGGAGCCTCCGGTCACTCCCGATCCGCAGAAAGACATTCAGCCCACGCACCGTTTTATCAAAGAAACCGCCGCCAAGCTTATCGGTTATGAGCCGGAAGTGGATTACGGCGGAAGCCTTAATGACAAGAACTGCGAAGAGATCTTGAGTTTGCCGGACGTCAACGGCGGCCTGATCGGCGGCGCGGCCAAAGATATAAAGAAGATCGAAGTGGTTATCGATACCGCGATCCGGCTGGGAGAGAAACTGGGAAAAATTTTCAATATCGGAATGAACTGGAAAGCCGAGAACAAAAAGACTGGCCTGCCCGAGCTGGCGAAGTTCGAAGAGCTTTTTAAGACCAAAGATTTAAGCAAGGTGCAGATCAGCCTGGGCACGCCTACCGCCAGGGTGGTGCGCGAGCGTATGGATGCGCTGCAGGCGTATATGTCCGGCAGTTCCGCCAGGGCAGAAGCCCTGGTGATCAACCTGAAGAATAATCTGAAGGATCCGGTCAAGCGCCAGGAAGCGCTGGACGCTATCAGCGCGGTCAGCCCGGCGATGAAAGTATTCCTGGATGTGTTCCTGATCAAGAACAAAGGCAGGATTGACGCCGAGCAGCTGGCGGCTTTGCGTTCCCGATTGATCCGGGAATTCGCTCCCGCTCTGGCGGCGAAGCGCGTCGTTGTCCTCGGCGATAACGGCGTTGCCCGTCTGTCGATGACCGAGATCGTTTCCGACGGATATGATCATCTGGAGCTGGTGGCGGTTTCCGCCAAATCCGGCAAAGACCTGCTTTCTTTTATTCAGCGCAACAGCCAGCAGGGGACATTCTCCGGCAGGGCTGAATTCCGCGCCAAAGGTAATTTTTTCTATCTGGGAGACCAGCAGGAAGCGATCAAATTTTTCAACAGCGATAAAGATCTCCCCAGCATCGTCAATGATCTGCCCTGGGACGCTTTGGCCATTGACGCGGTGGTGGTTGACGAGGTCATGTTCACCAGGATAGGTCAAAAAGGCGTTGCCGCTCTGAATGCCAGAGGCGTGCAGGTGGTGGTCAGCCGGGCTGCGGGAGACGGATTGATCACCTACGTCGCCGGCGCTTCGGACGAAGCGCAGGTGCGCAAAGAGATGGCCATCCGCGTTTCCGCTACCCAGGATGCGGCGGTAGTTCTCGGCGTGCAGGGGATTAGCGGCCTGGGAAAGATTAAAGTAGTGGATCCCCGGGTGCTGGAGCCCTGGTATGACCAGGTCCCTCCCACCTATTCGAAACCCGGCGCGTATCAGACGGGGCATTTCGAAGAGAACCGTTTTCAAAGCGTGCTGGCAGAGAAACTCGGGTTGCAACCGCAGCAGGTGGCTTCGACGTCGGTGATCAAGACCCAGATCTCGCACGGTCAGATGGTCGGATTGAATGTAGTGATCGACGGTCAGGTGACCAAAGAGCAGGTGATCGCTCATTTTAAGAATCTGGTTACATCCAGCGATGTGCTGGCTCTGCCCGAAGACGGGATGATGCTGACGTCCAATCTTATCTGGGGAGAGAAAAGAATATTCTTCACTCCGGAGAATACCTACGTCAAGAACTTCTCCGGCGGATCCCTGGTAAAGATCTATTTTCTTATCGACGAAGATAGCGCGCATGTGGATCATATCCTGCGCGCGATCGCCGGAAGCGCTTCTTCTGTCCAGCCGGCCGCTACAGAGACCGGGGATGAGGAAGACTATGCGGGAAGCGAATTGTTGAATAATCTTGCCGAGCAGGTCAAGACCGATAAAGAATCCCGGGATGCTGCGGAAAAAGCGGCGGTTGCGGCCAGAGAGCGGGCCGTTGTTGACGCCAAAAAGGCTATTCTGGAAGCGATCAATCCGCGCTCCCAGCATCTGCTTTCCTTGAAGCTGGAAAAGCAGATCGCGCTCCTTTTCGGCCAGGAACAGTATTTCGGTAATATTCAGATTTTGCGAGGTGCCGACTCCCAGCCGGTAGGTTTGATCAATCACCAGAAAGGGGCTATCGTCTCGACCATGCTGCTGACGCCGTCCGACCTGGAAGATACCGAACAGACCCTGAAAAGATATTATGCCGCGTTGAGAGCGTATGCTCTGGAGGCTTCCGAAGGGAAAAGTTACAAAAGAACAGGCAAAATACAACCTCCCGACGTGGAAGTGATCGATGTTTACCGGCCGCAGGCAAAGCTGCGGGTGCGTTTCTCGGTTTCGGCGGTGCGTCCGTGGCTCACCGACTATAAATCGATCGAAGAGAACATTGCCGGAGAATGGAAACCTGTCGCCGAACCGAAATGGCAACTCGATCCCGGGGAATTCCGGGGTAAGTATGTGGCTGCAGTTAACGGCGCCGCCGGAAGGATCGGCAGCCGGTGGGTCAGCGAAATCAGCGCATTGTCCAGACCGGACATGCGCATTATCGCTATGGGCGGTCCGGAATCCGCGGATATGGCCGAATTCATGGATAAAGGCGATTATGTCCAGGGCCGTTTCGACGGCACCATAGACTATGGCCAGGATTGGATCGAATTGAACGGTAAGCGGTCTGTGGTATTCAGTTCGCGGGTTTCCAAAGCATTCCGCTCGCCGGAAAACTATCCCTGGGGAACGTTCATTTTCGCCGGCATTCCCATCAAGCTGGTGGAAGACTGCACCGGCAATTTTCTGACCAAAGACGATATCAACCGCCACCGCCGGGCTGGAGCGAAGCGGGCCTGGGTCAGCGCGCCGGGAAAAGGCAAAGAGTATACCGAAAGCACCTTCGTGATGAACATCAATCATCACCTGTATAATCCCCTCAAGCATTTGTTCGGATCCACCGCCTCCTGCACTACCGGTTGTTTGTCCATCCTTAACCGGCTGGTGGAAGTGGCCGTGGGGAAGAAGACCGGCTTGCTGGACGCGTCTTTCAGCGCGGCTCCTGCCGCAGTGCAAGTGGCGATGATGAATGCGGCCATCACCAAAGACATGAAGCTGATCGGATTGATGGAAACCGATCATGCCCTGACCGAGGAAGTTTTAGGCCCGGACCGGGTGGCTTCGGAGGATAAGGCTACCCGTAACCGCGACGCTGCGAATAATATCATTTTTACCTCTACCGGCGCGGCCGCCGCTATCGGGATCGTCGACCTTGCCACTACGGATCTCGACGGGCTCGCGGTGCGTTTCCCCACGGATGTGGGTTCGCTGGTGTCCGCGGATTATATCCTGGAAGGCACCTATTCCAAAGAGGATTTCATCGCCGCGGCTAAAGATATCGAGAATGCTTTAAGAGGGGTTTCCCTGGAAGACGTGGATTACAGCGGCCAGATCAAGCTGGTGGATGAGTTGCGCACGATGATGGCTACCATCAGCACCGCCAAGATCGAGGTGGTCAATTTCGTCAATGCAGAAGGCAAAGCGATGACCCTGGTTAAATTGCCGGGTTGGTATGAGAATGAACGCTATTACGCCCGGGAAGCCGCGGACTTCGCTTATTACGTGATGCGGCTCCAGGAGCCCGGTCCTTCCGTGATCATGGATCAGCAGGGACAGATCATCCTCGACGGCGGCAAGGAATCGGATGACGTTATTGAAATACCGCTTTCCAAAGTGGCGACCCTGGCGTCGCTTACCCGTCAACAATTGCAGGGTAAGAAAGTGCTCCTGCGTCTGGATCTCAATGTGTCGGACGAGACCGGCAAGATCAAGTCCACGTTGCGTATAGAGGAAGCCATTCCCACCCTTATTTACCTGATGCAGAACGGCGCCACCGTGATCGTGGTTTCGCATAACGGCCGTCCCGGCGGCGTGGTGAAACCCGAATTATCCCTGGGGCCGGTAGCGCTTGAACTCCAAAAATTGCTCAAGGCCAGGAAATACGCGTATCAAGTCGTATTCCACGAGAACAGCATTACCGAAAAGGGATTGGCCAAGGATATCGGGATCGTCGACAACGCGATTAACGTCCTGGAGAACACCCGGTACTTCGACGGAGAAGAAAAGAACGATCCGGTATTCGCCAAAGGGCTGGCGCGGCTGGCGGATAATTACCTGTTTATTTTCGACGCTTTCGGCACCGGCGAGCGCGTGCACGCTTCCACCGGCGGAGCAGCCCGATACATGGATAAAGTCGCCTACGGTTTCCTGATGCAGAAAGAGAATCTCTGTCTGACCCAGGCGCTGGAACGGCTCTACGGTTTGTTCATGGGCGGCGGCCCCAAGGTCAGAGAAAAGATCCCGGTGATCAAGAACGTCATTCCCAATATCGAAAAAGGCGGCTTCCTGTATATCGGCACCGGTCCGGTATCGGCATTCCTGAAAGTGATGTACGGTATCGAGATCGGCCAGAAGCCCAGCGAGCAGGACCTGATCGACGCCCGCGAGATCATCGCGCTCTGCGAGCAGTACGGGATCAGGCTGCTCCTGCCGTCGGATTTTTCCATGGCCGACGCGGATCTGACCCAGAAAGCGGACGGGAAAAACAACTGGATCGACCTGAAAAAGCTTCCACCTGATGCGACGGTGTATACCGTAACCCTGGAACAGCTCCAGGCCGGTTCATTCTCCGCCGGGGAGAAAACCATCTATGTAAAAGATCTCTTTGCCTATGATGCCGCCGCGCAATCGCAGAAAGAGTTCGAAGAGATCACCGCTGCTGTTCCCAAAGGCAAAGCGGTGTTCTATAACGGCACCATCGGCGTGGACGAGGTCAAGGAATTCCAGGGCGGTTCTAAAGCCCTGGCCGAAGCCATGGCCGCAGTCACCGATCCGGCGGATATCGAGCTGATCAAGACCACCGGCAGTTTCGAAGGGGTCAAGGGAGTGATCACCGTGGTCGGCGGCGGCGATACCACCAAGAGCGTGGAGCGTCACAAGATGAATCTGCGCGTGGTGCATAATTCCACCGGCGGCGGCGCTTCCCAGGCCAAGCTCAAAGGCGAGGATCTGGCCGTGGAGAAAGAATTGGGCGAGCAGCAGGCGGGGAAAGTCGCGCTGGCCCGGTCCGTAGGCATGCAGGCGCAGGAGGTGGCGGATTACCAGGATGCGGATCGTCTGGTGTTCGATGCGCAGGGCGGCAGTTTCTTCCGCCGGTTCGCGGACAGATTGATCGAATTATTGGTTTCGCGCGGGCAGGAGAATAAACCCGCGGCAGTGGTCATTTCCAGCGATTACTTCAAGGCAGGCGGCGTGCAGCAGGCGTTGCGCCAGCTGGATGGGATGCCCGACGCGGTGAAGATCGCCCTGTACGGTAAGAACGCGCTTGCGATCAAAGCGTTGCTGCGCAACAATGCGATTATTGCCGCGGATACCGCCGGCGAGGTTATTTCCACGCTCAAAGATCAGAATGTTCCCGAGGAGAATATCGTGTTGCTGCGTTCTCCGTCGGATGCGTCGGCTAAAGGCATTTCCGGCCGGATCCGCCAGGTTCTTGCCAGCGACATGTCCGTTCTGGCTCTGGCTAAAGCTTTGAAGGAAGCTATCGGGACGGATACAAGCGATGCTCTGTTCGGCGATTTTCTGCAGCAGATGCGCGACGGAGAAGTCATTTCCGCCAAAGCGTACGCCGAGAACCGGGCGGCATTGCTGGAAAAATTGCAGGCGGGCGTGTTCGCATTGTCCGAAGAGGTTATTCCGCAGTTGACGCAGGAAGTAGCGGATCAGGTCGGAAAAGCGAAACAGGAGATTGTCAAGTTCTGGAACAAGGTCTAAAAGACAAAGCCACGGCTGACGCAAGGATCAGCCATGAAAACATACTTCTTACGAGCGTTTGCGCTCATTGCATATTCGGTCTTTAGCCTGTGGGGCGCTGTTGCAGCGCGGGCTGAAGGCATAGACGTGGTGTCGGTATCTGCCGCGGGTCCCGGCGGCTCGATTGTACTGGGAATCCGCGCCGCGGAGACAGACGCAGCAGCCGCGCTCTTTGACATTCGGGATGCTACGCAAAAGTTCATCACCTACTTTCTTACCGGGCTGGCGTTACCCTCCGAGGTGTTCTGGGTAAATCTCAATCCTCATCAGCCGAACAGCATCATCGACCAGCGGCTGCAAAACACGCTGGTCGGCCGGATCCTGCTTGAAGGGGATTTGCGTTTGAAAAAAGACGCCGGGATGCTCACGAATCCCCGTCTTTCCGACGCAGGCAAACGCTATTGGCAGCGGTTGTATGCCAAAGCCGAGAGTCTGGGCATTGCCGATCAGATCCCGGTGATCAACCGGATCTGGATCATCCCGGGAGAGATGAGCTTTCACCAGACCGCCACCAGCCTGGAGATAGGGCAGGGGATTTTGCATATCAGGCTTGAGTCCGATTATATAGGTAAGAAGCCGGCGGCGGTATCTGCCAGGCTCGCAGCTGTGCAGGCGTATGGCGTGGAATTAATGCGAGAGCTGATCCTGCCGCTTCTGGAGATGAAAGTCAATTATGACCCGGCCTACGCCGATCTGCGCAGTGTTTACCGCGCGTTGTCACTGGCCCGGTGGTACAAAAAACAATGCGGCGGTTTATCCGCAGACCAATGCGCGCGGCTGCTCAAAGATTGCGCTGCCGGCTCCGGAAAAGAGCGGGTGTATCGGGCGTATATGGAATCGTTGCGCAACGGCGAATATAATCTGACCGAGGAAACCAGTTCCAAGCTTGAAGTGTATCTGGAAGTGATCACCCGGCGTTATTTCAGCGGCGGCATCGATTTTCGCTCCGACATGCTCGCCAGCAACACCAATGCCCGGCAGCCCGGGGTATACGCCAATTATCTGGCGGCGGTGCCGTTATCCCGGTTTCAATCGTTGCCGGCACTGTTGAAGAGTTTTCGTCTGGTCAAGGTGACGGCAGCGCATAAGCAGGAGGCGGGACTGGCGATCGAAGACCTGCCGCCGCTCTATCGCGTGTCGACGCCGGAACCCGCTCTGCGCATTGAAGATTTGGCTGTGCAGAGAATGTCGCAGAAAAGTCTTTAGGGAGAAAAAAAGATTAAATTATCGATAAAATAAGCCGATAGATAGAACCGGGAATAAAGTTTTTCTTTACTATTGAAAAGAAGTTGTTATAATAAACCTTGACGTTACAAAAAGATAAGCGAAAGCCACGGGCTATATCCTTTTGCAGCTCAAGCATGAGGTGGCGAGGATATGGCCTCATTTATTACGGGTGCTGTGGGCGTCTATTGCGAACGTTTTTTTCTTCAGAGAAGGGGGGCCGGGCATGCAGAATACGGAGTTTGAGGATTTAAGGGTATTCCAGAGATTCCCCGTGAAATTACCTTTGCGAATCCTCGACCTGGACACCAACAAAGAAGGCCAGGCGCAAACGCTCGATATCAGCGCTAAAGGCCTTGGTATCAGCACGAATGCATTGCTTAGTCCAGCTGCGACCGTTGAGATGTGGCTTAAAGTCCCGGATAGAGGGGATCCGTTATATACCAGAGGCGAAGTGATATGGTCGGAGATGACGGGAACCAATCAATTCCGTTCCGGGATTAATCTTGACCGCGCCGATTTGATGGGGATATCCCGTATTCTACGCGTTATCTAAAAAGCGGTCAAACAGCCTGCCCTTCCCTGTTGCCCGTGTTAAAGTTGAATCCTGTTTCCTGACGTTCTACTAATCTTTCCTATCCGTTATAACTCTCACTAAGAATTGCCGGGGGCCGGCTTGATAATCCCCTGGTTGTGTGTTACACGTATACAACTATTTTCAAAAAAATCATGAGATTGTCGGGGATACGAGGAAAAGCAGTTGCGGCGACGACGGCTTTCCTGATCGCGGGATGTGTTTTTTCGGGATGTTCCGATCAGAAAGCGGAGCAATCCCGAAAAACCGTTACTGTCTGGCACTGGATGACCGACCGCCGGGCCGCGTTCGACGAGCTGGCCAGGAGGTACGAAGCCCGGAGCGGGGTGCAGGTGAAGTTTGAACTCTACGCCCCTTCCGACGCTTATGCCCAGAAGGTACGCGCCGCGGCCCAGGGTGACAACCTGCCGGATATTTTCGGCATCCTGGGCGAGAAACAGGATTTTGCTTCTTTTATCAAAGCCGGCCATATCCTGGACCTGACGCCCTCTATGCAGGCCGAAGCCGGCAGTTGGCAGCAGAGTTTTGTACCTAAGGCCCTGGCATTAAACGAATTTCCCGCCGGCAACAGCTACGGGGTAACCCCCGGCATCTACGCTGTGCCTATAGACATCATGACCATCCAGATGCTCTTTAACAAGGACCTGTTTAAACAACTGGGGCTGGATCCCGAACAGCCGCCGCAGACCTTCGCAGAGTTTTTGAATATCGGCAGGAGAATCAAAGCTGCCGGAATGCAGGGGCTGGTTTCCGGTTGGGGCGAAGTCTGGATGGTAAATTGCTTGGCCAATAATTTCGCTTTTCATATCATGGGTCGGGATAAAGTGCTGGCTACTATCAGGGGAGAAGTCCCGTATACAGATTCCGACTGGGTTAAAGTGTTCGGCCTGTTTAAAGAGATGCAGGATTCCGGTCTTTTGGCCGACGGCGTCGTGACCATGATCAATAAAAACGCGGAGCGGCTTTTCGCCAACGGCAAAGCGGTTTTTGCTTTTAACGGTTCCTGGTGCGTCAATGTCTACAAGGGGATGAACCCCGGGCTTAATTATGGAGTGATGCTTCCTCCGCGAATAGCGGACAAATACCCTGTAAGCATCTGGGGAGGAGCGGGTTCGTCTTTCATGGTGAATACCCGCTCTCCCAAAAAGGCGGAAGCGGTTGCGTTCCTGCAGTGGCTCACCGCCAGAGACCAGCAGCTCTATCTTTCCGGCGCGACGATGAGCCTGCCGGCCAACAAAGATTGTCTGGCCGAGATCCCCGAAGCCCTGAACCGGTTTGCCCGGGATTTAGAACTCTCTACCCATCCCAATACCTGGGGTATCGCCGAACACCCCCAGGTGCTCGAGGCCCTGGGTAAAGGCATACAGTCCATCATTATCGCAGAGAAAACCCCGGAGCAGGTTGCTTCCGAAGTCCGGAAAGTCAAGGAGCGTCAAACAGCCAGGCGCCGACAGTGATCCTCTATACGTAAATGAAATTAAAGTCTATTCTTGAAAATTATATTTTTGTCTTTCCTGCCACGCTTATCTTTGTTATTTTCTACCTCATACCTTTTATCTGGGTTTTTCAATTAGGGCTCTACGAATGGGACGGCATAGTGCCGGCTAAGGTTTTCGTCGGGCTGGGTAATTTCAAAGAGATCCTCTTCGAAGACAGGATCTGGTGGGATTCCATGCGTAACGCCGGGTATATCACCCTCATCGCCCTGACGTTGCAGAATACCCTGGCCTTTCTGCTCGCCTGGGCCTGCGACCGTCAGATGAGAATGAAGAATTTCTACCGCGTCCTGTTCTTTATCCCTCCGGTGCTATCGGAGGTAGTGGTGGGCCTGGTCTGGCAGTGGATACTCGACGGCCATTACGGTTTGCTCAACGGCTGGCTGACGTACGCAGGTTTTCCCGCCCTGGCGAGAAGCTGGCTATCGGATCCCCATACGGCGCTGACGACCGTGGCGATCGTGCACTGCTGGAAGGGGTTCGGGTGGGGTTTCCTGATCTTTCTGGCGGGGCTGCAGACGATCCCGCGCGAATTGTACGAAGCCGCGCGCGTGGACGGAGCCAATGCCTGGAGTACCTTTAAGAATATCATGCTTCCCCTGATGATGCCGGTGGCGGCCCTCGTGGCTATCCTGACCATCCTGGGGACGATGCAGGGATTTGTGATGATCATTGCCATGACTGACGGCGGGCCGGCATACCATACCCAGGTGCCGGTATTGCGCATACTCGCGTCGATGCGGGGCACTTCTCGTTTCGGTTACGCCTGCGCCCAGGGGATCAGTTTCGGCTTCATCCTGGTTGCGCTTTCTTTTATCCAGTACCGTTTTTCCCGCTGGACGCGGGATAGTGCTTAAGAGGGACCTATGATGAAACCCGGGTTGTATAAGGCTAAAAGAATCATCATCAATATCCTGATCCATCTTTTCCTGATTACCGTCGCCGTAAGCTGCATCGTTCCTCTGGGATGGATGGTTTCCTCCAGCTTGAAGACGCAGGAGACCATCTTCAAGGATATGTCGTTCATACCCGGAGAATTCCATTTTGAGAATTATGTCCTGGCCTGGCGAGAAGGCGGTTTTGGCCGGTATTTTTTGAATAGCATCGTCTATACCGCGTCTGTGGTGATCGGGATAATTATCGTGGCGTCTCTGGCTGCCTATGCCTTTTCGCGCCTGCGTTTCCCCGGGAGGCGGATACTGTTTTTGATGTTTATGGGAGCAATGATGATCCCCATCCCCGGGAGTTTCGTGGCGCTTTACGTCCTCTT
>ERZ795054.66-NODE-66-length-200697-cov-17.979346_pt1 | contig 200697 bp, 189 predicted proteins | sample MGYA00375138_ERZ795054 | MGnify/ENA primary metagenome ERZ795054 (study PRJEB30183, sample SAMN05720215) | anaerobic digester metagenome | isolation source: active sludge of municipal wastewater-treating anaerobic digesters | place: USA | collected 2014-12-23 ... | reverse complement strand
TGTCTTGAACCATCATTGCGGTCGGGGTTTCTGGAGAGTCGGTGGAAGAGATAGTCGAAATATTATTGTATTGATCTTTAAGTTGGACGCAGATTGTGGAAGGATCCACTTCATTAAGATCAATGGTTGGAGTGGCATCATAAGTTTCATAGCTTTTAGCACTTAGGCTGGTTTGGCAAGCCGTGAGATCAGCACCTGTTGCAGTTCTCATTTGGTAAGATGAATCGTCACTAGAAGTAATTGCTATTTCCGCTGGGTCAACGGAAGCATCGAGAGTCAAACCGGTTATGACAGGAGATTTGGTATCGAGAGTGAAATTGATTGAATCCCCAGTTTCAAGAGGATTATTATACTGATTGGCTGCTTGGCCGTCGTCCACCGTCACTCGAACTTGGGCATCTTCTTCATAAGTGGAAGTGGTGATAGCTGAACCGGGTTTTCCGATTTCACAACTCATATCCCAAGTCGCACTATGCGCCGTGTAGGTGGTATTCTCTGGCGGAACGGCTGGCTCAGCCACTGCCTTGGCATCCAGATCAGTTCCTCCCAGACAACTATCAGTCATTGCTGTCCAACTACTTCCGCCGTTGAGAGAATATTGGAAAGAAGGAGTAACAGTATTGGTTTCTGAATCTTTATCTCGAACCGAGTAAGCGATGTCAACATTGCCGGAAGAATTTGGCACGGCCGTTGGTACGGTTTCAAATTCTGGATTGGCATTGACGACATAGGTGACAGTGACAGAGTTGAGGGTGGGTGTAGCAAGTTCATCACTGGAAGTGAGAAAAGCTTTGTATTGGAAATATTGATCGCTAACTACAGTTCCTCCGTCTTTGAAGTCAGCAGGGATAGCATCGACTGTGCAAGTAACAACTGATCCGGCTTCTGGTTTGGTACAATATTCTGAATCACTTTCATCAAAGTATGTTCCATCAGTTCCGTCGGGCCCTTTCCAACCGGACCAGTCCGTGCCATTAGCCGAAGTTTGCAATTGAAATTTTACATTAGTATTATTTGCAAGATCTTCATCCCAAGAGATACCGCCAATAAGGTTGGAGCTGGAATTAGCATTATATGAAGAAGAAGTGAGAGTTTTATTTAAGTAGGCGTTGTAGTTGAAAGAAATGTCACTTAAGAGTGGATTGGCAGTGGGAGCATTGTATGGTTTCGGAGCTTGAATAGCGTTATTGGAAGCCAGATTAATTCGGTATTGAGTATAACGATAATTATCAAAAGCATCGATACTGTCATCATCGGCTAACCCGGTTGACCAAGCCGTCCAAGTACCGTCAGGCGTATCCGTGTTTCCTGCTCGCGCATCAACTGTGAGAGAAGGTGTGCTGATGGCATCCGCTGTGGTAGTTTTGTTGTAGCTTAAAGTGGTGAAGTCTCTTCCGAGAGTAAAATCCACCACTGAAGAAGTGTAGGAAGCCGAGACATTGTAGTAGATAGAGCCATTGGCACCGGCATTTGCTCCTGTCCCACCAGTTGCGGTGTTCGTGAGTCCATAACTGGCATCGGTAGCAAAAGTCAGAGAGACACGGCCTCCTGCTCCGCCACCACCGTCATTACCGCCCGTATTGCCATTTCCACCATTAGCCTGAATTGCTCCCGAACCGGTAATTGACCCGACCGAGATCCAAACAGAACCACCGGATCCGCCACCGCCACTACCAGAAAAACTACCGGAAGTAGTTGTGCCATTATTTCCATTAGCATAAATATATCCGCCGGAATTTATAGTTAATGTTCCGGAAATATTTAATTTGACAGATCCGCCGCCATTACCGCCAGCCCCACCAGCTTTATTTTCTCCCAAAGCTGTCGACCCTCCACCGCCTCCTCCTCCGGAACCAAGCGCATTTGGTTGAGTAAGAGTGCCACTATCATGCTCTGCTCCAGCCACGCCAACTCCGCCTCCGCCGTTTGTTCCCACTCCGCCAGCTCCACCATGTCCACCGCCACCACCACCGCTTCCTGCACGACCAAACTCTCCATCTGCAGAAATTGGCCCTCCTCCGCCTCCTCCGGAACCAGAAATATTACCATTAGAGCCAGCTGTTGGAGTTGCTGCCCCTCCTGCTCCGCCAGTTAATCCCAGGCCGGATACATCAATCTTGCTCGTTCCGTCAATAGAGAAGCTAGCCGCAGAAAGATTCAAATAATACAAAGCCGTAGCTCCATTTGCAGAATGCCTTAGTGTTCCAGAACTAGAAATAGTCATCGCATAAGTAGATGGCAAAACATATCGGCTGGTGCCATTACTATAAAGAGTATCCATTACAACATTCGCTCCGGTAATGTTGAAACTTTGGAGACTATTAGCAGTGAACGTTCCGGAGTTGGTAGAAGTTCCATTAACATTTAGGGTAGTGAGAGAGTTAGCTGTGATAGTTCCAGTGTTACCGTTGGTAGAAGAAAAAGTAAGCGTAGTAAGATTTGGCAAAGTTATTGTCCCGCCAGAGTTAGTAAAAGTAGATGAGAAAGTTAAAGATGTATAAGCGGCAGAGTTTTGGGAAAATGTTCCAGAATTGGAAAAAGCAGTAGAGAAAGTATCGTTTGTAGAGTTAGTAATTATTCTTCCATAGACATTAAATTCCGCACTAGCACTAATTGTAAAACCGGCTGTGCCTTCAGAGAAGTTTAAGTTATTGAAATTTTTAACTCCATAAGTCGAAGAAATAGTTCGAGCAGATGAAGAATTTTGACTGTTATTATTAAAAGTCAGATCTCCAAAAGAAGCGCTGCCTTGTTTGGTATAAATTGAACCGGAAGCAGCTATTTGATTGCCAGTTCCTCCATAAATATTACTCGTATAATTTAAAGGATTACCTGATGTATAAGTTATAACTATGCGACCTCCGGCTCCACCTCCGCCTGCATATGATCCTGTTCCGCTATTTCCACCAATCACGCTAACTGTTCCGAAACCAGTAATTGTTCCGGCTGAAATCCAGATTGAACCACCAGAACCGCCTCCGCCTGCCCCTGCAAATCCTCCTCCTGAATTGCTTCCAACATTTCCATTTGCTCTAATAAATCCGCCGGAATTCAAAGTAAGCGTTCCAGAAATAGCCAGTTTAATTGCGCCTCCACCCGCTCCTCCGGCTCCACCTGTATAAGAGCCCAAAAAAGAGGTTCCGCCACCGCCACCACCGCCTGAACCAAGCGCAACAGGCGCTGTAAGAGTTGCTTGATCATGTTCAATACCACCGGCACCGCCCGAAGCTCCGGCGCCTCCAGCTCCGCCATAGCCACCGCCACCGCCACCGCCAGCTCCACCATTTCCTCCACCCGCTCCTGAAGTATTTCCATTAGCTCCCGGCAGATCTATTCCACCTCCCGCACCGCCAGACAAACCCTTACTGTTGGCATTTACATATCCTCCGCTCGCTATACTCATATCTCCTCCGACTTGAATTCTGATAGCATGCGTGCTGGAAGTAGTATTCGCTGTGTGAGTTATAGTTCCTGATCCTCCGACTGTAAGATTATTTGTAATAATTAATTCATTGGTAAATCCATTGGAAAGTGTAAGGGTAGAAGCAGCGCTTGATCCGATTGAAAGAGAATTGATTGTGACATTGCCTCCGGAGAGATCAAGGATCGGCTGGTTGGCTGTCGCAATATTGATTGTTACATCATCAGTAGTTTGCGGATAAGTTGAATTACAACTATCCCAGTTAGCGGCCGTAGTCCACGCCGTTGATCCTGCGCCATTTTTCCAAGAGCAAGAATACGCATATGTTTTCTGCGACAAAAAAACAAAAGCCAAAAAAGCAATAGTGATTGTTAGAAATATATATCTTGGTTTTTGTGTTAATTTTAGCATTACAAATTTTTTGATTGCATTTTAATTCTGCCTTGCGAAATAGAGAATTATAAATTGAAACTAGCAAGCGTTAAAAAATTTATTATGGAGCGAAGCGGAACATAAATTTTAGCAAGTTAGTTGAAAATTTATTTCTCTATGAGCCGGGCAGAGAGTTCTTTTTGTTGCTTTTTCTTGCGGAAAGAAAAAGCAAAGAATAACCAAAAACTAAGGCAAAAAATTATCCCTGTCTTAGGATTTTGTCTTTAGTCTTTTTTGACATAATTTAATCAGCTAAAAATTAAATTATTTCTAACTTTTAGCTACTCATATTTTAACATAAATTTGGAAAAAAATCTTTCTAGTTGTGGATAAGTTTGAAGACAAAAAAACAGCTTTTTCATTTTTGCTGTTTGAGAAAATTCTAATCAAATTTATTGATACTTTTGAGAAAATATCGCTATCTAAACAAAAACAAAACAACCGCGATGATGCGGTAAATTCCAAACGCCGTGAAGGAATTTTTTTGAATGTAGGCAAGAAAAAATTTTATCCCAACAATCGCCATAACAAAAGAAGCAATAAAGCCGGCCAAAAGCAGATGGGACTCGGAAAGCGAGAAACTTTTATAATTTTTTGCCAAATCTAGCCCAGTTGCCGCGAGCATCGTCGGCACTGCCAAAAGAAAAGAAAATTCCACAATTGTTTTTCTTTTGAGACCCAAAAATAAACCCCCGATAATCGTCGCGGCACTGCGAGACACTCCCGGAATCATCGCGATTGATTGAAAAAGTCCAATATAGAGGCATTGCTTGTAAGAAATATTAGAAATATCTTCAAAGGAACTTTCCTTTTCCTTGTGCCATCTTTCAAAAATAATGAGAAATATTCCGCCCAAAAAAAGCGACCATAAAACCACACTGACATTTCCCAAAAGATAGGTTTTAATTATTTTATAAAAAACCAGACCCAAAATTCCAGTCGGAATGAAAGCTACAATTAATTTTTTTATAATTTCTAATTTTAGAAGTTCCTTCCAATACAAAATTACCACCGCTAAAATCGCCCCGAGCTGGATTATTATTTCAAAACTTTTCAAAAATTCCGTCTGCGTTAGCTTCAAAATATCCGAAGCCAAGATCAAATGCGCCGTCGAAGAAATCGGCAAAAATTCTGTTATGCCTTCGACTATTCCTAAAATTATCGCGTCTAAAAAATTCAACATAAAATTATTCAATATTTATATTATAACTCAAAAGCTAAATTTAAAAAACTGCCCCAATTTAGTCGGGACAGTTTTATTTTTTTATATCTTTGGAACATTTTCATCCTGCGCAATTTCCCAAGGTAAACCGAATTTATTTAGATCTTCCATAAAAGGATCTGGATCAAAATTTTCCACATTCATTACTCCGCTGCCTTTCCATTTTTCGGTCAAAATCATTTTTGCACCAATCATGGCCGGCACGCCAGTTGTATAGGAAATAGCTTGCGATCCAACTTCTTTGTAGCACTTGGCGTGATCGCAAATATTGTAAATAAAAGCAGTCTTTGGTTTTCCGTCTTTTTCCCCTTCGAATCGAACACCAATACTAGTTTTTCCAGTATAATTTTTAGCCAGCGACGCCGGATCCGGCAAAAGCGCCGAGAGAAAATCCAGAGGAATAATTTCTTTGCCTTGAAAATTTATCGGATCAATTCGAGTGAGGCCAACATTTTGCAAAACTCGAAGATGTGTGAGATATTGTTCGCCAAAAGTCATCCAAAATCTAATTCTTTTTAGTTCTGGAAGATAATCAACCAGCGATTGAAGTTCTTCATGATAAATGAGAAACATTTCTTTCGGTCCGGCTCCCGGAAAATCAAAAGTTTGGCGAAAATCCTGGCGGCTTCCATCTTTATTTATAATCGGAGCAGTTTCAACCCACTTGCCATTTTCGAAATATCGCCCCACTTGAGTTACTTCACGAATATTTGTGGCCGGATCAAAGTTTGTGGCAAAAGCATGACCATGGTTTCCAGCATTACAATCAACAATATCAATATTATAAATTTTATCAAATAAGTGTTTTTTAGCATAAGCGCAAAACACGCCCGTCACGCCTGGATCAAATCCACAACCTAAAACCGCCTGATTATTTTTATACTTAAACAGCGGATTCATCCCCCATTGCCATTCATAGCGAAATTCCGCGCGATGGGGCGGTTCATAATTCGCCGTGTCAAGATACGGCACTCCCGTTTCTGCGCACGCCGCCATTATCGCCAAATCTTGCCCAGGCAAAGCCACATTAATAATAATGTTAGGCTTAATTTCCTGAATAAGTTTTACCAAATCAGAGACATTCATCGCGTCAATTTCTCGAACTTCAATTTTTCTTCCAATTTTTTCCAAAACTGAATCGGCAATTTTTTGGCATTTAGAAACCGTCCGGCTAGCCAGAACTATTTCCGAAAAAACTTCCGGAACCTGCGCACATTTATGCGCCACAACTGAACCAACTCCTCCTGCGCCAATAATTAACACTTTTGACATAATATTTATAGCTTTTAGGTATTAGCTGTTAGCTTTTAGAAAAATATTTATCAGCTAAAAACTATAAGCTAAAACCTAATTTTTCAGTCTCACTAACATATAGCAAAAAAGCATTTTTGTCAAGGAAAAAAGCATTATCTCAACGAGAAAGGATTAAAATTAGTATCATAATCATAATAATCTTCTTCTTCATTTTTTTTCAAAAACCTAACAACTTTATAAGTAACAGGAGTGAACAAAATTTCTACTCCGCATTTGAATATATAATTTGAAACAAAGACTGCCAACAAAAGTCCGTTTGGTAATATTCCATAAAAAGCAATTAGAATAAAAAATAATGTGTCTACTAATTCCCCTGCCAAAGTTGAACCAATTGTTCTCACCCAAAGACTTTTTCCAGACATCAATATTTTTATTTTCGCTAGTATATATGAATTAGAAAATTCCCCCGCAAAGTATGCGATGAGGCTGGCTAATACAATCCGAGGCGTCAGCCCCAAAATATCATTGAAAGCCTCTTGATAAGGCCAATCGCTAGCCGCTGGCAAAAAATTTACAATCATTAAAATCAAAGACATAAGGCCAGAACAAAAAAATCCCGTCCAAATAACTTTTCGCGATTTTTTGTAGCCATAGACTTCGGTTAAAATATCTCCAAAAATATAACTCAAGGGAAACAAAATTGTTCCACCATCGAAAGTAAATTTCCAAAGCACCAGAATCTTCGTTGAAGCAATATTAGATATCAAAAGCACTGCCACAAAGACAGCCATTATAATATCAAAATATTTGAAATTTTTCTTTTCCATTTTCACAATTTACCACCTTTCCTTAAATATCGTCAACTCGTTCCAAAAGTTAGTTTTTCTGACAATGTTTTTTGTGCTATTATAAAAGCGTAAATTATTAAAAAATAAAATGGAAAAAAATAAAAATATAGTGTTGCCCGTGCTTCTAATTGTTTTATTTTCCGCCCTGGTTATTTTTGCAATTATTTGGAGCAAATCAAAAAAACCAGCTGAAGTCAGCGCTCCAATAGCTACTCAAAATACACCCGCCCAGGAAAATCCGGATATTTTTTTCGCCTCAAACGGTAAAAGCACAGTTTACAAAATTAAAAAGGGCGACCAATGGTCGGTGATTTGGAACGGCGAAGAAGGAAAATCTTATGATTTTGTTTCCAACCCGGTTTTTAGTTCTGACGGAAGCCAAATCGCTTATAACGCCGAGGTTGGCGGCCAAGCTTATGTTGTCATTAATAATACCCAGGAAATAAATGCCTATCAAAAATCCAATTATATTACTTTCAGCAAAGACGGAAAAACAATCGCCTTTGTCGCCACTAAAGATGAAAATTCCTATGTGGTCATTAGCGCTGAAATTCAAAATATTACCGAAACGCTAAAAGAAAGCAAATCTTTCAAAGAAATAGCCGTAGCGAAAGATGCCAATGGAAATTCTTCGGCCATAATTATGAATGATGATGGAAGCAAAATTGCCTATGTTATAAAAGAAAATGATAAAATCTATGTCGTAGTCAATGGGCAAAAAAGCCAAGGCTACGATGATGTTTTGAGTTTTTCTTTTTCCGATGACGGATCAAAATTCACCTACGAAGCTCAAAATGGCAATACTGTTTTGACTGTCGTGAACAATCAAGTTGTTTCATCAACTAATAGTAATTCTTCATCAAATCAATCGGTTTCCGATTCTCAAGCTAACAATTATAGCGCCAATCCTTCCCCCACCTATCGCTATAAAATCAGCACAAAAAAAGATATCGTCCGAGATCAAAATAAGCTGGATTATTCTGGCTGTGCAAACTCCGGAACTTGTAATTTCTAAATCCTTGCATTTTGGCCTAAATTATGCTATAATGAGGTTGTAATGAAAGAATAAAAAAAACGGGTGAAAGCCCGTTTTGTGCTTTTATTAAGCCAAATTTATGTGGAAAAAGGTTAAAAAAATATTTTCAAAAAAAGTAATTATCCCTTCGCCAGAAGAGTTTTTTAACAAAAAAGCTTTTCTTTTTGCCATGATTTTTTTAGCCTTTTCTTTCGATCTTTTGATCTTAGGCGCGACTAAATCATTTTTGGGCTTTAACGATGAAGTCAAAGAAAAAATTATAACTCCTCTGGAAAAAAATATTCAAAGCTTGATTTCCGGCTATCCAATGGAAAAAATGGTGCCATATATTTCCGCTCAAAAAAAATCAACGGCTGCTTTTCTCATTGGCATCGCCAAAAAGGAAAGTAACTGGGGAAAATATTCTCCGCACCTTAATGGAAAGGATTGTTATAATTATTGGGGTTATCGAGGACAGGGCGAAAATGTAACTCCAAGCGGTTATACTTGCTTTAGAAATCCGAGAGAAGCAGTAAGCACCGTTTCTCGAAGAATAAATGAATTAGCTGATAATTCCGACCTTAATACGCCAGCAAAAATGATTGTTTGGAAATGCGGTTGGGATTGCTCCACACATAGTGATGAAAGTGTTTCCAAATGGATCGCTGATGTCGACTTCTATTATAAAAAGGTTTACTAAATTTCAATTCTTTTCTCCAGATGTTTATTAAAAAATATTTAATGATCACAAATTTTATTTATAAATTTTTTTAAAACATCTTGAAAAATATTAGCTTCTTCCAAATCGCCCCATTCATTTTCACCATGTATATTGCCACAATTTATTCTTGTTATAATAACAGGAATTTTATTTTCGGAAAAAAATCTTGCGTCAGAAGAGCCCTCAACCTTGCTGAAAAAAACTTCATCGCCTGTTTCGCTTTTTAACAATTTTTTAAATTCTTTTAAATAAATATTCTTCGTACTCTGAACAAGAGACTTTCCATGAGAAATAAGTTCCCAATTAACAATGTTGCTTATTTTTTTTAAAATTATTTTCTTCCCATTATCCTTTATATATCTTATATCTATAAACATTTCTGCATAATCAGGCACTTTATTTATTGCTTCCCCGCCATAAAATTTTCCCAGACTCATGGTATCTTTCCATTCATTTTTCTCAGTAAATGGAATAATTTTTCTAATTTTTAAATATTTTAAATATAAATCATCTATGGCATTTTGTCCCAAAAAAGGCCTAGAGGCATGTGCTGATATCCCAAAAGATTTTAGCTTTAGATGTAATACACCCTTTTGATTTACTATAATATTTTTTAAATTTGGTCCTCCATCAGGTATAATCGCCAACTTTGAAGAATATTTTTTATTATTTAATAAAAAATTCACACCATTAAATCCACCTGTTTCTTCATCAGTAGTTAACATCAATCCCAGAGAAAGTTTTCTTTTCTTTTTTGCAAAATATTTTACTACTTCTATCATAACTGCATCTGCTAATTTCATATCACCCGCGCCTCTTCCGAACAATTTTTTATCTTTAATCTTAGATTGAAATTGTGAATCATTAGCAAGGACTACATCAAGATGCCCAATTAAAAAAATCTTTGGGCATTTTTCTTTTTTTAAAGTTATAATTATCGAAGGATTATTATTTTTATCAAATTCCTTTATAAAAACAGGAACATTTTTAAATTGTGTTTTTACAAATGAAACTATTCTTTTTCTTTCTGAAATATTTTCCTTAATTGATTTAAACTTAATCAATTCTGATGCTAATTTAGCTATATTGTCCATTGCTATTTTAAAATTAAATTTTTAGATTGTGCTAGGAAGTGGCTTGAGCCACCTCCTAGCAATTATACACCAATCAGTTCACAGCACCCATTATAGTATCCGGTGTTCCGTGAATTTTAATATTTGCTCTGGCATTCCAAGCGCCACCTAAATATCTATACTCTTTGATTGATAAATCATAACCAAAAAAAACTCGATAGGCCATCATTAGGGATTTGTCACCAGGTTTTTCCATGGGTTCGATAAATTTTTGCAGATACATCTTGCCATAGGATCCCAAGACTTTCTGGATTCGGGATTTTGTTGATATGCCACCTATGCCACTCTTCTTTTTCGCAAAAATAGGATGCCAGATTTCAACATTTCTGCATTTTGAGCCCTTAAGAGGCTTCAAGCAAAATCCAGAATCCCATGGCAATCGATAAAAATCGGTTATTGACACCTCTTCCCACAACCCCATTTCTTTGCCATATTGTTTATCGCCCTTGGTAATTACCGTGCTAACAGAGCGAGAAACAAATTTATGAAATTGCGTTTCTTCCGGTTCAGCACGAACGAGAAGCAAGCAATCATCTTTTTCAGCTACTTCAATAGGGATGCACTCCGTCCATAAATAATCGTCGCATGAACTTCTCTCTTTTGTTACTACTGATTTAATTTCTGGCCAGCCATTCCTTAAATTGTTGAATTTTTTGGAAAAAACTGGATTTAATATGGTCGTTACGCCAATTCCAGCGGGACGTTCTTCAATCTCAAAGATTAATAATTTCCCGTTTTTAACAACGCAATCTAGGCGAACAATCAGAGATGGAATACCAAGAGTCCTTTGCACCCATGTTTCTTCAACCGGAAAATTGCCTTTCCAGTTATTTAGCTCACTGATTGCTTGCCCCTCTGCTTCTTTCGAAAAAATTTCCGTTACATTTGAAGTAGTAAATCTCCATCCTTGAAATTCAATTAGTGTGCTCATCTGTACTCCTTTCTTTCTTTTATTTGTTGTGTTTTTGTAATTTAAACAAATATTTTAAAATTTTGGTGTATTGTTTTAAAGAACTAAAAAACCGGTCTCGCGTGAGATCGGCTTTGGTTTATCTAAAATGAATAATGTCTTATATTTTTTTCATTTTATGCAAAACAAAACCGATCTGGCTAAACCAGAAATAAAAGTAATTAAAGCTATAAAATTTTTGGCTGGTTTGTTTTGACATTTCTTTTTTTACTTTATCAGTTTATCATCTGCTGAGATTCTGTCAATATATAAAAATTTAATTTGATTTTAGATGCAAGGGAAAAAGTGATTGTGTCACCTTTCCCCTTGTTTTTTTGGCACTGGAGCTTATGGTTAAGCCCCATCAGACATAGAATGTCTTGTAGACATCGAGGCCCTGCCAAAATTTTTCGAGAGGATTTTCTCTCATTTTTTAGAAGAAAGGTTCTCTGCCAGGAGGTGGCGATAAGTTTGCCACTCCTGCATTATTTTCGTCAGATTCCTCGTTTCCGAGCCCTGCTATGCCAATAACTCTTACCCCTGGAATCACTCTTTTGCCAAAAAGAGACACCAGGTTTTTTGATCTTTTAATCCCGGGGGTGCTATCCTCATCTGCACCTACTGTCTTTTGCTTCATTTTCGCCTCTCCTTTTTATTTTTCTTTTCTTGTTTATGCTATACCTCCACACACTCTTCTAGTCAACTTTTATCATTCCTCTATCCTTTAATGATTGCAGATTAATTTTATTTATATACAATAAGGTTTCTCTGCAACTTTTTTTTGATTTAGGTTTAAGAAATAATAATGTTTCTGTTTGATCTTCTCCCCATACATCATATTCTCCAGCTGGCGCACCTACTTTTTCATCTAATATATTTATTATCATAATTACCTTCCTTTAAAATTGTTTTATTTGATAGCCAAAATAAAGATTTAAATTTATTAAAACCCTATTTTAGCTATCAAATTTTTCTCAAAGAACTAAAAAACCGATCCTTTTTACGAGATCGGCCTTGGTTTATTTGAAATGGATTTACTTTTATGCCTTTTTCATTTCATGCAAACCAAGACCGGTCTTGAGGACCAGAATAATAATCAAAGACAATATAAAATAAAATTTAGTTTGCATGTTCTTCATAACAAGGCTAATTTAGCATACCTACATTTTTTGTCAAATGCGGATATGTGGATATCTTTTTAGTAATCTCTAAGCTTTTTGATCGTCCCATGATCACGAATTTTTTCCAGCGCTTTGGCTTCAATCTGCCGAATTCTTTCCCTCGTTACGCCAAATTCCTGCCCCACTTCTTCCAAAGTATGTGTCACGCCGTCTTCCAAGCCGAAACGAATTTTTAGAATTTTTTGTTCTCTTGGGGTAAGATCTTTTAGAATTTCCGCTACATGTTCCTTGAGCATTTTTCTCGAAGCGATTTGATTTGGCATTACTGTTTCTGTATCTTCGATAAAATCTCCAAGTACGCTGTCATCATCGCTGTCACCGACAGAAGTTTCCAGCGATACTGTCTCTTGAGAAATTTTTTGAATGTGGCGAATTTTATCCACCTCGATTCCCATTTCCACTGCGATTTCTTCTGGTAGTGGTTCTCTTCCAAGATCTTGCACGAGCCTCCTTGTTACCTGCGTATACTTATTAATTGTCTCCACCATATGCACTGGAATGCGAATTGTTCGAGATTGATCAGCCAGCGCTCTTGTCACTGCTTGACGAATCCACCAAGTCGCATAAGTAGAAAATTTATACCCCTTTCGATAATCAAATTTTTCGACCGCCCGAAAAAGCCCGATATTTCCTTCCTGGATCAAATCCAAAAGAGAAAGATTGTGTGATCTTCCAACATATTTTTTGGCGATACTCACTACTAAGCGAAGGTTGGCTTCAGTGAGTCTTTGCTTGGCCATAAGATCTCCCTTTTCAATTCTTTTTGCCAAAGATATTTCTTCTTCAGTGCTCAAAAGATCTACTCGGCCGATTTCCCGAAGATACATTTGCACAAGATCCGAGGAAGCTTCCTCGGAAGCGCCAACATCCAGCGTATCTTTTTTTGCTTTTCTCTTGCTGGATTTTTGCTTGTCCAGATTTTCAGAAATTTTGTCCGTTTCCATTCGTATCATCTCATCAGAATTGATCACCCGGATACTTTTCTTTTCCAACTTTTCATAAAGTTCTTCTAATTTTTCAATTTCTCTTTCCGCGTCCGGAATAGCATGCAAAATTTCGTCTTCCGTGATAAAACCTCTCTGTTTCCCACGATAAACTAACTCGTCAATATCATCGCGCCTTTTAGCGTTTTTTTCTTCCGTCGATTTTGAAATCTTTTTTACTTTCTTCTCTTCGCGCTTTTTTTTGCGAAAAACTTTTTTGACCTTGCGCTTGAGTTTAGTTTTTTTCTTAGCGATTTTCTTTCTTCGAACGGATGCTTTTTTTCTGAGTTTTTTGGAAGCAGGTTTTTTCTTAGAAATTTTTTTCTTTTTTTTCTTGGCTTTAGCCATAAATATTTAGATAATATTAAATAAAATTATAGTTTTGCAAGTTCTTTGGAAATTCGATCAAATTCCTGGCGCAGAAACATTACCGCGTTTTTGTCTTTCCTTTCTTCCGCAACCCTAAGATCATTGCTTATGCGGTTAAGCTCTTCTTTTTTATTCTCTTTTAGAAGTTCATTGGCATACAATTGAAAATCTTTGAGTGGTTCTTCAACAACTATTTCTTCTAAATTATTATTAAGATCAAGGCGGTATTTCTTCTGGGAAAAAATCTTTTCCGCTTTTTCACTAAGTTCCCGATTTTCTGCTATTTCACCCATAAAGACAGAAAAATCAAAATCTGCCTTTTCTCCTTTTTCAATCATCAAACTAAAAAGATTATCCTCTAAATCAAATTTGCCCTCACGCGCTTCTTCCGCCGCTTTTTTCCAAGCAAAACTGCTCGTAAGCATCAGCCCAATCAGCTCGCGCGTTAACATTTCTTTTTTCGCTAAAGGAATATTTTTTTCGGGAATATTTTCAGATTTTTCACTTATTCTAATCTTACTCTTAAGACTAATCTTTTTAAACTCATCCGTCAATGCTGACTCTGCTATATTCAGCCCTTCTCCCAGTTTTTTTATCCAATAATTTTTTTCCACTTCATTTTCCAAACTAGAAATTAGCGCCAAAAGTTCTTCGGTTATTTTTTTCTTGTCTTCAATTTTGTTTTTATCAAATTTTTGAAAAGTTTTCTGGAAAAAATATTCCATTGCTGGCAAAGCTTCGGCGACATTTTTTCGAAGTTCTTCCGGATTGTCTTTGGCCATATCGGCCGCATCCTTGCCTTGCGCCAAACTTACAATTTTTACTGACATATCACTTGCCAGGCATAATTTGACACTCTTTTTTGTCGCTTGTTCTCCGGCGCTGTCCATATCAAAAAACATTTGAATATTTTTAGTATATCTTTTTATTGTTCCAATCTGTTCTTGCGTGAGCGCCGTTCCAGAAACTGCTACGGTATTTTTTATCCACGCTTGATGCGAGGCAATCACATCCATATTGCCTTCGACAAGAAGGACGCTGTCTTTTTGTTTCATTTCACTTCGAGCCTTATCTATGCCATAAAGCACTCGGCTTTTATGATAAACTTCTGTTTCGGGAGTATTTACATATTTTGCCTGTGATTCATCTCCACCTGGCGCCACTCGAGCGCTATAGCCTAAAATTTTTCCCGAATAATCTGCGATTGGAAACATTATCCGATCACGGAACCGGTCATAGAAATCTCCTGAATTTTCTTTTTTCACTAAAAGACCCGTTTTAATTATTTCTTCTACTTTGAAGCCTCTGCCAGTCAAAAAAGTTAGCATATTTCGCCAGCCGTTCGGCGCATAGCCTAAGCGAAATTCTTTGATTGTTTCGTCTTTCAATCCCCGATCATGTAAATATTTAAGAATTTTCTCCTTGCCTTCACCTTTCCAAAGTTGCACTTCATAAAACTTGGTAGCAAGTTCCAAAATTTCCAAGGTTCTGCTTTTTTCTTCTGTTTTTTCCGGACTGTATGATTGCAATTTTACTCCAGCTTTTTCCGCGAGAATTTTCAATGCTTCGCGAAACTCCAAGCCTTCCATTTCCATCACAAAACCAAAAATGTCTCCCCCCTTCTGGCAACCAAAACAATGCCAGATTTGTTTTTCTTCACTTGCCATAAAAGAGGGCGATTTTTCATTATGAAAAGGGCAGAGAGCCCGCCAGTTCGCTCCTGCCTTATCTAGTCGGATATATTCGCCCAAAACATCAACAATATTGAGCCTAGATTTTATTTCTTCGACATCTGTATTCATGAAGTTATCCTACTATAATACATAAAATCTTGCAAAAAATTGCAAAATTTGAAATTTTCGCCTTTCTATGCTAATAAGAAGAGTATGAAACTGAACAATAAAAAATTAGCGCAAAATATTAATGAGGGCAAAATTGCCATTATTCCAACTGACACAATTTACGGCTTGTCAGCCAGCGCTTTTTTGCCATATTCAATAGAAAAAATTTATCGCCTTAAAAAAAGAAACCTAAAAAAACCTTTGATTATCATTATTTCTGGCATCGATGATTTAGAATTATTTAAGATTAAAATTGACGCGAAAACTAAAAAAATTCTAGAAAAAATCTGGCCGGGGAAAGTAAGCGTAATTTTGCCATGCCCTAACAAAAAATTTCGTTATCTTCATCGCGGGCAAAAATCTTTAGCTTTCCGCCTTCCGGATAAAGCTAATTTAAAAAGATTACTTAAAAGCACCGGCCCGCTTGTTTCTGCTAGTGCCAATCCCGAAAGTTTGCTTCCAGCCAAAACCATCACTGATGCTAAAAAATATTTCGGCAAGAAAGTTGATATTTATATCGACGAAGGAAAATTAGAATCTTTGCCCTCAACACTCATTGAAATAAAAAATGAGAAAATTAAGATTTTAAGGCAGGGCGAAGTTAAAATATGATTAGCGGAGAGTGAGGGATTTGAACCCTCGGTGCCTTGCGACACACACGCTTTCCAAGCGTGCGCACTAGACCACTATGCGAACTCTCCGAATTTAATATTATAAGAATACCTAACTATCTTATAAATATCAAGATTTAAAAAAATCCGTAGATAAACCACGGATTTTTTCTTTCTTCTTTTTTCTTTATTCTTGCTTCCTATTTTTCCATCTTCCCAATCTCAATCGTCGTTTTTATGACTGTGTCAGGATTTAGGGAAATCGAATCAATTTTTTCTTCCACCAAAAATTTGGCAAAATCCAGAAAGTCTGATGGTGCTTGTCCGCAAATGCCGACTTTTCTTTTTGAGATATGCGCCTTAGAAATAACTTGCCGGATAAGTTCCTTGACCGCTTCATTTCTTTCATCATAAACATGCGCAACCTTGGCGCTATCGCGATCTACTCCAAGCGTAAGCTGGGTTAGGTCATTGGAACCGATTGAAAAACCATCAAAAATTTTAGCAAATTCATGAGCTAAAATAACATTCGATGGAATTTCGCACATCACATAAACTTCCAGTTTGTTTTTTCCTCGTTCCAGTCCATGTTTTTTCATTTGCGCCAAAACTTCTTCGCCTTCTTTAATTGTTCGGCAGAACGGCACCATAATTTTGACATTTGTGAGCCCCATAATTTCACGAACTTTTTTAAACGCCCGGCACTCCAAGGCAAAACCATCCATGTAATCCGGATCATAATAACGCGATGCTCCACGCCAGCCAATCATTGGGTTTTCTTCGGCTGGTTCAAAAATTTTACCGCCGATAAGCGTGGAATATTCATTGGTTTTGAAATCGGAAAGTCGAACAATCACATCTTTCGGATAGAAAGCCGCCGCAATTCTCCCGATGCCTTCCGCTAACTTGTCCACAAAAAATTCTTCCTTGCCAGGATATCCTTCCGTGATTTCTTCTATTTTCTTTTTTTCTTCTCGATCTTTTATTTTTTCAAAATGCTTAAGCGCCATCGGATGAATTTTTATGTATTCCGTGATAATAAATTCTTCTCGAGCGAGCCCCACTCCGTCATTTGGGATAAAGGAAAGATCAAAAGCCTGGTCAGGATTTCCAACATTCATCATTATTTTGGTTTTGGTTTTTCGAAGGTGTTTGAGATTAGTTTTTTTGATTTCATATTTCAACATTCCATCATAAATTTTTCCTTCTTCCCCTTCCGCGCAACTCACGGTAACATTTTGCCCGTCCTTTATCGCGTGCGTCGCATTCCCCACTCCCACGATACACGGAATCCCGAGTTCTCGGCTTACAATTGCCGCATGCGATGTCCGCCCGCCGGAATTTGTTACAATCGCGCTCGCAATTTTCATAATCGGCTCCCAATCTGGATCAGTCATTTCCGTGACTAGCACTTGGTCTTTCTTGAACTGGGCAATTTTTGCCACGTCTTTTATCACATTCGCTTCGCCTTGTCCGATTTTCCCTCCAACGGCCGAACCTTGGCAAAGCAATTTGCCTTTTTCCTTGAGTGAATATTCTTCCAAAACATTTTTATCTTTTTGCGACTCCACCGTTTCCGGCCGAGCTTGGACGATATAAAGTTCTTTGGTTCTTCCGTCTTTTGCCCATTCGATATCCATTGGTTTTTTATAATGTTCTTCAATTTTCATTCCCCAAGTTGCTAACTGCAAAACTTCTTCGTCAGTGAGCGCGAATTTTTTTCGATCCTCCATTGGCACAGAAACGCTTTGCGTGGAAGAATTTCCTCCAACGCTATAAATCAGTTTATTTTCCTTACTCCCTAATTTCTTCCCAATAATTGGCCTAAATCCGGCTTTGAGAGTTGGCTTATGCACGATAAATTCATCCGGCGTAACTTTTCCTTTCACAATATTTTCCCCGAGTCCCCAAGAACCATTTATCACAATGGCATCAGAAAAACCTGATTCAGTGTCAATCGTGAACATTACTCCGCTCACGGCTTCATCTGACCTGATCATTTTTTGCACACCGACTGAAAGCGCAATTTTGAAATGATCAAATTTTTTGTCGACGCGGTATGATATCGCCCGATCGGTAAAAAGCGAAGCAAAACATTTTTTGACTGATTCCAAAAGATTATATTCGCCGATCACATTCAAATATGATTCCTGTTGCCCCGCAAAAGATGCGTCTACCAAGTCTTCCGCTGTCGCGCTTGATCGCACTGCCACATCCACTCCACCCGCAAAATGATTAGTGTGATCATCACGATCCCAAGTAATTCTAAAATCTTTATGCCGAGCATATTCTTTGGAAAGTTTGGCATAATTTTCCACAATTTCGTTTCGCAAATCTTCCGGAAATTGCGCCGAAAGAATCGCTTCTCGGATTTGGTGTCCGCGTTTCGCCAGATTTACCATATTCCCGGTATTCAGACCTTTGAGTATCTTTTTTATTTTTCCATCCAGCTGGTTTTTAGAAATAAAATGACGATACGCCTTGGAGGTAATCGCAAAACCGTCGGGAATTTTTATCCCCTTGTTTTTTAGATTGGAATACATCTCACCCAGCGACGCATTTTTCCCGCCGGCAAATTCAATGTCTTTTATCCCTAGCTCCTTAAACCACAATACGAATTTATCTTTTTTGTTTTCTGTTTTGCTTTTTCTTTTAAACATTTTTTTGTTTTATGTTTTATAAAATTATTATACCACAAAAATAATTTTTCCGCTAAGTTTTTTAAGGCTCTACAGCTGATTTCCATGCCAGTTCAAACATTGTTCTATAGGCATTGGCTATATCACTGTTTTCTATGACTACTCCATAGAAATTTTTTTTAACTGAAAGAATTACAACCCTGTCTTCATATATGATGTTATCAACACTGGGGAAAAATTGACTATTTGGCAATATTTTTACCCTTTCTTTAGGATTTTTTTGTGCATTAATTCTTTTGGCATAGCTCTTATCAAAAGTAATATTATTTATAATTTCCCTGGAGCCATTGGGGTTCGCCAATCTTTTCTTTTCAGTCTCAAAGCTTTCCATAAATTCTTCGAAAATATCCTTAACCGAACCGAACCAAAGAACTTCTGTTTTACTTCTTAATGTTTCTCGGTATATTTTTCTAATCCCGTCTTTTCCTTCATAAGAAATTATTTTAGGTTTTTCTTTCTGGCTAAAATAATTATTTTTTAATTCCGGCAAAATTTCTTCGATAGATCTTTTCTTGGTTTCTAAAAGCTGAACTAATTTTTCTGGTTCTTCCGGCAGATATGTTTTTTTCTTGCCTTTAACAATAATTTTCGCCAAACCCTTTTTGAGCAAGCCTTCGAGTGTGATATAAACTGTCGGCCTTTTTATCTCTGTTTCTTGTGAAATTGATAAAACCGTATTATGTCCAAAAAGGAGCATTGCCAAATAAACCTTAGCTTCATTAGGGCTTAGCCCGTATTCTATTAACATTTTTTCTTGTTCGCTCATGCCAATAGCATAGCAAGAATACCTAAAATGTCAATAATTATGACATTATTTTAATATTATTAAATAAATAATGGCTGATTTAAGGGTTTATTTGGTTTTAATAATAAAACATTTGAAATAATCTATCGACAAAATATTATTTTTGTTTTATATTGTGTTGTTATTAAGGTAATAATTGCAAATTAACAATATAAAGAAAAGGGAGAATACGTCATGAAAAATATTACCACTTTAGAGGAAATAGACATTATCTTAAAAGTTGAGGGTGAAAAATTAAAAAAATTTGAGCTCTTATATCGTTTGCGTTACATGCCTGAAACGGGAAAAATCGGAATTGTTCTTAAAAATGGAAGTACAGTATATCCGTTAATATTCTCTGTTCCCGCAAAGGGAATGCCTGGGTTAGAACTTTCAGATCTTTTTTCGGGAGATGCCTCTCCAAAAGAAACTATACATACCTTTCTGAATCGTGCGCAATTTCCTTCACCATTAAAAATTTCTGAAGATGCTATTTTGAACGGCAAGGAAGGGTCTGTATTTATAGGGAAGAAAAGCTTTTATTTGGACACAAAAAACTTTCCTGAAATTATTTTTCGTGTTAAGGGAGAGTTTGTCAAGTTATAGAAACTTGTCTTAAGGCCCCGAGCGTGATCACCATCCGCCCGGGGTTTTTATTTTGAAAAAATTCTGGCTCTTCATTAAAGTTGAGCTTTTTGAACAGTTTAGGCTCCGCCCTAAAGCTCAACTTTTCCAAATATATTCTAAATTTATTTCAAGAATTTCCTTGTATTTTATTTCAGCCCATTTCGACGATGACACAAATTGAAGCTAGCGAGCGTTAAAAAATTTATTATGGAGCGAAGCGGAACATAAATTTTAGCGAGACAGCTGAAAATTTGTCAGAGACGAAATTAGGCTGAGAGTTCTTTTTGTTACTTTTTCTTGCGGAAAGAAAAAGTAAAAAAAAGAATTATCTCACTTCCTCCACCTTCACGAGACTCATATGTTCTTTGGTTTTATGCGGACGACCCATAACTACAATCAATTTATCTCCAATTTTTACCATCTTTTCTTTTTTCAAAGTTTCCATTGATCTATCAATAAGTTCGTCCATCGTTTTGCAATCTGGCAAAACAAAACTTTGCACTCCCCAAATCAAACTTAGTTGCTGATGAGTTTTTTCATTGTTAGTCATGACAAAAATCAAACTTTCCGGACGATGCCTCGAAATCATTCGCGCCGTAAAACCAGAAACGCTTGCCACTGCAATTGCCTTGGAAGCTGTGTCTTTCAAAAGTTCATGGGCGCTGTGGGCAATCGCGGCTGAAGCACTGTTTTTTTTGTCTCCCAAAAAGCCATGTTCCAAATTGTCAAAAGGCGATTTTTCTGTGTTTCTTATAATTTCCGTCATTGTTTCTACCGCTTGAATCGGATATTTGCCATTGGCTGTTTCTCCGGAAAGCATTACCGCATCAGTATGATCAATAACCGCGTTTGAGACATCGCCTACTTCCGCTCGCGTCGGGCGAGGATTTTCAATCATGGAATTTAACATTTGGGTTGCCACAATTACGGGAGTCGCTGAACGCAAGCATTTGGCAATTATTTCTTTTTGGTAAATCACGACTTTGCTTTCATTCATTTCAATTCCGAGATCGCCTCTCGCCACCATAATTGCATCCGTTGCTTTGATTATTTCAGAAATATTTTTTATCGCTTCTTTTCTTTCAATTTTTGCCACGACTTGAGGCAATTGATTTTTCCGTCCAAGAATTTTTCCAATTTTATTTTTAATATTAATTATTTCCTTGGCATTACTCACAAAAGACAGCGCGATAAAATCCACATCTTGCAAAAGTGCAAATTCCAAATCATCCAAATCTTTTTTCGTCACCGCGCCGGATTTCAAATTAGTATCCGGAATATTCACGCCTTTGTGATTTTTGATAACTCCGCCGTTTATCGCTTCAGCTTTCAGAAAATCTTTTTCTTTTCCAATTACTTTGAGTTTGATTAGCCCGTCTTCAATCAAAATTTCGTTTTTGATTTTTATATTTTTAATTATTCCTGGCCAATCCAAAAGAAAATATTTTGGATTTTGGATTTTGGATTTAGTATTATTTTTGGATTTGAGATTTTGGATTTTATTTGAAATTTGAAATTTGGATTTTGGATTTTGAGATCCAAAAGAAGTGTCTCCTACCAAGATAGTTTCCCCTTTCTCTACCTTAATATCCTGTTCAACCAATGTTCTAATCCTCGGCCCTTGAAGATCAGCCATAATCCCAATTGGAGTTTTTAATTCTTTTCTAAGTTCTTTTATATACTTTATTAATTTCCCATTAGATTTTTGATCGCCATGAGAAAAATTAATTCGGGCGACATTCATCCCGGCCTTGATTAATTTTTTTAGTTTTTCCTTGGAATCAGTCGCTGGTCCAATAGTCGCGACAATCTTGGTTCTTTTCATATGTTTACAAAATACGAATTTAATACGAAATACAAAAATACGAAAAATATTTCTTCTTGTTTCGTATTTCGTTAATTTCGTAGTTCGTAAATTTATTAATAAGCTTATATTTGAATTATACCATTAAATGCTAAACAAAAACAGACAAACCCAAAAAGAATTTGCCTGTTTTAACAGAAAAAATACACTAGTTTTTATACATATCCTTAACTTGAAACAAGATATACCAACCGATGATAGCTCCGATGATAGCGCCAACAATTCCATGAATAGAAAGAATTCCTCCGATGAAACTTACGATACTAGCATAAAATAGTAGTCTCCAGGCGCTTTTCTTTCTTTTGAACATTCCCGGCACTGCCATTAATTCCATAACTAGCGTGATAACCGCCACAACTAGCGAAACAATCATGCCAAATCCCCACCCAAGTCCATATCCGAATCCTCCGAGCATTGCAAATGGGGTAAGAAAAGCGGAAAGGCCCAAAGCTGCTAAAATAATCGGAATAGCCATAATAGCGAAAATAATAGTCAAATATGGCGCTACAGCTACGATAAATTCCTTGACTCCCGTTGGCAAAGCAAACGGCGCTTTTTTGACCATATACTCATCCAACAATGCTTCCAGCTTATTTGCGCTTTCCTTAAGATCAGCTTTTTTGGATTCTTCTCCTGTTGTTTGTTCTTCTTTTTTTTGTTCTTCCATAGTGCACCTCCAATCTATTTTTATATTTAAGAAATAACTTTCTCCTTAACTATATACTAGCATATTTTTTTAATGTTAGACATTCATGTCTCGAAGCGCTTTTATTCTCTCCTCGATTGGTGGGTGGGCCTGCCCGCCTACCTATTTCAAAATAAAATAAAAATAATTATTTATCTGATTAAACATTCATCCCTTTTAGCGCCTTTATTCTCTCTTCGATTGGTGGGTGGGTCATAAAAAATTTCATTACTTTTTTGCCTTTGAAAGGATTGGCAATAAAAAGATGGGCCGTGGCGCGATTGGCGGCTTCCAGCGGTTCAGTATCAGTAGAAATTTTTGAAAGTGCATTAGCCAGTCCTTCGGGATAGCGAGTGAGTAGCGCTCCATCAGCATCGGCTAGAAATTCTCTTTTTCGAGAAATCGCGAGTTGCATTAGCGTCGCCGCAATCGGCGCCAGGATTGAAAGAACTATTGCTAAAATTATAAGAATCATTCTAAGCTGTCCTCCGCCTTCGCTGTCCGACCCTTTTTTTCCAAAAAAAGCCCAGTGACGAAACCAATCCGCTAGAAGTGTGACAAATCCAACTAAAATTACAACCACCGTAGAAAGCAAAATATCGCGATTCCCGATGTGCGAAAGCTCGTGCGCAATCACGCCTTCGAGTTCCGTTTTTTCTAGGCGGGAAATTATACCGGTTGTGAGACAAATTACGCCGTGCGCCGGATCTCTTCCCGTCGCGAAAGCATTCATCGCGGTGTCTTGAATTATATAAATTTTTGGAATTGGAAGTCCCGCCGTGATGCAAAGATTTTCAACAAGATGATAAATTTGCGGGTTGTCTTCATGCTTCAATTCTTTTGCGCTCGACATCGCCAGAACAATTTTATCGCTCCACCAGTATGATGCAAAACTCATCACAACAGAGAAGATTACTGCAATGTATAAAATCACGCTATTATTCATCGCTCCGGCAAAAACATAACCCACGCCAATGACAAAAATCAAAAATCCGGTGATATAAATCCAGGTTAGGCGGGTATTCTTGTCAGCTTGAGTATAAAGCGTGCTCATAAATAAATTATACACTAATTATTTTTTATCTGAAAATGTCCTGATTTCAGGCCTTCTTTAATTTCGCTAGAAACTGTGCTGTTCTCTGCTATTCTATCTAGTAATTCATTTCTTTTTATTTCCTCCGCCAAGATCACTTGCCCGTTTTTTTGGGTATAAAGTGGTTCTAGAACAAATTCTGTTTTTTCTTTTGAAATTGAAACCGCCACCGCTAGCCGAGTTTTCACATCTTCGCTGAAATATTGGTCAAAAATAAAATTTCCCAGCGAATAAAAAATCGCTTTGTTTTGATAAATTTCAATTGGCTCCACTACATGCGGATGCGACCCGATAATCAAATCCGCCCCACTATCGATAAATTGATGCGCTAACTTTTTTTGTTTTTCATTTTCTGATAATTGATACTCGGTCCCCCAATGAGTATAAACTACTACAAACTCCGAGCGCTTTTTTGTCTCTTTTATATTCTCAACAGTTTTTTCTTCATCCGGACCAAAAAATTGATTATAATTCACAAAGCCGATTTTTTGCCCATTGATATCTTTAATCAAAAAATTATTTTCATTCGTAGGATCACCAAAATATTCAACGCCAAAATTTTTGAGATTATTTTTCGTCTCTACCAGTCCATCTGGCCCAAAATTCAAGCTATGGTTATTGCCAAGACTTACTAGGCCAATTTTATTCTCTGCCAAAAAAGTTTTGGTTTTTTCCGGTGAAAAAGTAAACAGAAAATGACCCTTTTGAGTTTCATTAGTCCCGACCGAAACCGAAGGCTTGTCTGTTATCGTTCCTTCTAAATTCAAAATATTTTCATCCTGGCTCCAAAAAATCCGGCGCAATTTTTCACTTAGCCATGGAGCACTGTTTTTTTCAGATAGCATTCGATTGTTTCTGTCTAGCATCCAATCGCCAAAAAACATCAGTTGCACTGCCTTGATTTGATTTATTTGTTTCCCTTCCGAAAAAATTCCCGTGATATAGCTCGTTGTTTCCCCGATAAAATTCTTGCCATAAATTTCCGAGGAGTTGGAATCTCCAAACAATTCAAAATTTTCATACCCCAAATTTTGCGCATATTTTGTCGAAATCACAAGCCCCGGCGCACAATCAGTATCTAAATTTCCAATCTTCTTATATTCTTTATTCCTAATTACTTCAATAGTTTTTTGATTATGAAACTTGGCCATATTTTTTTCCAATTCATGAGAAAAATCGGATGACAAAATAATCAGCGTGTTTTGAGGAAAATTTTTCGCTAAATCATCCGCTAATTTTTCTGATTTTTCTAGGGGAAAGCCGTCTTTTACCATAAGTGGAATGACTTTAGTTTCAGGAAAATATCTGGCAATAAATGGCATAATATTTTCAACCCCATGCTCTTTTTGAAAAGCTTCATTTTCAACATTTAACCCTTCAATATTTTTTATTTTTTCCAGACCTAGCACATCCACTTCAATTTTCCCATTTTTTGTCTCCCAATTTTCGTCACTTAGATTCACCCAGCCATGCCCCAAATTAAAATGGTTTGGACTAATAAGAATAGCTCTGTCAATTTTGACGGCTTTATTTTTTTGCGCCGTCAAAGCAAAAGCTTCGTCAATTAATTCTTCCGCCACTAAATGGTGCGGGACAATCAAAGAAACGGCCTCCGCATGAGAAGCCGTTTCAAAATAAACTTTTTTGTTACTTGTGCCTAATTTTGTTGCTCTAAAAATTCCAAAAAAAAGAATAAAGATAACCGCGATAAAAATTAAAACTTTTCTTTTTTTCATATCTTACTTAAGCATTCCTCCCCATTCAACGACCGTAAATCCTTTTCGCTCGGGTGTATTTATTTTTAACTCAAACACCTTTTCTGGTTTTTCCAAGCCCTTAAAATCCATCATAACGCGAATAATAGTATCCGGTGCAGGCGAAATGGAAAGTGGCGCTAAAGAATCAATGTATCTTTTTGACAAAAATGTCACAAAATAATATGGCTTATTTTCTTTTTTCATTTCAGGAATCCAAAATTCCTTGAAATCAGAAATTTCTTGGGAAATCAAGCCAAGCTTGGCTAATTTTTCATCCAAAAAAGAATTCAAGTCATTTTTCGCTACCACAAATCCTTGCGTCGGAGTTTCATAATAGACATCGCCCGCGCCTTCCCAAAAAAGATATGGATAAGTTTTTCCATCTTCTGTATTTACTAACTCTCCATTTTTGCGAGCCAACACATTCCAGCCATTTTTATACTGCGGATCAGTGAAGCTCAAACCATTGCCTGGCGCCACTTCGACATGAACATTTTTGTCATTTTCCGGATAAAGATAGATTACCGGCTTACCACACTCTGCTGGACTGATAATATCAGCTCGATAAAATGCCAATGTTCGGCCGTATGGATCCACCCAAAAAACCTTAGGATTTATTTTTAAAAACTCTTCGGCTGTTTTTTTCTTGCCATCTTTTGTCCAATAAATATCATTGTAAAGTTTGGAAAATCCTGCGAGTGTCGCGTCTTTATAACCATAAAGATTATCCCCCTTTTGTGATTTTCCAACTAGCACTAAATTTTTTTCCACATCGACATTTAGCGTTTCATTATAAACATAATCGCCAGCACCGCAACCACTCGGATTAATTTCATATTCTGCCTCATTTACTTTGCCATTATTCCAAGTTGCTTGAAGCTTGGAAAATCTTTCTTGTTTTTCAAAAATATCTATTACTGATTTATAGCTAACCGCCGTTCCATCTGGCGCTTTCAGATAAAATCCGTATCTGCCAAAAATATCTTGATAAACTTTTTTTCTTTCCCCCATCAGATAACCCAAATGGCTATTAAGTTCGAATGCAGATACTTCTGGATTTATATTTTTTTTCTCATCTGTTGTCCAAACCTGCCCAAATTGTGAATGGACAAAAACTGGTTTCAGCTTGTCTCCAACAAAAAAACTATTTTCATAATCATTGCGCACGAAATTTTGCCTTTCATTCTCTCCTCTTAATTCTTTTGGATAAACCAATTCTTCAATCACAATTTCATTGTTTATTTTTTTGACTGCCGAACCGGAGAAAAAATAAGTTTTGATGAAATCATTGGTGTATTCATCAAAATTTTCAATATTTTTAGTCAGAAAAATAAATTCACCATTCAATTTCAACACTCGAAGAATGCTCGGGCTTGAAAGCCCTGGCCCTTCATAAACCCAAGAAACAACATCTAAAATTTCTGCAGTCGCATATTTGCCTTTTTCTACTGCCCCAACTTTCAAATATTTCACTCCTTCTGAATTGACCGTATCATTGCCTGCGCCAGTATAAAGTTCTTTGAGAGTTAGGCCAATATCGCCCAAATCTTGCGGTTCTTGCCATTTTATCCAGCCTTTTTTAATTGTATCGCTGGCCAAATCAACTACGCCAGTTTCGCTTTGATTTACATTATTAGCATTAACCGCTGATTTATTTACAGTGTCAGAATTTTGGGCATATTTTTTCCCCGCTTCTTTCCGACCAAAATAATAAGCGCCATAAAACAAAGAGCCAACTGAAAAAACAATCAGTATGGCTCCGATAATCTCCTTTTTACTTATTTTTATTTCCATTTTTTTATTTTAAAAATTTTTTATTTTAAATGGAAAACTAGAATTCCACCTTCACCGCTTCTTTTTCTTTTTCATCCGCCTCAAAAAATTCCCGCGCGCTAAATTTCAGCATTCCGGCAATCATATTGGTTGGAAAAACTTGAAGCTTAGTATTGAAATCGCGAACATTGCCGTTGTAAAATCGACGGCTAGCCATAATTTTGTCTTCCGTATCAGAAAGTTCTCTTTGAAGTTCCAAGAAATTTTGATTCGCCTTAAGGTCTGGATAGTTTTCTGAAACTGCAAACAATGATTTTAGAGTTCCGCTAAGCATATTTTCCGCTTGAGCTTTCTCCTCTGTTGATCCGGCATTCATTGCCTGGGTCCGCGCCTGCGTCACCTTTTCAAAAACTTCTTTTTCGTGCGCCGCATAACCTTTGACTGTATTTATTAAATTCGGAATCAAATCATAGCGCCTTTTTAGCTGGACATCGATGTCACTCCATGCTTCATCCACTCTATTTTTTAGAGTAATAAGACCGTTATACATTGTGATTATTGCAATCACAATTATTGCTATAACACCAATTAAAATTAATACTCCTATCATATTTTTTACTTAATAATTACTTTTTTATTATACCGCTTTTCGCTTGATGTGTAAAATAGCAAAAATATGCTATAATTAAAACATAAAAAATTAATCTCAAATCTATGGACATATTAGATCCAATAAAACCTTACTACATTTTTCTAATCCCGATAGCCATCGGGTGCATCGTTCAGGTGATAAAATTTATTGTCTATTCAATAAAGCACGGCTGGAATATCGGTTATGCCATGACGCACGGCCATATGCCATCTGCTCACACTGGATTCATAGTGTCTCTCGTAACTTCTGTCGGATATTATGAAGGCCTAAGCTCTGGAGCTTTTGCAGTTGCAATCGCTCTTGCCGTCATCGTTATTGATGACGCCGCGCGCCTTAGAATGTATATGGGTGATCAAGGAAGATATCTAAATATGCTTATTCGACAACTAAATATAAAAGACGAGCAATTTCCTCGTCTTCATGAAAGAATGGGACATCGAATCAGTGAAGTGATTGTTGGCGGAATTTTAGGTTTTATCCTTACACTAATTCTTGCAAGACTTCTTGGATAACTTTTTTTTCATTCCACGGAATTCTTTTTTCGCCGATTGCCATAACCTCTTCCGCTCCTTTTCCAGTAATCACAAAAATATCTCCAGGCTTTGCAATTTGCAAGGCCTTTTTAATTGCTTCTCTTCTATCCATAATTATCCAGTAATTTTTTCCTAATTCATGCTTCTTAATTCCTGATTCAACTTCCCCAATTATTTGTTCTGGATCTTCTCCGTACGGATCTTCGTTAGTGAGAATTATATAATCCGCATAGCGCGAAACAATTTCGCCCATAATTGGCCGCTTCCCACGATCACGCTCTCCGCAAGAACCAAAGACTGAAATAATTTTTGCATTTTCTTTTTTACTTTGAGAAATAAGACTATACACCTTTTCCAAGCTATCTGGCGTCACCGCATAATCAATAATAATTTCAATTCCTTCATCGTTTGGCACTCGCTCCATTCTTCCCGGCACGCCTTTAATTTTTTCAAGCGCGTTTTTTATTGTTTCTAAAGAAATTCCATAGGCCAAGCCAACACAGGTCCCTGCCAAAGCGTTTTCAATATTAAATTTGCCAAGCAAATTAAGCCTGAAGTTTGTATCTTGCCAGCCAAAGGCTGGTCCGCCTTGGGCGGATATTTTGTATTTAGCATAATCAATTCCTAATTCAATATCTTTGGCTTGAATAATTTTAAATTTTATATTGTCATTTTGATTTTTGATTTTTGATTTTTGATTTTCCATAGTGTATCCGAAAATATTCTCTTCACCAAATTTAATAAAATTTTGCGGCTTTTCCATATCCAAATTAACCACTACTACTCTCGCATTTTTAAATAATTTCAATTTAGCTCGGCGATATTCTTCCATCGTTTTGTGATAGTCCAAATGCTCGCGAGTTATATTTGTAATAACAGCCGTGTCATATTTTATTCCCCAAGTTCTGAATTGATCTAATGAATGGGAAGAAGTTTCTAAAACTAAATATTCGCAACCAGTTTTAACCGCCTCTTTAATAAATTTCTGTACTTTGAAACTGGAGAGAGTGGTAAATTTTGTTGCATTTACCCATTCTTTTTCACCTAGCTTAAAATTGATCGTTGACGCCATGGCAACTTTCTTCTCCGATTCTTCCAGAATCTTTGTGATCATCTGCACAGTCGTAGTCTTGCCATTTGTTCCTGTTACTCCAATAACTTTTATATTTTTTGAAGGAAAGCCATAAATCAAATTAGCCAAGACGGCTTGGAAAAGATGATAGATATTTTTGATGGATTGTGGGACCAACTTTTTCATAAAAATTATCTTACAAAACTCTTTGTTTTCTGAATTATTCTATATACCCAATATTTTATTGGATTAATCACTATATCATAACAGCCCGGAAATTCAATAGGATCTGTGCTTGGAGAAAATCCAGTCTTAAATCTGGTTATTCCTTCCCAGGATTTTCCAGACTTGTTTTTAACTTTCACTCCAAAGAAATCATATTTTTTAAATCCTTCAGCTTTCGCATCTTTTATCGCTTGCCACTGAAGAAGATACGGCGCCATAACATTTCTATACTGGTCATCCGATGCGCCGTGAAGATAAGTCGCAGTGTCGCCAAAGAATATCATAATATTCGCGGCGATTACTCTATTTTTATATTCCGCCACATATAATTTAATAACATCGCCCGGAATTATCTCAAACATTTTTTGATAATATTCTCCACTGTGCGTTTCGATTCCTTGTCTTTTGGCCATTATTTTTGTTAGCCTCAAAAATTCTTCGATATATTCCTCGCTTTTTTCTTGTTTCTTAATCTTTACTCCATGTTTTTCAGCAACTTTAATGTTATATCGAGTTTTACTTTTCATCTCTGCCAATAATTCTTCTTCGGTTTTTGTAATATCAAGAATTAGACTTTCTCTCGGTTGCATTTCATGCGGAGCCTTAGTTATTTTATTTTTTATATTTTTTTTAATCATTTCCAAAATTTCCTCATTCTCCGGCTCAATCCTAATCCATCCCGCTTTTTCTTTTTCCGCCAAATCTATTAATTCATTTAAATTATTTTTTAATTTTGCATTGTCATTTTTATTTTTGAGATTTGCATTTTGATTTTCTATAATTGGTCCTTTCGGAATATAAAAATACTTTCCAACAATTGGAAGATTATGTTCAATTATACTGGCAGAAAAATTTTCACTATCAATACAAGACGTCTTTCGCCCCACCACCTCCTGAAATCCCCGCCATTCTTTTGATTGAAGAAAATTGCTATCCATGAGCTCTTTAGTTCATTTAGTTAGAACTGAGATTGTTGCCAATTAAAGCTTATCAATAAATAATTCAAACTTAAGGTGCTCTAATAAAGAAGACATATTGAGCTTAAAAAGACTGGCTATCAAAATTATAGTTCCTATAATAACTGCATATATTCTCCACATTTCTAGTATAAGCCAAAATGAATATAGCCCCGATTTTAATTGTTTTTCCGTTGTATCAGGTGGGGGTGAATAATTTAAGTATTTCTTCCTGAGAAAATCAATTAAGTACATAAGTGCAAAAATAAAAATAAGAGAGCCGAAAATCATCAATGTTGCACGATAATCAAAAGCATATGCTTCTCTGAACTTTTTAATAATTGTAAAGTTTGAAAAAGCCTGTCCTACTTCTGGGACAAATGATGAGATAATCAAAGAAAGTAAAAAATATCCCCAAGAAAATAAAGTAGGCCAGATTTTTTTATTATCATCCATTTTATTTTTATAAATTTTTCTATTTTATACAATCGTTATACATACTTCCTAATAAATAATCTCTTGGTATTTTCTCGCAAATTGATGTGTCTTTTTTCGCTTTGGCTATTTCCTCATAACATTTATATTTTTTAAAATAAGTATCATCTTTGTTTGAACTTTGTATCTTTTCGCAATTGTCCAAATTTCCCGAAGCAATAGCAACTTCCATTTGGCAAATCGCTTGAGAACCAACAATATCAGTTTCGACCTTCCATTTCAAACAAAGCGACATATCCTGAATCCTCCTAGCTTCTTCTAACCAACAACCATTATTACAAGATTGTTGAGCTGCAGCAGGTATTTTTAAACACTCCTTAAAACAAGCTTTGAGTTCATTTGAATAACTTGATAAATCATCTACATTATTTTGCACCTTATAATCAGGCGATTGTTTTTCTATTTGTTTTTGAACAAATTCATTAGTTTTTTCCCTTTGATTTTTTAAATCAGAATAAACTTTAAATCCAATTAAAGCAAGTGTGATGACCGGTATAGCAATTATAATAGCAACTATAATTTTTTTCTTTGAGTTAAAACTATTATTTTTCTCTGATGGATTAGAAATAACTATATTTGAATCAGATAATTGTTTTTCAAAAACAGAATTTGGATTATATTCTTTTTTTATTTCTTGATTATTAATATCATTTTCCATTTTTTTATTTATTAATTATGAAATGAGCGGGTAACGGGAGTCTCCGCCAAAGGCGGACAAGGAACCCTTAATTACCTTGAGCGAGTGATGGGAATCGGACCCACGATTCAACCTTGGGAAGGTCGCGTATTGCCACTATACTACACTCGCATAATTTATCTTTTCCCGAGAACTTTCAGCGCTTCTTTGACTCTCTGACCAACGTCCTTCACGTCTTTCGGCACGGCTTTCAAAGCGTCCCGCGCTTCCGTGATAGTGTAGCCCATTGAAATCAGCGCTTCAAGCGCATCGGCATCCACTGAAACTTCATCCTTTTCGCTGGTTGTCAGATCAGCGACTTTATTTTGAAGCTCAAGTATAACTCGTTCGGCAGTTTTTTTTCCAATGCCGGAAACTTTGGTGAGAATTGACGGGTCTTCGTTGAGTATTGCCGTTCGAATAGTTTTCGGCGTAGCAATAGAAAGAATTCCCATGCCGGCTTTTGGGCCAATGCCAGAAATGGAAATCAAAAGTTCAAACATTTCGAGCTCCTCCTGCGTCAAAAAACCATAAAGTGCGAGCGTATCTTCGCGAACATAAGTATGGATAAACAAATCGACCTCTGGCATTCCGGCGACTTTTCCAAAAGTATAAGCTGATAAATATACCTTATATCCAATATTATTCACATCCACTACGGCATAGTTATTTTTAAGATATTCAATTTTCCCCTTGAGTTTTGCAATCATAGTCTTATTTTACCACTTAACTAAGCTCTTGCCAAAACTCTCACGCTATGCTAAAAATAGTAAGTATCTAAATCACTAATCTGCACGAATTTAACACTAATCTTCACGAATTTGAGATAATTCGAGAAAAATTAGAGTCGATTCGCGATTCATTTTCATGCCAATCATCAAAGCTGCTAAAAAGTATATGCGGGTGACAAAAAGAAAAACCCTGAAAAATAACAAGATTAAAGGGCAATTTCGAAGCGCGATAAAAATCACAAAATCAGCGCTCGCTGGCGGAGAAATTGACAAAGCCCAGGAATATCTCAAGAAATCTATTCAAGCTTTGGACAAGGCCGCTCAAAAGAAAGTTCTCACCAAAAACGCCGTCGCCCGAATGAAATCTAGACTTAATAAGCAAGTAAAGAATGCCGCGAAAAAATAATATTCTGTAAAAATAAACACTCCCTGCAAAGGGAGTGTTTTTATTTTGAAAAAATTGCGCTTCATTAAAGTTGAGCTTTTTGAAAATCTTAGGCTTCCCATTAAAGCTCAACTTTTCTGCTCCCTTCGCTGTAAATTTTATTTTTCTAATTTTCATTCAGCCTATTTTGGCGATGATACCTGCCTACCGGCAGGCAGGCAAATTGAAACTGGCGAGCGTTAAAAAATTTATTATGGAGCGAAGCGGAACATAAATTTTAGCGAGCCAGCTGAAAATTTGTCAGAGACAAAATTGGGCTGAGAGTTCTTTTTGGTACTTTTTCTCACGGCGAGAAAAAGTACAATTATAATTCCGCTATAAACTTGTCCATCGCCAGTTTTATTTCAATCTTCCCCGTCTTAACAGCCGTATCCAGCTTTGAAAGTTTGTTGTAGATATTTTTGAGTTTGGAAAAATCAAAATTTCGCATTTGGGACAAGGTTTTCTTGACCACAAATGGGTGAAGCTTGGCGACGCGCGCAATTTCATATTCTGATCTTGTACCACGGTCATATAAATCAGCCACTTTGAGCATATTTCTAAATTGATAGAAAAACATTGATAATAAATAAAAAGGATCGTCGCCTTTTTGCAAATGATTGTGGAAAAGCGCGAGCGCTTCTTTTTTATTATTCGCCCCAATTGCATCCACCATTTGAAAAATATTACTGTTTAAATTAGTTTTCACCAGAAGGTCAACATCTTTTTCGCTAATCATTTCTTTGTCGGCATAAGACACAAGCTTTTGAATTTCCTGAAATAGCAAAAAATTATCCTCCGCGCAAAAAGCGATAAGCTTAGAAAGAGATATTTTTGAAATTTTCGCTTCCGGATTAATTTCTTTTATTGTTTTCAGCGCCCAGGCTTCCAATTTTATTCCAGCTAGTTTTTCAAAATTCTGACTTTTAACTTCACCCTTTTTGGAATCCAAAAATTTATACAGCGCATTATTTTTTCTCGGCATTTCTCCTTCCCAAAAAATCAAGACTGCATCCTTATCTTCACTAAGTTTCTTTTTGCTTTTCAAAAATTCTAATATTTTCTTTTGTTCATCGTCAGTTGATTTTGAAATTAAATTTCTGGAAATAACTAGCCTCTTTGGAGCTAAAAGATTTGATGTATTTATGGCATTAATAATTTTTCTCGCCTCTTCTTTCTCATTTTCACAGTCAAAAACTGACAAGCCAGAGCCGGACTTGTCAGTAGATAGAAATTTCTTTTTTATTTCAAGCACTTTTTGGGAAGACCGGAAAGAGTCTTCGCCAAAGAGAAAAATAATCATTTTACTTCTTTATTCTTACTTCTTAATTAACTGGTTCCCATTTAAGCGTCTGCCCGGGCTCCAAAATTTCCAACCAAATTTGTCCCGGAACAAATCGTATTTCCTGACCACTTTCATTATAGAAAAACATCTTACTGTCAATTTTCGCTTTGTCTTTTTTCCAAGTACCACTATATTCTTTTCCATTGAAATAATATTTTGCTGGTCCATTGTCAGTTTCATCATACCAAGGATCACCAATCTCAACATTATTGTATCGTCCGCTAATACTTTCTACTCCGGTATTTTTCACAGCCTCCACGCCTTCCCAAGGATCAGAAAGTCCAAGACCCTTATAATCTTTTGTATTAACTATTTGTTCTGATTTGGCAAAAATCACCGCTATATTTTTTGGAGCCAATCTCTGATTATTATTCCGATCGGTATCATTTTCTCCTCCCCAAACCCTAAGATACGAGTTGGAATTTTTATCATAATCATACTGGGCATCATAAGGATTAGCAAAAGATACTTGAAGGTGTCCTCCGCTTGGCCGTTGATCAATTGGCACTTCATCCTGATGAGGGTAACCGGAAAAATTGCTTTCCATTCTAAGGTTCAAGTTTTTCATCGCTTCCAAAACTTTTTCTCCGGTGATGTGCCCGGTGTCTTCCAATCTCATCTTTCCGGAAACTGGCCATCTTCCGCAATAACTGGTTGTCATACAATCAATTCTATCTATAATATTTTTTCCTAAAAGATCAAGCGCAAAATGCGAACCACCCCAATGAATAAAAAATGCATCTAGCCCTTTAGCGATAGCAATGTAGTCATGACGGGAACTTCTAATCGCTCCGATTTCTTTGGGAATATTGCAAACATAAACTCCCATAAGACGCGTAACTGATGAAGTATACGCTGGCATTTCAACTACCATATCAGCCTCGGAAAATCCGGCGGCTGGACGAGCCTGCACATCAGATGGTTGCATAACTGCTACTGGACGGCGATTCCAATTATCACAACTTATTCCAGAAATTGGACTCACGGGACCAGTGTTCGCCGGACCAGCATTCTGTTGAACTTTTTCCAAATCTATTTGCTTCACCTTAGTAGAACTATTTTTCTTGAGGAAATAGAATCCTCCTGCTACGATTGCTATTATCAGAATAGCAATGATTATTTTTTGTTTCTTGTTCATGTTTATGTTTTACGAAATATGAAATGAGCGAAATACGAAACATTTTTTCGTATTTTAGTATTTCGTATTATTTTCGTAGTTCGTAAATTAAATTTATTTTTGACACTTGGAACAAATAAACACGCTTCTTTGCCCTAGTACTTTTCTCTGAATTATTGTATCACACCTTTTGCATCCTCGCTTCTCCCGATTATACACAGCTAAAATTTTTTGAAAATTTCCCGGCGCACCGGAAGTATCGCGGTAATCACTGTCCGATGTTCCCCGCATTTTTATGGCTTTTTTCAAGATTTTTTTGGTTGCATCGTAAATTTTTCTCAAATCTTTTTCTGAAATTGATTTTATAATTCTTTCCGGCAAAATTCCCGCATCATATAGAATTTCGCTTCGATAAATATTTCCAATACCCGCAATCAGATCTTGATCCATAAGGATTATTCCAATTTTGGCGCTTGATTTTTTTCTCAAAATTTCTTGAAATTTTTGAAAAGTAAATTTTGGATCCAGCGCATCAACTCCTAGCGCTTTTATTTCTTTGAGATTATTTATCTTTTCCGTTGAATCCAAAACAATTTTCCCGAATTTCCTCAAATCCGAAAATTCCAGCGTCCGCCCGGATTTAAGAAAAAATTTATGCCTAATATACTGATTAACCCTGTCAGAAAAATAATCTGATTTTTCTTTATTCTTACTTCTTTCTTCTTTCTTCTTTACCAAAAGATGTCCTGTCATCTTCAAATGTATATATAAAGTTTTTCCGCCGGATAAATCAATAAAAATATTTTTTCCAATCCTTCTCGCGCCTAAAATTTTTCTATTCTTAATTTCTTTTTTAAAAGTTTCTATGCTTTTGCCCTTAATTGCTTTCCCCCATTCACTCCAAAAAGAAGCGATCATATCGCCTTTGATTTTTTTATTTAAGTCGCTAACGACAGTTTCCACTTCAGGTAATTCTGGCATAAAAAAATTTAATAATTTACATTAAAAGATTATATTATTTCGCTGTTTTCCACAAATATTCAAAAATATTTTTCATCGCTTCGGCGATTTTTTCATTTTTAATAATAACACCCGATGGATTTTTCTTGTCAAAAGCTACGATTGCTATTTTATCGTTATAAATATTAACTTCAATATCCAAATCGCGAAAGAGTTTGATAAATTTCATTTCGCGAAGCATTTCTTTGGCAGTTTTTAAATCTTTTCTCCCCTCCGGACTTTCCGGAATTAGGTTTTTTATCCAGACCCCGTGCCCAATTCTGGCTGGAAAATAATCTTTCCGGAAAAAATTACCCATATTTTCATAAGCGCTTTTGTAATCAGTAATAGCATAAATTATCTTTTCCCTGTTCTCTCGCCAAGTATCAGCATATAAACTTTTTATTCCTTCCATTCCTTCAAAATATTTTATCTCTGAAGCTAGGGAGGTTTTTTTGTTTTCGCCTTGTCGATCAATCCAGCATAAAAGTTCTTTATTATTTTCTTTCAATTCTTTCTCTTTCCTTTCCGCCCACAAACTAAATTCTTCCTTGGAAATCGGCTGAAATCGAATTTTTCCTTCTGCTTTAATCTTGGAAACCAAGCCCTTTTCAGCCAGCTTTTCCAAAATAGGATAGAGGGTCGTTCTATTTATGAGAGTTTCTTTGGCAATCTTATTTACTGCTCCGTCTTCCAAATTATACAAACTCGCCAAAACCTTTTTTTCATTGTCATTTAAATATGTATTCATACCCTAAATTATACTCTTTTGTCAAAATTTGTCAACAGTTTGACATTATTCCCCGTTTCTTCTATCATTCTCGGTTCATCATTGGGATGAGCAAGATCTTTAAAATCATAAAACAGGAGGTTAACTATGAACTATTTCTATTATATTGCCGTTGGAGTAATGCTTGCCATTGGTGTTGCGTCCTTTATTTATTGGATTATAAATTTAAATAAGTGGTGCTATTTTGGGAATGTACTGGATATATTAGATGCAGGAAAATGCCAGGGAAAAAGGGTGACGCTTTATCGTATTAAAACAGACTCAGGAGTAAACATTAATATGAACAATGCCCTTGGAATTGTGGAAACATTCAACGAGAGGTTTGGAACATCAGCTAGATTGATTGATTCACTCGAGGCCTATCTATGGCTGAGAATGGAATGGTCGGAAAAGCTGGCTCTCTACAGAAATAGAGGACTTGGATCAGGTTTTGAAGGAAAAGAATTTGAACATGTAACAGCCTACTATATGTTTGCGCATACACTATTCAGGAGAGAGAAGAATGCGTTTATCTGGATCGATTGTAGTGGCACGATCCAAGTCAAGGATATGGGCAAGTTTTTTGCCCATTACGGAGTAATTGTTAGCATGCAAGAAAGCGACATAGTTAAAATACATCAAAAACTTGAATGGGAAAAAGTAATCCAAAAGCAAGCAATTTAAACTAACAAGCAAAAACGGCCTTGGAAAAATCCAAAGCCGTTTTATTATTGTCAGTGCTTCCTAAAGCTTCGCTTTAGGAAAGATTATATTTCTCCCCAATTATCCCCAATCTTCACATCCACCACCAGCGGAACTTTGAGTTTATAAACACCTTCCATAATTTCTTTGACTTTCTTTCCGACTTCTTCGGCTAATGTCTCTTTAACTTCCAAAATTATTTCGTCATGCACTTGCAGAATTATTTTTACATCGCCCGGCTGGAAGCTCAACTTCTCTCGGTCGTTTTGGTCGAAAGAAGTTGAGCTTCTAAAAAATTCCTCATGAACTTTTATCATTGCTAGCTTCACAATGTCCGCTGACATGCCTTGAATCGGCATATTAATCGCCATCCGTTCGGCCGCATTTTGCACCATAAAATTTGGTGAATTAATTTCTGGAATATAACGCCGGCGTCCCATTTCAGTTTCGACATAGCCATTGATTTTCGCAAATTCCTTAGTTGATTTCATATATTCCGCCACGCCGGTGAATTTTTCAAAATAAGCATCAATAAATTTTTTGGCGTCGTCTCGGGAAATTCCAGCCGAAGCGGAAAAACCAAATACGCTCATACCATAAATCACTCCGAAATTCAAAGCCTTAGCCGAACTTCTCATTTTTTGCGTCACTTGAGAAAATGAAACTTTATTTATTTCTGAAGCTGTAGCCGTGTGAATATCATGACCCGCATGAAAAAGTTCAATCATTTTTTTGTCGCCTGATACATGCGCCACCGCGCGAAGATCAATTTGCGAATAGTCAGCGCTGACAAGTTTATAGCCTTCTTCCGCTTCAAAAGCCACGCGAAGAAGCTGTCCAAGATCAGTTCGAATGGGAATATTTTGCAAATTTGGATCAGAAGAAGACAACCGTCCAGTGGCTGTCACCGCTTGATTGAAAGTCGTGTGAATCCGAGAATTTTTATCCACGAGTAGCGGAAGGGCATCTAAATATGTAGTTTTCAGTTTGAAAACTTCGCGATACTCTTCAATTTTTTCGGCAATTTTATATTCCCCTTTTAATTTCTCCAGTTCCGATGAAGCGGTAGAAAAACCAGTCTTGCCTTTTTTGATATTATCCGTCGAGATTTTTAATTTCTCAAAAAGAATTTCTTTCAATTGTTTTGGAGAATTAATATTAAACTCCTCGCCAGCGAGTTCATAAATATTTTTTTCTAAATTTTTTACGCGTCCATTTATTTTTTCCGCGATGCCTTCAAATATAAGCGTGTTCAATTTCACGCCCGCTATTTCCATTTCTGCCAAAATTTTGACCAGCGGAATTTCGACTTTATTTAATATATTTTCTAAATTATTTTCGCTTTTTTGTTCTTCTGATATCTTTGAAATCTTTTCAGAAAAAATTTCCTTAAGCTTAAAAATATAATCTGCATTCCGGCATTCTTTCTCTGAAATTTCTTTTTCAGTTTCCATTTGAAGTCCCAGCTGTCCTTTCTTTTTTTCTTCTGCCATTTCCTCGCCCAATTGCTCCAAGACTAATCTTGAAAATTCCATTTTCGCTCCAGGATTCAACACATAAGCCGAGAGCATTACATCATATAATTCTCCTTTCAAATTTATTCCATTTTGTTTCAATATTTCAATGTCACTCTTGAGATCATATCCAATCTTTTTTATATTTCCATTTTCTAAAATATTCCTGATTCCTAATTCCTGATTCCTAATTCCTGCTATAAAACCTGCTCTTCCGGTTTTCCAAGAAAAAGCAATTCCGATTAATTTTTTTTCTAAAATTCTGTCCCCAATAAATTTTAACTTTATGGCAATTTCTTTTTGCTCGCCAAGCATCTTAAGAAATTCTTCGCTATTTTTTTCATTAACCAACTCGTATTTAAAGTCTTTTATACCACTTACTTTATTCGAATCATTCGAGTGTTCATTCGCAATATTCGAGTCGCCTTGCGGAATACGCTTTATTAGCGAATAAAAATTCAACTCCTGAAAAAGTCTTACCAGCTTTTCTCTGTCGAATTCGTGGGTCTTGGCTTCTTCTAAATTCAGCTCTACTGGAACTTCCTGATGAATTGTCGCCAAATGCTTGCTTTGAATGGCCTGCATTTTGTCTCGTTCCAATTTTTCTTTGACTGTGCCTTTAATTTCAGAAATATTTTCATAAACTCCTTCCAGCGTTTTATACTTTTGTAATAATTCCGAAGCTGTTTTTTCGCCGATACCTTTGACGCCCAAAATATTGTCCGATGGATCACCACGAAGTCCTTTATAATCAATTATTTGATCCGGTTTCAGACCATATCTTTCAAAAACTTTCTCCTCATCGTATATTACTGAATCAGTGAGCCCCCGGCGCATTGTATAAACTTTAGTTTTCGGACTCACTAATTGAACAGTATCAAGATCCCCTGTCACAATTATATTTTCAATATCCCCAAAATTATTTTCTGTTTTTTTAACCATCGTTCCAATCACATCGTCCGCTTCAAATCCAGCATGCTCATAAATTGGAATTCCCATCGCGCGAACCAATTCTTTCACGCGCGGAATTTGGTCATAAAGTTCCTGATCAACTTTGACTCTGGTGGCTTTATAATCCGCATATTCCTTGTGGCGAAAAGTCGGTCCGGCCAAATCAAAAGTCGCCAAAATATAGTCTGGCTTGAATTTTGAAATCACGCTAAGTATGGTAGAGGCAAAACCATAAACGGCGTTGACCAATTCCCCGCTTTTAGTCGTAAGTGGTGGAAGCGCATGATATGACCGATGAATTATCGCATTGCCGTCAATCAGAATGAGTTTTTTAGGTTTATTTTTCATATTCCTAGTATATTACAAAAGACACAAAAAAAACAGGTCTAAATTATCTAATAATTTATCCTGTTTTAAGTTTTAGCCCTTAGTCTTTCAGTGTTATTTTTCTCTTTTTCTCATCAACCCAACTAAACTCAATCCATAAACTATTTTTTGGAATTATCTTTTTTATCCTATCCGCCCATTCTATTATAATAATATTTTTTTTATCAGCCACCATTTCTTCCCAGCCAAGATTTATTATATCTTGCGCATTGATCCTATAAGTATCTATGTGATAAATATTTTGGACCTGCCTGCCGGTAGGCAAGGTTTTAGATTTTGGATTTTGAGATTTATTTGGAATTTGGGATTTGGAAATTGAGATTTCTTTCTTGTAATTTTTAATTACAAGAAAGGTTGGGCTTGTATATGGCCCTTTGACTTTCAAGCCTTTGAGAAAACCTTGCGTAAAAGTTGTCTTTCCTCCGCCAAGCTCACCGACAAGGCAGATTATTTCCCCGCCTTTTAATTCCTTGGCTAAAGTTTCGCCAAGCTTTTGAGTTTGTTTAGAATTTTCAGTTATATAAGTTATTTTTTGCATAATATTATCTTAACTGGATTTTGAGAAAAATAAAAGTAGCCAGATGATTCAACGAATCATCTGGCCACTTGTTTTCCGCTTTTAGCGGGATTTAGCGAGAATAGAAATCTCGCTCAGCATCGCGGTTCCCGCGTTGCTGATCATTGAATTCCCGCATTTGCCGCTCCTCTTTTTCCATCCTTCGCATACGCTCATCGTATGCGTCTTCATATGTGTCGCTTTCGCGTTCATGATGACGATACGCATGTGATGGCTCACGAACTTCATAGTGGTATACTTTCACTTCTGAAGATGAATCCTTTAAAAGTTGATTTACTGTCTCACATGCCACCCAAGCGCCGGTTAATATAACAACCGTTTCAAGCGCATGGTCACCACGATGCCGATTATGGTCGCCAGCAAAAGCAGGAACAGAAAGTGTGAGCATTAAAATTGTTGAAAGAACTGTGGTGATTTTTTTCATGGTCGTCTCCTTTTTTGTGCCTTTATAGCACTGTTTTTTGTTTTTGGATAAAAAATAAACCTATATTTTTTAACTTTGTATTATACACCCAAATAGCAAAAAAGTCAAGCGCATTAGCCTATTTTAGGCTAAAATAAGCCAAATTAATAAAAATACACCTCTTGTTTTTCATCCGGACAGCCCTTTTCTTTCTGCTAAGCATTGACAATACATTTTTCAGATGCTATTTTACTAAACTAACTAAAAGCTAACAGCTAATTCCTAAAAGCTACCTATCATGTCCCTATCTTCCCAAGAACAATTTAAAAAATTTCTGGAAACTTCCAAAGAAGTTTTGATTCTTATTCCAGAAAATCCATCGGCTGATGCTGTTGGCTCGGCCTGGGCGCTTTATTATTTTTTAGAAAAGCTGAATATTCTTCCGGCCATCGCTTTCTCTAACCATTTGTCAGAAAAATTTACTTTTCTTCCGCGTCCCCAAAATATACTTTCGGAAATTTCCGGCGCGCGCGATTTTGTGCTTTCATTCAACACCGCGCAAAATAAAATTATGCGAGTTCGCCACGAAGAAAAAGGCGATATTTTCAATATCTTGGTCACGCCGGAAAAAGGCTCCATCGATCCGCGCGATTTTTCTTTTATTTTGGCAAAATTCAAATATGACTTAGCTATCGTTATTGGTTGCTCGGATTTGGAAAAACTTGGAAAACTTTATCTCGACAATACGGATTTATTTTTTGAAGTGCCAATTGTGAACATTGATCATAAAAGCGATAATGACAATTTCGGGCAAATCAATCTCACTGATATCACCGCTTCCTCTTCTTCTGAAATTTTAGCTCGGACTTTTGAAGAAATAAATCCAGAATTAATTGATAAAAAAATTGCCACTTGCCTTCTCACCGGTCTTATCGGCGCAACTGACAGTTTTCAGAAAAAAAATACTACACCTAAAGCTCTTTCGGCTTCAGCCGCGCTTATGGACAAAGGTGCTGACCAACAAGAAATCGTACGCTTCCTGTATAAAACTCATCCGCTTCATATTTTGAAACTTTGGGGACGAGCAATGGCAAAAATAAATTGGGACGAGGAAAGCCAGCTTATTTGGTCAGCGCTAACAGTTGAAGACTTCGTGCAAAGCCGATCAAGCATAGAAGATTTGTCGCTTATAATTTCAAAACTCGAAGAAAATTTTAGCGAAGGACAAATTTTTATGGCTGTTTATAATGATACGCCCCAAAGTTCCGTAGCCCTGATTAGAATTTCCAACTCCGAAACGGCCAAGAAAATAATTTCCGAATTTCCGGAAAATTTTAAGCGCGGATTTTTGGAGATAAAAATTGAAAATTCAAACCTAATCGAGGCTGGAAAATCCATTGCAGAAAAAATAAAAAATATAGCAATAAAATAATCTCTACTTAAAATTTTACACTGCCTTAATTTAGGCAGTTTTTTAATTTATCATTTTATGATAAGATAATATTATAATTTTTTACTTATTTGTACATTCGTACCAATTCGTAATTCGTAAGGAAATGATAAAAATTCTCAAACCTAAAATTCAAAATAAAAACCAAGATGAGATCCAGGAAACAACAAAGACTGCTAAAATTCTTTCTCAATTCCGAAAAAAAGAGGAAGAAGAAACAGCTTCAAAACTGGCTGCCGAGCTTAATCTCCCTTATATCGATACTAATCTCATCCCAATTTCTAAAGATGATATTCGACTTCTCTCTGAAGAAGAAGCGCGGAAATTTCGGATAGCAGTGATCCATCGAAATGGAAGAGTGATTACAATCATATCCTCTGATCCGGAAAATAAAGAAGCTACAGATTTCTTGGAAAAACTCAAGCAAGAAAAAGGCTGGCAGATAAAAATTTTTGTTGTCTCTGCGTCAAACTTGAACCGAGTTTTTGAAAAATACAAACAGATTGTTTTTGTGGATGTTTTGGATCAAATGAGCTTGAATCTTAGCGGAGAAGAACTTTCCGAATTTGAGAAAGAAATGAAAGATCTTATTACTCTGAAACAGCGCATCGGCGAACTGCCAACCACTCAAATTTTGAATATTATGATGGCTGGCGCCTACAAGCTTGGCGCGAGCGATGTTCATATTGAGCCACAAGAAAACAAACTTCGTCTTAGGTATCGCATTGACGGAACGCTTCAGGACATAGCCTTTTTGCCACTCAATGTTTTTAACACTATTCTTTCCCGCATAAAGTTAATGTCTGGAATGAAACTCAATCTTCGCGACATTGCTCAGGATGGAACTTTCGAAATAAATTTAGCTGACAAAAAAATTGACCTTCGTGTTTCCGTTATTCCAGGAAATTTCGGCGAATCAGTTGTAATGAGACTTCTCGATCCAGATTCAATCAAGGTGAGCGTAGAAAATTTAGGACTTCAGGGCTTGGCTTATGAAATAGTCCAAAAAGAAATGCAAGCACCAAACGGAATGATTTTGAACACCGGACCAACTGGATCGGGGAAAACTACAACACTTTATTCCATCATCAACAAATTAAATACACCGGATAAAAAAATAATCACTATTGAAGATCCAATTGAATATGAGTTATCAGGCATTTCTCAAACCCAAGTAGAAAAAGAAAGGGGTTATACTTTCGCCCAAGGGCTTCGCGCTATCGTCCGCCAAGACCCAGATGTAATTTTAGTTGGTGAAATTCGAGACGATGAAACCGCTGACATTGCGGTAAATTCCTCTCTCACTGGACATTTAGTTTTATCTTCACTCCACACTAATAATGCTATCGGAACTATTCCACGGCTCGTTGAGCTTGGAGTGAAGCCAACTTTGATGTCCCCTGCAATTAATGCCATAATCGGTCAGCGTTTGGTGCGAAAACTTTGTGACTGCAAAGAAAGTTATGTTCCCGCTAAGGAATCAATTGAATCCATTCAAAAAATTCTTTCAATTATCTCCCCGAAATCCAAAATAGAAATTCCAAAAAATATCGAAAAACTTTATCGGCCAAAAGGCTGTCCAAAATGCAGTGGATTGGGATACAAGGGGCGAATTGGAATTTTTGAAGTTCTCACAATCAATGAAGATATTGAAAAATTAATTTTGGAAATGGCTGGCGAAACTGATCTGGCCATTGCCGCCTTGGAATCTGGTATGATCACCATGCTTCAAGACGGGATTTTGAAAGCAATTAGCGGTGTCACCTCTATCGATGAAGTCGAGGAAGCTACCGGACAAGGAGAATTTTTGGAAAGCATTTATGAAAAATTGATGTCGCAAACACTTGGCAAAAAAATTCTAATCGAAGAAAAAAATTATTCAAGCGCTAAAGAAAATATAGTAGATTTCAAAAAATTAGAAGAAGTTTTGCGCGCTTCAAAGACAATGGATATTAATAAAATTATTTTTTCTGCTGCCACAATTCTTAATGTTGGCGACATTCATATCGAACCGGAAAAAGATGATGTGAAAATACGATTTCGAATCGATGGAATTTTGCAAAATGTTGCCACACTTCCACTCAATGAATATCCAGCACTTTTAGGAGAAATAAAAATGCTTTCTGGCGTAAAAACAGAAGTTCGTCAAGGCGTGATTGACAGTCGCTTTAGCATAATGTTTGATGATGATATTAAGGAAATAACCGAAAAAAATATTGATGTGCGTATTTCAATAATTCTCGGCGGTTATGGTGAAACAATTGTGATGCGCCTTCTTCGTGGATCTTCGATAGAACTAGATCTTACAAAACTTGGGATTAGAAAAGAAAATTTGGAAAAAATAATAAGTGAGATTAAAAAACCTAATGGAGTCATTCTTAATACTGGTCCGACTGGATCTGGAAAAACCACCACGCTTTATAGTATCCTTAGTCTTCTCAACAAGCCCGAAGTAAAAATAATCACCGTGGAAGATCCAATTGAATATCAACTACCTGGGATTTTACAGACTCCTGTAAGTGAAAAGGAAGGCTATACTTTTGCCACCGCTCTTCGTGCCCTTCTTCGCCAAAACCCAGACATTATGATGATCGGTGAAATTCGAGATGACGAAACTGCGCAAGTGGCCGTGCAAGCCTCTCTTACTGGCCATTTGGTTTTGTCAACAATCCACACTAACAACGCTGCTGGCGCTGTCGCTCGAATGATCAATATGGGCGTGGCTCCATCAGACATTGCCACCGCCGTCAATGCTTTTATGGCGCAAAGATTAGTGCGAAGACTTTGCGATTGCAAAGAAAAAATTTCTCCAAGCGCAGAAGAAAAAGAAAAAATTGAAAAAGTTTTGAAAACTATTAGTCAAAAATCAGGCGTGGAAATTCCGAAAGTTTTGGAAATATATAAACCGAAAGGCTGTCCGAAATGCAATGGACTTGGCTACAAGGGTCAGATGACTGTAAGCGAAGTTTTCCAAATTTCTCGTGAAATTCAAGATCTTATCACTAGAGGTGCCATCACAGCCGAGCTCGAAGAAAAAGCAGTTGAACTTGGCATGCTCACCATGACGCAAGATGGAATTTTGCGAGTTTTGGAAGGCGAAACTTCTCTGGAAGAAGTGGAAAGAGTAACAGATCTTTAGAAAATTTTTAATTTTATAATTTTTAAATAATGCTTTAATTTCTAATGTTTAAAAATTTAAGAATTAAGATTTATTTATAAAATTAAAAATTCAAAAATTAAAAATTATATTTAGCCTTTAGCCTTATATTAAAATTAGACATTAAAAAAAGGACTGTCTATCTGAATAGCTCAGTCCTTTTTATTTTTCTCGCCAGGCCCTCCGCGCCTGGTTACTTTTTGAGTATTTCTTTAATATCTTTTTCTGATGCCCCATTTTTCTTGCATAAAAAAATTAATAATTTTTTGAGTTCTCTTGAATAATTATGTGTGGCCATAATTCCTAACCAGATATTAACCATTATACCAGCCAGCATGACCGACATACCTTGCATGTTTCTTTCCTGTGGATTGTCACTGCAACCTACAAGCAAAAACATACTTAATAACACTACAACCAAAATGATTTTTTTCATAAAACACCGTCCTTTCATTTTTAAAGAGTTTTTTTTATTTTATTAATTGTAAAAACCAGATTGTTTTAGCAACGATCCAGCCTTTAATTCCTAAAATACTTAAAATCCATGAGCAGGCCAGAAATCCCAATGCTCCCAACAAAAATAACGTTGCACCCACAATTAGCGGGGTTGCGATGGATGCAATTATTTTTATCAAAAAATTTCCCTTTTCTTCTCTAACCCATTTAATTAAAAGATAAAGAAAAAAACCTAGAAAAAAAATAAAACTGATCAAGTCAGCTTGACTAAAACTAAATATTAATATTAATGATTTCATATTTTCCCCTTTCGGTTGTCAAAAAACTGTTTTATTTTAAATTAAAAGTTACACTAATCTGCAGGCAAGGACTCGAAGTAGGACCCCGAGAAAAGAAACAATATCGAGGAATAGCGCAGGACGAACCCACCCTACCCATGTCTTGAAAGCTGTTTCTATATTGATGACAAAAGATAGAAGCCACCAATTGCCTGCAATTTACTGCTAGCCACCAATTTGACCATAAAAAATGGTTAAATTAGATGACCCCGGAGCATAGCATAACTTGGAAAATTTGTCAAACAGCTGTATAATGCAATTATTATGATTACAACCTCCAATGAACAACCGGAAGATTTGACTTTTGATGTTACGCTTCGACCGCAAAATTTCGATGAATATGTCGGACAGATTAAGGTTAAGAAAAATTTGGATATTTTGATCCAGGCTGCTAAAAAAAGAAAGGAATCTATCGAGCATGTACTTTTATATGGCCCGGCGGGACTGGGAAAAACAACTTTGGCCAATATCATCGCCAAGGAAATGGGCGTGGCGATAAAAACTACTTCCGGACCAGCAATTGAACGTGTCGGCGATTTCGGATCAATTCTCACCAATCTTTCCGATGGCGATATTTTGTTTATCGATGAAATTCATAGACTCAATAAGTCAATCGAAGAAATTCTCTACCCTGCGATGGAAGACTATAAGCTAGACATTATTATCGGCAAAGGTCCATCAGCCCGAACAATTCAACTTGATCTGCCGAAGTTTACTTTGATTGGAGCAACAACCAAGCTTGGTTCAATTTCTAATCCCCTTCGAAACCGTTTTGGCGCAGTGCATCGCTTGGAATTTTATACTAATCCGGAGATTAAAAAAATATTAGAGCGCTCCGCAAAAATTTTGGGAGTCAAAGCCGATGACACCGGTCTTTCAAAAATTTCCGAGTGCGCCAGATGCACTCCAAGAGTGGCTAACCGGCTTTTGAAACGAGTACGTGATTTTTCGCAAATAAAAAATCATGATATTATAAATGAAGCTGTAGCCGAGGAAGCATTAGCAATGATTGATGTTGATCCATTGGGCCTCGAACCGGCGGACAAACAAATTCTTCGAACCATTATTGAAAAATTTCATGGCGGACCAGTCGGACTTGGAACAATCGCCGCCGCTACTTCGGAAGAAATCAAAACTATTGAAGATGTTTATGAACCGTATCTAATCCAAATCGGATTTTTAGCCAGAACTCCGCGGGGTCGAATCGCGACCGAAGCTGCTTATTTGCATTTAGGCATAAAATATAACAGCGAAAATAAGCTTTTATAAAAATCTATGTTTTACATAATTCTTACCCTTTATACTATTCTTCTTGTTTCTTTTATTTTTATCGCTATCTTTATTGTTTATCATCTTCATCGCTATTCCATCCATGCAGAAATAAATAAAATAATGCTTCCTATTTTTATAATAATTTCTGCTATACTTTTTTTCGCGAATATAATATTTTTTTTCTCCATAGATTGGGAATCTTTATTTTCAAAAATTCTTTTTTTTAGCTAATTCATATGCAATTGAATTTTACTCATTATCATTTTGAAGGACAAAAAGATGACGAAGAAATTCTGGCAGTTCTTCACCGCCACTGGTTAAATATTCTTGGTCATTTTTCCATTGTTTTTTTAATATTAGCGATTATCCTTGGTAGCTATACCCTCTCTTCTTATTTTTTCAATGAGTTTAGCCCCCAAATTTTTTTCAGTCTTGCTTCTTTTGTCCGCAGTCTTTTCTTCCTTTTTGTTTGGTTGCTTTTCTTTGTTATTTGGATTGATTTCTATTTTGACGTTTGGATAGTCACTAATGAAAGAATAATCAATGTTGAGCAAAAGGGTCTCTTCACAAGAGTCGTAAGCGAACTAGAACTGGAAAAAATTCAAGATGTCACTACTGATGTTCGAGGAATTATTCCAACTTTTTTCAATTATGGCGACCTTTTAGTCCAAACTGCCGGTGAACGAGAAAGATTTAGATTCAGACAAATTCCAGATCCTTATTCTGTTAAAGATTTAATCATGAAACTACAAAAAGAATTGGAAAATAAGGAAGAAAATGAATTTGGAAAAATGCTTCGAGAAAAAATTCATCACGAAGATGTTGTTTAGCTTTCTATTTATTTTTTTCAAATAGATAAAAGGGTGGATAAAAACAAAAATAATTTTTATTGTTTTTTTATTTATGGGCTGGTTATTTTAGCTAGCTTTTTTATTTTGGGAAAAATTTGTCTGGCCGAGCCAGTTTTAAAAATTACAAATGTGCAATATACAGGAGGACCCGGAAAAACTGAAGAAGATTTTATAGAAATTACCAACACAACAGACAAGGAAATTAAACTAGATGGATATAGACTTGTTAAAAAAGCATCCACTGGAACAAAAACTAGCATAAAATCATTCGGAAGTAAGGATATTATCCCTGCCAAAGAAATTTATCTTTGGGCCAATACGAGTAAAAGTAGTGTTATTTCTGAAGACAATGGTATTGCCATAATTCTTGGCAATACGGATTCTGGAATAATTATTGACAGTATAAACTGGGAAGAAGATGACGATTCCGAAGAAGAAGAAAAACCAAATTATTCTGGAATAAAAATCAATGAGATTTATCCCGCGCCGGATACCAAAAATGGAGAGGAGGAATTTGTGGAAATAATAAATTCGAGCGGAAAAGAAATTGATTTCTCTGACTGGGTCATAAAAGATTCCAAAGGAACAAAAGGGAAAATTTCCAAACATGAAAAAAATGGAAACTTTTATGTTTTTTATGGGTCGTTTTCCCTAAACAATGATTCTAACGGCGATACTGTTTTTCTTCATGATAAAAATGGCAACTTGGTTGATAGCCAAAAATATTCCTCAACAAAATCTGCTCATTCCTTTTCTTTCGATGGCTCTTCCTGGCGCTGGACATCGCTATCTACTCCCGGTGGAGAAAATAGTTTTGACAAAATTTTGTCAGGAAAAATAATCTTACCTAAAAAAATATACAAAAATACTTATGCCTATTTCGATGTTTTGGCTGATGATGACGCAAAAAAATTTACTTGGAATTTCGGCGACGACCATAAAAGCTATCTCAAAAAAACCAAGCATAAATATGAAAAAACTGGGAAATATAAAGGTAGCCTCAAAATCACCGGAGATGGAGAAGATAAGGTTTATGAATTCGAAGTTAAAGTTGAAAAATATAATGCTCCAAAAATTAGAATAAAAAGCATCTCGCCTAATCCAAAAGGAAGCGACACAAAAAATGAGTGGATTGAAATTAAAAATGAATCTAAAGACAAAATTAATCTTAAAAATTGGTCGATTGCTACCGGCAAAGAGAAGTTAGTCAATCACCCGATTCGAGAAGATTTCAAAATCAAAAAAGGCAAAACAAAAAAGCTCACTAAAAAAATTTGCGCTTTCACGCTAGGAAATGAAAAAACTAAAATCGAGCTTCGTGATCCATCCGGAAAAGTCGTGCAAAAAATAAAATATGATCGAAAAAAAGATAAAATCGCAGAAGATGAAATTTATGAAAAAAATAAAAATAATAAATGGGTGTGGAATGCCGGAAATGTAGAGACGCCCAATTTGGGCTTCTCTACAACAGAAATAAATAAAATAGCAACTCCTTCTCTTCCACAAGAAGAAACAAATTTTAATATTTCCGCTTCCGAAATCCAAACCAATCTTGGCAAATACAGCCTTTCATCGGATTGGCAAAAAAGGCAAAAAAACCGCCAAAAATTAGCCTATTCAAGCCATAATATAAATTTACCAGAAAAATTATTAGATCAGAATAAACGGGTTTTAGGTGCAGAAAATTTAAGATTCCAAGAAAATTTTTATACTTTTACAAAGCCTGAAAACAAAAAACACTGGGCTCTAAATTTTTCAGAAAATATTTGGACAAAAACAAATTCTTTCTTAAATTATCTGATTTTGAAAATATAATTTTCCCTTGAATTTTCCGCCTCAAAATGCTACCATTAAATTATAAATCCGTACGGAACAAAAATTTTTGTTCCCTACAATTAATTTTATTTATATGTCAGGACACTCTCATTGGGCGGGAATTAAGCAAAGAAAAGGCGTGAATGACGCCAAGCGCGCTAAAATTTTCACTCGCCTTGCCAAACCAATCGTCATCGCTGCGCAGGAAGGCGGCGGCAACCCAGACACAAATTTCAAACTTCGAATGGCTATGGATAAAGCCCGCGAATTTAATATGCCCAAAGACAACATTGACAAAGCTATTAAGCGCGGAACGGGAGAACTCAAGGGCAATGCAATAGAAGAAATAACTTATGAAGCGATGGGACCGGGAGGAATAATGATGCTTATCAAAGCCGTGACCGACAACAAAAATCGGACAGTGAGTGAAATCAAAACCATTCTCACAAAATCCGGCGGGAAATTCGGCGAGGCCGGCAGTGCAATGTGGAATTTCGAACAAGTCGGAAATATTATTATCGATGCAAAGGACAAAAATATTGACGAACTTGAAATGATCGCGATTGATGCCGGAGCGAAAGATATAAAAATAGACGCTGATAATTTGCTAGTTTTTACTGAACAAAATAATTTGCAAAAAGTTCAAGAAAAATTAGTGCAAAATAATTTGAAAGTTTTAGAATCCGGTCTTTCTTATCTCCCAAAATCCACTCTTTCTATTGACAACACCACGCGCTTAGACTACGAAAAACTTCTCGAAGCATTGGACGAGCAGGAAGATGTGGAAGAAATTTTTGATAATTTGTAAAAAAGCCCGCTCGTGTGTTGTATATCAACATTAACGAACGGGCAAATTGATTTGGCCCAAGCGTTGCTCAAGCGTTTTTGACCGACCCCTCTCTTCCTTCACAGTTATCGCCCATAGCCGTCATGGACCCCTGCTCTCTTTTCAAAAAGATTTCTGTTGTAAGTCCAGAAGTTGCCGATCCTTTAGCACACTCCATACCATCAACTCCAAGAACTAAATAACTGCAGGTTTCTGCGCGTTGTCCTAACTTACATACATTTAAAAGATGTTCGCGTGTAAATTTTTCCAAATTTCTCACCTCCTTTGATTGGTATAATTTATCAAAAATACATACTAAACATCGTAGTAGTAAAGCGAAAAACAATCAATCTGTCAAGGCGGACGGACCAAACGCAAAGAAACGCAAAACTCCCTCACTTTTATTTATATTCTCTTCGCTTCGGCAAACATTTGATATACTCATATGTTAAGCGAAATAAATAAAAATTTTTATTAATAACCTTCTTGAGTTATTTTTTTGTCTCAAACAACTTTTAAAAAACTCGTTTTGGAAGTATAATTAAGCTATGAAAAATGATAACTTGCGCGTCTTGGGAATTGATCCCGGCACAGCGACCACTGGCTGGGCGATACTAGAAAAAATTAAAATAGAAGAAATTTTCGATAATTTGTAAAAACTCATTTTTTCATTAATTCAATATGCCCTCATTAAAAGATGTGTATGTAAACTGTGACGTTTTAGAAAATATACCAAAACCAAATAGAGATAATTGGCTCAAAGAAATTGACCTGCTACGTCTTATGCTCCCAAAAAATGCTCGTGTTTTGCAAGTTGGCAGTATGGATGGAGCAAGAGCTATTCGTTTACTTGAAGTTCGTCCTGATTTGAAAATTACTGGCCTTGAAATTGAAGCTTCTTTAGTAGAACTCGCAAAACAAAAAATCGCCATAGCAGGTCTCTGTGTAAATTTTATTCATGGCGATATTACTAATCCTCCGGCCTTGCCTCATTTTGATTATGTGATTTGTCTCAACAACACATTGGGATACATTCCAGAACAGGACAAATCCATTGCGAAAATGAAGGAGCTTGGCAAAGTCATCATTATTTCTGTATACGGAGAAGAATTTGATAATGGCTTGGCTCAAGAATATTTTAAATCAATTAATTTAAAAATTAATTGTATCAAAAATGATAGTTTTATAATGGAAGATTTCACCGCTATAAAGCGCTATTCAAAAAAAGAAGTTGAGTCTTGGGGCGGTAAAATTATTAAAACACCCGTCGGATATTTTTCTATCATACCCAATTAGAAATTTCAATCATAATCAACTAAACAACATCGAAAAGTCGTCCCAGCTGGATTATTTGTGCCAAAATCTCAACCAATAGCCTTTCAGGTTATTTTTTTGTCTCAAAAAACTTTTAAAAAACTCGTTTTGGAAGTATAATTAAGCTATGAAAAATGATAACTTGCGCGTCTTAGGAATTGATCCTGGCACCGCCACCACTGGCTGGGCGATACTAGAAGAAAAAAACGGAAAAATAGAACCGGTTTCTTATGGGCATATTGCTACTTCGCCTCAAAAAACTGACGCGGAAAGGATTTTGGAAATTTCGAGGGATATTGAAAAGATAATTGCAAAATATAAACCACAGGAAGCGGGAGTGGAAGAAATTTTCTTTTTTAAAAATCAAAAAACAATCATCACTGTGGCCCAAGCCAGAGGCGCAATTCTCTTGACTTTAAAGCAAAATAATGTTAGAGTTTCGAGTTATACTCCGCTCCAAGTAAAGCAAGCGATCACCGGATATGGCCGAGCCGAGAAAAAACAAATGCAAATGATGACAAAAAATATTTTGCATTTGGAAAAACTGCCGAAACCCGATGACACAGCGGACGCCATTGCGATTGCCATCTGTCATTTAAATAGCCGGAAATTAAATAATTTAAACCATTAATTTATAAACTAAAAAATATGAATGTTAGCCCTATTATTAACTTTTTCATAAATCAAGGCGTGCCTTTCACCACGGTTATTTTGATTTTGATGCTTCCAATCATCGCCACTTTTATCGCATTTCTTCGACAAGTGGTTGGTATTAAAGCTTTTGGAATTTATGCTCCGCTCATTGTAACTTTCGCCTTTTTGGCTACAAACGGTCTCAAATATGGCATCGCGATTTTTGTCACGGTTATTTTTACCGGGATGCTGATGCGTTTTGTTTTGAAGCCATTCCGCCTGCTTTATCTTCCAAGAGTGGCTATCATGCTCACCATCGTCGCTTTCTTAATTTTGGGAATTTTAGTGATTGGCGGAGAATTCAAAAGAACAGGTCTCGCAGCGGTTTCTATTTTTCCAATTCTCATTATGATCACAATAGTTGAAAAATTCATCGCCGTTCAAATTGAAAAAGGCGACAAAGCTGCAATTTTTTTGGCCATTGAAACTTTGATTATTTCAATTTTAGGATTTTTCATTGCTAGCTCAAAAATTCTCATTCATTTTTTGGCTCTTTATCCTTGGGTGGTTATCCTCACTATTCCAATTAATATTCTTCTTGGAAAATGGACCGGGCTTCGTGTGAGCGAATATTTTCGGTTTCGAAAAATAATGAAACATTTATAATTTTATGTTTGAGTTTCTAAAACTTAGCCGGCAAATTCTTGGAATGAATTCTCGAAACCTGGAATATATCAGGCCGTTCAATTTGGCGCGCGCCAAAAAAATCGCAGATAACAAGCTTCTTAGCAAAAAAATTCTTAAAGATAATAATTTAGCTGTCCCACAACTTTTGGCAAAAATAAGAAACTATGCGGAGCTCGAAAATTTTGACTGGCAAACATTGCCAGAAAGTTTTGCCCTGAAACCAAATCGCGGTTTCGGTGGAGAAGGAATTTTAGTGGTTTATGGAAAAAAGAAGAATCAAACTGATGTGTGGATAAAAGCTGATCGTTCTCTTGTTTCTATAGAAGATTTAAAAGCGCACATTCGAAATATTTTGGACGGTTCTTTTTCTCTTTCCGGAACGCCGGACATCGCTTTTTTTGAAGAAAGATTGCAACTTCTAAAACTTTTCAAGCCCTATTGTTACAAAGGCATCCCGGACATTCGAGTAATTGTTTTTAACAAAGTTCCCCTTATGGCAATGCTTCGCCTTCCAACCAAAAATTCTTCCGGCAAAGCCAATCTTCAGCAAGGGGCTATTGGGGTCGGCATCGACATGGCTACTGGCACAACTACTACCGCCGTTTCGGGGAAAAATAAATTTATCGAATATGCTCCCGATACTCGCCTTTTGTTATCTGGAATTAGAATTCCTTATTGGAATGATATTTTGAAATTAGCTGTGCGAGCGCAGGAACTTTCCGGTCTTGGTTTTTTAGGCGCTGACATTGCGATTGATAAAATCAAAGGCCCGACCATTATCGAGCTCAACGCCCGCCCAGGACTTTCCATTCAAATTGCCAATCTTTCCGGCCTCAAAGAAAGACTCAAGAAAGCAGCCGGAATAAAAATAAAAACCGTCGAAAAAGGCGTCCGCGTCGGAAAAGATCTTTTTGGAGGAGAAATCGAAGAAGAATTGGAAGGAATTTCCGGCCGGCGCGTCATCGGCACAGTAGAGAAAGTGAAACTCATTGGAAAAGATGGAAAAGAAATTGAGGTAGAAGCAAAAATTGACACTGGAGCAGGATTTTCTTCAATTGATACAGAGCTAGCTAAACAGTTGGGTTTTGAAAATACGGTTTTAGAATATGAGAATTTGAATATTAGCTATGAACAAATTAAAAATTTAACTCCCGAGCAAAGAAAAGAAATTTTTAAAAATATTCCTGATTTAGCCGATACTGCCATTATTCATTCTTCCCATGGAACAACATATCGACCGATGGTAAATATAAATATTATTATGGATAATATAGAATTTTTAGCAAAAGTTTCCATAATAGATCGCTCGAATTTAAAAATGCCGATAATAATCGGTAAGAAAAATTTGGGGAAGTTTTTAATTGATGTAAATAAATAACGCTGCGATATTACTATGAAAATATTGAAATGTTCTGAAAAAATTACTCTTGATACTTTCAAAAATAAAAAAAAATCTCCCGCAGGGATTTCAAAAAAGCTTATTTTATGTGCATTAAAAAATAATATAGCTGTATATAGAATTTTCAGCAAAAAAAATTTATATATATTTAAGCGAGGAAATAAAATTATCTGGTTAAACAAAACAATGACCTCTAAAACAAATCCGGTAGGGATGGCTATTGCTCGAAATAAGCATACAGCAAAAGACTTTCTTTCTAAATTAGGATATCCGGTTGCTCCAAGCAAAACCATTTCCAAATTAGAAGAGCTGGATTCTGCAATAAAATCGCTTGGATTTCCTGTGGTGGTAAAACCCATAGGAGCAGCTGAAGGAAAAGGAATTACAATTAATGTAACTACAAAGAAACTCTTAATTAATTCCTTTAGGATAGCAAAAAAAACTGACAATAAAGTAATAGTGGAAAAACATATTTCTGGAGATTATTACAGGATAACCTATATAGCTGATGGATCCTATGCTGCAACAAAAAATTTACCTGCTTATGTTTCAGGAGATGGGAAAAGAACAGTTCGAGAACTTATAAACTGGGAAAATAAATACAACAAAGAAAGAAGAAAGAAGGCTCGTTTGAAAAAAATAAAAATTTCAGAAAAAACTGAACGTTTTTTAGCATCAGAAGGTTACAATTTAAATTCAATTATTCCAAAAAATAAAAAAATTCCTTTATGTTTTAGCGGATTTGATGGAGGAGAATATATCGATGTAACGGAAAGTGTTCATCCATATTTTATTAATATGTCAAAGGAAATATCAGAAAACTTAAAACTTCCTATAATAGGAATAGATATTATATCCAAAGATATAACAAAACCTTTAACAGAAAATGATGGGATTGTAGTTGAAATTAACGGCTCTTTTCCCGATATACAATTTCATAGCAGTCCGACACGAGGGAAATCAAGAGATCTCCATAAAAATTTAATAAATTATTTATTCAGTTAACTTAATAATCATGAAAATAATATCAACAACAGGAACAAAAGGGAAAACAACTATAACAAGGGCGTTGAGTTATATAATAAAAAATTCAGGAGGAACCACCCTTAGAGTAGATACGGACGGGCATTATATAAATGAAAAGCAAAAAAGCACATTGCAAGATAGCAGAAATTTATTTGTTAAAGCTCCGACTGTATGCCCAGGGAAATATCTAATTACTATGAAAAAATATTTTCCTAATTTTACAGCAATTTTAGAATCTTCCGTAGGCTCAAACGGTGTTCATGGCTTAGGATATGGTTTTCATGATATTGGAATATTCACTAATGTTTTCGAAGACCATTTAGGAATGGGCCACCTGCAAAAAAAATCCGATTTGGCTAATTCAAAAAGTTTTATTTTTAAAAGAATCAATGATCATGGCTTTATAATTTTTAATGCTGACGACAAATATGTTTGTTCGCAATTAAAAAAAGTTCCCGAAAAAAGAAAAGCCACTTTACTTCCAGTTGGAATAAATTTTAAGTACTTTAACATAAAAAACCACTTATCAAAAAACGGGGAAATCATAACTCTTCTGGATAATTTTATTATTATCAAATCAAAAAATAAAATAGAAAAAATTCTTGATGTAAAAAAAATTGATTGGACATTTGGCGGGATTTTTCTCCCATCTATTTTTAATTTAATGTTTATAATTGGTGGCCTATATGCTTTTAATGGCAAAAAAATTACTAAAAAAGACCTGACCTTAATTAGAAATTATAAACTAGAGGAAACGGGCGGAAGATTAACAATGTTAAAAAATAAAAAAAATGTAAAAATTTTGGTTGATTATGCTCATGAAAAATATTCCCTTCGCGAAATTGCAAAATTAGGGAAAAAATTAAAACGAAATCCAAAAGTTAATCGCCTCTTGGGCGTTGTGAGACTAGCTCCAGACAGAACAGACAGCGTCATTACCGAAACAGGACGGTTTATTTCAAATTCCTATGATGACTTAATCATCTATGATAAAATTGATGGCATAAATCGGGGTCGTTTTGTAGGAAAAAATTGTAGCATTACAAGAGAAATTGGGGAAGTTTCAAGTATTTTCACCAAAGGAATTTTAAAAAATAAAAAAAGAGGCTTAGTTGAAAACATAATAATTGAAGAAAATGCTATTAAAAGAGCTTCTCAACTTGCTAAACCTGGAGATATTGTCGTTATTATTTGCGGGGATAATCATAAAAAAACAATTCATTATATTAAAAAATATTTTAAAGCCTCCTTTATAAAATAACTCGCGTCTTTTGCCTTGAAAAACTTTCTCTTTTGTACTAAAATATAAGATGCCTTAAAAAATAAATTTATGTATATATTTAAGCATAGAAATAGGAGTGATTTTTCTGGGAAAAAGCATTTTAGGATTAATTGGAAATTCTTGAGAAAATGGTCACTGATTTTCTTTGGAATTATTTTACTTTTTACAGTCGGTGTTTTCGCTTGGTTTGCCAAAGATCTTCCAAGCCCAGGAAATCTCAATAAGCGCTTTGTCGTGCAATCAACCAAAATTTACGACCGCACCGGAGATCATCTTCTTTATGAAGTTCATGGCGAAGAAAAAAGAACGGAAATTCCTTTCGAGCAAATGCCTGACACAATCAAGTTTGCTGCCATTGCTCTCGAAGACCAGGCTTTTTATAATCATATCGGCATTCAGCCGAAAAGTATTTTGCGCGCTGCGTTCAAAGACATTTTTAATCTTGGCGCCGCACAAGGCGGGTCAACTATAACTCAACAACTTATCAAACAATCTCTTCTTACTTCGGAAAAAACTTTTACCCGAAAAATTAAAGAAGTTATTCTGGCTCTTGAACTCGAACAAAAGTTTGAAAAAAATGAAATTCTTGCGATGTATCTCAATGAAATTCCTTATGGCTCTAATGCTTATGGCGTAGAATCCGCCTCCCAAACTTTTTTTGGCAAACATGCCAGCGAGCTCACGCTTGATGAATCCGCCCTCTTAGCTTCACTTCCCAAAGCACCCTCTTATTATTCTCCTTACGGCAGTCATACTGAAAATCTAAAAGCTCGCCAAGAATATGCTCTGGATCAAATGGTTAAGCTTGGATGCATCACCGAAGATCAAGCGAACACTGCCAAAGAAACAGATGTTTTTTCAAAAATAAAACCCTTCTCGGATAATATCAGCGCTCCGCATTTTGTGATGTACATCAAGGAAATGCTTGAAAAAAAATACGGCGAGCAAATGGTGGAACAAGGCGGGCTCAAAGTTTATACCACGCTTGATTGGGATAAACAAAAAATTGCTGAAGAAGCGATAAAAAATAATTCCGAAAAAGATGCAAAAGTTTATAAATCTAACAACCAAGCGCTTGTAGCAATGGATCCAAAAACTGGCCAAGTTTTAGCGATGGTTGGATCAAAAGATTATTTCGGAAAAGCAACGCCAACTGGTTGCATCTCCGGAAAAAATTGCCAGTTTGAAGGAAATTTCAATGTAGCTACTGCCCTTCGCCAGCCCGGCTCTTCTTTCAAGCCTTATGTTTATCTAACTGCCTTTGAAAAAGGTTATACGCCCGAAACTAATCTTTGGGATGTGGATACTAATTTTTCCACTGACAGCGGAAAAGAATATAATCCAAAAAATTATGACGGCGAAAATCGCGGACTTCTCAAAATGAAAGACGCCCTAGCAATGTCTCTTAATGTCCCGGCCGTTGAAACATTATATTTAGCCGGCGTACAAAACTCCATCGATACTGCTCACAAAATGGGAATAACCACGCTTAAAAATCCTGATGATTATGGTTTATCTTTAGTGCTTGGCGGAGGTGAAGTTAAACTTATTGATCATGTGAATGCTTTTTCTACTTTTGCTACCGGCGGAATCCACCATTCAATTATTTCTATTTTAAAAGTAGAGGATGGCAGTGGGAATGTGCTGGAACAATACAAACCCAGTGATGGACAAAGAGTGATTGAAGAAAAATATGTGTCAATGATAGATTATATTTTATCCACCAATGATCTTCGCGCTCCAGTCTTTGGCGAAAAAAATCCTTTGCGTTTTGATGACCGCCCAGTCGCCGCTAAAACTGGAACAACCAATGAATGGCGAGATGGTTGGACAATCGGCTATACTCCTTCGCTTGTCGCTGGTGTTTGGGCAGGAAATAACGACAATTCCATAATGGCCAAGGGGGCCGATGGTTCTTATGTTGCTGCACCGATTTGGCGGGAATTTATGGACAAGGCCTTGGCTAATTATAATATTGAAGAGTTTCCTAAATATGAAAAAGAAGAAACTGGCAAGGATGTTTTAGATGGAAAACTGGATGATAAAAAAGAAATATCTGTTTGCAAAATTCCCGGATCTAATGATTATTGCTTAGCAAATGATAATTGCCCAGAATCCGAAAGAGATAAGAAAAAATTTGCCGATGCTCATTCTATTCTTTATTATGTTCAAAAAGATGATCCGCGCGGAGATGCTCCAAAAGATCCAGAAGATGATCCGCAATTTAAGAATTGGGAAAAGGCTATTGAAAAGTGGCTAGATAAAAAGGACGGCTATTCTTCTCGACCAACACCAGAAAAAGAATGCAAGGCGGATGATTTTAAAAAATTCAAACCTAGTGTCGATATTTCTTCCCCTTCGAATGGAGACACGATCACCTCATCTTCTTTTACTATTAAAGCCAAAGCAAATGCACCTTTCGGAGTTAAAAAAATCACCCTGTCTATTGAGGGCGATAATATTACCTCTTCCTCTGATTCTTCGTTAAGTTATACTTATTCCGTTCCTGATTCTAAAAAAAATACCACCCTTTCAATTAAGGCGACTATTGAAGATAAGAACGGCGACACTGATTCAAAAAGTATTTCCGTAAAGACAACAATTCCGTAAAAGCTTATACCATAAAAATGATTAAAGGGAGCGTCATTGGCGTTCTCTTTTTTTGTTAGAATAATTTTTTTTAATTTTTTCTTTTTTCTTCTTCGGCCATTCTTGGTTTTAGAAGAACAATTGATCCCAAAATCGGACTGTAAAATATTTTTCCACCTGTTTGTGTGAAAACTGGGATCAAAATACCAGTTGGTTTTCTTTTGTGTACTCTGCCACATTTTTTGCAATACACTCCATCTACCCAAGCTCCTTTTTCTGAAAATAGGATGGTTCCTTTTACCGCCCCTCCATTACAACCGGATTCATTGCAAATAGTTAGCATAATTTTCCCTCCTGAAAATTAAAATGTTTTAGATTTTGTATTATTTTCTTAGCACTTTTTATTAATTGATGTCAAATTACTAAAATTATTTCTTCGAACAATTATCCCATAAAAATTCAAACCACTTCCGATAGCTGTCGGCGATTTTTTGGTCGCGAATAACAAACATCGTGCCCTTCTCGTCTATTTTTTTGACATAGAGCCCGGTGTAATTGACGACATAGTCGCCAAAAATATTAATCGTGGAATTGGTTAGATACTTATTTGGAATAAATCGATAGTTATTACCGAATTTTTTATAACTTTCTTCGCCAGCCTCTTTCACTTTTTCATCAAACAAAATATGCATGTTGATTTTTTTCCGTTTTATTTCTTTCATAATCTGCTCGGAAAAATTTTGGATCTCCGGATCAAGCCACGCCAGTTTTGCGCCAATGGCATAAATATCTTCGCCGACTCTAATCATATCCCGCATAAAATTTTTGAATCCTTCCACGCCCCGATAAATATAGGCCTCCTGGCTCGCTGATTTTTTTTGATATTTCACTTGAAGTTCCGGAAGTATTTTGTTCAGTTCAATTTCTTTTTCTTTTATTATTTCCGATAACTTCCCGGGGTCAACCGGCGCATAAATATTTTCGCCTTTGGTGAGAATTGGAAAAACCAAGCCTTTGTCGATGAGGCGCTTTATAGCATCATAGACATTTCTCCGGTGCACTTTGGCGTGAGTAGAAATTTCTCCCACGCCAGATTCTTTTAAATCCAACAAAGCTTCATAGATTTTAGCTTCATTGGGCGATAGCCCTAAATTTTGCAAAACTTCTGTTAGCATAAAAATAAGGTCGTCATCCTGAACGCAGTGAAGGATCTACTTGATAATATAGCCGGTAATATTTTTCGGCAGATTCTTCGTTTCACTCAGAATGACGGTTATTAACTTACTTGTATTGTTTATTATTGTCAGCTTATATTAAACATTTCCTTTTGTCAAGGTGATACTAATCACCAAATGGTCATATTGGCCACTCAACTAAACTATACTATACTCACCCAAAGCCTAAAAACAGGCTTGTTGTTTAAAAACCCATAGAAAAAGGAGAAAAAAAATGACACACTTTATAATTCCGGTACTATTCGAAAGAAACGATTCAGACTATAACTACAAAGGCGAAGTCACGCTTAATGTTTGCAAAAGCATCTTTGTTTCACCTCAAGATCGCGAGGTAAAATTTAGGGAAGACGGCGTTGAATTCAAACTAACAATTGCAGGCCTTGTTGATACCACAGTGCTTTGCAAGCGAATTACTTTGCCTTATGAGCATTGGGAAGCGCTCAAAGAGTATGCTATTAATGATTTTCAGCGTCAGCGCTTATAAAAAAGGAAGAGAAAATATGTTCTTTAGAAAGCGAATCGGTTATTTATTACAAAGCCGATTCGCTTTTTTATTTCATTTTTATTTCTCTTATTTCCCCCTCTCCTAATTCTTTATTTATTTTCCGAATAATAGTATTCCGGTTGGAAAAAAGTTCGCTCGCCCAAGCGGAGCTCGAAGACCTCACAAAAATAGTTTTATTTTTGAAATAATCTGCCTTGAGTTTTTCTGCTCCAACATTTCCAAATTCTTCTTTGATGATTTTAGAAAAAATATAAAAAATATCCTTGTCCGTAAGCGCAATGGATTTCTTTTTTTCTCTTTTATATAAAAGATTTTTTAGAGATTTCATTTCCCTTCTTTTCGAAGCCAATTATAAATTCCTCTGGCAGAAATTGCCCCTTCGGAAGCAGCGGTAATGACTTGCCTAAATTTGTCAGAACCGTCGGTAATATCGCCAGCCGAAAAAATTCCCGGAATATTCGTCGCGCCGTTTTTTTGGATTTTTATGTATCCGCCTTCATCTGTTTCAACGCCTAAATTTTCAATATAATCTACACTTGGTTCTGATCCGGCTTCAATAAAAAGTCCGTTTAAATTTAACTCATCTGAATTATTATAACTTTTATCTAATTTTACTTTTTCTAATTTTTCTTTGCCCATTATCTCTATAACATTTGTATCATAGATTACTTCAATTTTATTATTTTTCTTAACCAGCTCCACCCAAAACGGTTCGGCGCGAAGTTCACTTTTTCGATAAATTAAAAAAACTTTCTGGGCTAAATCAGCCAAGTATAACGCGGAAGTAACGGCGCTATCTGATCCACCAATTACGCCGACATTTTTATTTTTATAAAAAAATCCATCACAAGTGGCGCAATAAGAAACACCTTTGCCAAGAAATTCTTTTTCTCCAAGAATATTTAATTCTCTTTTTTTCGTGCCAGTGGCTAAAAGAATAGTCCGCGCTTTTAAGATGTTTTTGTCCGCTAAAGTTAAACTGAAAATATTATTTTCTTTTTCAATTTCTTGAACTAAAGATGGAATAATTTCCACGCCATATTTTTTTGCATGCTTCCCCCAAAGTTGTCCAAACTCAAAACCACTCATATCTTCCATGCCGGGATAGTTGTCAATTTTATGTGTCTCGGTAATTTGCCCACCCAAAACCGTGCCGACAATAAGATGTTTTATCGCGTAGCGCGAAGCATAAATCGAAGCCGAGAGTCCCGCTGGTCCTGCACCAATAATTATTAAATCATAAATATTATTATTCACCATATTAAATTCAAATTCCAAAATCCAAATTATTCCAAATCAAATCCAAAATCTAAATTTTTAATTTTGTCATTTTGGCTTTATTTGGAATTTGAGCTTTGAACTTTGGATTTTATTTATATCTTACTTCCTACTTCTTTCTTCTTAATTCTTAATCGGCATAACGATGTAAGTGAAATCATCCAAAACTTCGCCGGTTTTTTCATTAATTTCCCGAACGGCCACTGGCGTAGCCTCGCTATTTAATAAAATTGCCACCTGACCGGAAGAAATTGAATTAATTCCATCCAAAAGATATTTAGAATTAAACACCACTTCTTGAGACGGCCCAGTAATGTCAAACTTGAGCTCTGCGGTGTTTTCTCCTGCTTCTGCACTCGAGGATAGAATAGATATTTTCTTTTCTTCTGCCTCAATTTTTAGCGTTATCTCATTTGATCCACCAGAAGAAAAAACACTCGCCATTTTGATTGCGTTTTGCAAAACTTGCTTCTCGCCCACTATCCTAGTTTTGAAATTTGTCGGCATTATATGTTTATATTCCGGATATTTCCCATTAATAAGCCGGGAAACTAGTTTTGTGCCATCAATCTCAAAAAATATCTGCCCTTCTTCAATTGTAATTTTTACTCTAGTTTCAATTTCCGGCGCTAAAATTCGATTAAGTTCTAGAAGTACATTTGAAGGAATGATAATATTTTCATTTTTTTCAATAAAAGCCCTATAATTAACCGGATTTGTGTTTTTTTCCTCTATTTTAAGCCTAAATTCCGCCAAACGAAAACTATCAGTGGCCGCAAAACAAAGCTCTTTTTCCCTTAAAATAAGGTTAATTCCAGTTAATTCTTGCCTCGCTTCATTAAAGGCTACTGCTGGCATAACCTTTAAAATGGCGTTTTTTAACTCAAAACTAGACAAATCTAATAGGTTTTCGGTTTTTTTAGAAGGAATAAGAGGAAAATCTTCCGCAGAAATTCCCTTTAATACAGCTCTATTTCCCCCGCTTTTTATTTTCAAATTATTATCCAAAAGCTCTAGAGTTATATTTTCACCACCTGGCAAATTAGTGGAAAAATTACTAATAATTCTTACTGGGATGGTTATTTTCCCCTCTTTTTCTATTTTTGCGCCTATTTTTGAAGAAACACCTATTTCTAGGTTTGTGGCAGATAGCTTTAAACTACCCTTTTGGGCTTCAAAAAGAATGTTATTTAAAATTGGTAGAGTATTTTTTTTAGAAACTACTCTCTCACAATTATAAATAGCCTTTTTAAAATTTTCTTGAGTGCAAATTAGTTTCATAGTATTTTAATATTTTATTAATTAATATAAACTTACTACTATTTATTATGGAAGGTATTTTGGGGGATAAGTTTAGAATTTGCTTTATATAAACTAAAATATGTGTTGATAAGTGTGGGATAAGTGTTTTTCGAGGGTGTTTTTAGTGGGGTATGTTTTGGAGTATTTTTTGATTTTTTAAAAATACTTCAGGTTAAAAACATTTTATTTTTAGGGTTAGCCACAGGGTTTTGGGGGTAGATATAAATAGATTATCCACAGGATATGCCCAATTTTGACTAAATTGTATAAAGGAGATCTTTTATGGTGGCTAATTCTTCAGTAAGTTTTTCGTCTATTTTTAGGGCTTCAGAAATTTTTTCGTAAGCATGAATAGCAGTAGTATGATCTCTTCCGCCTAATTTATCGCCAATCCCAGGATAAGAGTAGGAAAGCTCGCTTCGCATAAGAAACATCGCTATTTGACGGGGCTTTACCACTTCTTGCTTTCTGTTTTTAGCGATTAAATCACTCGGATCTATCTCATAAAAATCAGAAACAACCTTAATTATGTGTTTATGAGTAATGCCTTTTTTCTTTCCACTAGAGATGATATCTGACAAAATTTGCTTTGTATAAGCAGAATCTACTGATTTTTTAGTTAATTGGGCGCTCACAGAAACACGGTTTAGGGCGCCTTCTAGTTCACGAATGTTATTTTTAATGTTTGTGGCGATGAATTCTAGGGCGTCTTCGGTGATTTCTACCCCATCTTGAGCTACTTTTCTTTTGAGAATGGCTAGTCTTGTTTCAAGGTCGGGTTTAGAAACATCAGCAATCATCCCGCCCTCAAAGCGCGAACGAAGTCTTTCCTCTAGAATTTGGATGGCTTTTGGCGCCCGGTCGCTAGAAAGGACAATTTGCTTGTTTAATTGATAAAGATAGTTGAAAATATGGAAAAACTCTTCTTGGGTTTTTTCTTTGCCGGAAATAAACTGAATATCATCGATAATAAGAAGGTCGATTTTTTGGTAATATTCCTTAAATTCCTTGATTTTTTGGTTTTTTATGGAATCAATAAGGTCGCTAGTGAATCTTTCCGAAGAAATATATTTAACTCTAATTTTTGGGTTTAATCTTAGGGCTTCGTTGCCAATAGACTGAATAAGGTGGGTTTTTCCAAGCCCAACCCCGCCATAAATGAAAAGTGGGTTATAAACATTACCGAGACTTTGAGAAACAGCAAAACAGGCGGCGCGGGCAAGCTCATTACTCCCTCCAATAACGAAATTTTCAAAAGTATAGCGATGATTAAGATTACTTTCTTGGCTTATTGGTGCTTTTTTTTCAAAAAAAGAAGTTGTTTTTTTCGGCGCTTGAATAGCGTCTACAGTTGGTTCTTGGCTTATTTTAGGGAAATTTTGGGGAGATCCGGAAGAAATTAGGCAAGAAACAGATTTAATATCTTCTTGAATATTTTTAAGCGCGCGTAAAATATAAAGGTCATATTTATTTTCCAGCCATTCCTTGGCAAAACCATTGGGCACGCCAACAACCACATGGCCGTCTTTTATAGAAAGAACGGCGGTGTTTTTAAACCAAGTGATGAAATTAGCCTTTGAAATTGAAAGCTCTATTTCCCCCAGGGCTGTTTGCCAAAGCTCCTCGTTGGTCATTTTATTATGTTAATTAAATAAAGAATTGGACAGTAAAAAAAGTATATCACAACTAGAAAAATCAGTCTAAGTAAAAAGTGGATAAGAATGTTAATAAGATGTGCATGAACTTAATTTAGATATAATATAAAAATAAAATAAATGCAAATATTTGCAAAATAAATTGACTTTTAACGCTCAAGCTGATAAAATCTAATTAAATTAATTAAGTACAAAAAAATGAGTATAACATACAAGCCAAAAAGCGCTAAAAGAAAAAAAAGACACGGGTTTCGAAAAAGAAATCGCACAAAAAACGGAAAAAATGTCCTGAAAAGAAGAAGAAGAGAAGGCCGAAAAAAACTAGCTCTGTAATCTATTTATATGCTTCCTCGCAAAAACCGCCTCACTAATAAAAAAGATTTTGAGGAAGTCCACCGCTTGGGCAGCTTTTTTTCTTTTGGAGTAGTTTTTTTGAAAGTGAAAAAAAATAACACTGGAAAAACTCGGGCAGGATTTCTTGTGGGAATAAAATTTTCCAAAAAAGCCGTGGAAAGGAATAGGATCAAGAGACAACTTAGGGAAATAGTGAGAAAAAATATAGGAAAAATAAAAGAAAGCTTTGATTTGGTAATTTCTCTAAAAAAGAGCAGTAAAAAAGAAATTTTGAGCAAAGACTTGGAAAGAGATTTAATGTCAGTGCTGGAAAAAGCCAAGTTAGTATAATTAATTTCAATAAATTTATAAAATAAAATGTCACTACTTTTTGGAGAAACTGTCTATCGTCCGATTTATAACTTCTTAATTTTTGTTTATAACATTATCCCCTTCCATGATTTTGGCGTGGCGATTATTATTGTGACTTTAGTTTTGAAATTTATTCTAATACCGCTTAGTCGCAAGCAAATTGAATCACAGAAAAAAATGCAGGAAATGCAGCCAAAAATCAAAGAAATTCAAGAAAAACACAAGGGCGACAAGGAAAAGCAAAGCCGGGCGCTGATGGAATTTTATAAGCAAAACAAAACCAATCCTTTTTCTGGATGCTTGCCGACAATTTTTCAGCTCATTTTTTTAATTGCGATTTATCAAGTGCTTTTTAATATTTCAAAGGCTGGACTCCTAGTTGATCCAAAAGAACTTTATTCTTTTGTTTCTAACCCAGGTCAAATCAATCAATATTTTCTGGGAATTATTGATCTTTCAAAAACAATTAACCTGAATCAGTTGGATATTAAAGTTGTTCCCCAGCTTATTTTGATAGTTTTGGCGGCAGTGGCGCAATATGTTCAGATAAAAATGATAACTCCGAAAACAGTGGCGCAAGATAAGAATTCTACCCCAGATATTTCACAGGTGATGTCTAAACAGATGATGTATTTTGGCCCACTACTCACGCTTTTTATTGGGATAAAATTTCCAGCTGGGCTTTCTCTCTACTGGCTTGTTTCTACGGTTTTTGCTATAATTCAGCAAATGAAAGTGCTCCAAAAGGAAAAAAATAATAGTTAAATTTTAATATATGGAAAACGAAAAAATAAGCGAAGAGGCAAAAGAAGAAATCAAAAAAACTGTTGAAGAATTAGTTCAAAAAATGGGATTTGAATGCCAGGTGGAAGCCAATGAAACAGAAACAGAAGACCAGCCGGAATTAATTTTCAACATTAAAACAAAAGAATCGAATTATCTTATCGGGCAATATGGCGTAAATCTTCAAGCGCTTCAGCACATTGCGAGAATAATTTTTCGCGGGAAAACTCAAAACAAAGCTAACTTTACTTTGGATGTTAATTCTTATCGCCAAGAAAAAAATGCATCAGTTTTTGCGCTGGCAAAAAATATGGCCGAGCAGGCAATTCGTGAAGGACGAGCAGTGGTTATGCGTCCAATGTCGCCATATGAAAGACGCCTAGTGCATATGGAGCTTTCAAAAAACGAACAAGTTAAAACCGAAAGCACTGGCGAAGGAGAAGACCGGCGGGTAGTAATCAAGCCGGCAAACTTAGTGTAATTCGTGGAGAAATTCTATGGTTATTGCTCGAAAAATTGCCTACAATGTGGCATTTAGTAGTTTTTCTAAAATTCTCTCGACTATTTTAGCTTTAGTTTCTATTGGCCTCATTACTCGATATTTGGGGCAAGCTGGTTTTGGAAATTACGCCACAGTGTTGGCGTTTTTATCTTTTTTTACAGCTATTGCTGATCTCGGGCTATATTCCACAGTTACTCGAGAAATTTCCCGTCCTGGGGCGGATGAAGAAAAAATTGTTGGGAATATTTTCACTCTGCGGATGATCATCTCGCTTGTCGTTTTGATCCTATCTCCAGTGGTTGTCTTTTTCTTTCCTTACCCGACTGAAGTCAAAGAAGCGATCATTATAGTTGCGCTATCCTTTCTTTTTTCTTCATCGTACCAAGTATTGAACGGCATATTTCAAAAAAATTTAGCAATGGACCGAGTAGCAGTTGCGGAACTTCTTGGGAAAATTGTCCAGGTGCTATTTATTTTTTTCGCCATAAAATTCAAGCTCAATTTTCTTTGGATAATATCTTCGCTTCTTCTTAATATGGCGCTTAGTTTTTTTCTGGTTTATTTCTGGTCAAAAAAATATATTTCTTTTTCTTTTAAGTTTGACATAGTGTATTGGAAAAAATTCGTAAAAGAATCTTATCCGCTCGGGATTGCAGCGATAATTAGTTTTATTTATTTTAAGATTGATACAATTTTGCTTTCTGTTTTGAAAACCAGCGCGGAAGTTGGGATTTATAATGTAGCTTACAAGGTGATAGAAAATATTTCTTTTTTTCCGGCAATGATAGCGGGCTTGGTTTTCCCGATTATGGCGAAAAATATTTTTTCTGATAAAAAAAGTTTTCAAAATATTTCTGACAAAACTTTCAAGGTTTTTTGGATTTTTGTCATCCCGCTTATTATTGGAACAATGTTTCTTTCGGGAGGAATTGTTGAGCTTATCGGCGGAAAAGGATTTTTTGCTTCCAGTGTTGTTCTTCGTATTTTGATTTTTTCTTTAGGTTGCATATTCTTTGGCAATTTTTTCAATGTTATTTTGATTTCTGGCAACAAGCAAAAAAAATTAATGACAATTATGGCGATTGCCGCGATTTTCAATGTCTCGGCCAACCTAATTTTTATCCCGCGCTATTCCTATCTTGCCGCCGCGATTATTTCAACGGCAACAGAACTTTTTGTAACGCTAGCTGCTTTTTATGTGGCGGTCAAAGATCTCGGCTATTTTCCAAAGGCGGAAAAATTTTGGGCGATATTGCTTTCCGGCGCTGTAATGGCGGTTTATTTTTTCATATTTTCAAAAATGAATTTTTTCCTTCTTGCTTTTTCTGGAACAGCGGTCTACATTGTTTTTATTTGGATATTTAAAGTTGTGAAAACACAGGAAATTACCAGTATAATTAGCAAAAAGGAAACAGCACAATATGAACTTCCCTAAAGTTTTTATAATAATCTTAAACTATAATGGAAAGGATTTTATAAAAAAAACGCTTGCAAGCGTTTTTCGAATAAATTATCCGAACTTCGAAGTGGTTTTCGTTGATAATAATTCAGTCGACGGATCCTTCGAACTTATTAAGCGCGAGTTTTCCAAGATAACATTGATAAAAAACAGCGAAAATCTCGGATTCTCGGCGGGAAATAATATTGGGATTGAATATGCGCTTGAACGAGGCGCAGATTATATATTGCTTTTAAATTATGACACAGAGGTGGAAAATAATTTCCTGGTTTCTTTAGTTGAAATGATGGAAGAAGATAAAAAAATCGGGATAGCCAGCCCTTTGATTTTTGAAAGCGACGGATTGAGAATTTGGTTTTCTGGCGGAAAAATTAACTGGCTCAAAATGAAAAGCATTCAAGAAAGAAATACTTTAAGAGAAAATTACTTTGGTTCTGATTATATCTCCGGTTGTGCTATGCTAATTCGCGCAGAAGTCTTTCGACGCATCGGGCTTTTTGATGAAAAATATTTTCTTTATTGGGAGGATGCGGATTTCAGTTTTCGTGCTAAAAAAGAAGGCTACAGATTGGCGGTCTGTCTCAAAAGTCGGATTTTGCATCTTGAAAAAAGCCAAGAAAAAAAAGAAAATAAAATTTATTGGCTGGTGCTTTCCGGGCTTATCTTTTTTCGAAAAAACTCTTCTCTTTTTCTTCGCCCTTGGATTTTTTTCTATACTTTTCTGCGAAAGCTCAAAAATAAAAAAGATTTGAAGCGCGAAAAAAATGCTATCGCCAAAGCAGTTCAAAAAGCCTATCATGATTTTAAATATGCCAAATAAAAAACTCTCAGTCATTATTGTAAATTATAAAAGTGCGGATTTTTTGAAAAAATGCGTTGATTCGATTTATGATAGAATAAATTCAGCAGTTCCTTTTGAAATAATCATAGTTAATAATGATATCGAAGAGAAACTGGAAATGATTTTGGAAAATAAAGCAGAAATAAAAATAATAAATAATCATAAAAATTTAGGTTTTGGCGCTGGAAATAATGTCGGAGCAAAACTTTCCCAAGGAGAAATTTTGCTCTTTCTGAATCCAGACACGGAGATTATCTCGCTGGAAATAGAGGAAGCGTTTAAATTATTTGAAAAAAATGAGGAACTAGGGGTTGCTGGCAGTCGATTATATTCCAGAGATGGAGAAATTGAAAAATGGAGCGCGGGATATGAATTTGGTATTTTGGATTTAATAAAAAATAATTTAGGACTTTCAAGGAATAAAAAATTTTGGCAGAAAGGAAATTTAGTTGAAGCGGATTGGGTTTCGGCGGCCGCTCTTTTTATAAGAAAAGAAATTTTCCAAAAAATCGGAGGTTTTGACGAAAATTTTTTTATGTATTTTGAAGATATGGATCTTTGCAAAAGAGTAAAAAAGGCCGGTAAGAAAATTTTATATCAACCTAATTTTTCCATAAAACACATCGGAGGGAAAAGCTATCCAGAAAAAAAAGTGCAAAAAGCAGATTATTATCGATCGCAAGAATATTATTTCAAAAAACACCGTAATTTTTTGGAATGGCTGACAGTGAAAATATTGGGAAAATTATTTTATTAACAGGTTAAAATATTAAAGAATTAAAATTTTTCCGAAATTAAACTCGAATTCAGAATTTTATAGCTAAAAATTTCCCTCAATCAACAGCTACCGATGGAAATTTTTAGATAAAATTCAAATTCTCAAACAGGAATTCCGTAAAAATTTTAATTCTTTGGCGTCTTCAAGCCAGCTATTTATATGATATTTATTTTTTTCCTATTTATTTGTTTTTATCTGCCTTTTCAGATAGCGCTCAACCCGGCGCCGGGCATTGATCTGGCTTCAATAAGAATTTTTATCTTGTTTCTATTTTTCGCTTGGCTTTATAATCGATTTAAGAATAAAAAAGAGTTTTTCAAATTTGATGCGCAGGCAAAACTAATTTTGTTTTTTCTTTTTCTTGGCGCAGTTTCTTTGTTTTTTGCGCAAAATTATGGCTGGGCGCTTAGAAAACTCGCTTATTTATTTTCTATTTTTCCAATTTATTTTATAGCAAAAAGCATTTTAGACAGGAGAGAAAAAATCATAAAAACCTTAGAAGCTTTGGTTTTGTCCGGGCTAGCTGTATCCATTTTTGGTATTTTCCAATTTTTTTCTCAATTTTTTTGGAGCCATGAAAAAATTTCCAGTGTTTATCTAAATTTTATTGGCCCGGTTTTTTGGGGAGAAAACTTGACGCAAATGGTTTTGAAATACCCGAGCTGGTTTGTTGGTGTTTCTGGGCAAAATTATTTCCGTGGAATTGCAACTTTCCCTGATCCGCATTCTTTCTCCTTGTTTTTAGGAATGATGCTGCCGCTTTCTGTGATTTTATTTTTTACCCCGCACCCAGAATACTCCGAGCGAGTGTCTACGGATAAAGCAAGTAAGCTTATGGGTGCGGGGTTAATTTCAGAAAAGAAAAAAATTTGGGCGATTTCTTTTATAAGTATTTTTTTGGCGAATATTCTAACTTTTTCTCGCGGAGGATATTTAGCAATTGCCTCGGGGGCGTTGGTTTTCTTGTTTATTTTTTGGAAAAGAATGACAGGAAAATATAAATTAATGACAGGTTTGGCGGTAATATTTTATGTTTTAATGCTGACTGTTCCTGGCCCGGTTTCAGAAAGGTTTGATTCTAGTTTTGATTTGAATGAAGGGTCGAATGCCGGTCGGATAAATATGTGGCGAAAATCCTTGGAAATAATTAGAGAAAAACCTTTTTTTGGAACGGGTATTGGTAATTTTTCTCTAGAGGTTGATAACACAGCAATTTATCGAAATCCAATTTATGCGCATAATACTTATTTGGACATTGCTGTTGAAGAAGGCGTTTTGGCTAGCGCAGTTTGGATTTTAATTTTATTTATAACACTTCTTAATTTTTGGATTTTTTCCAAGAGAGATATGATGTACGCTGGATTTTTTGCAAGTTTGATTATTTTTTCCGCGCATTCATTGGCGGAAACCGGCCTTTATTCTCCGGTGGTTCTCGCGCTTTTTCTTATTCTAATCAGTTTTAACCCGCGATATGAAAAGTAAAAAAATATTAGAAAATCTGATATATCTAACGGTGTTTTTTATCCCGCTTTATTTGGCAAAAATAAAGATAGGATTTTTTTCAACGAATGTTTTAGAAATAATAATCTCTGCAACTTTTCTAGTCTGGTTTTTTTCTGACAAGGGAAAAATAAATTTTCAGGATTTTTTTCAAAGATATAAAAAATATATCATTGCCGGAGGGCTTATGCTGATCGGAATTTTTCTTTCCACTTTTTTTAATGGCAATCATTTGGAATCATGGGGAATAATAAAGGGCTGGTTTTTGTTCCCACTGATTTTTCTTTTTCTGGTAGGAATAATTATTCCAAAAGAAAAAATAGACCACATTTTTTGGGCTTATTTTTTTTCCGGGGCAACGGTGGCGCTGATTTCTATGGGTTATTTAATTTTAGGCCATCTCACTTATGATGGACGATTAATCGGATTTTTTAATTCGCCAAATTATCTGGCAATGTATTTGGCGCCAGCGATAATAATATCGCTGTTTCAAATCCAAAATCGCAACTTAAAACTAAAAAATTTACTTATTTTTTTATCGATAATAATTTTAATAGCTTTTTATTTCACTTATTCTTATGGAGCTTGGATAGCGGTGCTTGGTGCTCTTTTGATTATAGCTTTAATAAAAAAGAGCATTTCTTTAAAAAATATAATAATAGCGATTTTAATTATTATAGTGCTTTTCTTTTCTCAAATAAATAATAAAAAACTAACGGATTTATTGACTGCTAATCCACGATCATCCTTGTCTTCTCGGATCATGATTTGGAAAGCCTCGGGGAAAATGATTGAAAATAATTTTTGGATCGGCATTGGGCCGGGGAATTTTCAAAACACATATCTTAAATACCAAAAGTTCTATCCGCCCTATTTGGAATGGGCCGTGCCTCATCCGAATAATTTATATCTAACTTTCTGGCTTTACTCCGGGATTTCTGGTCTGATTGGTTTTTTGGTGTTGACATTTTTTTGGTTTAAGAAAATATTTGAAAAAATAAAAACAGAACCAAGCGAGATTCTGTTTATGGCTTTAGGGATAATGTTAGTTATCTTAATTCACGGGATTTTCGATACGACTTATTTCAAAAATGATTTGGCAATTGTTTTTTGGCTTAATTTTTTAGCGCTTAAAAAATAATCTATAGCGCTATTTTATATAACTTTCCGTCAATTTTATTCACAAAGAAAAGCAAACTTTCATCGGAATTGGCGAATAGATTTGAAGCGTCGAAAGCGCTATTTATGTCGGCAGTTTCAACTAGACGCTTTTTTTCTCCTGTTTCAATATTAATTTTCCAAAAAGTATCAGATGTGGTAAATTTTCCGGCTTTATAATCATTGGGCAAAATAGAATTGTCAGGAATTTCTCCCGGAAGAGCGCAATAAATAGTTATATTATCTTTAGACCACAAGCATTTAAAGGCGAAAGTTGGGAGGCCGAGGTTTTTATATTCTCCACCGTTATAATTTATGACGCCAAGTTGAATTTTTGTTCCACCCTTGGTATCTGTTTGGCTTACTAAGGCATGATTTCCGGCATTGTCCCAAAGATAATCGGCGCCAAAGCTATCCTTATATAGAGTTTTCAAATCTTCCCCGATAAGAGAAATTGTTTGAAGAAGAGTTGGATAATAGGCGTCCCCATTGTTCCAAACAGAAACCAATCCAGATCTTGGAATTTGGTAGAAAAATATTTTATCATGAGGAAGCTCTAGCAGCTTTTTCCAACCACTCCCATCTGGGCTGGAAATATTCAGCGTGCTTTTTTTGTTTTTTGTGTCAAAATATTTATAAAAAATTTTATCAGAAGTTGCTAGCCATGAAACTTCATTAATATTTGCATTAAGGGGAGAGGCTTGGCCGGTTTTTATGTCAAAAAGTGAAAAAGAGCTGCTTCCATCGGAATTTTTAATTTTCAATAAAGCCTTTAGTTTATTTGGAGACCAAACAACTTTTGAAACGCCAGTAATTTTTTTGTCAGCCAAATTTTTTTGAGCGCTTCCAGCAAGATCGAATTCTTTTAATTCTCCAGAGGTGGAAAAATACCAAATTTTATCTTCATCTGTTGAAATGAGCGGAGAAATAAGGGCTTCTTGAGAAATTACAGAAATTTTTGCGTTAGAGGTAGGTATAATTTTGTCGAGAGCGCTATCAATAATAGAATTATTATCTGTTGGCGCATTTTCATTTTCAGCTACTTCTGTTTTTTTAAAAGACAAGGTATAAATACCCCAAAAAAGCAGGGAAAGAAAAAAAATAAAAATAGAAAGAAAAAATATTTTTTTGAGAATAGACATTTTTTTGCTAAATTAGTTACATCCGCAAGAAGCTCCAACGCTGACATGGACATGATTTCCTTCCATGACTGCATAATTTGCTCCGCATGATCTCGCCGTTGAAATTATTTGATTAGAATAGCTTTCATTTCCAAAATCAGCAGCATATGATTTCCCAATACAACTAGAATTTTTTCCACCATAGTGGCAAGAATCTTTTGTATGAGCGCAACTACTTTCCCATGCTGTTCCTGCACAATTTTCCATTCCATGTGAATCGGAAATAGAACTGATTCTTTTGGCTTCAGTAGGCAGTTTCGGCTGCATGCAATTTAAAAGTTGAGTTAAATCTCCTGAGGCATCTGATGCTTGAGATTGAATTCCTGGATCATAGGTATATCCTGAAGCAGTTCCTCCCCCTCCAGGAGCACTAGGAGCATTAGGTGTGCTAGGCGCACTAGGAGCGCTAGGGGTTGTTACTGCTGGATTAGCAGCAGAGCTTTTAGTACTGCAAGTAAAGGTATACCAATTAGCCCCTTTAATGCCTATTGTGGGATTGGCAGAAAGGCTCCATATCACAATATTTACGATTAGCCATGCGCCTAAAGTTATAGCAAACCCAGTAAGACTGGCAGTAAGAAAAGCCTTGGCACGTTTCATCATCTCTTCAGACCCGGAAGAAATGATATACATTATGCCAGCGATAAAAATTCCAATAAATGCGACAACGACAAGCAATTTCAAGCCAAAATCAATAATTTTTTTGATGCCGATGATTAGGTGGCAAAGCGTGCAAGCATTATTTGGATCATCGCCATGCCCGCAAGGAACTACACCTTGAGCATTAATCAAGGCTAGGGGCAAAAATAAAAACAGCAAAATTATGATTGTTGCAAAAAAACTTTTTTTAGAAAACATGGTTTTTTATTTTTTATTTTATTATAGATGTAAATATGACTAAATCTGGATTGATTGTATAAAGCAAAAGATACGAAACTAACGCTAGGATAAGTCCGGCTATAGCGTCTGTGATAATTCCCTTAGCTTTTCCAGTTTGAGTATTGTTGCCAGCAGAAGTCAAATACATATATCCGCCGATCATAATCATAAAAACTGCGCACATTCCGATTGCCCAAAGACCAAATTTATAAATTGCCATAAGGTATGCTGGAAAATTTTCTGGCCTTCCAAATCCTGGAATTTCTTCCATGGGTTTGTAGGTTCCTATAGTAGTGGTATCAGTAGTGGTAGGTGTTTTTGTGATAGGAACAATGTCATATGATGCGCAAACATCTTTAAGACAATAGTATTTCGTTCTGCGATTGGCACATTCTTGGTCACATTTATCAGCCCCTATATCTTCCGTAATTTCCTCGCCAATTGTAGTTGCAAAATATTGTCGATTGTAGCAAGAACAATAGGCCTCTGTTATTGAAGGAAAAGCAAATAAAGAAATAAATGTAAATATAAATATTTTTTTCATTTTGTTTTTTTAATCTTCTTTTGAATTAATTTTTGGAGAAAAAGAAAAAATTAAATTTACTGTGAATAGGAGGATGAATATAGTGAGAACTACTCTAAGAAGAAAGGCAATATAAGCTGGAGCAGAGGAAAATACTGAAGCGAATACTTTTTTAACTGATTTTTGAGTAGTAGTCACTGCTTCTTCATTATACATATTTACAATAATGTTATCAGAAACGGGTTTTTCATAGAATTGATTATAAGTTATATTCCAAATATTTTTCAGTGCTTTTTTAACTAAGGGATCTTGGGTATAGAGAGCGCTCGCAGATATATTATAATTTTCTCCTTGTTTTTCTTTTGGAGGCAAGATAAGAGCGCCGGTATCATCGATACTGAAGCCATAGTCGCTAGCGTTGTAATAATTTATCGAAGTGCCATCAACTGTCCAAATATATTCTTCTGGGGAAACCGGAAAGCTAGCTATAGCCTTCAATTTGACATTAGAGCCAACTATCGCCCAAAATTTATTTCGACTGTAGTCAGGGAATGATGTGCCATCAACATCGAAATATTTTCCTATAACTTCCCGTCTGCAATTTTTGTCTCCGATAGCGCAACTTTCATCTGCTGAAATAATTTCAATTTTTGGTTCGACCACCTTAAAAGTTTTTGTTAAATTTATTTTCTTTCCATTCTTATCCGCATCCACGGTTGTAAGAGTTATCATATATTTCTCGCCAACTTCTTTGAGAACCGGGAAAAAGGCTGTATTGGTTTGCATTTCTGGATGAGTTGAATCACAGCCATCAAAATAGCAATATGGATAAGAAAATGGTTTGCCATCAATTGTCCAAAGAAAATCTTGGGCAGTAGTTGAAGAAGTATTCTTTGGATAGGATAGCCCTATAATTTGATTTTTAGTAATTGGGCAAACAGCTTTTTCGGTAGCGTTGACATCGCAAATTTGAGTGCCTAAACCAAGACTTATCCCAGATAGATTGGCCGTATCTGAAGGATCAGCCGTCGTAATGGAAGCAATGGAAGCGCTTATCTGTTCATTTTCGTCTATAGAAGTAATTGGAATAATTAAATCCTGGCTAGTTTTTCGAGAATATGTTTCTCCAACATTTTCTGTGGCAGTCAGAGCAACTCTAATATATTTTTTTGGATTTTCTAAAGCTAATTTAAATTTAAAAGTATCAATTCCAAATCCAATCGATTGAGTTGATTCAGGCAGGTCAGTTTTTAGCATAGCGTTCCCCCAACTATCAGGATTTACTTCGTCACTATTATAAACACTCCATTTATATTGCAAATAATTATTATCTTTAGCATTTGGAATAGAAGAATGGATAACTAATATATCGCTTTGCTCGCCGGTTGGATCATTTATTGGATTGGAAGGAGAATAAGAAAGATTAATTTCCAATTTATTACTCCCGGCACTGTTTTCTTGAGGAGAAACTAAGGCCTTGTATAAAAGCTTATTTAAATCAGAGGGCTTTTCAATTTCATAATCATTTGCTTCTATATCAAACTCTCCAGCAAGATTGGCTGTGGAATAGGCTGGGTTTGGATCTTCGGTTGTTGATTCATCCGGATCAGTATCATCGCTTATAATGTCTCCGGTTATATCATTAGTTATAGTAACTCTAGTATAATAAGTGGTTTTAATTGTGGCAATTTCATTGACAATTTTTTCATTTCCATCTTCGTCAGTATCAATTTCTTCAACTTTAGTTTTGATCGTGACAGTGGTTTGCCCAAGCACAGGCGTATTTAAATCAGTATCTGTGCTTAGAGTAGTAGTTTCCGGATAGTCATTTTCATTATAAGTAGTATCAACTTCATAAGTCCCCTTGCTTATCGCCCACATGGTTTTGTAGGAAGAATCATCTGTTTGAGTCGGTTCAGTGGAGACTCCTTCTACTGCTACTCCTACTTCATCGCCCTTTTGATAATTCCAAGTAAAGTTAGTTATGCCTAACCCGGCTACATTAGCTTCATCGGAATTTCCAGTACCGGCAGTATCGTTGCTGTTTGGATCAGTGTTCCAGAATTTTTCTTCAATTGTATCAAATTCTCCATTTCCAGTTGTTCTGTAAGGAGCATTTGGGAAAAGATGGAGATCTTTGAAATCAACATCTTCTTCATCATCTTCCTCGCAATGCTTTATTCGATATTCCTCACCAGTTTCTATATTGTGAATGTAGCAATAGGGGTTTTTGCCTTTTTGATCATTACCTCCCGTATAAGCATCATAGCCATCATCATCAGAGTCGCTTTGGTAAAGTTTTTCAAGTTCCCCATAATTTTCAGGCAAAACAAATCCACCGTTAGCAATGATTTTAGTAGCTTTTATTTTATAATCTTCAATATCGATATCCTCATCTTCATCAAGGTCGCATTTTCTGTTTTCTTCTGTGATATTGTTAGTTCTATCACAATCCTCTGTTTTTAAAAACCAAGTATAATATAATTCCTTGGGGTCATTTAGAAAATAAGTTGGGGAAGCAGTGACGGTGATTTTTTCTCCCTCGCTTGGATTAGCCGGGCTAAAAAATAGAGAAACTGACGGTGGAGTTTTTTTCGAGCTAGATGAATTGAATGTCTGAATGTCATATTTGAGTTCTTCTTTATCTAATTCGAGATCGTCAAAGATGGAATCTAAAAAACCAGCCGGGCTACTGACACCCATAATATTGCCGACACTTCCTACATCAATAGCTTGCGCTATTCCTGTTTGGGAAAAAAATAGCAAAACAATAACAACCAAGTTTAATATTGAATAAATTTTTTTGAACTTTTTATTTTTCATTTTAAATGATAGATTATGAAACTATCTAAAATTACCAGGGAAAACAAAGCGAAAATCCAAGAATATAAAATAGACCGGCTTTTGTATACAATTATACCAGAAAAAAGGGAAATTACTAGTGTTGGTGCCATTTGCCAAAAAGTATTTTTTGCTGGAATAAGCATCAATGTGAAAAGAATAAATTGTAAAAAAATTGAAAAGTAAGATATTTTTTTGGAAAAATAAAGTAAGATAAATCCGCGCCAAAAAAATTCTTGGATAAAAACAAAAAGATTGGCGAGTAAAAGCTCGTAAAGCAAAAAAAGCCAGAAATTATGGACGACATAGGATGAAAGCAAATAATTTTTTTTAAAATCTGTATAGGTATAAAGAAGATAAAAAATCAAAAGAGAAACAAAGAACAAAATAATTCCCCAAAAAATTCCCGCCCTTTTGTCGCCTAAAATCAGGCCCAAGTCGGAAAATCTTTTTCCAAGAATTAATTTATAATAAAGAATTGGAACAATAATCAGAAAAAAAATATTTCGAGTAAGAAGCTGGACGGAATTGTTGACCGGAAAAATAATTGATAAAAGTAAACAAAAAATAATTACCAAGCAGGTGATGGCAATTTCCTTATTATCGATAAAAACGCTAGTTAAGCGGGACAAAAAACTTTTTTTTCTATAATAGCGCATATGTTTGTGAGTGGCACGAAATTTTTAGGCATAACTTTCTTGCGCAGCAGCTTCTTCTTTGGCTTTTTCTTTAGCTTCTTTTCGGGCAGAAAGTGCCATAAAATATATAATAAAAACTGTGAGTGTTTCAATTGGCAGAATATTAACTCCAAAAAGCATTTCGGCGGTTGTTCCTCCCAAGAGAACAAGCCAGCTTTTTATTACCTTATGATTCACCTTTTGCCCGCTATCGGAAAAATTTGCCAAAGTCATCATAAACCAAATAAGGATTGAAACAAGGAGTGTTATTATAAATACAAAAGCATAACCTATCCCTGTAGCTTCAATAGGATCTATTAAAAAATCTTTTAAAATTGCTGCAACTAGGGCGATGAGATAAACTAAATCAGACGGTCGGATTTGGGTAGCAAGAGACAAGGCGTGAAGCGGAGTGAGTTTTTTTAGTAAATTTTTAGCGGATCGGATAGTTTTTTGCGCTTGGCCTTTGTTTTTTCCAATGCTGTTTTCTTTCAATGTTTTCTGAGCTTTTTCTTGACGAGTTTTTAGTTTTTCATCTTCAAAATTTTGTTTTTTTTGAGGATCGTATAGCATAATTTATTCTTCAGAGAATTCTTTTTTGGCTTGCTCAATTTCTAAAAGTTGAGCTGGATCAGTAGTAATTATTTGATCCTCTGAATATGAAGCTACAACCTTAATAGCAACATGCTTTGTGCCAGCGAAAAAAATTCCTTCACCGACATTTGATTCCAAGAGAAGAAATTTTTCCTGGTCAGTGAGATAGAAAGTTTCGCTGATAACATCCACGGCGGCTGGCGATTGTTTTAAAAGCAATTGAATTGAGGAGTTGGTGACAATGGCTTTTCCGTAGCGCGAGCTTAGAAAGTCGTTGACATCCTGGGTGATGGTAGTGAGACCGGTATAATATTTTCGGCAACGCTTAGCAATTCCGAACATAAAAGAAGCAGCATCGTCATACTTCATCATTACCCAAGCTTCATCGGCCAAAACCAGCCGGCGCTTGAGTGTTGTTCTCATTTCATTCCAAATAAACTGCATTACCATATACATAGCAATTGGACGCAATTCTTCTTCCATGTCACGGATATTGAAAACCATCATCGGGTTATTTACGCTTATGTTGGTAGTATTATTTAAGAAACCTGAAAAAATTCCTTCCGTATATTTTTCCATTCGAATGGCCAAGTTTTCTCCGCCGTCCATACTGCGAAGAATTTGATAAAGATCAGTCATGGTGGGATAGGATTCTTTTGTAAGAGTATCGAAATTTGATTCAGCCGTAATATCGCGGACAGCATAGGTTTCCCGAATGGCTCGACCTAAAATAGAATCTTCTTCTGGAGTAATATTTCCAAGCATAATATGAAAAAGCCCGAGAAGATTGGCAATGTTATTTCGAAGGATATCTTCAGGATCCTCATCTTCTTTGATATGTGGTAAATCAAAAGGATTGAGATGGTTGTTGGAATTTAGGGAAATTTTTATAAAAGTTCCACCGACTGTTTCGCATAAATGTTTGTATTCATTTTCTGGATCAATAATAATAACATCTGTTCCCATCATAAGAGATCGGAGAACTTCTAGCTTTATGGTATAGCTTTTTCCAGCACCAGATTTAGCAAAAACTACCATATTAGCGTTTTCCATTTTGAATCGATCAAAAATAATCAAGCTATTGTTGTGGCGGTTTATTCCATAGAGAATTCCATCATTAGAAGAAAGGGTGGAGGAAACAAAAGGAAATGTAGTAGAAAGCGGAGCGCTATTCATGCTGCTTCCAATGTCTAATTCATCATTGGCAAGAGGAAGGGTGGAATTGAATCCTTGTTCAGACTTAAAAATAGCCGGTTTTATATAAACCAATTGCGCTTCCAAAATTGCTTCAATGGAACGAGAAATGTCAGAAAGTTCTTTTTCATTTTCTCCATAAGCAGTGATATAGAGCCCAAAGCGGAAAAATTTTTCTGTTCCTTGTTGAAGTTTGTCCCGAAGTTCGTCAATATCCTGAATGGCTGTTTCGAGAGCAGGATCACGAATCATACCTTTTTCTTGTTCGATATGAAGTTGTGATTCAACTCGAGTGGCATTTTTTTTAAGATCTTTCAAAATGTCGTAAGTTTCAATTGGATGAATAAACATGGAAATATCTATCGGCAAGTCGATGTTTATAATCGGTGAAAACCAGTTGCTATTTAGAAATCGTGGATAAGCGACGACAAAAATAGTTTGGGCGAGAGTTTCGCCTACTCGGATATATTTTGGAGTTACTTTTATAGCTGCGGGCGCCAAAAGATCGTTGAGGCGAGAAACCCCTTCTTGATAATATTTTTCTGATTCTAAAACTTCATTAGTCGGTTTGGCGGGAGCAGGAGTGTTTGTATTTTTTTTGAATAAATTAAGCATGAATTTATTTTTGTAGTTCTAATTTATTTATATCCTTAAGTTCTGTTGCATTGAAAACTTCAGGATTGTAGGAATCAAACAAAAGTTCAATAAGCTCTTCAGTTTTGAGAGGCGCAATGCGCAAGCCAATTCCAGAGAGGGCAGCGATAACATGGTCGATTCTTTGAAAAAGTTGGTTTTTGTATGTTTCAAAATTCTCTCTTTTTTCTAGAATATTCTTCTGCGGGTTCATGAGGCTTCCGATATTTGAAAAAAATCCTTTTTCTTGATTTTCAATTGGAGAAAACGGGATAATTATATAGAAATTTTTTTCCATAATATTTGAACCGCTTACTAGTTGCTCGATAAAACTTTTGTATTCTGCCAGTTGCATTCGGAGAAGTTCGCTTGACTGGGTTTTTTCCTTTTCGGTGATATAGTCAAGATAAGTTTGCATATTCAGTTTTCGAGAACTGATTAGAATTTGGATAGGAAAATCTACAGAATTCAAGAAATTCTGATATTGATTGATGATGGCTTCTTGCTCGTCAGTTGATTTCAAATCAAAGTTGATTGCGGATACCGCCAGAATAGAACGAAGCGCGCCGGATTTCAGAACAACCACATCATCTTTAATTTCTGCTACATCCAAGTATTTTTGGGTAGGCGAAGAAGACGCTTCTTTTGATAATTTTTTTGAATGTAGAAATTCCATTATTTTTGATTTAGTATTTTTGTTAATTCTTCTATTTTTTTATTATCTAAAACTTTTTTTCTAATAATAACTTCTTCTTTAGGATGAACAGAAACTTGGCTGGTTGCTTTTATATTATCATAATATCTCTTCCAAACATAGACTTTCGGTTTTATAAAATAATTTATTCCAGACATTATAAGATTTGAAAGGGGCTGGTTATATGGTCGATAAAATGCCAAGGCGCCAAAAATCCCAAGAGTTATTATTGCGACAAAGACAAAAGTGGAAAAAGTGAGCGTACCCCAGAAAATAAGAAGTAAAACTCCAGCAATTCCAAGCCAACCAAGTTGTTTGGCCGTGAGTGGGCCGACAATTTTGTCTTCAATATCGATAAATTGTGGAACATTGAATAACATATTATTCTTTTAAGTTTACAATATTCCCTGGTGGAACATTGCGGTTATTTTTTGAATTATTATTTTCATTTTGTTTTGAATTTTGTGAGGAAATTCTCATCGGTTGAGGGCTATAATTTTTAGTCAGAGCCGTTTGTTTTTCATAGGGAAGTTTTTGTGGGGAGCTGAAACTCAAGGGCTCATTTTTTGGTTGAACATTTTGTTTTGGGGCATTGTAAATTTCTTGAAAGTTTCTTGAGGCTTGATTTTGCGCGCCAAAATCAGAAGTGTTTTTTCTTTCTGCTATTGGGGCAGGCTTGTATTCTGTTTTGATCGATGAAGCATGTTGCTTAGTCAATTCGGCTTTTGGGAAAACTATTTGTTTAGTGTTAGTGTTGACATCAATTAGCGAATTTTCATCATAGCTTTTTAAAACATAAGAAAGTCTTTCGCGATCGGCTGAATTTAGGATTTTTGCATTTTCATTTCGGAAAAGATATGTTCCGCGATCCATCGCGCCATGTGATTCATAGCCAGTGTTGAAAGTATAGTCAGAAAGCCAGTTTTTGATTGATGGTCGAACTGGTTCGGGAAAATTTTTGAGTTTTATATAATTTGAGGTAATCAACTGTTCGCCAAGATCAGGATAACTCTTGAGAGCGTCGGGAAGAGTAAGATTTGCAGTTTTAGCATTTTCCGAAAGTTCAGTTTCTGGCGAAATATATCTTAAGTAGGACTGTCTTTTATCTGGTTGTTTATTGCCAGCAGATTCTTTTAATGTTTCTGCAATATCAAAAATATCGATTAATTTCAAGGCTATTAATTTTTTATAAACATGTAAAATTATTTTCAAAAGACCATGTTCTGTTTTTGGCAATTTTTTTGCATCCAAATCTTCCGACATAAAAGTCATAATAGAATTTTCTGACCTGCCAAGAGCAACATCTTTTTCTTCAAATTTATTTACCCATTCGCCTATAGTTAGATTGCCTAGTCTCTCTTTGTTTTCCAAAATAGCTTTTTTCAAAGCCAGTCGAGCTGACTCTTTTTCGGAATAGCCAACATAATTATAACGAGAAATCACTCTTTCTTCCATTGGAATGTCAATTCTAAAAAAAGAAAGAAGATGATTTTTGAATATATTCATTGCTTCTTCGTTGGTGATGGCTAAAAAGTTGACAATCTGCATTTTTATCTGTAGATCATATATTTTTTTGTCTAAATCAGAAGTGGCCTTTCCCAAATTTAAAACAGGGAAATTTTTTCTGATTTCTCTTAGGACTCGTTCGGCCACACCAGAATCAATATGATCAATCGCTTCTTGGGAAATTTCTCGGAGTTGATTGTATTGATCTAATAGTTGAATATTATTAATCATTGAATTATTTTTTTAAATACTTTCTTTAACTAAGATCTGCTACTATTGCTTGTATCATAAGTATAATTTCCAGAATCGCTCGATCCTGATGGAGTAGGTTTGTTTGTATTTTTTTTGCTTTCAGCCTTAGCTTTTCCTTCAGCCGCTGCAAAAACATAATCCTTTAAATATTTATTATCTTCCATAACCGAGTTTAAGATTTCCAGAGCTTTTGCATCAATTCTGTCTTCATTGATAGCTCTTTTTATTTGTCTTACGAGGTCATCTCGAGAACGATTCATTTGATCGACATCTTTTTCATTAAAGCTTTCTAGGATGCCTCGTTGGACAATATCGATTTCTCCGATAGAGCCGTCTTTATTTTCACCAAAAATAGAATTATGATGAAGCATTTTTTGTCTTGTTTGTGATTCAAGATTTTGGAATTTAGCTATAGCTATAGATCTTTGATATGCATCATCAGAAATTATAAATTGGCCTGGCTGTCCGTTTTCTCCAGGTTTAAACCGGGCCATTCCAGCTAGACCAAAATTTCCCGCGCTGATACATGTTTCACTTAGTGCTAGAAGTTCTTTTGCCATAAATTCATTTTTATCATCATTAGTTCCTGCTCCTGCTTTTGACAATATATCTTGTATGGCCGCTTTTATATTGAGCGGTCCAGCGGTTTGTGTGTGATTACCGTAAGCTTTGCCCATAGCATGCATCATTTCATTGAGATTGTTTTCTTTAGCCAGAATTTTGAGAGCGGCTTCAGCTTTGGCAACTTGTTTATTGTCAATAGCTCTTTTTAATTCCTCCATTACATAATCAGCATTAGTGTTGACAGCAGAAATTTCTGAAACATATTTGGAAACTTTTCCTGCATGAGAAGCGTAGCTATAGTCAGATTTTTCTTTTCTGCCACGACTAAGCCATTTATTAAACAAATCATGCATTTCTCCAGTTGATCCTTCAAAAGCTTCGCGATCCTTAATGGCCATTCTTTGTTTATAAGCTTCTTTGTAAACACGAGGAATAAGGAATTTTGTAATTTTACCTTTACCCGCCCATCTTTCAGCAGCACCCACTCCTGCTCCGGCTAACCATTTGCCAGCTTTGTATCCACCAGTAACTGGTGAGATCGCCCAGCTTCCAGCGCCTTTCATAAAGTTTTGTGCTTTTCCAACAACGGCCGAAGCGCCGGCGATGCTCATTGATTGCGCAATACCAAGACCAAGCCAAAGAATGATAATCGGGATGATATAAAAAGAGAGACTGCTTATAAAATCAGGATTATTTGAGTTATCGCCGGCTATTTTTTGCATGCTTTCTCCTCCAACAGTGCTTATGGCGCCAGTCATACTTGTGGCCACATAAAGCATAAAAATCATAATTGGTCCGAAAAAAGAATAGTTAAAAAGTTTTTTCCACCAATCAGAAGCATAGGAAGAAAGTGGAGAGACAGCAGCGCCGACAAAAGCCAAAGAAGAAAAAATAATTAAAATTGCCAGAGCAATTGTTCGGATTACAAAAAGCACGGCAATAGTCAAAAATGTTACAGCCAGCATGAAGACAAAAATTACGGCTATAATCAAAAAAGTGGTATCAGCCTGATCTTCCGGATTGATTATAGCTTGCAATTGACCTTTATTGGCTATAGTCACAAACCAATCCCCTGCAACTTTATCACCAACTTTGAGGGCATCTATAAAATAATACATCATCATGTTGGAAACATCGATGATAAAACGAGTGATGGGAAAACTGAAATTAACGAGAAGCGCCATAATGACAAGCATAAGAAGAATTTTTTTGTAGCTATATTTGTCAATTTGGAAAACAGTAGCAAAAGCAGAAAAAAGCAAAAACATTATAAAAGCAATATTTAGAACATCTCTGACCATCGCCCAAGTTTTATATATGATTGCATTATTAAGAACATTAGTGATATTACCTGGCTCAATTGACCAGCCAAAAAGAGTAGCAGAAACAGAAAGAAGAAATCCGCAAAGCTTCAAGATATATAGAAGAAAACAATTAAGCCATGTTCTTGGATTTGTTAATTCCATTCCAGGGCAAACATCATTGGAGTGCATTATTACTTTAGTTGTTCCTGACGTTCCAAAAGATTTAATATGTTCCCAAGCTCCTTTGTCATGACTCCATGTGCAATTTTTATTTGCATATATAGGATTTTCTGTTTGTGTTTTACAATCTTGGCAGGATAATTCACCTAACACAACATCTCCTTCTCCGGGTGTTACTAACGGAGATGTTGAAATGCAAAAACAAGATCCAGTTAAAGATGGATCTTCAGTTGAGCAATCAGTCAGAGTGGCTGCTTTTGCCTTGTTTATTTTCCCAAGCCCAAACCCAAGCGCTAAGATAAAAATAGCGATGAGAATAAATTTAGTTGTTATGGATTTTTGTTTCATTATTTAGAAATTTTCAATTTGAAATTTACTTCTAGTTTAGTTTCCGAATCTTGCTTCCGGTCCTTGAGAATCAATGGAACTATTAATGCTAGAATTATATCTATTTTCTGAAGCAGCTGATCTGGATGTGGATCTTTGAACGCTTGAATAACCAGTGATGGAACGGCTGACCATCTGATTGACCAAGGCTGCAACTATCATTTCTGGCAAACTCCCGGCATTTGCCAGGGTGAGATTTGGCAAATTTTCTGTATTAGCTACATTTTCCTTGATTAAGATTCCAGGCTTAGTGACAGTACCTGGCAGTTCTCCCGGTGTTCCGCGAAATCCTTGATAAGCGATTGCTTGTGTTTGGGCGATATATTTTTCTTCTTCTAATTTTTTTTGCTGTTCGTTTTCATAAGCTATGTTGAATGCCCAGGGATTATTAACTCCCGAAAGATAAAGTTCCATATTTTTGAAATTTCCCTCATCAAACATTTGCGAAGGGTCGCCTTCGTAAGACATCTCCGGAGCATTAGAAGCACCTAAGGAGTTGACTAATTGTCCTAAATCAGCAGCATAATTTGCTGGGCCGGTAAAACCCTCTGTGGAATATCCGGAATAAGAATTTCTTCCACGAGTCATTCGACTAATATAATCATTCATATAAATATTAGTATTGTTTTCTGGTTGGCCGATTAAAAAATCATCCCAATTAGTGATAAAGGATGGCTGGCCTCCTGCTCCGCGTCCAACTGAAGAGTCGACTAATTGAACAATTGATTGAATGGCTGCTTGTTTTATGACACTCACCATCAAATCTTGGATTAAGTTTGTTATCACTTCCAGCCCTTGTTTGATAACTGGGTCAACTCCCGGCCAAACAGTTGCTTGAGCTTTCGGTGCTTGCCAGAAGCAAAAAAACAAAACCAAAAAGCTTGTAAATAATATTTTTTTCAAAAAATAGGTTTTGTTTTTATTGGAATTCATATAAGGATTTTTATTCTTGGGTTCCAAAAATATCTGCCTTAATCCCGTGATCTTCTAGCTTGCTTTGAACTTCATTATATTCTATGCCGTAGTCGTCAAGCTTGCTTTTTATTTCATCATAAAAAGCATTTAAGCTCTTAACATAATTTGCAATTTTTGAATAATTGGACAGGCTAGCGAGGGGATCTGCTTGATCTAATTTAACTATATTTTTTAGATCTTGGGCATAAAGAGCATATTGCAAGGCCTTTATTTGTGTGTCTGTCATATCTTCTGGAACAACGACTTCTTTTAGCTGTTCATAAATTTTTTCCCCACTATTGCTTAGATCATTCAGACTTTCTGGATTGCCAGAGTTGAAAGAGGAAGAAATTTGTTTGATTGTTTTTTGGAGAATAGAAATAGCATCAGTGGAGGAAGTAAGAGGTTCTGGAGAATTGCTGGTAAAAATATAAAGGACGGCGACGGAATAATTGATGGCGTCTTCTTTCTTTTTTTCCTTGGCTTTTTTTTCGCTTAAATTTCCATAGTTTTGTTTCAAAATTTTTATATCATCCTTGGAAACTTTAGGAAGTTCATCTTTGAAATCTTCTCCGCTCATAATTGAATCTAATATTCCCTGAATATCTTCCATGTCAATTGTTTGGTTAGCTGGATCTTTTTGGTTAGCGAGGGCAGATATTTTTCCAGCAACTTTTTCAGTTAAATTTTCTTTTTCTCCAGAGACGGAAGCTTCCTTTGCTGTGGTATCTGTTGTCGTTTTTTTATCATTTTCCCCGCTAATTTTAGCTGTTATACTTTCTCCCTTGACTTCCTGTTTGGGAGTTTCGGATAATTTGTCTCCAGGCGCTTTTTTCAAAGGGTTATAGCCGGCTTTTACTTCAGCGCCGTCAGAATAGCCATCGCCATCCGTGTCAGAATTTTTTGGATTAGTGCCATAAGCTTTTTCTTCTGTATCGGCCAGACCGTCTTGATCGGAATCTAAAAAAATGTTTTTTGCTCCGCTAGAATTCTGCTCAGCCATTGCAAAAAAAGCCAAGCTTAAACACAATAAGCCCGCCAAGATAAGCAGAGTTGTATTAAGATTTTTTAATTTCATATTGCATTGAAATTATACCACAAAAAGTATTTTTTTAAAAACAAAATTAGGGCTGTGGATAAGTGGATATATTATTTTGCAAAGAGTTTATTTAAAGCCGAGCTTTTTGAACCGTTTGGGTTTTTCACTAAAGCTCGGCTTTGGAAATGGAGATAGACTTTCTTTCGAGTTTTTGCTAAATTTAAGTTATGGATAAAATACAAAAACTTTTCAATAATTTATTTGAGAAAAAGGCCAGTCTTTTGGTTTGGATTATGGCTTTTCTGGGAATTATTTTTATAAGATGCTTTATTGAGCAGTTTTTAGCTTTATCTAAGCCACTTTCTTTTTATGAGGCAATATTGGAATATATTCATAATTTCTACTTTTTTTCACTGGTAATAGTCCTATTTTGGCTTTTTTTAAGCCTTATTTTGAAAATTAACCCCGAAAAATTGTCCGGGATTATGATTTTTTCCTTGATTTTTGTCCTTTTTCCTCCGCTTATCGATATGGCGAAGACCGGTGGGGAAATTTACTGGAGTTTTTATCTTTTCAGCGCTCCGCATGATTTATGGCTCCAATATAGCAGTGTTTTTGGCCATCTTCCAAGCGCGATTGTTTATTTTGGAACAAAAATTATTTTTTTGACAGTTATTTTTTTGCTTTCGGCAGTTGTTTGGATAAAAACTAAAAAAATTCTAAAGACAATTTTTACTGCTTTGGCGGTTTATTCTATTTTGTTTTTTCTTGGCGCTTTCCCATCGCTGTTTTTTTACACTTTTTCTTTTTTTTCCGGGCAAAATAAAATTTCGGAAATTCAAGCTTATCAAATTGCTCAATTTTTCGGCGGGATGAGCCGAACGATGGGAATTGATTTTTCGGCGCTCCACTTCGCGCTGGCTCTGGCCTATCGTTTGGATTTTATTTATTTTATTCTTTTGATTTTTTTGCTTTCTTTTTTATTTTGGCGAATTGACTCAAAAAAATTTATCGCAGTTCTCAAGAATTTCCGTTTTCCGCAAATTTTCTATCACAGCGGACTTTTTTTCATTGGAATAGCAATCGGATTTTTGAATTATCCGCAAAATCTTCGCCTGGATTTATTTTCTATTCTTTCTGCCGTGGTGCTTCTTATTAGTGTTTGGCTTTCTTGGAAAGCATCAGTCGTGGTAAATGATCTCAATGATTTTGAAATAGATCGTATTTCTAATCCGGAACGCCCGCTTCAGCAAGAAATTTTTACGCGGGAATCTTATGCGCATTTCGGACTGGCTTGTTTTTCTTTGTCGATTGTAGGCGGGCTCACAATTGGTTTTTCTTTCGCTTCGCTCCTTGTTGTTTATCAAGTGATTGCTTGGATATATTCCGCCGAGCCATTTCGCCTGAAAAGATTTCCAATCATTGCAACATTCATAAGTTCTCTTGCGTCGCTTATGGTTTTATTTTTAGGTTATATTTTAATTTCTGAAAATCAAACCATCCATACTCTTTCTAGCCGAATTATTTTCCTTATGCTTATCGCTGGAACGCTTTCACTTCCAATCAAAGATTTCAAGGATATCGCTGGCGACAAAAAGGACGATGTTTGGACAATTCCAGTTATTTTCGGAGAAAAAAAAGCGCGGACGATTGTAGCGTCCGGCTTATTTATTTCCTTTGTTTTAAGCGTTTTTCTGCTTAATGAGTTGAAACTTTTTTGGTATGCGATGTTTTTTGGAGGGGCGGCATTTTTAACAGTAGTTTCGGAGAAAATAAAACCGCGCCAAATTTTCTGGCCGGTTTTGGGAATTATTTTTGTTTATGGTTTGGTTATGGTGAAGGTTTTGTTTTTCTAGGGCGACTCGAATAACTCGAATCATCACCCGAATGTCTCGAATTTATTCGAATCATTCGAGTGTTCATTCGTAAATTAGAGTCGCTATATTTTTCCAATCTTCCATGGAGAGTTCTTGCGCTCTTGAGGCCGGAGATATTCCAACTTTTTTTAATTTTTCTTCAACTTGTTTTTTTTCGAGATGTAAACTGCTGGACAAATTATTGAGAAGCATTTTTCGTTTGGCGGAAAATCCAGCCTTGACAATTCTAAAGAATTTTTTTGTTTCTTCCTGATTCATAATTCCTGATTCATAATTCCTGATTCCTGAAATTTTTATCACCGCGCTGTCCACTTCCGGCACCGGATAAAAACTTTTTTTGTCGACATAAAATAATAATTCCGGCTTGGAATAATATTGCACGCTCACAGCGAGAATGCTCATCTGTCCGGGGTTTGCGCAAATCCTCTGCGCGACTTCTTTTTGCACCATCAAAATCATAACGCTTGGCGGATATTTTGTTTCTAAAAATAATTGGATGATTGGAGAAGTGATGTAATATGGGATGTTGGCAATTAGCTTATAATTAATATCGTCATCCTGAGCGAAGTCCGTACTCGGACGAAGTCGAAGGATCTTTCGGTTATTATTACTAGTAATATTATCTAGCAGATTCTTCGACTTCGCTTCGCTCCGCTCAGAATGACGGAGTATTTCCGGCAGATTTATTTTCAAAATATCATCATTTAAAATTTCTATTTTTTTGTTATTTTTATATTTTTCTTTTAATTTATCGGCCAAAGTTTTATCAATCTCAACCGCTAAAACTTTTCCAGCGTGTTTTGCTAATTCTTCTGTTAAGACTCCCTCCCCCGGTCCGATTTCAATCACAAAATCATCCGATTTCAAATCAGCGGATGCAATAATTTTTTCCAAAACATTCTTATCTCTTAGAAAATTTTGTCCTAACGATTTTTTTGGTTGCATAAATTTAATTTAGGATTTCTTCCATCTTCACATTGATCACTCCTGCGCCGAGGGAAGCGATTTTTTGGAAAGCCACAGTGTGAAGATCAATAATACGATTTGGTCCGAACGGTCCGCGGTCATTTATTCGTACGATTACTGTTTTTCCATTGTCTTTATTAGTTACCTTAACATAACTTCCTTTTGGAAGCCAAGGATTGGCGGCATAAAGGCCTTCTCCGGATTCGCTTCCAATAAAAAGATGCTCTGGTTGTTTATACCAAGTACCAAGCCCGGTGTGAGTTTTGCCAAGTTTGACATAGGTGCCTTTTACAATAATTTCTGCAATGGGCTCCTTGGTTATATTTTTTTCTAAAACTTTACGAGAAATTTCTTTGCCGTTCTTGTAAGTTATTTCATATTTAATTTCCTTTATCCCTTTTTCTCCTTTTTGTTCAACTTTTTTCTCTCGCCAGCCGAGCTTCGAATCATTTTTAGCGGTAATCTTAAAATCAATTTCTTCCTTCTCAATTTTTTCTTCAATGTTTATTCTTGTCACAATTATGGTGGAATTATTTTCTACTGGATAACTTAAGCGCGGTTCAGTTTTATCCAAACGAGTTAATGTGATATTATTTTCTATCAAAGCTTTACCGACATTTTTTGAAATCGCATAGCCTTCAATTTTTTTGCCATCAACTTCAATTTTTATTTTTGCGGCTCTTTGAATTTCAATATTTGATCCGGAAAAAATCTTGGAATCAAGTTCTGGAATAATCTTGTCATGTTCCCCTAAGTTTATATTTTTGTCTTTCAAAAATTCTGAAACTAAACCGGCTGAGGTCGAAGTTTCGAAAATAAGCCCGTTATCATTCAAAATAATCGTTTTTCTATATTCTGAATTTTCGGAAAAGTCTCGTTTATTTTTGAAAAATAAAAATAGCTTATATGCGCCAAAAATAAGCGTAAAAAGGAGAAGAAAGTAAAATATTTTCTTGAATTTTTTCTTGTTCATCTTTAATCAATTCTAAACTGGAAAAGAGAAAATGTAAAACCTGTATTGAACGCATATATGCGTTCAACATGGAAGTATTTTATTCTGCCTTAAAGCGATATTGCAAAGCTTCGGCGATGTGGGCGGGAGAGATTTTTTCAAGTTCTTCTAAATCAGCGATGGTTCTGGCAACTTTAATGATGCGATAATAGGCTCTCGCGCTCAAATGAAAATTGGAAACAGCCATGCGCATAAGTTCTAGTGATTCAGGTGTTAATTTGCAAAAAGTTTTGATTTGTTCGCTGCCCATTTCGCTGTTCGAAATAGTTTTTGAATTTAGAAATCTTTCTTTTTGAATGCTTCGAGCTTTTTCGACGCGAATTCGGATTTCAGCTGATTTTTCTCCGATAGGATCTTCGGAAAGTTTTTCAAATTTAATGCGCGGTACTTCGACATGGAGATCAATTCGATCCATAATCGGCCCAGAAATTTTTCGCTGGTATTTTATAATCGAAGCCGGCGAACAAACGCAAGTTTTTTCTGGATCAGTGGCATTTCCGCAGGGGCACGGATTCATCGCAGCGACTAGGGTGAAACGCGCTGGAAATTCCATTGTGCCTTGAGCGCGAGAAACTGTAATGATTCCGTCTTCCAAAGGTTGACGAAGATTTTCCAGAACTGATCGCGAAAATTCGGGAAATTCATCTAAAAATAAAACTCCTCGATGAGAAAGACTGATTTCTCCCGGACGCGGGAATGTTCCACCGCCAACCAAAGAAACTGCCGAGGCGCTATGATGAGGTGAGCGGAATTGCCGCTTGGTAATGAGCGCGTTATTTCTCGGAAGTTGCCCGGCAATAGAAAATATTTTAGTAACTTCCAGCGCTTCCGCGACAGTTAGTTTTGGCAAAATTGAGGCCATAGTTTTGGCGAGAAGTGTTTTTCCTGATCCAGGTGGACCGTTCAAAATTACATTGTGCCCACCCGCGGCGGCAATTTCCAGTGCGCGTTTGGCATGTTCTTGCCCGCGAACATGCGACATATCCACCAGATAATCTTCATAAGAAAAAAGTTCTTCCAGATTTATTTTTTCGGCTGGAATAATTTTGTTTTCCCCGATTAAATGTTCAATAAGTTCAATTAAAGTTGACACTGGAAAAATTTCCACGCCTTCGATAACAGAGGCCTCCTTGGCATTGTCTTTTGGAATATAAAGCTCTTTAATATTTTTTTCTTTGGCTAAAATTGCCATTGGAAGCACGCCTTTAACTCCTCTAACTTTCCCGTCGAGCGACAGTTCACCTAAAAATATTTTATCCTTGAAATCAAAAGCGATTTGTTCGGTGGCCAGAAGAAATCCGAGCGCCATCGGGAGATCATAAATTGGTCCTTCTTTTTTGAGATCAGCCGGAGCGAGATTGATTGTAACCCGACCAGCCCGATGAGGCGGCTTGAAGCCAGAATTTCTGATTGCCGCACTCACGCGGTCTCGTGATTCTTTAACAGCTGTGTCAGGCAGTCCAACAATATTAAATTGATGTAGGCCAGCGCTCACCGTATCGGCTTCTACTTCGACAATTTCACTTTTGAGGCCTATGGTCGCGGCCGAAAAAACTTTGGAAGACACTTTGAAAATTTTTAGTTTTTAATTTTATAATTTTTAAATAATATCTAATTTCTAATGTTTAAAAATTAAGACATTAAGATTTATTTATAAAATTAAAAATTTCAAAAATTAAAAATTATTTTTTTCTTTACTCTTGAAATAACTGATTAATATAAGTATAACACCAAGCGTAATGTAGATATCAGCCAAATTAAAAACAGGCCAAAATTTTAAATCGATAAAATCAATAACGCAACCAAAGTGCAAGCGGTCGATGATGTTTGAAATGCCACCAGAGGCAATCAAAATAATACCGGATATATTTAAAACGCTCCAATTTGAAATTTGAAATTTGAAATTTGAAATTAATTTTAAATTGAAAATTTTAAATTGAAAATTTAAAGCAATCAAAATAAAAAGAAAAATAAATATTAAAATCCCCCATTTCAAATTTAATCCAAACGCCAAATTATGATTACAAATATAAAATCCGCTGTAGTATAAGCGGATCAAATATTTTGATAACTGGTCAATAAAAATCAGAAATAAAAAACAAAATATATAAAGTATTTTTTTATATTTATACATTCGTGATTACTTGTGTTTAGCAATCCAAACAAACTCTAGCGCTTGGATTGGCTTTTAGTCTTTCCAACGGAATATCTTTTCCGCAATTTTCGCATTTTCCATAAGTGCCTTTTTCCATTCGAGAAAGTGCGCCAATAATTTCTTGAAGTTGTTTTTCAAGAGATGTTTCTACGGACAAATTTTGGGAATATTGGTCTACTTCCGTAGCATTGTCATCCTTGTCGGTCCCAAGTGTTTCAAAAGAAGTTTCATAGTCGCCTTCTTTTTTGTCGATAGGTTTTGCAATTCGTCCTAAATTTTTTTCCAATTCTTCTTTTTCTTTGAGAAGGGCTGATTTTAGTTCATCTAATGTTTCTTTATTAATAGTCATAAATTTAGCTTAAGATTTAAAATCGATAGTTAATTCTATCTTAATTATAATACAATTCTAGCAGAGAAAAACTTCATTGTCTATTAAAGGCTTTGGATATGCTTTATTTTTGCTTCTCCGGTTATCTCGCTTAGCCAAACAGAAATAGCATCAAAACGATAAGCCTCATCCTCCAGATTTTTAAGTCGAAGATAAGCGTTGGCGATTTTATTGAGTTTTCTAAGCTTGGAATAAGTGATATTTTCTTCAGGAAGAGTATTTTTATATTTTTCAAATTCTCTGGTCTTAACTTCCACAAAAACAATTTCTTTTTCTTTGGGGTCAAGCGCAATAATATCAATTTCTCCGAGTCTTCGCCCGAAATTATTTTGAAAATTTCGATCTAAAATTTCATAACCATTATTTTTCAAATATTTTACAGCTTCTTCCTCGCCGAGATTACCTAAATTTTTAGTATTAGTAGCCATAGTTAAATTATAGCAGACTTCTTCTATTTACGAACTACGAAATGAACGAAATACGAAACATTTAAAAAGCCTTTTCGTATTTCGTAAAAAATAAAAACACCCTTTCTTTGGTGCCTTTAAAATCAAAAATTTATAACCTAACTTCACCCCGATATCCATATGGTATGGTAACCAGGGCGTTCGACGCCCAATAAATAAAAATTATAGGCTGAACGCCCCGGTGTTTGTCATGTACTAACACCGAGAGCGGAAATTCCCTAGCCCGGGTGAGAGGCTTTGGTATATCCACTTGAAAGAAGAATAAATTATTATTCACTCAAATGGATATACCATTCGGAAATTATAGCTTGGGTGTATTTTATGTACATGCCTTAAGCATTTCTGACTTTTTTTATGCTTTTTCTCCTGCCATCCTCTGGCACTTGGCCTTTGGATTTAAAGAACTTGTTTTTTATTTTTTGTTTTTATTTTAATAAAAAATTTTTGTTTTTATTTTGGGTCTCCGATGTCAGAAGATCGGAGCGACTCTTGCGCGTTGGCAAGAATGCTTGGACAGCAGAATAATTTTCAATCGCAAATAGGGGGAAATTGCGATTGAAAACTTTTCCGCCGTCGGGAATAAGTTGTTAATGTTCAATTGATACTATTATTATAGCAAGAAAATACTCTAAAGTCAATGCAATAAACTAAAAAATCTTTTATCTAAGCGTAAAAATTAGATTTTTTCAATTTTTCAATCAGTTTACAGCGTAAATGTAAAAAATAAAAGAATTTTAAAGTAATTTTCTTTTTTGGGGATAAGGAGTGTTTTCTCACAAGTTATCCACAGCATGGATAATCCTAAGGAATAACAGGAGTCGTATTTTCATTGCTATTTTCAAGGCTATCCTCATTTTTTGGTGCCAATATGCGGTCTAAAATCGAAAATGTGGCAGTTTTGGTTGTGCCAATAAGCAGTTTTTTGTTAATAATAATATAATCAACTGCATAATCATCCGGAGTGGTTATGTTTAAATAACGAACGGCGTTGTTTTTATAGGCAGTAGTAGAAAAAGTGCTTAGCGGATTAGCAGTTAAGGCTGGATATAGCGGAGATAAGCCCTTAAAAAGGTTTTTTTCTTCTTTTAGGAGCGCAGTTTTTAAAAGCGTATCATTTTTTGAGGATATAGAGAGTCCAAAGCGCGTGTTTTCTCCATAATTATAGATATAAAGACTAAAATCAGAATTTAGATTAGATAAAATTGCTGGCGCTAGAATCAGGCCTGATTTATCGGCGAAATCCTTGAAAGTGATTGGATTATTTTTTTCGTCAGTTATTAAAAATTCAAAAGCGCCGATTGTTTTGGTCGCAAGAACTTTTTCGGTATAACTATTCAAGGTTGTTTTGAGGCTTTCGGCAGTAGCGTCTGTTAGATTAATTTGCAGATAATTTGAATTTTGGGCGGATAAAGCAGGTAAGGCGATTGTTTCATCGGGGATTGTTTCTACGATCGGTTCAACTGTTTCCGGAAGGGCAATTTCTTCTGGCGAAATGGAAACTCTTGTCATCCAAAAATAATACCCGCCAGTACAGACAATCAAAATTATAAAAATTATAACAGCAACAAAAATTGCTTTTCCGATGCCATGACTTTGAACAGGAGGAATATTTTCCTTTGGAGTTTGAAAAATAGCCGGTGTTTCTTTTGGCACTTCTTTTGTTTCTTCTCTCGGTAATTCTTTAGGCTCTTGAGAATAGGCCGGTTCGATTTTTGCTGGAGCAGTTCTAATATCAGAAAAATCAGATTTTTCCTGGGGTTTTGGAGTTTCCGCTTGAAAAAATGGACCATTTTTTTCTGGCGAAACAGTTTCCGGTTTTTTCCCAAAAAAAGAATTTTTTTCTATGCTGATATCATCTGTGGGAATAGATTTTTTTTCGGTTGGATTTTGCAATTCTTTCAAATCGTTTTTCATAGTGTGAATTGGAAATTCTTCCACTTTGAAATTATCTTCGTTGAAATTCATTTTTCCATCAGTGGATAAATTTTTATTTTGCGGATCATTTGATCCATTAGTTTTTTGTCCAAACATTTTGTTTTTAATAAAGCGACTCGAATAATTCAAATTGCCACTCGAATGATTCGAATAACTAAAGATATCTAATTTGCATTTATATTTTACAACAGATTCGGAAATTTGGCTACTCGATATTATTTTCTTCTTTGATTGATTTCCACATTATTTCAAAAAGCTGTTGATTCATTTGTATTATACTTTTATTTTCAATAACAATTCCTATTATAGGAGGAGTAAGTTGCTGTATGAGAATTCGTTGAGGGATAACGACCATATTAGTAGTTAATTTAGTTTCAGGAGGCAAAAGCTTAATTTTAAAATTAAGTCCCTGCTCTTTCTTTTTAAGTTCGCGTGCCTTTTCTTTGTCTTGCAAGAGCATCCTGACATTAATATTGAATTTTGCTCTTCGTTCTAAAAAGCTAGAAAAATATTCCGGATCAAGGTTAAACCATTCTTCAGTATCAGAAATAACTAAATAGTCATCATGTGGTTGAATATCCCTTAAAAAACTTTCATAGACGGATTTTATGCCAGCAATTCCTTCATAATATTTAATAAAACTTTCCCCTCCTCTTAGGTTGTACATAGCCATAAAATCGGGTAAGCCATTTTTTAATTTATTTAGCTTATCATCTATAATAAATTTCAATTTTTCTGGACTTTCAGCAGTGTATAGCTTTTTCCAGCCTCTAAGCTCAATATTCATAAGGCCTTTTTGCTTTAAAGAATTGATTATTGGATAAACAGAGGTTCTTTTTACATCTGAATTTCTAGATATTTTTGAAACAGAAGCTGGGCCCAGCGAGAGGGACGCAAGGTAAACAGAGGCTTCAAGATCGCTTAATCCCATATCTTTAAGTATGGCTAATAGATTATTTTTCATATTTTGTCAAAATTATTGTCAACATTATTAATGCTAATATAAAGCAACAAATAAGTCAAATCAATTGTTTTGTTAACAATTTTGACGATTATTAATAATTAAGCTAACATATACCGTTGAACATTAACAACCTAATATGTGGCGAAATGGATTACTTTTATTTTAAAAATTTAAAAAAGGAGAAGATGAAATGAAAAAAAATCAGCTTATCAAGATTATGTTGGCAGTATTTTTTTGCACCATTTTGATTACAAAAAATGTGCAAGCGGTGGATAATTACCTTTATCTCCGTCTTGAAAAAGGGGAAAGAGTAAGTAACGCTGAAGATTTTGGAGGAACCTATGCTGTTTTTGAAAACAATGGCATAAAAGATTTGTCGATAGGAACAAAATTTTGTACCGGCAATCACGGATATAATAAGCTACAGCCATATATATTCAAAACTTTTTTCTCTGGCTGGCAAGCTGGTGCCAAGTATTCTGAAGATTCGCTTGGAAATCAGACCCTGGGACCAGCCATTCGATTTAAAGGCAATGTTTGGAAATTGTTCGTTATCTTTGACTATGTTCGGGATTTTGGAATCAACCAGCAAACTCCGGCAAAAAATGATATGTGGTTCTTTTTTAGCACCACCAATCCAACTTTCAATCTTGGCGCTGAAGTCTGGTATCACAATTATCTTGGTGGAAGCAAAAATCTGTATCTCCGACCAGTCAGACTGAGCTACAAATATGAATCGGTAAATTTTTTCCTAATGCCAAACTTCTTTTTTTTGGACAGCAAGTTGGCAAACCGGTCTCTTATGACGGGCGTAGAAATCAAATTCTAAGATTACAATACAAAAAATTATTAAGAAAGGAGGCAGAAATCAAAAAAGCGGTTTAATGAAAAATCATTAACCGCTTTTTTAAATTCCATAAAGATTTATTTCTTTTCCAATCCTCGCATAGTGAGATTAATTCTTCCTTGCGAATCGATTTCTTTGACTTTGACCGAAACCATATCGCCAATATGAAGCACATCTTCCACTTTTTCAATTCTTCGATCAGCAATTTCGCTGACATGCACTAGACCATCTTGTCCTGGGAGAAGTTCAACGAAAGCTCCAAAGGCCATAATTTTCACAACTTTAGCTTGGAAAATTTCACCGGCTTTGACTTCACGAGTGAGATTATTTATCCATTCTTTCGCTTTCTCTGCGGATTGTTTGTCAGTTGAAGTAATAAAAACTGAACCGTCATCTTCAATGTCAATTTCTACGCCTGTTTCATCAATAATTTCGTTGATGATTTTTCCTCCAGTGCCGATGACATTTCGAATCTTATCAGGATTGATATGCATAACGATAATTCTCGGCGCATATTGCGACATTTCGGCGCGTGGAGCAGAAATTGTATCATTAATTTTTTTCAAAATTTCCAATCTATTTTCATGAGATTGAGCGAGAACTGCTTCGAGCATTGGAATTGTTACGCCATCAAGTTTTACATCCATTTGAAGCGCCGTGATTCCTTTGTCTGTTCCAGCCGCTTTGAAATCCATATCGCCATAATGATCTTCGAGTCCTTGAATGTCAGTTAGCACTTTGAAATTATTTTCTCCCACAATTATTCCCATTGCAATTCCGCTGACTGGGCGCTTGATTGGTACGCCGGCATCCATAAGAGAAAGAGTGGAACCACAAGTCGAAGCCATCGAAGAAGAACCATTAGAAGAAAGTACTTCGCTCATAAGCAAAATTGTATAGGGAAATTCTTCTTTTGAAGGCAGCACTGGAACTAAAGCTTTTTCAGCCAGTGCTCCATGACCAACTTCTCGTCTTCCCGGTCCTCGCATTGGGCGCACTTCGCCCACGGAAAATGGCGGGAAATTGTAATAATGAATGTATCTTTTTTTCGTATCAACTTCCATAGTGTCAATGATTTGCTCGTCTCCAGGCGCACCAAGAGTTGTGACAGTGAGCGCTTGTGTTTCTCCGCGAGTGAAAAGTCCAGTGCCGTGAGTTCTTGGCAAAATTCCAACTTTGCATTCGATATTTCTAATTTCATCTAGTTTTCTTCCGTCCGGTCGCATATCACGCTCCAAAACATTTTTATGCACAATTTCATCGGACACTTCTTCAAAAATAATATTGGCGACTTCTTTTAATTTTTCTTGATCCTCGGAATAATTTTCTTTAATAAACACTGAAATCTTTTCTTGAATAGCGCCAGTTTTTTCTTCAATAACTTTTTTATCTTTGTCATAAAGTGCTTGGGCTAAATTTTCCTTAAGAAGCATTTCCTTAATTTTATTTTCAAATTCCTCTGTGCCTTTTACTAGAGCTGGTTCTGATTTTTCTTTGCCAGCTTCTTTTTGAATTTCCAAAATAAATCCAGCAATTTTTTTGATTGCTTCCTGCGCAAATTTGATCGCTTCAAGCATTTCTCCTTCTGGAACTTCTTTTGAAGCGCACTCAATCATATTGATTTTATCTTCTGTGCCGCTAACCAAAAGATCTAGCGAACCATCAGTAATTTCTCCATTAACTGGGTTTAAAATTAATTCATCTTTAACTTTTCCAACTCGAACTGCAGCGACGGGTCCTCTCCAAGGAATGTTGGAAATAGAAAGAGCCGTTGAAGCGGCGATGATGGAAATTATATCTGGATCATTTTCGCCGTCGTATGACAAAACTGTGCAAACTACTTGCACATCATTTCGCATCCTCGAATTGAAAAGTGGGCGCACTGTTCGATCCACTGCGCGTCCGGAAAGAATAGCGTCATCCGATGGACGACCTTCTCGTTTAATAAATCTCGATCCTTTGATTTTTCCGGCGGCATAATATCTTTCTTCAAAATCCACCATCAGCGGAAAATATCCGCTTATTTTTGAAGCGGACTTGCTCATAACAGCCGTTGCGAGAACGACAGTGTCGCCATAACGGGCGGTTACTGCTCCGCTAGCTTGTCCAGCTAAGAGGCCGGTTTCGATTTCCAAAATTCGTCCTCCGATTTGGAGAGACCATTTTTTTGCTTCCATTTTTCTTGATTAGCCTTGCGCTAATGACGTCATAAAACACGATACTAAACTTAAGATTGTAAGTTCACTATTGTGCCTTTTACGCAGAAGTCGCAGGCTTTTTATTATTAATTTACTTATTTAGTAGCTAAACTGTAGCTTAATTTAGGGGTTTTGTCAAAAAATTAAAACCCGCCCTTACGAAATAGAAAGCTATAAATTTAGACTTTTTTCGCGTTAAAAAATTTATTATGGAGCGGAGCGGAACATAAATTTTAGCGAAAAAGTTGAAAATTTATCTTTCTATGAGTTTGGGCGGCCTTTTTCTTTTCTGTCACTTTTCTTTTGGGAAAAGAAAAGTGACAAAGCGTTTTTAAATCAAAAACTTCTTTTTATTCTCGCTTAAGTTCAAAAAGTCATCTAATTCTTCCACAAGTTTTTTGCTGGTTGATTCCAAAAAAGCAATTCCTTCCACTCGGCAACCGGTGGTGGATTGAATATAATTTACGAGCGGAATGTAATCTCCGTCGCCGGCAACAAGCACAATCACATCCAAACTTTTTGACATCTTTATCGCGTCCATCGCAATGCCTACATCCCAATCGCCTTTTTTGGCGCCTCCGGGAAAAATCTGAAGATCTTTGGTTTTGACTTCATAACCGACTTTTTCCAAAGCTTCGAAAAATTTTTCTTCTTGGCCTTCTAGGGTTTTTATCCCATAAGCAATCGCGCGGATGAGCTTTCTGTCCCCCACCGCTTCTTTCAGAATCTGCCCGAAGTTAACCTTTTTTTTGTGCAAAACTTTTGCGCTGTAGTAGAGGTTTTGAATGTCCACCAAGACTCCGATGCGTTGTTCTTTATAAATACTCATTAAAATTATTCTAATTATTCTAATTAATTTAATTAATCTAATAAAGAATCAATAACCAAATTCAAAATTGGATTTAAGAATTATTTAGAATAATTAGACAATTAGTATAATTAGGTCAATTTAAAGCTACCCATTTAAATCCAACTTCTTGACCACTGTTTTATAGGCTTTTTCGTTGGTTTTTTTGAGATAATCCATTAGTTTCTTTCTCTTGGAAACCATTTTGAGAAGTCCGCGACGGGAGTGAAAATCTTTGGCATTCTTTTTGAGATGCAAAGTTAGTTTTTTAATCTTCTCAGTGAAGAGTGCGATTTGATATTCCGGCGAGCCGGTATCTTTCTCGTGTCTTACTACATCTTTTGTGGCTTTCGCCTTTTGCTTTGCGTTTAGCGCCATAGCTTTTTCGGCCAAGCACTCGTTGCGGGAAGCCCCCGTCAGATAAACCAGTGCCGGCTAGATAAAATAATTATGTATAAACATTACAATATAATTGGAAGTTTGGCAAATTTTTCGCTCTAGAGTAATTGTGTGTTAAAATAACTTAGCTATGAATCCCGTTAAGAAATTACAAAACGGGCATAACTAATAAATTTCTAACGGGATGAATGAAATTTTAGAAAAACTTAATCCTCCGCAAAGAGAAGCGGTAATGATCACCGAAGGACCGGTGTTGATTATTGCTGGCGCCGGATCAGGGAAAACAAAAGCGCTTACGCACCGCGTGGCGTATTTGATTTGTGAAAAAAAGATCAGTCCGAGAAGAATTTTGGCGGTGACTTTTACTAATAAAGCGGCGGGAGAGATGAAAGAAAGAATAAAAAATTTGCTTTCAGCAAATTCAATTTCCAATTTCCAAATCCCAACCTTGCCTACCGGCAGGCAGGTTTCCAATGAATTTTCAAATTCCAATGACCAAAATTCAAAAGAATCCAAGTTACCAATTACAAATTACGAATTGCCGACTGTTGGCACCTTCCATTCGATTTGCGTGAAAATTCTTCGGCGGGAAATTGAAAAAGTTGGATACAAAAGTTCATTTAACATTTTTGATGACCAAGACCAGCTGGCTCTGATGAAAAAAGTGATGAAAGAAATGGAAATTAATATTGACCAATTCAAACCAAAAACAATTTTAGGCGCAATCTCCAATGCTAAAAATGAACTACTCGGTGCGGAAGAATTTTTGGCGGGAGTCGGCGGATATTTTGAAGAAATGGTGGCAAAAATTTATCTAAATTATCAAAAAAAATTGAAAGAACAAGGCGCTTTGGATTTCGATGATATTTTGATGATCACAGTTAAAATTTTTCGGGCATTTCCCGAAGTCTTGGAAAAATACCAAAACTTTTTTCAATATATTATGGTGGATGAATATCAGGACACTAACCATGCGCAATATATTCTAGTTAAATTATTATCCGAAAAGAATAAAAATCTTTGCGTCGTGGGCGATGACTGGCAGGGAATTTATTCTTGGCGAGGTGCCAACATTCAAAATATTTTGGATTTTGAAAAAGATTATCCCAATGCCAAGACTATAAAACTTGAGCAAAATTACCGTTCTACGCAAAACATTTTGGACGCAGCTTATGGTGTGATTTCCAAAAACATAAACCGCAAAGATAAGAAAATCTGGACGGAAAACAAGGAAGGACATTTGATTCAAAGTTTTGAAGCGGAAGATGAAAAAGAAGAAGCGCAGTTTATCGTGGATGAAATTAGAGCTTTGAAAAATAGGAATAATTATAAATTAAATGAGTTTGTAGTTTTATACAGAACCAATGCCCAATCCCGGATGATTGAAGAAGCGATGCTTAGAAATTCTATTTCCTACCGGATTATTGGCGGAGTAAAATTCTATCAGCGAAAAGAAATCAAGGATGTGATTGCGTATCTCCGGCTTATCAATAATTTTAATGATGAAACTTCGCTGGAGCGAATAATAAATGAACCGAAGCGAGGAGTCGGAGATATTACTTTGGGAAAATGGATTAATATAGCAAGGAGTAATAATCTCGATTTAATATCTCAAGGCCTCGCAATTTCCAATTTCCAATTTCCAATTTCCAAACAACGAATTGATAATATTGTTAAATTTTCAGATTTTATAAAACGGATGGCAGAACTAAAAAATAAATTAATTCTTACGGATTTTATTCAAAAAGTTTATAGCGAATCAGGTTATGAAAAATTTTTAATGGATGGGACAGAAGAAGGAGAAATGAGACATGAAAATGTGCGGGAACTTTTGACGGTGGCGAAAAAGTACGAAGAATACGAAGGCGACGAAGCCTTGAAATTATTCTTGGAAGAAGTGGCATTGATTTCAGATACGGATAATATTGATCAGGCGTCCGAAGCGGTGCATCTTATGACGCTTCATAGTGCCAAAGGTTTGGAGTTTCGAATAGTTTTTATCGCAGGGTTGGAAGAAGGGATTTTGCCACATTCCAGAAGCATGCTAAATGATAGTGAAATGGAAGAAGAAAGACGACTTATGTATGTCGGCATTACGCGGGCGATGGAAAAAGTATATTTATTATTTACCGTAACTCGAAATATTTTTGGTTCAACGCAAATTAATGCACCTAGCCGTTTTCTAGACGACATTCCGGAACATCTAATGCAGAATCAGGAATCAGGAATTAGGAATCAGGAGAAAGAAAAAAATATTCCTAATTCTAAATTCATAATTCCTAATTCCAGTTTTAAAGATGGAGACAGAGTTGAGCATGAAACTTTTGGCGAAGGCCTCGTAGTTGCGAGCCAAGGCGATGTCATCACAGTCGCGTTTTCCAAGGCGGGGCTAAAAAAATTAGCCAGCTCAATCGCGCCACTCAAAAAGATAAATTAAATAAAATTAAAATTATTTAAAAGACAAAGCCACTGATAAGCTTATGTATCAAGTGGCCTTTTTTATAATTTCTTAAAGATTCTAAGAAATTATTTTTTCGTTTTTAGTTCCGGACGTAATATATCCGGATCCGATGAATTATAAAATGCTCTTGGGTGATTAATTTCCGCTTTTGTTATTGGATAGCGGAATTCTTCACCCCTGATTCTTCCTGCACCCCCCTTGGGATCAAGCGGGGTTCCATAAGTCTGTGCTCGTAGCACAGAAAAATAACCAAATTTTATCATTGATACTCCCCCTTCTTATTTAATTGGTTATAATTAATAAATAAATCCCTTTATTACCCTTGATTTAGAATCTAAAGTTCTAGAACTTTTCTTCCCCCATTTGACATAGTTCATTTCAGAAACAGTAATCATACTGCCGGAAACTTTTTCAACCAAAGCAACATGCCCCCACCAGGATTCAGAAGAAACCATAATTGATCCAACTTTTGGAGTTCTTCCCGTAGCATAGCCGGCTGCTTTGGCATGGTAAAGCCAGGTTCCAGCGTTTCCACCCCATGGGACATATCTTTTTTGCGCGACATACCAAGTGCAATAACCGTATGGGAATTTATGTCCGGCGCCAGCTTTTCCGCCAAGGACCGTTCCTCCACTTGAGAATGACTCATATGGACGCTGAGCGATATTAAATGAGCTGGATGGCGTTGGTTGCGGTTTTGGTGTTTCTTTTTGGCCGTCAGGAATAGTAATCTCCTGCCCGACTTCCAAATCTCCATTAGCTGGCAAGTTATTGAAAGCGATAATTTTATCTTTTTCTGCTTTATATTTTGAAGCGATGCTATCGATTGTGTCTCCGCTTTTGACTTTATAATTAAGCCCAGATACTGGCAAGAGGAATATCTTATCTCCAGGCTTTATAGAATCAACATTATCAAGTTCATTTGACCACAGGATAGTATTAATTGAAATATGATTAGCGGCTGCAATAGCGCCTACCGTATCGCCTTGTTTTACTTCATAGATAACAACTCCACCTTCTTCTTCCGGATCTTTTTTGATCGGGCTGTTCCCAGCGACAAGCGCTTGGCCTTGGATTATCATTGATTCTTCTTCTTTTTCCAGTCGGGCGCTTTTAGGGTCGGGAAGAATTTTTGCTTTTGCTAAATCAGCTACCGCGACACTGGTTTTTTCAGCCGTTTTCAAAAACATCACATCTTTCAGAGGGTTTTCATAATTTTCATTTTCTCCAAAATAGCCAAATAAAAAACCACTGGACTCCCGCCCTGCGGCTAAATTAGTGGCAGAAACCAAGAAAGCGCTGGATACAACAACAGCAAAGGCAGAATAGTTTCGAAACAGATGAAGGACTTTTATAGTCCGGTGTTCCTTGATAAAAGCTGTGATAGCTTTCTGCTTGATATGAATTTGGTTTCTTGTATTGTCTAGTTTTTTCCGAGTAAATAGATTTCTGATTGATGCTATTAGGTTACTAATAGAATTGATCTTTCTTGTGGTTTTGATTTGAAAAAGCCTTTTAAAAAGGCATTTTTCGCTTCTAAAACCCTAATATTTATCTCCAAAACAGTATATATCCCAGAGCCCTTTTTGTCAAATGGGAAAAATGGGGTATAATGAAATTAGGTAATGTCGCATAATAATGCAATTATATGAAGCTAAAAGAGCTTAAAACGCAATTTCTTGAATATTTGGAGGTGGAAAAACAGCGGTCGCCCAAAACGATTGAAAATTATGATCGTTATTTGGAAAAATTTTTAGTTTGGGCAAAAATTGAAGAGCCAAGAGAAATCACGGATGATTTAATTAGAAATTTTAGGCTATATCTCAACCGTTTTGTCGACGAAAAAGGTCAAAATCTCAAGAAAATTACGCAAAATTATTATATTATTGCTCTTCGTTGTTTTTTGAAATATATGGCGAAAAGAGATGTTAAAACGCTTCAAGCGGAAAAGGTGGAAATCGGGAAAACGCCGGAACGAGAGGTAGATTTTTTGGAAAATGCCGAGGTGGAAAGGATTTTGGGCGCAGCGAGCGGAGTAAGTTTCAAATCTCTTCGTGATCGGGCAATTCTGGAGCTACTTTTTTCGGCTGGTCTTCGGGTTTCCGAGCTCATTAGCATTGATCGAGAAAAACTCAATCTAAAAAGCGGAGAATTGAGTGTTCGAGGCAAGGGAAATAAAATCAGAGTGGTTTTTATTTCTGACACGGCCTCTCGGGCGCTCTGCGAATATCTCAAAAAGAGAGAAGACATTGATCCGGCGCTTTTTGTGCGGGATAGCGCGGGGCTTAAAAAATTCGAGGGTAAAAAAGAAAAAAATAAGAATAAATCTGACAATTTGAGATTAACCCCGAGGTCTATTCAACGAATCGTGAAGTATTATGCGGTCAAAGCCGGGATTGTGAAAGATGTCCATCCGCATACGCTTCGCCATTCTTTTGCGACTGATCTTTTGATGAACGGCGCGGATATTCGGTCGGTCCAAGCGATGCTCGGGCATGCCTCAATAAACACCACGCAAATTTATACTCATGTTACCAATCCACATCTTAAGGAAATTCACAAAGCCTTTCACGCGAGAAGAAGGGGAAAATAATTTTTAATAAAATTTAAAACAATCCATTCAAGGATTGTTTTTTTGTGGGACCAGAAGGATTCGAACCTTCGACCAAGCGATTATGAGTCGCCTGCTCTACCGCTGAGCTATGGTCCCAATATTTTAGTGGGTATTACTGGACTCGAACCAGTGACCTTCACAATGTCAATGTGACGCTCTAACCAGCTGAGCTAAACACCCTATCAAGTCTTTTTTTATCATATTTCAAAAAAACCTTTCAGTCAATTTTTTTTAATAATAACTTGACAAAAAGGGAAGGGTATGATAAGTTAGAAAATCAGTTTTTGACAGTAAATTAAAAAAAGGGAAAATTTTAAACTTCAATCTTTTTAAGGAGGGCGTATGAGTAGTTATCAAGATATTTCATTATGGAACTATCTTTTGGGCTTTGTGGGATTAGTTATTATTATTCTAACTGGCATATCTGTCACAAATCAAAGCAAAAGAAATGGTATTTTTTTAACAATGGGTATTGTATTAATTTTATGTGGAACTTTCGCTGGAATGTATGATATTGAACAAAATACCCAGAACCGTAGCAATGCACAACTGCAACAAGCGAAAGATAAAGCCTTTGCGGATGGAGAGGACAGCGTTTATGATTACCTAACGCTTTATGTTGACTATTCCAAGATTCCCGTAAGAGGAAAAGCGCAATCCTTCGTTTGCGTTAAAATTTATTTCCTTGATGGGAAGTTTTCATCAAGAGAAATAGTTTCAACTTCCCCTGAACCGCCACGGTACTAAAAAACGGTACCAAAAATTAGACGCGAAAAAAGCCAGCTAGCAAGAACACATTGCTAATAGCTGGCTTTTTGATTTCTAAAAGTGTTTCTTCAAAGCCGAGCTTTTTGAAAAGCTTTGGCTCTGTCCTAAAGCTCGGCTTTAGGAATTTTTTTGGCTTCGATTATCGGAAGCGGTTTGGAGGCGATTTCTTTTTCTTTTTCCTCTTCAACGACCAGCTCTTTCACTTTCGGCGTTGCAATTTTGTGGAAGAAAAGAATCCAGACAGTTTGGGCGAAAACTTCAAAGATGCTTCGCACAAAGAGCGCGTAGGTCAAAAAGATTATTATTCCAATCGCGCCAAAAATAATTGCAGCAATTTTTCCAAGCGCGAGATAAGCGATACCGCAAAGAATGAGAAAAACAAAAAATAAAATTGGAATGGCAACAAAAATAATCAGCATAAAAATTATGCCAAGCGGAATAAAGATCAAACTCATCAGGACACTCGAAGTCAGATTTTTAGCAAAAAGATTATAGGCATTTTCAATAGCTGGCCAAAATTTTAACTTGCCTAAAACCGCATAAATATAGCCGTAAGTTTTGAGATAACAAGTTAGAATAGCGATTGGGATAAAAATTAAAATAGCGATGAATGCCAGGATTCCTCCGATAATATAATTTTTATTCAAAAACAATGTGGCTACTGGGGCGATAAGAATGAGAAGAGTCAGAAGAATAAACAGGCCCAAGGAAAAGTTAATAGCAAATATTTTCCAGAAGTTTTTCTTGCCTTCTTGCCAACTAATCTTAAAATTAGAATGTTGCTCTTTTAGATTTTTTCCGATAGAGCTGATGAGCGCGCCTCGGCCGATAGTGCCTAGGATTAGAAAAATAATAAACAGCAGGAATAATATAATCGCAATCGCGATTATCCAATGAAAATTTTTCGAAAAAAATTCCAGTATTTGTTGCTCCTTGACTGGATCTAAATTTTCTTCGACTCCATCGAAAAAAATATTTATTCCACCACAACTGCCTAAAGTAGCAAAAAAACCAAACCACCATAGATATTTATTCGTCCAGGTGATTGACCAAGCTTTTTTTAAGATGGAGAGATAATTTATTGTAGACATAGAGATTAATTTTATAATTTTTAATTTTGTAATTTTTAAATAATGCTTTAATTTCTAAATGTTTAAAAATTAAGAAATTTGGATTTATTTATAAAATTAAAAATTCAAAAATTAAAAATTTGCTAAACTGTCTTTGTTTCTTCTTGCACAATTTTTTCTTCAGGCTTATTTTTTGGAGCAATTCCCATAATCTCATTAAACTCTTCCTGTTCGATTGTTTCTTTTTCGAGAAGTGTGGCGGAAAGTTTTTCCAAAAGTTCTTTTTTATCTTGAAGTATTTTTTCCGAAACTTTATAAGCGTTTTCGATAAATTGGGAAACTTTCTGGTCGATTTCTTCAGCGGTTTTTTCGGAATAATTTTTTTCTTCATGCATTTCTTTGCCAAGAAAAACCATTTCTTCCTTGTGGCCGAAAGTGCGTGGTCCAAGTTCGCTCATGCCGTAGCGAGTGATCAAATTTCTCGCGATGTTGGTGGCTCTTTCCAAATCATTGGAAGAACCGGTAGTCACCGTTTCAAAATTTAATTTCTCACTGGCATATCCGCCGAGAAGCACGGAAAGCTCATCGATGAAATAATTTTTTGAAAGCAAGGTCTTGTCTTTTTCTGGCGTGCTGAAAGTATATCCGCCAGCATGACCGCGGGAGATGATTGAAATTTTTTGGACCGGATCAGAATTTTTGAGACTGGCGGCAATAAGCGCGTGTCCGGCTTCGTGATAGGCGATAATTTTTTTCTCTTCCTCGTCAATTCTTCGACTTCTTCTTTCTGGCCCAAGGATTACTTTTTCAATTGACTCTGTAAGTTCGTCCATTGTGATTTGTTTTTTGTTTCTCCTTGCAGTAAGAATTGCTCCTTCGTTCAAAAGATTAGAAAGATCAGCGCCGGAAAAGCCCGGAGTTCTTTGGGCAATTTTTTTGAGATCAGCATCTTTGGTCAGAGGTTTGTTTTTAGAATGCAGTTTCAAAATTTCTTCTCTTTCGGCTATATCAGGAAGATCCATCATCACTCGGCGGTCAAATCGTCCCGGGCGAAGAAGGGCTGGATCCAAAACATCCGGTCTGTTAGTGGCGGCGATAATAATTACATTAGTATTTGTATCAAAGCCGTCCATTTCAACTAAAATTTGATTCAATGTCTGTTCTCTTTCGTCGTGTCCTCCTCCCAGTCCCGCTCCGCGGTGACGGCCGACTGCGTCAATTTCATCGATAAAAACAATAGCTGGTGCATTTTTCTTGGCTTGCTTGAAAAGATCACGAACGCGCGAAGCGCCGACTCCGACAAACATTTCTACAAATTCCGAGCCACTGATATTGAAAAATGGCACATTGGCTTCACCAGCGACTGCTTTGGCAATCAAAGTTTTTCCAGTTCCGGGAGAGCCCAGGAGCAAAACGCCTTTTGGAATTTTTGCGCCAAGGTTCAAAAACTTTTTCGGGCTTTTTAAAAATTCTACAATTTCAAAAAGTTCTTCCTTGGCTTCTTTTGATCCGGCCACATCTTTGAAAGTGATTCTTTGATTTTTATTCTTTGGATCAATCATTCGAGCGCGCGATGAACCGAAAGACAAGGCTTGATTGTTGCCTCGTTGCGCTTGGCGAAACATAAACCAGATAAAAGCGCCAACCAAAAGAAAAGGCAGAAGAAATGGCAAAATTGTTCCCAGCCAAAAACTTACGCCGGATTCTCCTTGGACATCGATGCTCACTCCTTGGATTTTTGCGCTATCAACGCCATAATTTTTGAGAGTTTCTACAATTCCTCCACTGGTTTCCTTGGTTGATTTTTCTATTGTGCCATCATTTAGGGTGATATTTAAGCTATTAGAGTCAACTTTTATCTCTTTAACTTTGCCGTCGTTCACTTGCTGGGCTAAAGTGGAAAGGGAAACGGAAGCCGGAGTTTTTGAAGGACTGCCGTAAAGAACAAAAATTCCCGAGATAAAAAGGAAAATTAGGATCACGATGCCGATGTTTTTGAATAGTTTTTGCATATATTTACGAACTACGAAATGAACGAAATACGAAAATTTCATTCTGAACGTATTTAATTTATTTATCCTAATTATAATTTACTAATTACAATTTTATCACTCTTCCGGATAATTTTCAATCCTTTGAGTATTACAACTTGAATTTTGTTTTTCGTGCTTTTTATGATTTTTATGATTTCTTCAATATTATTAGCGCTGATATCTTTGGTATCTCCCTTTAGGCTTTCTATATTTTTCCGGATGACTCTTCGAAGGATGGCCGGATGCAGTTTTTCTAGTTTTTTTATCGTCAGATTTTTGAAATTATTTTGGGCTGTTTTTTCGAGAAAATCTGAATCTTCGGAAATGGAAACTAAGGAATCAAAAATAGTTTCTTTGACGCGTGGATTGAAGTTTTTTTCAATAAATGGAATGAAGTTGTTTCTGATTTTGTTTCTAAAAAAAGTATTTTCTTGATTTGTTCTGTCTGTTCTATGGGATAAATTATTTTTCTTGAGATATTCGAGAATTTCAATGCGACTAGTTGAAAGCAAGGGTCGGATCAAAAAATTATTTTTAAATTTCATGGCGGTAAGGCCATTTGTTCCCGAGCCTCGAATAATTCTCATGAGGAATGTTTCTACTTGATCGTTTGCATTATGCGCAACTGCGATATAATCAAAATTATTTTCCGTGCGAAGCTTTTCAAAAAAATCATAACGAATATTTCTAAGATTATTTTCAGAAATATTCTCCTGTTTTCGCTTTCGTAGAGACGTGCTATAGCGCGTCTCTACATTATTAAAATGTAGAACAAAAATCCCCATTCCATATTTCTCTGCTAATTTCTGCACAAACTTCTCATCTTTCAAACTATCGCTTCCTCGAAGATTATAATTTACATGCGCAACAATTAGTTCCAGAGAATATTTTTTTTGGAGATGCGAAAAAATATCCAGAAGACACACGCTATCCGGTCCACCAGAAACCGCGAGGATAATTTTTGCTCCTCGCTCAAAAAGATTGTTCTTAAAGATAGTATTTTGAACTTTTTTGATTAAATTAGGCACGATAGTAAATCAAAATTAAATTTAATTATTTATTTTTGATTCGATGAAAGTCATTACTTTTTTAAAAACTTCCTCAACTGTTAGTTTGGTTGTATCTAACGCGAAGTCATAGTTAGCTTCATTACGGATTTTTATTCCATAATATTTTTGATAGCGTTCATCATCTCTATCTTTTCTGGCTTTTTCACTAGCGATTATATTCTCTATGGAATTTAAATTAAAGTCCTCTTTATTTCTAAGGCTATTTTTTTCTATTTCCTTTAGAATTCTTTTAGCACCTTCCTTCTCACTAACTTTTAAATAAATTTTTAGAGAATCAGGAATAAAATGCCAAGCAGTCCTACTTTCTATAACAAAATTCTTTTCTTTTTTTGGAAGCTCCATTAAATAATCATCTACTTGTTTGTCTGCCCAAGAATTTTTTTTACACAAATTCTGAAATTCTGCTAAATTCAGCCCTTCTTTTTCTGCTAAATCACGAAAAATTTGTCCCATATAATATCTGGGATAGCTCAACTTTTCTGCTACCATTTTAGCAACAGTGCTTTTTCCGGAGCCATGATCTCCGTTGAAAGAAATAATCATTTTAAATTTTTTATTCTTCTTTCTTTTTACTTTTTTTCTTGGCTTCTTTTTTCTCTTTCTTTTCTTTCTTAATTTCTTTTTCTTCTCCAACTTCTTCCTTCTCAACTTTTTCTTCCTTTTCTTTTTTCTTTTTCTTATCTTTTGCTAGAACGAGTCCCATGCGATGCTCTTTTGGTTCAATAGAAAGAATTTCCCAATTATATTTTTCGCCGGCCTTGATAAGTTCGTTTAGGCTTTTTCCAGGATAATTTTCTGACATTTCGCTGATGTGAGCCAAGCCATGAATATCTTTGTCGAGATATACAAATGCGCCGAAATGATTAATTTTATTAACTGTTCCGGAAACGATGTCGCCTTTTTTATATTTTTCTGCGATATTTGACCAAGGATCTTCTTGAAGCGCGCGGATAGAAAGCGAAATTTTATCGCCATCAATGCCGATAATTTTGGCGCTCACTTTGTCGCCGACTTTCACAATTGTTCGCGGATCTTCAATAAGTTGCCAAGCGAGTTCGGAAATATGAACCAATCCTTCTAGCTTTCTTTCACTGTCATTTTCTTTTATTGAAAACTTAACGAATGCTCCAAAATCAACTACTCCGCTGATTTCTCCGCTCACGGTGTCGCCGACATTAAGCGCGGAAATTACTTCCATGTCTTTTTCGCTCTGCGCGGCTTTTTCGCTCACGATAAGTTTTTCTGTTTCTCGATCAGCGTCAATTATTCGAACTTCCAATTCTTGACCAATGAGTTTTTTGAGAAGATTCAAAATTTTATTCTTATCGCCGTCTTCTACTCGAGGATAATTCTTGCCGGAAAGTTGGGAAACTGGCAAAAATCCGGAAATACTGTTAACTTCCACTAAAAGCCCGCCTTTATTGGCGCTAAGCACTTTTATGTTCACTTTTTCTTGCGTGTCTCGTTTGCTTTCCAAATCATCCCAAGCTTTTTCGCAAGATGCTTCACGGATAGAAAGCTCAATATAGCCATTTTCATTCTCCATATCAATTATCGTGGCATTCACTGTGTCTCCAATTTTCAACTTTCCACTTCCGAGGCCATCTTTTATTTCTTTTCCCAAAACGATTCCAGTGCCAAACGGCGGAAGATCAAGATATATTTCATTGGAAGAAACATAAATTACTTTTCCATCAATTGTGTCGCTGACTTTTGGAAAATGAAAAGAGCCCTTGGAAAGAAGGTTGCTCATCACGGAATTATCTTCCGGGATTTCCTTTTCTGTTTCTTTCGAAACTTTTTTGCTAGGAGAAGCAGTTTCTTCGGAAAGTTTATCCACTTCTTTGGCGAGATTGTCTAAAATGTCTGACATAGTATTTTGTTTACGAACTACGAAATAAATACTAAATACGAAAGTACGAAAGGTAGTTTAAATGTTTCGTATTTCGTTCATTTCGTAGTTCGTAAAATTAAAAAATTCCCTAATTAAAGGAAATTATTAAGAAAGACGATATGGGAATTAAAGCATTCCCTATTCAATTTTCTTAATAATTAACTGTAAAATCATTGTAATTTAAAAATTGAATTATGTCAAATTTTGGTAAAAAAAATCAACCCACACGACTTTTGCAGAATATTTCCTCCTTAATTCTGCTAAGTCGTGCGGGTTGAGTATTCGGTATATTGTTAATACGATCCATTCCCATTTTTTAAAATGGATACCGAATTCCGGCCGCCTTTACTTCCGGCGTCTGATAAGCTTTATATTCAGCTTCCTGAAATTTTTTTGTTGCTGATATTGATAGCATTTCTGCATCATGGATCTTCCCGGTGCCGCCTTGATTTTCCATCCACACATACATCATGCCGGTTTCATTGGTAAATGTGGCGCCCTGCCCGCACCATTTACCTTCTCGGATAAGCTCAAGCATAATATTTTCGAATTTTCCGCCCTGATTTCCATAGCCGGGGACCCACCATGTGCCCGTGGGGAACAATAAACGCAGCATCCCATTAGCTTGATGTGTTGAGCCTACGACAAGACCAAGTGGGGACAGTTCGTCATAAACCAGGCCATAGTATTCGGCCAATGAATTGATATCTTCTGCCACGCATTCTTCCAGAGTTCTGCCGCGTTTCGGGATAAACAGCTGTTGGTATTCGGGGCCACTGTCGTTGGAAGTTTTATCAACGACAATTATTCCCTTCCCCTTTTCACGCATAAGCTTTAAACCGTGCGCTGGGATGTAATTTTTCTTCTGCACTTCCTTCAGCATGAGGACATCGCTCCCCATGTACAGCTGTATATTCATAGTATCATAACCGAGGAAAGCATGGCCGATTTCCAGCGAAGAGCTGAGATTTCCGATGAATCGGTCGTAATAACCGATCATTGTTGCACCGAGGTCGCCACGTTTGCAATCATGCTGGCAGATAATGCGAATGTTGTGTTTTTTCTCGAGCTCCCGCACATAATCCATAATCCGCATCATCATAAAATCTCCCGCCGGTCCCCATTTCTGGTAAACGCCGTCCTGGTCTTTAAAGGTTCTCAGGTTGCAGAGTTCGACCCAGATCTGGATCATTCTTTTAGTGTAAATTTCGGCGGCGGCCATAATGCCTGCCATGAGACGACGGGAAAGCGGATCTTTCATATTGGTCATGGCAAGCAGGGCATCGTAGAATTCAAATTCCGGACCCTTTGATATCAAGCCATAAACAGCAATATTTTTTTGGCGTCCTTCGAAAAGATGAGGACATGGGCCGGGCGCCAGAAGAGTTTTTTGTACTCTTTGAGCTTCAGCCAGTTCCACATGGGCGTGCTTTACAACCATTGGTGGTAAATTTGTTTGTTTAGTCATGACTTTTTCCTTTCATTTCCTTTTCTTCAGGTTGTTTTTCGGGCAGCCTATACAATATGCATATCTGCCACATTCGCCATTCTTTGGTTTTTTGCAATCTCTTGGAGTCACATTCACTTTTTTTGCCATAATTCTCATGCCCTCCTTCATCCAAAAAAAGATTAATAAAACTTTTTTCTATTTTTTACCCTTCTTTTCTTTATGAGATTTATACAGCCACGATGGTGATTATGCAAAGAACACTGATTTTTTACTTTTTCATTCGGAATAGACATCTCATATTTCTTACACCACGGCTTCATATGTCCTCCTTTCAAATGAAGCTTAAATTGTTAACGAACCACTTAACTGACAATAATTTAGCGGGAAAATGGCGAAAAGTCAAATATTGGAAATAAAAAACCAGTAGTCTCTCTCCTTTTGGGATCAAGACCACTGGTCGGTTCGGGATAATTATCAGCAGGCATATTTTCCAACGAAATTAAGCGTGATTAGGCATACTTGCGGAAAGGCGTTTTATGACAAATCCTTTCTTCTCTGGAGGATCTGAACAACGTATCAATGATGTGAGTTGGCATTATGGTTGCGGTTGGTGCAACTTTCATACCACTATCATCATATAATCTTTTGATGCAACCCTGGCAATCCTGATTTTTTTTAGCCTGCTTTTTTTTGCAGGCATTCCCTCTTAAATTACATTTTGGGTTATTTTTCTCCATGCGTGTCGTCTCCTCTTAATTCTTAAAAAATTACGGTTAGCTGATAATTAATCCCAAAAACTAAATAAATGAACTGATAATAAATTTAAAGGCTAAATAACAATTTGTCAAATCTCGACAACTCTTTTTCTCCGTGCTAAAATGAGTTAGTAAAAAAGCATACTATTTTATGCTTTCTTCTTAATTCATACTTCTTAATTCTCAATTTTATGAACATTCAATATTACGGCCATTCTTGCTTTAAAATAACCACAAAACCAGCTGGAAGAGGCAAAGAAGATATCGCGATTTTTTTTGATCCTTTCGACAAATCTGTCGGGCTTCGCCCTCCGCAAGGCCAGGCCGATTTAGTTTTAGTAAGCCACGCTCATCATGATCATAATAATGTAGAGGCGCTGAAAGGCGAGCCGTATGTGATTGATATTCCTGGTGAATACAGTGCTAAGGGGGTGAATGTTATTGGCATTCCTTCATTTCATGATGAAAAAAACGGAGCGGAGCATGGAATAAACACGATTTATATTTTAGAATCAGAAGATTTACGCATTTGCCATTTGGGCGATCTCGGAACGGATCTTAGCGAAAATCAACTGGAAAAAATTAATGGTATCGATGTGCTTATGATTCCGATTGGGGGAAATTATACAATTGACGGCAAAAAAGCGGTAGAAATTGCCAAAAAAATTGAACCGAAAATAATTATCCCAATACACTATAAAATGAAAGATACGGCGTCGGATATTAAGATTGATGATGAGAAAAAATTCTGCAGTGAAATCGGAAATTGTCCGAGAGAAAAAGTTTCCAAGATTAATATCAAGAAAAAAGACTTGGAAGGAAAAGAAATGGAAGTTATTGTGATGGATATCGAATAAGTTTATGAGTATTTTTGATAAAGTAGAGGAAATTAGAAAACAGCCCGAGCATATCAGGCTTCGTTGGGCGTGGGGGCTCACAGCCATTGGAATGGCAGTAATTATAATCATCTGGATGATTTCTCTTTCGGCGCAAATCAGCAGTATGAATGAAAAAGAAGTTTCGGAGAAAAAAAATAAGGTAATGGTAGAAGAATTTAGTCAGCAAAAAAAATCCATTGAAGACGCGACCAAGCAGATGAAAAAAGTTTTAGGCAATCAAACGCAAAATAATCAATAAATATTTCCATATGTCAGAAGAAAAAAAATCTATACAAAATATTTCTAACGAGGGAGAAAAAAATGTTCAAAATCGCGAAATTACTCTTGAAATCCAGCAATCCTATTTAGATTATGCCATGAGCGTGATTGTGTCCCGTGCTCTGCCGGATGTTAGGGACGGTTTGAAGCCAGTTCATCGAAGAATTCTCTATTCCATGTGGAACACTGGGCTTCGCGCGAACGCCAAATTTCGAAAATCAGCCACTGTTGTTGGAGAAGTGCTTGGAAAATACCACCCACACGGCGATGTCGCGGTTTATGACTCAATGGTTCGAATGGCGCAAGATTTCTCTCTTCGCTATCCAATGGTGAAAGGACAAGGAAACTTTGGCTCAATGGACGGCGATGGCCCAGCCGCTTATCGTTATACAGAAGCCAAACTTTCGCAAATGGCGGAAGAGATGCTAGTGGATATTGAAAAAGATACGGTAGATTTCGTGCCGAATTTTGATGGCCAGCATAAAGAACCAACAGTTCTCCCAGCCGGACTTCCCCAACTTCTACTTAACGGTTCGATGGGAATCGCAGTTGGAATGGCGACCAACATTCCTCCACATAATCTTTCGGAACTTATCGATGGCATAAATCATCTGATTGATAATTCCGAGGCAACCGTTGAAGAGCTCGCTGAATTTATTAAAGGCCCAGATTTTCCAACGGGCGGAATAATTTATAACAAGCGAGATATTTTAGAAGCTTACAAAACCGGACGCGGAAAAATTTTGACCCGTGGGAAAGCGGATATCGTAGAAACTAAGACTGGCGCATTTCAAATTATAATTAGCGAGATTACTTATGCGACCAACAAATCAACGCTTATTGAAAATATTGCCAATCTTGTGCATGAAGGAAAAATTGTCGGAATAAAAGATCTTCGTGATGAATCTGACAAGGAAGGTGTGCGAATTGTCGTTGATCTCAAAAAAGATGCTTATCCGCAAAAAGTTTTGAATAAATTATATTCACTGACTGATCTTCAGAAAAATTTTGGTGTGAATATGCTGGCGCTCGTTAACGGCATCGAACCAAAAGTTTTGAATTTAAAAGCTATCTTGGAAGAATATATTGCGCATCGAAAAATTGTAATTGTGAGACGCACTAAATTTGATTTAGAAAAAGCGCGAGATCGAGCGCATATCTTGGAAGGACTCAAAATTGCCTTGGATCATATTGACGCGGTGATTGAAACAATCAAAAAATCGGGGACGAAAGAAGAAGCGCATAAGAATTTGATGAAGAAATTCAAATTGTCGGAAAAACAAGCCACGGCAATTTTGGAAATGAAACTGCAAACTCTGGCTGGACTCGAACGAAAAAAGATTGAAGATGAATTAGCGGAAAAAATAAAACTCATCGCCGAACTTGAAGCAATTCTAAAAAGCGAGAAAAAAATATTTGGAATTATCAAAGATGAATTAACACGCGTCAAAGAAAAATATGGCGATGAGCGAAAAACGAAAGTGATAAAATCAGGTGTGGGCGAATTCAAACAAGAAGATCTCGTCCCGAATGAAGAAGCAATCATCACTCTTTCTAAGGATGGCTATGTAAAAAGAATGAACCCAAGCGTCTACAAAGTGCAAAAGCGCGGAGGCAAAGGCGTGATTGGCGCGACAACAAGAGAGGGCGATGAGATTCAAAAAATGCTCGGCGTAATGACGCATGATAATTTGCTATTTTTCACTAACAGTGGAAAAGTTTTTCAAACGAAAGCTTATGAAATTCCGGAATCAACCAGAATCGCCAAGGGTCAATCAATCGTGAACTTCCTCTCACTTTCTCAAGAAGAAAGTGTCACCGCGATTATCGCTTTCAACAAAGATGACAATTATAAATTTTTCTTTATGACAACTGAAATGGGAACAGTCAAAAAAACTACCTTGGATGAATTTGAAAATGTTCGCCGTTCTGGACTAATTGCGATCAAGCTTGAAAAGGGCGATATGCTTAGCTGGGTGGAAGCGACCACCGGAACAGATGAAATTGTCATCACTACCAAAAATGGTCAAGCGATTAGATTCAAAGAATCGGATGTTCGTTCGATGGGAAGAAATGCGGCGGGAGTGCGTGGAATAAAACTTAAGAAAGATGACAAGGTCGTGGGAATGGATGTGGTTTTCAAAAATCAAAAAGGCAACCAGCTTCTGACAATTTCTGAAAATGGTTTTGGCAAAAGATCAGATCTGAAATTCTACAAAGTGCAAAAGCGCGGAGGCTCGGGAATAAAAACTGCTTCCGTTACTTCGAAGACTGGAAAAATAGTCGGCGCAACAATTATCAATATGGACGCGCTCGATACTGATCTAATTCTCACTTCCGAGAAAGGCCAAATCATTAGAATTCCGCTGGGAAGCGTTTCTGTTCTTGGACGAGCAACGCAAGGAGTGAGAGTTATGAGACCGCAAGCTGGGGACAAAGTTTCTGCCTCGACTGTGCTATAAAATTATATTTTGCTACAAATTAAAAATCCTACACCCGAGTTTCCAGGGTGTAGGATTTTTTGTAGTTTTTGCAAAATTACTTTTTCTGCTCTTCTTCTCCTTTTTCAAGTTGTTCAAGTTTTTGTCTAAGGGATTCATTCTCTTGAGTTAATCTATTCTTTTCTTCTCGAAGATATTTTTCTCTAGCATCTCTTTCCCGAAGATAGGCTGACATCCGGATGTATTTCAAGGTATCAATAAGTGCCATAATTGTTCTCCTTTTCAAAGTGTTTTAACAGCCAGTTATTAAAATATATCTGGGTTTTTTTTCAATACTTTTTTTGTAGTCAAGGACTTTAATTTCCCCGCTCCTTGTTGAGGGTTTGTAGGTACCGACGAATTTGCCGGAAAGATGGTAATAGTAGTTTGTTTTTTTATCCTCCTTATAAAGAAATTTCCATTCTAGAAAATGACCTTTAATTTCCCATGTATCGCCTGGGTAAAAAATTGTTTCTATTTGGGTTACATAAAATTGTAAAACAGCCGTATTGATGGAATTTTTCACCCGGATGGTCGCATTTATCGGATGATGTTTTGCAAAGCTGTGGAGAAAATCTAGCTCCGATGGACATTCTTTAATATTAAGCAATAAAGGTTTATTATTCATATTGACATCTCCTTTTCTGTATATTGTTTTATTTCTCCAAAAACTTCCACATCATTTCAAAATAAGCACGGTGAGTGTCGGCAAAGTCTTTACTTTCAATCAGAAGAATAATATTTTCCTTTTGAGTTGAAAACATGGCGATCTTATCTCCAAAAATTATTTCAGTTGATGGAAACATAAATTCTTTAGGCGCCAACCGAGTTTCTCGACTTTCTTTTGTATCGCTCTCTTGCATTTTGATAGCAGGAGAGGAATTTTCATTAATGGCTCGGCTAATAAATCCAAGCTTCAACTTTCTTTCAATTATTTCCTTAAGAAAATTTTCCCCTCCGAAAGCAACAAAAGTTTCAATTCTCGCAATACTCAAGAAATTTTTTCCTTCATAAGAAAAAATTTCATCCCACACTTGCCGAAAACCTTTTTCTCCAAAATAAGTTCGGATTTGAGGTTTAAAATCTTCCTTGGCATTAATTGTCCGAAGGATCGGCAAGATCTCATCCACATCCTGTTGCATTCTTTTGAGCTGGTCGTGCTTCGAGTCCAAAACTTTATATAATCTATTAGTCGGGCTTTCTGGCACAATTCTTCGCTTCTTGCCTTTTTTAATTTCAGCCAAGAACCCGCTATTTTTAAGTTTCTCTACTAGATCATAGATCGTTCCCCGGCTAAAACCAGTTTCTTTGGAGAGCATTGGAATGCTGGATTCGCCTAGTTGCAGGGCGGAAATATAGATAGCCACCTCTTTTTCTGTCATATTTAGTTTTAAAAGGGCGGTCTTAATTTTCTCTCTCTGATTTTCGTTTAACATAAGATTATACTCTTAATAATTAAAATAATCAATACTTATCGTCATTTAGTAAATATCTTAGTATAATAATGCTTTATAAAAGGCAAAATTATACCAAATAAAAAACGACGACTTATGCCGTCATTCTATATTATTTTGCTATTTTAGTCAAATTTTAGAAGTATTGTTCTATCTTAACTTTTAGATTTTTCAAATACTCTACTGACTCTTCAGAGTCTTCTGCTGGCATCCAGGGCGCAAATTGCTTGTCTTTTTCCACGCTTTCCCATGGTCCGTCTTTTGTTTCAAAAAGAACAATGTCTGGTGTCAGAGCGACAAGGCAATGGTATAGACCAGCTGAAATTTCAATAGTGCGTATTTTATCCGGGGCAAGTACATAAACGTTGTCAATCTCGCCATCATTTTTGAATATAGCCACAGCCGCTTCTCCTTGATAAATCGTAAAAAGTTCCCTTTTGGCTGGCAATTCATGCTTATGCGCTTGCATGTAGGATTCTGTTTGAATAGCCATAACCATTCTTTGCACTAAATCTGATTTTTCGGTGTGAAGGCATATGCTCGCTCTTTTTCGCGGACTAATTCTCGATTCTTCTAGCAGCGCATTTATTTTTTCTTGGTCAATTATCTTGACTCCATTCTCGTTGTAATTTAAATCATTCATAAGATAAAATCTAATAATGGTTATTTTATTTATTAAAATTCTTATCATTAATATAATCCATAACTATGCTTTTTAATATATTTGCAAACTTAACATCAGGAATATCTTTTTTTGGAAAAAATTGTAATCGTTCCCCTTCCTGCAAAGTGATTTTTTCAAGGGGTAAATTTATTTTGCCGATATAAACATATTTTTCGTTTTGATGCGCATCTCCTTCCAAGCATTCATATTTTTTGAAAAATTTATATTCTTTCAAATCAAAATTTAATTCTTCTTTGACTTCGCGAATCAAAGCTTCTTCCGGCGTTTCTCCTTCTTCAACATATCCGCCAAACAAATCCCAATGATGAGGAAATGGGATGTTGGGTTTGTTATCTCGCAAATAAAGAAGAATTTCTCCCTTATCATTTTCCAAAATAATCGCTGCGATTTTCTTCATATTATTTATATTACTTCCAAATAATTCGTTTCCTTATTTCTATCTATCAGCTTATGAGCTTGTTTCATTTCTTCCGGAGTATAAATATAAATTATCTTGAATTTTCCGGAAGTAGTTTGTTTTATATTATCATGAAAAATTTCAACAATATGCACAAGCCCCCAATAAAGCCATTTGCCATCGATATTCTGGACTAAAAAATTTCTGACAGGCGGTAATTTATAAATTCTAATTTTCGGCTTATCTTTAAATTCAAAAATCTTATCCTTGAAATCTTCTGCGGTAAAAGGTTTTATCTTATGTTGTGCATAATCCAATTCTTTCGGAAAACCTTGGTCTGTTGATATTTGCAATGTATCGTTTATTTCAATAAAACTTCCCATAATTATTTTTAATTTTTGGCGAATAGGCAGAGGCGAATTGCTTGAAGCTAATATTTTGCTATTGTTCAAGTTTGGCAGTTATTTCTTTTTCGATTTCATCAACAGCTTGATAATAATCTATTCTGCTTTCTTCGAATTGATTAGTTTTTTCCAGAAATTCTTGAAGTAATACCCTTAAAGCATTTATTCTTTTCATATATTCAGTTGCATTGAATGTCCTATTTGCATATTCAAAGCTTTGTTTATATTTAAAATCAGGATTATTTATAATTTCTTCAGCTTCTTTGATTTTATTTTCCTCACCCAATGCTCTATATAATTTTAATGGAGCTATTGTCTCTCCTCGATAATCCTCCCAAAGCATTTTTATGTCAGCAATGAGTCGAGCAAACGCCCTAAAAATTGGTGTCTCAATATTTTTTAGTGAGTATTTTTCTAATCTAAATATTTCATGGCCAATAACACTTTCTGCACGATCAAGATCATTCATTTTTGATGTATCGCCAAGTTTTTCTAGCGCAAATTTTACATTTATGACGCCAGCACAAGGAAGAATTTTATTAATAATTTTTTCAAACAATTCATTTTCGCCAGCATTTTCAAGACAGTATGCTAAATTCAAAAGGCCACTTAGAAACAGCCCATAAACGCCAAGGGTCTTGCTTGCATTTGTAGTTAACTCCTTTTTTGCCTCTATTAAGTATTCTTTTTTTATTTCTTCTTCTACGATCTTTTCCGCGTCATTATAATTTGATGCTTGACCAGATGTTATTAATTTTTGCATGCGCTTCGCTTGTTCTTGCGCTTCATCTTTTTTGTAGACACTATTTCTTACGAAACCATTTTCTACATATCCCTCGGTAGGTTTATAGTCATAATTTGCTTTAAATTTATTTTGTTCATCAGCTGGCAAGTCCTCAATCTTTTTATATTTTGGATTGCTCGGATTAAATTGCTGTTCTTTGTCCATATCGTTTTTATTCTAACTAATTACAATTTCATTTCCACAATACCAGTTTTTGGTTATTCCAGCAACAAATCCGGCGGTTAGCCAAAATAGAAAGCTTCCTTGCTGAATATCCCATAAATAATGATCAAAAAGCATTATAAAGATAAGACCTAGAAGAATTCCTTTGAAATAGCGGGAGATAACAATACTTGACAAAGTGGTATTATTGTTTTGTAATATATACTCGTTATTCTTCTCTTTTAATTGTTTTGCATGGAACAATTCCCATAACCACCAAATAAATACTCCAAGACCGAATACGTCTAGTTCGCTTAGGATAAGCAAAAAAACATTATGAACAGGCTGATATTCCCAGAAGTTTAGAGTTTGCGAATAAAATTTTTGCATCATTAAAACCGATTGTCCGGTTCCAATTCCTAAAATTGGATGTTCCACGAATGTTCCATGTGGAACATTCAGATAGAATAAACGTTCATTTAGAGATTTGGTAAATAGAGAATTCAGATCTGGTTTGATTAAAATAAAACTAGAAAATAAAATAATTAAGACTGATAGAATTATAAGTTTAAAATTTTGCAGTTGCTTTAAGTTCTTAATAAATGTTCCACGTGAAACATAAATATATACTAAGGCGATAAGCAGTCCAATTATGGCTGATTTTGAAAAAGTTAAAATTAGAGAGAAAATTTGGATTGTTAGAATAAGCCTAAAAAGCCAGATGCCATTTTTAATGTTCCGCATGGAACATTTTTGATAAAGTAAAGTTATAATAATTGAAAATAGTAGAAATCCTCCTAGAATATTAGGATGTGGCATTAAACCATAAGCGCGGATGAATTTTTCGCTATTTAAAATTACTTTTGCCACGCCAAGAATGTCTGGTGAAATTAGGCTTTCTTTGAGCCAAAATAGGCCGATAGATTTTTGTAGGAAAAATTGGATAATGCCGATTATGGCTTGGAATAGGCCTAAAAAGATAATAGTGCCGAAAAGTAGTTTGTTCCACCCCGTAATAATCTTAGATGTTCCACGTGGAACATCTAAGATTAACGGGGCAAGCGTGGAACATTTTTCTGGCGGGCAAGCGTGGAACAATTGTGGAACAATGCGGAAGATAATGTATAGATAGAGTAAATAAAACTCTAAAAGCTTAATAGATCTAAATAATGCTATTGACTGATTTTGGGACCAGAAAATTGATATAAAAGAAAGTAAAACTAAAAAAGATGGTAAAAGTATGTATAACCTGTGAAATATATTACTTATCCACAGTTCACCCCCCACTAAAAATTGTTTTAAATAAGTTTTGTAATGAGATAATAGATTTTTAGTGGGGGGCAAGTATCTTGATAAAGTAATACTATTATTGCATAATATAGATATAAGCCAAGAAAGAAGGGTTAAAAGTAGAAATATATCAGAGATATAAAGATACATCCCGGAATATTCATTAAAAGTTCCAAGAATTGGAAAGTAAAACAGTACTTTTCGAACACTTAAGGTAAAAGTTAATAAAAATCCAAAAAAGAACCAAATATCTGGTTGAGTTTTGAATTTACCCCAAAGCATTTTTATTGAATCCATAAATATAGTTTAATATTATTAAAGCTTTGTAGCAAATTTATTTGAATTTTTTTGTTTGCACATTGATAAGTTCAGTAGTACAATTGATATATTATGATATCCAAATATATAAAATATAAAAATAGAGCGATTGAACTTAGAAGTGAGGGGAATACTTATGGAGAAATTATATCAAAGATAAAAATAAAAATACCAAAAAGTACTTTATCTTTTTGGTTTGATGGCTTGAAACTATCACAGAAAGCAAAGTCTAAGCTAGATGAGGCTATAAAAAATAAAACTGAAATTGCTCATGTAGCAGCCTTAAAAACAATCGGAGAAAAAAGAAAGAAATATTTAAATGAAATTAAAAATAGAGTGGCTCATTTGGAAAAGTTAAAAAATAATGAAGATATTGCTAAAATTATACTAGCAGTGTTATATTTAGGCGAAGGCGGGAAAACACACAGAAGTTCCCTTATGTTAGGAAATTCTGATCCTAAAGTAATCAAGCTTTTTTTAGGTTTATTAAGAAAATGTTATAAGATTGATGAGAAAAAATTCAGATGTACTTTGCAAGGCAGAGCAGATCAGGATGTTCTAAAACTAGAAAAATTTTGGTCAAATACTACAGGTATTCCATTGAGTCAATTTTATAAAGCTAGAATTGATTTGCGAACTGTGGGAAAAAAATCAAAAAAACCAGAATATAAAGGAGTTTGCCGGATAGATTATTTTTCTGCTGATATTTATAATGAAATAAGGCAAATAATAGAAACTATTTGCAATGCGGGCCATTAGCTCATCTGGTAGAGCGCATCCGTGGCACGGATGAGGTGACCGGTTCGATCCCGGTATGGTCCACCTTTTGGGTGTATAGCTCAGTTGGTTAGAGCGTTCCGTTCACATCGGAAAGGTCTCCTGTTCGAGTCAGGATATACCCACTCTAAAAATAGGGCCTGTAGCTCAGCTGGTAGAGCGCAGCATTCGCATTGCTGAGGTAAGGAGTTCGAGTCTCCTCAGGTCCACTAATAAAAAAATATGAATATTTATTTTATAATTTATTTTCTAGTTGGAGTGATGCAAGATGTGTTTTGGACGCTCAATGTAAAGTATGTTGCGACGGATCGACCGCTTTTAGCTTCGACATTTTCTTTTTTTACTTCGATGATAAGTTTGGGAGTATTTTATGATATACTCACAAGGTTAGACACTGAAAGAAGTATTTTAGCGATAACTGTATATTCACTCGGCATTGCAGTTGGAACATTCATTGCAATGAAATCAAAATTTGGAAAAAGTAAAAAATAATTTACTATTAATAATTAAATTAAAAATATGTACAATCCCGAATCAATTACAAAAATAATGGAAAAAGAAAATATGGGTGAAAAAGAAATAACTCCTGATATTGAAAAACAAAAAGAAATAATTATTTTTATGTCAGAAAAAGATGCAAAGATTTTTGGCGAAACAGGATTGGTTTTGGAAATAAAAGCGAAAGAAGAATTCTTAAAAAAAGTTGCCGGCGGAGAAATTACCAGGGAAGATTTTAAAGAATTATTGAAATTAGAAGAAATTTCTACAGGCATACATCCTGGCAAACCAGCTTTGTTATTCAGAGAAATTTCGGAAGATAAACAGGTAGAAAAACACATAGAAAGAATGATTGCTCGTTTGGTTTTAAATGACGCCAATGCGTATGAAGAAATTGATGCTAGAAATGTAGAAGAGTTTCTTAAAAAATATCCTGAGCCTTTTTCTTTCGAAGAAGATATTCAATCTTTTTTAGAAGAGATTAATAAAGTTAATAAACCTGAAAAATATAAGGAATATTTAGAGGCTAAGGAGAAACTTATGCAGGTTGCGTATGGCAAAAAGTATGAGTATTATAACCAAATAAAACTTTTGGAAAAAGAAGCTGGCAAAAATTATCCCGATGCAGTTTTTGAAAAAGCCTTGAAGGAAAAAGATGACACAGTCATTGAAAAAATGCTCAAGAGAGAATTTAAGAGATGTTTATATATTGCTGATCTTCAATTAGATAATGGCATACTATTAAACAGGAATGTTCTATATGATGATACATATCAAAAGCTTCGAAAAAATAATACGATAATCAAGTTGATTTTAAAGTGTATAAAAGAAGAGGCAAAAGAAAGCGGCAAAGAACGTAGCGGAACTCATTATGGAAGTAAACTATTAGCGTGGGAAGATGAAGCGCTGGACGAATATATGGAAAAGAAAAATATAAAAAGAGAAGCTGTATAAAATAATTCTGTCCCTGTAGTTCAACGGATACCTGCCCGCCTTTGCCTCTGCCCTCATAGCTCAATGGATAGAGCAAATCCGTCCTAAGGATGAGATGTAGGTTCGATTCCTACTGAGGGCACAGGCGATGGCAGGCGGGGAGCAAATCCGTCCTAAGAATGAGATGTAGGTTTCCTGCCTGCCGGCAGGCAGGGATTCCTACTGAGGGCACAAAAAAACCACTCGTGAAGAGTGGTTTTTTTATGACAACTTTTAGCTAGAATTATTTTCTTTTTATAATTCTAACAATTCCTTTGTTGGCATCAACCTCAATTTCATCCCCAGTTTTAATTATTTTGGTAGCAGTATGCAGTCCTATGACGCAAGGTTTTTTGAGTTCTCGAGCAACTATTGCCGCATGTCCAGTAACTCCGCCTTCATCGCAAACCATAGCTTGCGCCATTCTTATGGCGGGCATATATGTAGGATGAGTTTGTGGGGCGACAAGAATGTCTCCTTGTCTCATGCTTTGCATTTTTTTGATTATATTGTCACTCCAATAAAACACAAATGCCCTGCCCTTGACCATCCCCATGCTTCCAATTTCTCCCTTTAGTTCGGTTGCCCCGTCTATGTTATTACCCAAAAACTCTTTTTTCTTCTTAATTGCTTCATCTCCCCACCAAATAAAGTTTTTTCCTTTTTGGTGCAAATAGAGTTCTGCTGTTGCTCTTTTTGATAGATATTTTTTATGGGGAAGTCGGTTGCTTTTAATCGCCTCGATAAATTCTTTTTCTGTTAGAGATGTTATTTCTTTGAAGGATATGTTTAATTTTTTAGAATATCTTTTTGAAATTAAAACTAAATAATATCCCATCCATCTCCAATAGAAACTTGCCTTAAATCTATAGAATCCAACTTTTGCAATCCTACTTCCTATTTCAAGGCAACTGTATTCCAGATTATATTTTCTAATGATATTTTCTTTTATTTTTTTAGAATTTTTGTATTGGTTGATGATTTCTTTTTGTTTGTTTTGATGATTAATATCTGATCTTAAATTATTTTTTAAGAGTTCAATAAAATGCTCAATATCCCAAGCTGGGGTTCTGTCGCTAGCGGGTATCAGCGAATATTTTTCAAGGTGATTTTTGATTGATTTAAATATCTCTAAATAATTATTAGATAAAAATTCTTCAGAGAGATGTCTAATTTCTTTTTCTCGGATTTTTTCTTCGGCCTCTATTATAATTGATAGCCAAGCTATTTCTTCCTCGGTGAAAAAGGATTTTTCTTCTGGCATCGTAAGTGTGTTGAAAATTTTCTCAACGGTTTTTTCATTTTTGATTTTCCTTCTTATTTTTTTGTAGAGTTTATTTTTCAAAGCATCAGTTAATTGTGGTTGACTACATCTCACATAAGAAAGAAGTCTATATTCCAAAGTAATCATCTTTGGAATAATTTTCAGCAATTTAGTGGCGTTGTATTTTTTGATATTTTTTTCAAGGCTATATTTCTCCATAAGCTCGCCAACTTTTTTTGAATCACTATCTATTAATTGATACCATTTCTCAAGCCACTTTTTATTGAAAAATAGTTTTTCTCCTTTTTCGAGAGCTCTTCTCAAATCACTTTCTTGATAGTATCCGCCATGAATTCCGCCACATTCATTTTCGTCGCTATACCAAAGATAATAGTCATATTTAAAACCGGTTAATTTGTTTAGTAAGCTATTTTTTTGGCTAAAGGGTTTGATGAATATTTGATTAGCTAGAAAATGACCCAAGTCAGGTCCTTCATACATCAATTTCCAGTTTGATTTTTTTGGTAAGTTATTTTTTTCCATATTATTATAATTTAATAATTAATACTTCTCTTAAGATTACCTTATAAATAAGATGATCTTGAAAAAAGTGGGAAGCGTTTTGTATAGGTAGCTTCCCGTTTGACCTTTTTTGAAAGAACTATTTTTTTCGCATCTCGATAACTTGATTAGCGATTGAAATGCTTTCTAATTTTTTTGCCTCCTTTTCTAATTTCTCTCGGTTAATTTCGTAAATTTTTCCTCGTAGATGAAAAATAACTTTTTCGCCCTTGAGGATAATCTTTACACTCTCGGACGGCTCGAAGGCACCACCCATCTTTTGGAAAACATCCAGCCCATCTCTTACTGGATTTTCGGTAATTTGTTCGGCTAGTAGATAGACTAATAATGGTTCGATGAAACCCGCGTGATTTATTGAATACACGAATTTATTTTCACCATTAATGTTAATGAGGTAACTACATATCCGTAGAACCACCTCAAGAACAGAAATTCCGTTTTTTTTGAGCTGGTCACTTTTAAACTTTTCAGCCCCATTTTTTTTCAGAAACTCAATTTCTTTTTTCATGATTTTGATCCAGGCGCCGACACCGGCGTCCTCTTTAGACCAGGATGAGGCGATGTGATTTTCCACGGCTAATTTGTATTCCTCTCTGATTTCCGGAGAAATCAGGTTAAGATCCTTGGAGCTTTCACTTTTAGCCATAATGGCTTCAATAGAAGTTCCTGCAGAGCTCAAGATCCCGCTAGCCATTTCCTGGATCTTGATTTCCGTATCCGCTCCTTGTTTTTTGAAACCACTCTGAATTGATTGGGCGGTGTGAACGGCTCTTTCTACTGGCGTTGTATGAATTTCAACTGACTGGAATCCGCTTAAATCTATATTCTCTGCCATTTCTGCGATTTCTTCCGAGTTTGAGATTCGACTTGAATTAAAGCCATTTTTTTTGCCATGTCTTGCCATTTCAATGATTACATTGATTTTTTCCATTTTTGGACTCCTTTTGTATGGTTTTAAAGTTGTTTTTTAAAGGTGCGTTTGTTAGGCTATTTTTAGCTTAACGGCCTATTATAGCACTGTTTGGACAATATTTCAATATATTACTTGATATTTTATCAATAATGTGCTAAAATGATTATATAAGTATATAATTTAAAAAATGAACCTCACGGAATTCGACAAAAAAATACTATTTGAGCTTGATAAAGATGGGCGTGTAAGCTTTTCTGAAATCGCTAGAATAATTGGATCTACCCCACAAGTAGTGAAATATCACTTTGAACAGCTCATGGAAAAGGGGATAATTAAGCATTTCTGGGCTTTTATCGATTATGATAAGGCGGATTATTCCTTTTTTTGGGGCTATTGGATAAAGTTTAGTGGTTTAACTAAAGAAAAAGAAAATGAAATCTATCAAGATTTCAATCAAAATATGTTTATCCCAATAATTGAGCGTGCTGATGGATATGCCGATGTGTTTATCGCTATAATTAGCCGGGATATTTTCCATCACAGCGAAATTTTGCAAAGTGTTTTTTCTAAATATGGTCAATATATAACCATGGCCGATATTTTTGTTGGGTTGGGATTTATTAAATTTCCTAGAACTTATTTAGTCGGCAAAGAAAATGAATTTCAAAAATTTGCTCTTTCAGGAGGAACAAAAGAGAAAATAAAACTAACCGAAGTTGATAGAAAGATAATGTCGCTCCTTTTGCAGGATGGCCGAATGGAATTTACTAAAATTGCTAAAGTGTTAGGTGTATCAGTTGGATTGGTTCACAAGCATTATAATAAGCTGGAAAAAAATGGAGTCATTACAAAAATTACATATACGATTGATTACCAAAAAATTGGACTTTCAATGTCTCGGGTGTGTTTTAAGATTGTTCAGTTTGATCAAAGCAGAATAGATGAATTATATAAATTTTGTTGTCTTCATCCTAATATAATAAATTATATAAAAGGAATGGGTAATTGGGATTTGATGTTGGAAATTGAAATTGAAACGCGGGAAGCTCTCCGAGATTTAATTCGGGAAATGAAAAATATATTCAAAGACATTATCCGGCAAGTGGAAATAAATGAAATTTACCAGATGGATAAATTTACTCAGATGGCGATTGAATATCCGGAGCTTTTATCGAAGAAAAATGATTTAGTAATTGAAGCGAGAAAAGAGGAGAAGGTAGAAGAAATTAGCTAGTGATAAATTATTTGATGATCTGATGTATATGTAGTAGAATATTTTAATAACAATATGAGCAATAAAATTCCAAAATATATAATAAGTACTATCCAAAAGCTTGAGAAGGCTGGTTTTGAGGCGTATATTGTAGGCGGATGTGTGCGGGATTTGATGCTGGGAACCATTCATGGTGAGCCTGTCGAACCAAAGGATTGGGATATTGCGACCAATGCTAAGCCGGAGGAAATTGTAAAGGTTTTTCCGGATGGAAAATATGAGAATGAATTTGGAACAGTGATGGTTTCGCTCAAATATATTGAAGGCATAAAGGAAGAAGAACAGAACGGAGAAAATGTAGAAATAACAACCTATCGAATCGAATCAAAATATTCCGATAAAAGGCATCCGGATAAAGTTAGGTTTGCAAAAACTCTGGAAGAAGATTTGAGCCGGAGGGATTTTACGATTAATGCAATGGCGATAAAAATACAGAAGCAAGAAGAAAGAAGTAAGAATAAAGAAAAATCTAAAAATAATTTTGAAATAATAGATTTGTTTCAAGGGCAAAAGGATTTGGAAAATAAAATTATTCGAGCGGTGGGAGATGCGAATGAAAGATTTGATGAAGATGCGCTTCGCATGATGAGGGCAGTTCGCTTCGCTTGTCAGCTCAGCGATAAGAAGCAAGAAGAAGGAAGTAAGAATAAAGAATTTTGGGAGATTGAAGAGAAAACTTTTGAGGCGATAAGAAAGAATGCGAAAAATTTGAAATATATTTCGGAGGAACGAATTCGAGATGAGTTTAATAAAATTATTCTTTCCAGAAATCCAAGCCAAGGAATTGAATTATTAACCGAAAGTAAATTAATGGATCAATTTATTCCGGAAGTTTTGGAAACAATCGGAGTCAAACAAAATCGCCATCATTATTATGGGCCGTATAATACTGTTTATGCGCATATGCTGGCGAGTCTTGAAAAATGTCCGTCAGAAAAATTGGAAGTGCGACTGGCTTCATTTTTTCATGACATTGGAAAACCGAAATCAAAAAGAGGAACAGGTGAAATGGCGACTTTTTATTCTCATGAATATTTCGGCGCTCGAATAGTTGAGAAAATCTTGGAGCGAATGAAATATCCGCGGAAAGTTATTGAAAAAACTGTGCTCCTCGTTAAAAATCACATGTTTTATTATAACGTGGATGAAGTGGGTGAAACCGGAGTGCGGAGAGTTATTCGAAAAGTCGGTTTAGAAAATATCAATGATCTAATTGATGTTCGAATTGCTGATCGACTTGGATCAGGCGTACCAAAAGCCGTGCCGTATAAACTCCGCCATTTCAAATTTATGGTGGAAAAAGTTTCCAAAGATCCTATTTCTGTGAGACAACTCAAAATCAATGGCAATGATCTAATTTCAGATTTGAAAATCCAGCCCGGACCAAAAATCGGCGCGATTTTAGATGTGCTACTTGCCAAAGTAATCGATGATCCAAAATTAAACGACAAAGAAAAACTTCTGAAACTTTCCAAGGACTTGAATAAAAAAGACCTAAACGACCTTCGCGTAATGGCGAAGAAAAAAATTGAAGAAGAAAAGGAAGAGGAAGAGAAACTGATGAAGAAGAAATATTGGGTAGAATGAGGCCATGAAGCATGGAACATGGAACATAAAACAAAAATAAATTCTAGAACAAAACAAAATTAAAAAAGGCAGAGCGCGGTTATGCGGTCTGCCTGTTTTTTTATTATATTTCTTGGATAAACCCGAAACAGTCGCTACCGCCATAGTTGCACCAATTTGGTGTTAATTCTGTTAAACTTAACTCTTGGTTATACACATATATTACACTTTTTGTGTAATAAGGAGGCTTTGAATCGTCAATGATGGGTCTATGTAGAAATATAACAATGCCATATTCGATTTTGCAGAGTTGTTCTCCAAAATCAATAGCATCTATGGGAGTTGGCGCTATAAGACCTTTTTTTTCTGCTTTTCGGATAATTTCTTCAATTGGACATCCAAAAACAAACCCGCTAAATTTCATCAAAACAACTTTTCTTTTCTTGCGCTTGCTAATAGGCAGGGGTAATTTAAAGTTGCATTTAGTAATTCTTTCGTCCACGCGACTATTTTTACAAGCTTCAATTGCTTCCCTCGTCGATTTACTAGAAAGAAGTACTCCAGCATCAATTAATACTATCTTTGGTTTTTCAATACCTGACCTGTACATAATTTGCCTCCTCTGTTTTTTGCTGTTTAATTAATTTTTTACTTTTAATTAACTTTGAAATTTAAGGTTTTAGTTTATGTTTGATTGTTAAAGAATAGATAATATTAGCACTTCTGTATAAAATGTAAATAATTATTTACTATGAACATTGACAAAATACTTTATATAAGCTATATTAGTAGCATAAAAGAAAAATGTAGTAAAAAATTTACATATATTTATGGACAAAAAGGCTTATTTAATAGAATTGGGATTATCTGAACAAGAAGCAAGTATATATCTGGCACTTTTGAAAATTGGCGGGTCAATTGCCAGCAAAATTGCCAAGGAAGCCGGTATGCAAAGAACGGCCGTTTATCCAATTCTAAAAACATTAGCGCATAAAAATTGCATTCTGGTTTATTTTAGAAAAAATAAAAAGTTTTATTATGCGCAAAAACCGCAAAAATTGCTTTCAGTTTTTGAAAATAAAATAAAAGGTTTCGAAAGTATCATTCCTTTTCTTGAATCGGCGGAAAAGAAGAAGGAAACTATCTTTGGACTTCAATTTGTTGAAACAAAAGAAGAGTTGCAACAATTTTATCTAAATGTTTTAGAAGATTATAAAAATAAAAGTTATTGCATAGTGGGGAATGTGAATGCTTGGGAAGAAGGTCAATCAGAGTTTTTGCATCAATACCGTTTGGATCGCGCTAAAGCAAAAATAAAAACCAAAGCACTTCTCACGCATTCCTCGAGGCGCTTGAATCCGACCGATAATAAAAAATATTTGCGCGAATTTAAATATTTGCCGGAAAAATATGAATTTAACTGCACAATGGATATATTTGATGACAAAATATCCGTTGTAAGTCCAAATCTTAGTTCCATGGCAGTAATAATTTCTATTCCAGAAATGGTAGGAATTTTTAAAGCTATGTTTGAAATTATTTGGGACACGATTGGAGATGAAAAAGCGATTAGTTAAATTTTTGTTTTTAGTTTAAAATTAAACTATGGCTTCGCAAATTGCCCACATAATTTATGCCAAGAAATATTTTGATAGTTTAGAATTGAAAAAATTTGAAGACTTAAGTCCGGAAGAAAAACTTTTGGCACCCAGCAATAAAATTAACAAAGATGAATTTATTTTGGGTTGTGTTTTTCCGGATATCAGAAAAATTGATAAAAGCATAAAAAGAAAAGACACACACTTAAGATTTGAACCTTTGGATTTAGATTTTTCCGGACTTACTTCGTTTGAAGCCGGCTGGAAATTTCATCTCTATTGCGATATGAAGCGGGAAGAAATTTTGAATAAATATGAATTCTATGTACTTCCAAGAACAACCGAAATGTTTGGCCAGCCGGCCAAGATGCTGGAAGACGAATTAATTTATGAGGATTATAATAATTGGGAAAAGATACTACATTATTTTAACAATACCCCATATTTTGATTCTGATATTGATGTTAGTTCGGAAACATTTGGTCTTTGGTATGCGATGGTTTCCAAATATATTGAAAAAAAACCAGATAATAAGTCTATAAAAATATTTCAAAGCAAGCAAAAAATGTCTATAGATCCAAACGAGCTAATCCAAATAGTTGACGAACTTAGAAAAGATGATAGAGTAGTGGGAATACTCAAAAAAGTAAAAGACGAAATTATATGATAATTTTAGATGGGAAAAAATTGGCGCAGGATTTGAAAACAGAATTAAAATCTGAAATTTTGGAATTGAAAAACAAAGGAATTGTTCCGGGGCTTTCAGTAATAATTGTTGGAAATGATAGCGCTTCCGAAATTTATGTCGGGAACAAGGAAAAAGCTTGCAAGGAAATTGGAATATATTCGGAGGTTCATGGGTTAGAAGAAAAAATATCCGAAGAGGAACTTTTAATGCTGATTGATAAATTAAATGCGGATGAAAAAATTCATGGAATTTTGGTTCAACTTCCACTTCCAAGTCATATCAATGAAGACAAAATTATTTTGGCGATTGATCCGAAAAAAGATGTCGATTGTTTCCATCCGGAAAATATCGGGAGAGTATTTTTGGATAACTTGAGATTTTTGCCTTGCACGCCAGCAGGGATAATGGAAATCTTGAAAAAATATGAAATAGAAATAGTTGGAAAAAATGTGGTAATTGTCGGGAGGAGCAATATTGTGGGAAAACCACTGGCGCTTATGATGATAAATGAAAGTGCAACAGTAACAAGTTGCAATTCTAAAACTAAAAATTTGAAAGATGAATGTTTGAAAGCGGATATTCTGATTTCTGCTGTTGGGAAAACTGGACTAATAACAGCAGATATGGTAAAACAAGGAGCAGTTGTTATTGATGTGGGAATGAATCGAAATGAGGAAGGAAAGTTATTAGGAGATGTTGATTTTGCCAAAGTTTCCAAAATTTCTAGTGCAATTACACCTGTGCCAGGAGGAGTGGGGCCAATGACAATCGCAATGCTTTTGAAGAATACTATTAAAGCGGTTAAAATTTATGCAAATAGAAGTTAAAAATATTTCAAGTAGTCCGGTAAACATGCTTCGCCGAGCTGGATATACTTTTCAAAGACAAGAAGGTGGGGAAATGAGTTTCGTTCGTCCATTTAGTGCTTCCGGATATCCAAGATTTCATATGTATGTGAAAGTAAACGGCGTTGATATGGCGATTAATATTCATTTGGACGCAAAAAAAGAAACCTATGGCGATGATACTCGTCATCACGGCGAATATGAAAATGAAGGAGCGTTGGCAGAGGAAGTGCGAAGACTAAAAGCGATTTTAAATTAAGAGAGGGCGAATGGCGAAATTGGCAAACGCACTAGCTTCAGGTGTTAGCGGGAGCAATCCCTTGGAGGTTCAAGTCCTCTTTCGCCCACATTAAAATAAATTATGCCCAGATGGCGGAATTGGTATACGCGCCAGTCTTAGGAACTGGTTCCCGCAAGGGATTGGAGGTTCGAGTCCTCTTCTGGGCACAAAATGAAAAAAGTAATTGTCGTAAAAAATAACTCTGGCGGACGAATTGATAAATTCCTCAAAAAGGAAGTTTTTTTAAATTCCGAAATTACGAGGGGAGAAATTATTAGAAATATAAAAATGGGAAATGTTTTGGTAAATAATAAAATTGTAAAACCAAGTTATATTTTGAAAAATAGTGATGAATTAGGAATTAGGAATTATGAATTATGGAATTTGAAACAAAAACAATTAGCACCGAATAAAAATGTTGAATTTGAAATTATTCTTGAAGACAAAAATATTATTGTCATAAATAAACCAGCCGGACTTTTGGTGCATCCGAGCGATAAAAGCGAACAAGATACTTTGGTTAATGGATTGCTATATAAATTTCCAGAAATCAAAAATGTTGGCGATCCTTCGACAAGCTCAGGGCAAGTAAATCTGCGGCCGGGAATTGTTCATCGGTTAGACAAAGATACGAGTGGGATTATGATTGTGGCCAGAAATCAAAAAACTTTTGAAGAACTCAAAAATAAATTTAAGAATCGCCAAATTCAAAAAACATATTGGGCGATAGTTTGCGGAAAATTAAAAAATAAAAAAGGAATAATTGATAAATCAATTGCGCGCTCGGCTGATTATAAAAAACAAGTTATCGCTAGCGGGAAAACTAAAACAAAAATACGCCCAGCGACTACCGAATACAAAGTGCTCAAAGAATTTGCAGAGTATTCTTTAGTAGAGGCAAAACCGAAAACTGGTCGGATGCATCAGATTAGAGTGCATCTGTCTTCAATCGGGAATCCAATTTTGGGGGATGAAAAATATAAGCTCAAAAATACTAAGTCGGAAAAAAATATTTCAAGGCACTTGCTCCATGCCAAAAAAATTGAATTTAGCCTAAATGGTAATGATTTCAAATTTGAATCGGAGTTGCCTAGCGATTTCCAGAAGTTCCTTGACGAGAAAGGAATAAAAAGCTAGTATAAAAAGGCTAAAAATTCTAAATTTTGGCAATTTTTTATTTAATCTAATAATTTGTTATAATAAAGCTATGGATAAAAAAATGATTGAATTTAATAAGAATTCAAGAGGAAGCAGAAAGCTTGATTTTCAAGCGGGTGATGTGGTGAAAATTCATCTTAAGATCAAAGAAAGCGGAAAGGAAAGAGTCCAGCTTTTCGAAGGAATTGTAATCGGCGTTAAAGGAAGACAAAGCTCTTCGCCAACAATTACTGTTAGAAAAATTTCCCACGGAGTTGGAGTGGAAATGATTTTGCCTATTCTTTCCAAAAATGTGCAAAAAATAGAACTAATCAAGAAGGCCAAAGTTAGAAGGGCAAAACTTTATTACATCAGAGATTTGACGGCCAAGAAAAGTCGAATGAAATATAAAGAAATCAAGGATTTTATCAAAGAAGAAGTAGCAGTGCCAGAAGAAGCTAAAGAAGAGAAAAAAGAAGAAATTGAAAAGGAAGAGAAGAAATAAGCTAGGCCTTCGTGGTGGAATTGGTATACACACATGCTTGAGGTGCATGGGTCGCAAGGCCGTGCGGGTTCGAGTCCCGCCGAAGGCACGAAGGTATACGCGTCCGCCCGAGGCGGATGGGAGCAATCCCGTGGAGGTTCAAGTCCTCTCGTTCGCACGTAAGTTAGCTCGCCTGCCAAATTTTCTTACTTTGTTATATTTTACCTCAACTAAGAATAAAGATTATATAACTGAAACAGTTGAGGAATTATAATAAGATAGGAAAATTAGGCAGGCACGCTTAGCTCAATGGCTAGAGCACCTCGTTCATTTAATTACTAAAATTTTATGAGTTCGCATGGGCAATTAGCTCAATGGCTAGAGCATCTCGTTTACACCGAGAGGGTTATAGGTTCGAGTCCTATATTGCCCACAAAATAGGTTAGGGGCTCGTCCCGCACCATTTTTTGGAAAGTCTCTAATAATAAAAAATTTTAAGGCGAAGCCGCTTCGCTCTCGAATTTACTAAAACAGAATTTTTTCTTGAAAATGGTGCGGGGTGAAAGTCCCTTAGCGTGCACCATAAAATCATGAGGTTTACCTGCCAAATTTTCTTATTTTGTTATATTTTACCTCAACTAAGAATAGAGATTATATAACTGAAACAGTTGAGGAATTATAATAAGATAGGAAAATTAGGTAGGCCGAGTTAGCTCAGTGGTAGAGCAGAGGACTGAAAATCCTTGTGTCCCCGGTTCAATCCCGGGACTCGGCACAACGCTAAGATCAAAAATTTAAGAAGGACAAAGAATAAGGGCGTGCCTGCCAAACTTGCTCAAGGTGGGCGTGCCTGCCAGATTTGCTTATTTTATCAAATAGTCTCAACTAAGAATTAAATTTATATAACTTAAATAGTTGGGGATAAATAATAAAGTAAGCAAATCAGGCAGGCGGGTATCGTATAGTGGCTAATATACGTCCTTGCCAAGGACGAGCGACGGGTTCGATTCCCGTTACCCGCTCAAAATTTCAGAAACGGCCTTAAATTGGGCTGTTTTTGTTTTTTGAAAATTGGGAAAATCTGTTATAATAAAAAAGTAATTAAATAATTAAAATAAAATGAAGAAAAAAATATTAGGAGCAAGCGGAGTGGTCCTCCTAGCATTAATTTTTTCTGGTTGCGGAGCAGGAGACGCGGCGCGCCAAAAAGCCGGCGAAGCAATTATGGAAAGAGCCATTGAATCGCAAACCGGAGGGAAAGTGGATATAAATAGCGGAAAAAATACTATGGACATCACGACCGGAGAAGGAAAAATGTCAGTTTCAAATGAAGGGGAGGGAAAATTGCCAGAGAGTTTTCCGAAAGATATATTTATTTTTTCTGACGCTAAAATAACTCTTTCGACTTCCAATACCACGGGGACAGGAAGTTTATCAGTGAGTTATTCCACAAAATCAGCGACGCAAAATGAAGCAATGGAAAAATATAAAACTGAAATGACGGGTTCTGGCTGGACAAAAGAAACAGAAATGAATTTTGGAACAGATCAAGGCGCAATTGTTAATTTCAAAAAAGACAGTCGAAGCGTGGCGGTTACAATTGGGAAAGATGAAAATGGAAGCACTTTTATTTCAGTTATTGTTGTGGCTGAATAAATTTATTAAATTTATTATATGGAAGGAATTACATTAGAGGGAGGAGAATCAAAAAGAAAGGATGAAGCGAAGGTTTTTCGACATAGTATTGCTGAATATAAATTAGATGAAGGCATAGTCAAATCGAAAAAACCTGAAGATAAACCAAGAAGTGATGACCAGTGGTTTTATCGAGATCTAACCTTGGAAGGTAGAGAATTAGCGCGGAAAAAAGCGGAAGAATATTTTGGTACACTAAATCCAGAAACGGATGCATTGTTTTTTGTGTCGAGCGATTTTGTAAGAGCAGCAGAAACTGCCAGGATATTTATGGATGTAGCCAAAGAAAAAGGCTTTGAAATAATCTGGCCATGGGAAAAAGATAAAATTGAACACGATCATTTTGATAACAAAGCTGAAGAAATAGGTGAAGGGTATATAAGAAAAATTGATTGTTTAACGCTGGATCATTTGGAAAATATGCTTCGAGAGAAAATTTTTGATCCGAAGAAGAATTATTTAAAAGATGTAGTGAAATATCCGGATAATGTATCTGAGGATACGAGGGCAAAGTGGGATAAGGCAAGAACAATAATAGAAAATGATAATAAGGGTAGTTGGGGGGATAACTATTATGCTCATTCAGAAGAAATCAGCAAAATATTTTCAGATGTAAAATCAGCCGAAGAGGTTTATAAAACTAAATTTAAGCGAATGTTGCGCTTGAGAAAATTTGCTCAGAAAAAAATTCTAGAACAAAATCCGAAAAAGAATATTAAAATTCTCGGTTTTAGCCACGAAAATTCATTCATTTATTTTTTGAACGAAGAATTTGGTGAGTCGATAAAAAATTGCGAAAGCGTTGGATTTAGGATGGAAGAAGACGAAAAACAATCAGAAAAAACAAAAGAAAAACCTATAGAAATAATTGTTGAGGCCAAAGGGGAAGAAAGAAGGTTCGTGGAAACGCAACCAACTAAATGGGAAATGCAAAAAGATGAAAATAGCAATATTGGGGCCAGTATGTAAAGATTATATAAAAGTAGATAATGAAACCAAAGCCCAAATTGGCAGTATTGTTTATTATACAGGAGTAGCTTTGAAAAATTTGGGAGTTCAGGTAACGGCATTTGCTACTTTTAATGAAAAAGACAATGACTGGATTGTTAAACATTTTGAGGGGGTACAAGTCAGACACATTTCAGACGATAGAACTCTAGAAGTTCAACATAAACTTTCCCGAGCTAATCCTGATGTCAGAATAAACAAGATTAAGGTGTGCGCTAAAGGAGTTATCAAACCAGACAGCAAGTTGATTAGTGAATTAGATAATTTTGATGTGATAATATTAGCGCCACTTCTTGATACGAATATCCCTTTTGAATTAGTTGAAAAACTAAAGCACAAAAAAATAGTATATGGAAATTTTGGAATATTTACGGCTTGCGAAAATGGAAATTGGGTTGCTAAGTATCCAGAAAAACTAATTCAGATCTTACCATATTTACAATATGTATTTTTAGATGTTAATGAGGCGGTTTTTGTTTCTGATAAAAAAGACATTTATGAAATTGCCAGCTTTTTTCATAAAAAAGGTTTAAAAAATTTGATTTTGACAGAAGGGTCAAAAGGTTCGCATGTTTTTTCTGGCGAGAAATATTATAAAATTCCAGCTTTTTCGCCCAACAAATTAATCGATCCAACGGGAGCTGGCGATAATTATGTAGCTGGTTTCATAAAAGCGCTTGATCTTTTCGATGATCCAGAAAAACAAGGACGCTTTGCAGCAATGGTAGCTACTATTTCGCTTGAAAAAAGAGGGACTTTTGATTTGGCTACCAAAGATGTGTTAGAAAGATTGAAAATATAAAAATATAATATTCTAAATACAAAATAAAAACACAACTTTTAATTCAGCTGTGTTTTTTTATTTTTTATGATAACCTATTTTTGAAATCAAGATACTCGAATTTTTTCTGGACAATTATTTTTCCATTTTTCTTTTGAATTAAAATTGAAGGAAGATTTATCCCATTGAAAGTATTATTTTTTACCATCGTGTAATGCGCCATATCTAGAAAAATTAATTTGTCACCAATTTGCAGGGGTTTTTTGAAGGAATAATTTCCAATCATATCGCCAGCCAAACAGGAAATCCCGCCGAGCTTATAATTGTTGGGATATTTTCCCGGAACATTTCCGCCAATAATTTCGGGGCGGTATGGCATTTCCAATGTGTCTGGCATATGGGTGGCAAAAGAAGTGTCGAGAATTGCAATTTTTGTTTTATTCTCAATAATATCTAAAACTGAAGCAACTAAAATTCCAGTATTCAAAGCAACCGCTTCGCCTGGTTCCAGATAAATTTCTAGATGCGGATGGCGCTTTTTAAATGCATTTATAGTTTTACAAAGAAGTTTTATATTATAATCTGACCGAGTGATATGATGGCCTCCGCCGAAATTTACAAATTTCATATTATCCAAATATTTTCCAAATTTTTTTTCAAAAACATCCAATGTTCTTGCAAATGAGTCGGCGCCAGATTCACATAGCGTGTGGAAATGCAAACCAGTTATGCCGGAAAGATTTTGTTTTTCAAAATCTTTAAATTTCACTCCCAGCCTGGAATTTTTATCGCAAGGGTCATAAAGCGCGGTCTTTACTTCGGAATGCTCTGGATTGACTCGGATTGAACAACCAATTTTCTTCTCGGAAGAAGCGATTTTATTTTTATATAATTTCCACTGCGAAAAAGAATTGAAAACAATATGATCGCTGATTTTCATAATTTCCCAAAATTCTTCTTTTTTATAAGCGGGTGAAAAAATATGCACTTCTTTTCCAAATTCTTCTTTCCCGAGTTTGGCTTCGAAAAGAGAACTGGCAGTTGTGCCATGAAGATATCTTCTAATCAACGGAAAAACGCTAAACATTGAAAAGCCCTTGAGAGCCAAAATAATTTTTGCTCCGGTTTGTTTTTGCACCAAATCTAAAATTTGGAGATTTCTTTCGATAATTTTTTCTGAAACCAAATAGCAAGGAGTCGTGATTTTGTTAGTATCTGTTTTTTTCCAATCCTCTGGTTTTGCCCAAAAAATATCCATAAACTTTGGTAGTTAAATTTTATATTTTTAGTATGAAGGAAAAAGGGTATAAATGCAATATTTAGGTGTATAATATAATGGCAGTACATAAACTATGATGTATTTTCATAAAAACCAAATTAATCCTGAATTTATTTATCTTTCTTCTGGGGAGCGTTTTTGGCTTTATCTAAAAACTAAAAAAATAGGGATTATTTCGGGGACAATTATTCTTTTACTTTTGGCTATATTTTTTTCTTTTTTAGTTTTGAAAAAAGCCAATCAAGTTTCCAAAATAGAACCGGCGGTCATTATTATTCCAAAAAGAATTGTCAAAAAAGAAGAACCACCTAAGCCGAAGTACGGATATGTTTATAAACCTGGTCCAATTTCAATGGAGAAAATAAAAACGCAAGGTTGTGTAGTTGACGGAATTCTTTCGCAGTACGGTGGTGATACTAAGGAGGCGGTGGCGATGATCAATCGTTCGAATTGTATGTATCTTCATCGAGCGCTTGAAACTTGGGTGGATACTCCGGATTTTCAAAAAGCCACGGAGATTATGGCGAAAATAAAAAAGCCGGGAATAATTTATGGAATGTTTATTGCAGAAGCTATTAGAAAAGGAGAGAGATCTTTTGAAGAAGACGGAAAAGAATTTGATTTTTCGGATATGTGCCGGAATGGCTCGGATAATATTTGGGGAGAGCATACTTGCAAGCCCAATATCAGTGAAAAGGAATACCGGGAATATTTAGCGCAAATAACTCGTGAAGCAATGGATATTGGAATTCAAAGTTTTCTTTTCGGCCAAATTTATTTTCAGGATTCTGTTGATTCGGATAAATCTAAAATGCAAAAAGTCTTGGATGATATGCGGAGCTATGCCAGGGAAAAAGGAATTGAAATTGTCATCGGTGCGCAGACGGGAAATATTACGGATGAAAAATATCTTCGCATGTTTGATTATATTGAAGGCGGAGTAGGAATGGGCGATGATGGAGTGATTGAAGAGGGACCATGTTGGAGCCGAATGGGAAGTTGCTGGGCGCTTCTTTGGCACGAAAGATATGCTTCAAAAGCGAATAATGTTTTGCTTCATCTCGATTGGAGCGGACTCGCTTTTGATGATATGAGTGTTTTTGCCAGGATGAATAAGGCCAAAAGAGCCGAAACGCTTAGAAATTTGTATGGCTATTTCACTTCTAAAAATATGGGTTTTTTAATGCCAATGTCAGCTACTCTTTATAAGGACAATGGTGGCTGTTATGGCTCAAAAAGAAGGTCATATAGCGCTAGCAATAAATATACCTGCCAAGATGAGGGGATAATAAATTCTTTGTTATCTGGCAAGAAATAACCCTTATTTAAGCTAAAATATATAAATAAGCCTTTGGGGCTTATTTTGTTTTATATAAGCCAAAAAAGGATATTTGCTGAAATGACGATGGCTCATATAAGCCAATATTGTCTTGAAGCTCTTGACTTTCTTGTCTTTATTTGTTATACTCTCAAGTTAATTAATTAAGCTTTTATAGGTTTTTTTAATTAGCCTAGAGTCAGCCTTTTAATAATTTAGAATATATTGTATGCGTATCATTAGTGCATCTTTGGCGCTTCTGATCGCTTTCGTTATAATTTCTTCAAATGTAGCGATGGCGGCCGAAGCAGGAGAGTCTAATGAAACAAAAACAAATTTAAATATTTTTTCTGAAAATAAAATCCTTTTAGCTTATAATGACGATGAAAATTTTGAAGGATTTGATACAGAAAAAAAGGTAGAAAAAGCTTTGGAAGATTCGAAAAGAGAAAAAGCCTTAGAAAGATATGCTGAAAAAAGAAAATCAGCGTCATATCCTAAAGGAAAATTTACAATCAACGCTTCTGCATATACTGCGGCAGCCGATGAATGTGGAAAGTCTGATGGGATAACTGCTTCTGGGCTTATGGTTAAGGAAAAAGAAACAATTGCTTGTCCTCCACAGTTTCCGATGGGAACTAAAATTAAGATTTCTGGAATGGGAACTTATATCTGCCAAGATCGTGGGGGCGCGATCAAAGGTAATCATGTAGACATCTACATGAAAACTAAAAAAGAAGCTTTTGCTTTCGGAAGAAAAAATCTTGAAGCAGAAGTGATTCTCTAAAAAATAAAGATTTTAAATAGAAGCAAAAACCCTTTTCGTAAGAGAAGGGTTTTTGTATTTTAAAATTGACTACTTATACAGCCTTTGATAGTATAAAATATAGTTGCGGTCGCGTGGCCGAGCGGTTAGGCAAGGGTCTGCAAAACCCTGTACTCCGGTTCAATCCCGGACGCGACCTCGAAAATTGCATCAGATATTATTTATGGTATACTTATAGTGTAATATAACTATTTAAGTCTACCATGATTATAATAAAAACAAATAGAAAAAGAACTTGGACAGAAGACCAATTAAGGATCGCGGTAAAAAATAGCACAAGTATAAGGAAGGTTTTGTCTAAATTAAAATTAAGAGAAGCTGGCGGAAATTATTCTCAGATAAAAAAATACATCGAATTTTATAAAATAGATTCCAAGCATTTAAAAGGCAGAGGGTGGAGTAGAGGCTTGGAAGGAATAGGAAAACCCAGAATAAAGTTAAGAGATATTCTTGTAAAAGGAAACTATTTCCAAAGCTATAAATTAAAAAAACGATTATTTGAAGAAAATTTAAAACCAAAATATTGTGAAGAATGTGGGTGGCATAAAATATCAGCAGATGGGAGATTGCCACTTGAGCTGGATCACATAAATGGTGATAGTACCGATAATAGATTAAAAAACCTGAGAGTGTTATGCCCAAATTGCCATAGTTTAAAACAAACACATAGAGGAAAGAACAGAAAGAGAAGAACTTAATTTTATTTTGGTCCAGTGGCGGAATTGGTATACGCGCAACACTTAAAATGTTGTGTCCGTAAGGTCGTGTGGGTTCGAGTCCCACCTGGACCACAAAAATCGCTTTGTCAGCGATTTTTATTTTCCTTTAAATTTCTCAATATTTTCCGGCGTAATAGGAGTTGATTTCTCCCACATCATATCAAAATAATTTTGAAAAACTGAAACCATGATTGAATCTTTTATTTCAATGATGCGAAGCGGTTCAACGAAGGACTGGATGATTATTGTATTATTAGTAACATTGAAATTCCCAGCGCATTCAATATCTTTCGGCCATAATCTATATCGCGTAAGCTCGGGAAAATTTTTGAGCATTTCAATTTCACTTTTTGTAATTTTAAAATGAATTGTTTGCCAAATAATATTTTTCTTGATTTTTAATTCCATATATTTCTTGGCAAAGGGCCCGAGCAGTTTGAAAAAAGATTCATTATTGACGGTGCCGAGGCAATGAATGGTTGAGCCTTCCGGAATTTTTTCTAGCGAACTCATCCAATAATTTCGATAACTATCAATGCCTTCATAGACGACGATCTGCTGGCTAGCCTGATGGTGAAAAGTTTGGATTTGCTTTATCACTTCATGAGCGATCATTTCTTTGCTTTTGAGCGAAGTAAGCAAACTTTTTGGATCAGTAATCTGAAAAGTCCAAACATTTTTTTTGATTACTTTCACCGCAAAACCTTTGGCGATGAGTGTTTCCAGCGACTGATAAACCAAATTTCGGTGGATATCTAATTTATTTATAATAACGCCTGCTCGACAAGGGCCGAATTTAACCAAGGCTTCATAAACTTGAGCTTCGTTTTTACCTAGTCCGATTGTCTGGAGGTCTTTATACATGAGGCCATTTTGTCATATAAAATTATATAAGTCAAGTCAAATTAGCAAAAAACCCTAAAATTAGGGCTTATTTTGATATTAAAATACTTATAAATATCATCATAAGTAGTATGACAATAGTTTATTTATGGATTATAGTGATTTAATTCGGGAGAAAAGAGGAGTTTTGTTCGTTAACATTAAAAAAATGAAAATAAAGGAGGCGGGCATGAATAATAAAGAGTTATTTGAAAAAGTCGTAAAATATTTTTTGAGACAAGATATATGTGCATGGAGTTTCAATGAATATGGCAGTGCAAAAGTATTCTGGTTTGTGGAAAATAAGGAAGATGACGATGAGCTGGTGTCAACGCCGATATTTGAGATTAACCAATCGGCGCGCTTTCCGTTTGTCGTGTTGGAAATTTATTGTGTGTTTCCGCTTTCAGCGACAGAGCAACTTGAAATATCAAAGAAAATCAGAAACATACTTAGCAATTTTATTTTCCAGGAATTCATATTGTCTGATGGTTATCAGGAAAGCAGTTTTTGTATCATAGCTCGTGAAAAATAAAGGAGGAAGACATGAATAACAAAAACAAAACAGAAGCAGTTTGTTCTTTTTGTGGAAAAAACAAAAATAAAGTAGATAAATTGATTGAATGTCCCTCAACCACTGGTCTTTACATTTGCAACGAATGCGTTGATCATTGTAAGCGCTTGATAAAGTCTGATTTATCTTCGGTGGTAATTCCATTTTTGCAAAAAATTTAAAAACTAGAAAAGACCGTTCACGGAAAACTGTGCGCGGTCTTTTATTTTTCCTAACATTGAATGTTAGGATAGATTTATTTTTTCCAAAACTTTTGGGATTTTTTGGAAATCTTTAATAAGCGTTTCGCGCATTGAACCATTATATAGTGCGGCGGCGGGATGATAGAGAGTATAGAAATTTTGTTTGCCGATTTCGGGGATTGTTTTTATGACAAGCGTTCCGTGCATTTGGGAAATTATTTTTCCTGGCAGAAATCTTTCCATGGAATGACGACCAAGGGTGACGATTAATTTTGGTTGAATAATTTTAATTTGTTCTAAAAGCCATGGCCAGCAAGTTGCGGCTTCCTGCGGCAATGGATCGCGGTTTTGCGGAGGACGGCATTTCACAACGTTGGCGATATAAACATTTTCGCGTTTTAAATTTATCACTCCCAGCATTTCGTCCAGGAATTTTCCGGCCGAGCCAACAAAGGGACGGCCTAGCTCGTCTTCTTTTTTCCCTGGTCCTTCGCCGATAAACATAATTTCGGCTTCGGCGGAACCTTCACCAGGGACAACTTGATGGCATGTTCCGCGTAGAACACACGCCGAACAGGCGGACATTTTTTTATTCAATTCGTCGAGTTGAGATTGTTTGGGCATATTTTTTATATACTTTTTCTTTCCGCAAGTTTTATTCTAACTTTTCTTGGCAGCAAGAAAAGTTACAAAAGAACTGCCGCCCGGGCTTGCGCTGGCAGAATTTCTAATCTCACTCGCTAAAATTTAATAAATTTTTTAACGCTCTTTCGATTGAAATTCTGAAACGCGCTACGCTATGGGCGGATTAAAATACAACTTATTGTAAATCGTGGATCCTGATTAAATTAAATTTATCATTGTCTGTTTCCCAGACTGCAAATGTCGGCGGGTAGATTTCGCCCCCAGTGGTTCCGGGATTAAGTAGTTTGCAATTTCCGAGCATTACTTCCCAGGGCTTGTGGGTGTGGCCATAAAAAACAAAATTATATTTTTCAGTTCGCGCGAGCCCCTTCGCTTCCTGGGGAAAATGCGTGAAGGCAACATTCTTTTTTTCAATTATAGCTTCGCCAAATTTTTTGAAAAGATGGGTGTTTCGATATTTTTTTTCATCTTCCAGTTCACGCAAATCATCATAATCAGCGTTGCCGAAAGTATAAAGAATGTTTCCGGAAAAATTGTCATTCATGAAATCCAAAACTTCTTTTGACGCCATGTCTCCGCAACAAATAATCGTTTGAATATTATTAACTTTACAATAATCCAAAACTTTTTTTAGATTAACTTCGTTGTTATGGATGTCGGATGTGATGGCAATTTTAGACATATTGTTTTATTGCTTAGCCCAATAATCAAGGTCATCTTCTTTTTCTTTTGTTATATTTTCCTCGCTTTTATTTTGATTGTCAAAATTCATTTCACCATAAGGCTTGCTGATGTTCCAAAGAAGTTCATAAAACATTTTCATCGAGATTGCAAAATCTTTGCTTTCAATTATAAAACCAAAACCTTCTTTTTGGGTGCTGATGATAGCTACCTTATTATCCCACATTGCAATGGTGTTTGGAATATCTACATCCAGGGGAGAAAATCTGACATCGCGCAAAGTTTTCTTGAAAGTAATCGGATCAAGATATTTGTAGGTAGAAACTTGACGGCTGGTGATATGAAGGGAGCGAATCCAATAGCCCATTCTTTTTTTTGTTTCAACATATTTTTCCAAAAAATCTTCCCCGACTGTTTCTACAACAGATTGAATAGGCGAAACCCAATCGGCGCGTTTATTCTTTGCTTCAAGCGCGATCATATAAATTTCTCGCAAACCCTCGCGACCTTCGTAGTAGGTTATTTTTGGCTTGATTGGTCCAGCATTATCAAGTGATTTTAGCTCTGGCAAAATTTGATTTAGCAAATTTTCTTTTTCTTTGATATTTCTTTTGAGTTTGTCAGGCGAAGAAGCGACAATCAGCTTTCTTTTTCCTTGCATAGCTTCAGAAATAAGGCCTTGGTTTTTGAGATTTCGCAGTATTTCATAAACAGTGCTGCGCTTAATTCCTGCTTTTTTGGCTAGATTTTGAATGTTTGTCGGGCCAAGTTCAAGAGTGGCGAGATAGACTCGAGCTTCTTTTTCTTCTAATCCGATTGATTTTAGGTTATTTTCTAGGCTCATATTACCTTAATTATATCAAATGACGGTAAAAATGTCAACACTAATTCGGGTTTATTGCCTTATTTTAGCCAAAAATAACAATTAATCGCTTTGAAATCTAGAATTATTGACACTTTATTAATTTTGGAATATAATAGGGCGTTATGATGGAAAACTGATTGAATATTAAAAACTCAATAAAAAGGAGAAGAAAGATGAATTATTTTGAAATAATAGAGCAACTTGGGCAATTAAAAAATGAATTATTTAATTCCAGATCATTGCATGAAGCCGTTGGTATTATAGAAGAATTTAGGGGAGATAATGTGGATGGTATTGGATGGATCTGCAAGGGGCTCGTGGAATTCATAAAAAAAACAAAATTCGGAAAAGAAAGTTCAGGAGAATTTGAATGGAATGTAGGAGGCATAAAGAATATACAAATTAATCTTCCTCATCTGGTTAGATCAGTACAAGAAATAATGTCTATGCTTTTTGAAAAAATTGGTCTAATAAAAACTAGAAAAGATTTCTTGGAAATTGGAAATAAGAAGGGATTTTTGTTTTTAATAATTGCTTTCGAAAAGCATTAACGAAATGGCAGGCGCCCATCTATATTCAACTAATTTTAGAAAAGGAGAATTCTATGAGCATTAAGGAGGAATATTATGACTGTATTATGCAAATGGTAAAAAATGAATTATACCCTAGAAAAGCCAGATTCTTTTTCTATAAGAATGGTTGCGGACTAACGGAAGATCAATGGAGAGTTCATATGAAAGGGCTTGGAATTACTAACGATTTGGAAACTAAGGTAGGATTTTTTACAACTGAATGCGTTTGCTGTAACACGGAAAAAATTGCAGAGGCAATGAAGAAGGCTCTTTCTGAGGTAAAAAAAATAATTTTTGTATCCGGATCTCCTACGAATAAAGAATATGCCATAAATCATATCAAGCAAATTAATGATTTTCTTTCAAAAAGAGCCAAGGATGTTGTTTATATTAGATTAAATTGTTGCTAGCGTTTATTAACTCGGCAGGAGTCCATCGTGGTTCCTGCCGATTTTTATTTGGGTAAACGGGTGAATATAAAAAAGGACAGATGCAAGGTCTGCCCCTACACAATATTATTTCTATCGCGTTCCCAATTTTTCGGATTTTCCAATATATATTCGCGAATTTTGTTTAATTCAATTTCGTTTCGGATAATATGGTCGTAATAATTTCGTTGCCATAATGGATTCCCAGAATTATTTGCCAGAATATTTATTTCTTTGGCGGATAACATTTTAAATTTGCCGATTATTTTCGGAATCAACATATTCCGCCGTTTTTGTAGGGGCAATTCATGAATTGCCCCTACGATATTTTTGTTAATTTCAAGAATTAAATGAACGTGATTTGGCATCACAATAAATTTATCCAAATTTATATTTTCAAAATAATATGGAATATTTTTTAAATTTTTAAAAACGATTTTTCCCAATTCATTCAAAACCATTTCTCCATTTTTAATTTCTCCAAATAATTCTTCCCGGTCTTTCGTGCAAATTGTCACAAAACCTGCCTGCCGGCAGGCAGGTACATCCCATTTTGGGAATAATCAAAATTTTGGAGACGGTTTGGTTTTCTGTTTTTGTTTTGCGTATATTTAAAAAGGGGCGATTCGTGAATCGCCCCTACGATTATTTATCGCGGAAATTTTTCAAAATTTCAATATCTTTTTTCACTTTATCATGTTCTGTTTCTAGGATCATATCTATATTATTTTTCTCAGCAAAGGCGACAATGTTTTGAAAGGCGTCCAAACCAATTTTTCCTTCGCCAATATGGGCGTGGCGGTCTCGTTTGGAATTGAAATCCGTCAGACTGTCATTAGCGTGGATTAATTTTATTTTATCCAGTCCAATTTCTTTATCTATTCTTTCTAGCAGGGGCAATTCATGAATTGCCCTTACATCAGATTTTCGCCAATCATATCCGGAAGCGAAAGAATGTTGGGTGTCGAGACAAATTCCAGCGATGGCATCCGAAGCAACGCCTTTGATAATTTCTGAAAGTTCAGAGAGATCATCGCCAATAATTTCTCCGGCGCCGGCGCTGTTTTCTAAAAGTAATTTTGTTTTTCCAGTATATCCTTCCAAAGTTTTTGAAAGCATTTTAATAGTTTTGGCAGTAGCTTCTTTTTGCCCCAAATCTTTGGCAGTGCCAAGATGAGTCATGACATATTTTGCGCCAATGAGATTTCCTCTTTCCAACTCATCGCGAACAACGCTGACTGACCCATAGCGAATGCGATTATTAGAAGAGGCGAAATTAATGTAGTAGGGAGTATGGATATAAACCTCCTTAATTTTAAATTTTAAATTTGAAATTTTAAATTCCTCACAAACGGAGTTTGTGAGGCTTGGTGCTTTTCCGCCTTGGGGAGAACGGGTAAAAATTTGCATACATTCACAGCCTAAATCGGAAGCTCTTTTGGGGGCTTCAATAATTCCGCCGGCGATTGAAATGTGAGCGCCGATATTCATAAGATTATTTTAGCATAAAGCGACTCTAATTTACGAATGAACACTCGAATGATTCGAATAAATTCGAGACATTCGGGTGAAAATTCGAGTTATTCGAGTCACCTATATTATCTGCCAGCCATTTTCGGTTTCAACAATTTTTCCTTCAATTTCAAAACCTGATGCAAGCTTGTGGCCACCACCGCCGAAGAGCGCGGCAATTTGCGAAACATCCACGCCTTTATATTCTTCGCTCCTAAGACTGCCCTTGACTATCCCATCGCCTCTTTCCGAAAGAACCAGCGCGAATTTTGTTCCAGGGACTGTATTTAGGATAGTTGAAACTTGAGAAATGTCTTCAAGGCTGCCACCGCATTCTTCGAGTTCTTTTTCAGAAATAAATGAAACGATCATTCCATTTTCTGGATTAATTTTAGCTTTTTCAAAAGCCCGGCCCCAAAGTTTCAAAGTTGAAATATTTTTATTGGAAAAAGCCACGCTGATTATTTTTGAAAGTGGTGCACCATTTTTCATTAAGGCGGAAGCAATTTCCATAATGCGCGGAGTGGTATTGGAGTGTTGGAACATTCCAGTGTCTCCCAAAATTCCCAAGAGTAAAAAAGTAGAAATCTGCCGAGTGAGTTTTATTTTATTAAATTCAAAAAAATTATAAATAATTTCACAAACGGAAGAATAGCTGGCCTCAATAATATTGATGTCACCTTGAATAGTTATATCCGGATGATGATCAAGAAGCGCGACGACCTGATTTTCTGTAAATTTATCCTTAATTTTTTGAAAGCCTCTTTCCACGCTGTCAGTAGCGATGATTAAATTATATTTTTCCAGATTTAAATGATCCGGAAAATTAAAATAATCTGGCGCCAAATCTTTGAGATACTCTGGATAGGGATCAAGGCAGGCGATATCAACATTTTTTCCAAGATTTTTTATATATTCTCGCAGAGCCAAAACCGAACCGACGGTATCAGAATCCGGACGGGAATGCGCAAAAAGAAGAATGTTAGTTGATTCTTTGATGACGAAATTAAGGGTATTAAATTCTTGAGAAAACTTTTTCATATATAAAAGCGACTCTAATTTACGAACCTGCCTGCCGGCAGGCAGGTGAACACTCGAATGATTCGAATAAATTCGAAACATTCGGGTGAAAATTCGAGTTATTCGAGTCGCCTAATTTATTTCTTTTAAAATTTTTTCTATTTCATCTGCCTTGGATTCTGTCATATCAAGACGGAATTCAATTTTGGGCAGTGGTCGCATATGCAGTTTTTTGTTAAGTTTTCCCTGGATTTCAAAAAGTTCTTTTTCCAAAGTTTTTGTGGCATAAGGAATTTCTTTCTCCGGGAAAATACTAACAAACACCCGAGTATAACGAAGATCCTCTGTTGTGTCAACTTTGGCGATAGTAATAAAAACCCCATCTTTTAAAGAGAGGTTTTTGAGAACGATATCATTCACATGTTGTTTTATAAGCTCGTTGATTTTATTTATTCTTTCATTCATAATTTAAAATTTTCAATTCTCAATTTTCAATAAATTTTCAATTAAATAATTTTCAAAAAATAATTATTGAAAATTTTTTAAAGTGTTTGCTTCTTTACTTCTTCTTTATAACTCAATAATACATCGCCTTCTTTTATTTTTGTCGAACCCAAAAAGGTTATTCCACATTCTTTACCAGAAACGCATTCGTCCACATTAACTTTATTTTCTTGAAGATTGTTTAATTTTCCTTGTCCGATAATTGCATCGTTTCTCATAACTTCAATCAAGGATTTGTTAACCATCTTCCCGTTTGTTATTTTTCCGCCGATAATCATGTCGCCTTTTCCAGTTTTGAAAAGCGCCAAAACTTTCATTTTTCCAAAATCAGTTCTTTCGATGATCGGAGGAAGCATGGCAATCAATTTGTTTTTTATATCTTCCACGAGTTCATAAATAATTTTATAATTTTTGATTTCTACTTTGGCAGTCTCAGCCATTCTTTTGGCGACCGGCGTAATTTCTACATTGAATCCATAAATAGTAGCATTGGAACTTCCAGCCAAGCGGACATCTGATTCAGTGATGTTGCCGACGCCAGTTCCGATATAATCAATCGCCACTTCCTGGGATTTTATTTCGCCCAAAATCTGTCCAATCGCTTCAAGCGATCCTTGCACATCTGATTTCAAAATTATATTTAATCTTTTTATTTTCTCCGAAGCGATAACGCGCATCATTTTTTGAGAGCTAAAAGCTTCTTCTTCGGAATTATTCAAAAGTCCGGATTGTGATTTTGATTTTCCTTGGTGTTTTTCGGGCGAAGCTTGCAAAATATCATTGGAGCTTGGAGCAGAATGAAAACCGATAATGCTTACAGGAGTTCCCGGAACAGCTTCGGTGATCCTTGTTCCTCTGAAATCTTCAATTCTTTTTATTCGGCCGAAACTTGCGCCGGCAATGACATCTTGTCCTTCTTTGAGTGTTCCAGTTTTGATAAGCACGGTGGCAATCGGTCCTTTTTGCGGATCAAGATGTGATTCCAAAACAATTCCCAAAGGATCTCTTTTGTAATTAGCCTTAAAGTCTTCCACTTCATTGATAAGAAGAATATTATCCAAGAGATCATCAATGCCGATATTTTGTTTGGCGCTAATTTTAGCAGAGAGCACTTGTCCGCCCCATTCTTCCAAAACTATTCCAGCATCAGCCAATTCTTGTTTCACTCGTTGAATATTAACCGAAGGTTTGTCAATTTTATTTATCGCAACAACTGTCGGAATTTTTTTTGCCAGAAGATATTCAATAACTTCTCTGGTTTGCGGGCGTACTCCGTCATCAGCGGCGACAACCAGAACGGCGATATCAGCAATGCTCACGCCTCGTTCGCGCATAGCGCTAAAGGCTTCATGTCCAGGCGTATCAACAAAGGTGATGAGTTGGCCCTTTTTCTTGACTTGATAGGCGCTGATGTGCTGGGTGATTCCGCCCGATTCTTTGGCCGCCACATTAGTTTTTCTAATGGTATCAAGAAGGGTAGTTTTTCCATGGTCAACATGTCCCAAGATTGTGACGATTGGAGCGCGACTCTTGAGAATATCAGAAGATTCCTTTTCTTTCTTAAGTTCCTCATTTAATTTTTCAATGGTCATTTTTTCTCCGGCTTCTAAAATTTCCTCGGAAACTTCAAAGCCTAAGTCTCCAGCAATAATCGATGCCGTTTCAAAATCAATCTTTTCATTGATGGTTGCAAGAATTCCATTTTTCATAAGCTCGGTGATGACAACATTTAAGGGAATATTTAAAACCTCGCTGAATTTTTTGACAGTGATTGAACTTGGCAAGGATATTTTTTTGAGAATTGTATCAGTCATTTATTTTTGAAAAATTAATTTTATTTTACCTTTTGATTTTCCATGGCTATTTTTATGGCTTCTTTTTCTTCTTCAGTCAAAGGATGTTTTTCTGATTTGCCTCCAGTAATTGATTTGGAATAAATTCTGGCGCCTTCCCGGGTAAAAAGTGAAGAGATGGTCAAGCCATTATTTTTTCCGTTTAGAAGCGCGAGAGAAAAACTTTGGTCACCGCCGACATCCTTGAAAGGATTGAATCGCACCAAACCTAATTTATGAAATCCGCGAAAGGCCAGATTATTAATTTGGTTGGAAATATTATAGAGCTCCTGAATGTCTTTATCTAAAATTTTCAGATTTTTGGAATGGCCAAGAATCAATTCCTCAATGTTTTTGACAGAACTTCCGGCAAAAAAATTTTGATTTCTTTTTTTAATCTTTGAAAGCTGGATTTGGAGAACTATAGTCCAAACTATAAAAACCAAAAGCAGGCCGGAGAAAGCCAGTGCTATAAGAGAAAGGTTATTTTGGATAAAACTTTCGATAATTGCCATATTTTTGTAAAACTAGTTTCTTTTAGGCTAGCATTTAAATTATTAAATGTAAACCCCATAATGTTTTTATGCTGAAATAGCTTAGAAAGTTTAAAATCTTTACAAAAAGGCAAAAGTTTGCTATAATTAAAGTAGAAAATACAAAAAGCGGGTGAATCCGCTTTTATTTGTGACTAAAAAACTAAAAATATGGGATTTTTTACAAAAAATTTATATTCAAATAAGCAAGTTGGATATTCAAGAAAGAGTAGCCAAGCAATGAATAGCCTATTTAAAGACAAAAAAATAGCAAATGTTTTGGATACAACGGCCGAGAAGGATGAGTTTTTTTCTGCCTTAAAAGAGAAGGCACAGGGAGGAATTACGAGAGAAGAAATGAAAAAGGTCCTAGGCACTTTTAGAAGCGGAAAAGGAAAAAATATAGATGGAAAAGAAGCAGAAGTTTTAGCTGGAAAAATATTTCCGAATGCTGGTTTTTTTGAAAGTCGATATATATATGAAAAGCCAAAAACTAAGCAAAATAGCAATATCTCAAAGCCAAAGATTAATAGGGCGATAGAACCTAGAAAAAGTAATCTAACACAAAATAGAAGTATGCCAAGCGTTTCTAGGTCAGCTAATTTACATTTTTAAAGAAATATAAAATTGTATCAGCCAAATTTTTTGAAATTATAGATTAAAAAAATTGCTAAACTTAAGCAATTTTTTATTAGCGGAAGCGAGAGGATTTGAACCTCTGATACCCTTTCGGATATAGCGGTTTTCGAAACCGCCCCATTCGACCACTCTGGCACGCTTCCCTACCCTTATTTAATCTACAAGAATATTGGCAGATTATCAAATTTTTTGCCGTGGATAATCCGATGTTGTTAGTTTTTTCAATTTATTGTAAAATAAGTGTACAGATAAAAAAATAAAAATGACTTTTGATAAAAGTACAAATTATGCAGTTAAATTTCTAAATCCCGAAGAGATAATTTCTGGTTTGGAAATTTTGCCAGGAATGAGAGTTGCTCACTTTGGATGCGGGACGGGATTTTTCACTTTTCCTGTGGCGAAAAAAATTGGCGAAGGAGGAGTGGTTTATGCCCTGGATATATTAGAAGCAAAAGTTGAAGCAGTGAGAAGCCAGGCGAAAATCATGGGACTTGATAATATTGATGCGCGTAGAGTTAATTTGGAAGAAGAAAAAGGAACAAAACTTGGGAAAGAAAGCATAGACTGGGTGTTGATTGTTAATATGCTTTACCAAAGTCAGAAAAAGTTGGAAGTTTTTATGGAAGCGGAAAGAATTTTAAAAAAGGGAGGATGCATTCTTTTTATCGATTGGGAAGAGCTAGACAGGTCATTAGGTCCAGAAATAAAAAACAGAGTTTCCAAAGATGAACTTTCGGATATAATTCAAAAAAATAAATTAGCCATTTTAAAAAAAATAAAAGTAAGCAGTTTTCATTTTGGATGGATAATAACAAAATAAAATTATGAATAAAATAAAAAAAATAATTTTAGCAATTTCCTTTTTGACAGTAGTTTTAGTTATTTCTGGTTGCGGATGCAAGCCGGCTAATACACACAAATATGATTTAGATCTTGAAATTTGGGGACCGCTAGACCAGGAAACAGCAATGAGAGAAATTTTTGATAATTATAGTCTTATAAATCCAAATGTTTCTAAAATTACTTATAAAAAAATTCCCATAGACACCTATCGAAAAGAACTGATGGATGCACTGGCATCAGGCCAGGGGCCGGATATTTTTATGGTGAATAATCTATGGCTACCTTCTTTTACTGATAAAATTGCTCCAGCGCCGTCTGAAGTAGATCCAAGAATTATAAATGAACAAAAATTTAGAAATAATTTTATAGATGTAGTAGCAGAGGATTTTATCAAAGAAAATAAAATTTATGCTGTGCCACTTTCAGTGGATAGTTTAGCACTTTTTTATAATAAAGATCTATTGAATCAGGCTGGGATTGCGACTCCTCCAAAAAATTGGAATGAATTTATCGACGATGTGATAAAACTAAAAAGTGTAGATTCTTTTGGAAATATAATTCACTCTGGCGCAGCTATTGGAACTGCTTATAATATAAATCGTTCTACGGATATATTAAATCTCATAATGCTTCAAAACGGAACCGAAATGACTGATGATATGGGGCGGGTAGCTTTCGACGATTCTTTTTCGAAAACAGATTCAAACCCAAATGGAGTTTATCTCGGCGAGGAAGCTCTTAATTTTTATACGCAGTTTGCTAATTCTAAATCTTTTAACTATACATGGAATCCAAATATGCATTATTCCATCGATGCTTTTTCGGAAGGGCTTACGGCAATGATGATAAATTATTCTTGGAATGTTGATACAATTTTGGCAAAATCGCCAAAGCTAAATTTTGCTGTTTCTCCAGTCCCGCAATTTGAAAATAAGGCGCCGGTTAATTTTGCTAACTATTGGGGATTCGTAGTTGCAAAAAATTCGATTTCTAAAACTCTGCAAAGTACTGTAACGATAAGTAATGATACCAGAGTAAAAGAAGCTTGGTGGTTTTTGACATATCTTTCGACTAAACCGGATGGGACTTTTGCTGGTACTTCTTCTGGTTCGGGAGTTGGGCAATCAGCCAATCTAAAGCTTGATCCAGCTGTAAAATTTCTTGCAAAAACTGGCCAACCAGCAGCGAGGCGGGATTTGATCGAATTGCAAAAAACTGATCCGAAAGTTGGAGTTTTTGCAGCAGGAAATTTAATTGCTAAAAGCTGGCGGCAAAAAGATTCAACTTCGGTAGAATCAATTTTTGCAGAAATGATTGATAGTGTGAACAAAGGCCAAGCGACAGTTTCTGATGCGCTAAAAACTGCCGCGCAAAGGGTGAATAACTTATAATTTTTTAAAATATAAAAATAAATATGAAAAAATATTTTATCATTACTATATTAGTTTTTATTGCAGGATTTTTTTTGAATACTAAATTGGTTCAAGCGCAAACAGCAGGCTGTTGCTTTGCTACTGCCATGGGAGTTTGTTCAAGTGCTAATTCCGCTATGGATTGTGGAGCGGGTACGACATATTTTGATCAGGCAGCTTGCATAACTATGTCTACTTGCCCTGGTTATATAAATCCGGCTACTGCGAACTCATCTACTACAACATTTGCTAATCCTCTTCAAATCAATTCTGTTCAAGAGTTGCTCACTTCGCTTATGAGCAAGCTTAGAGGAATAATTGTAATTATCGCAGTGATATTTATGATTATTGGCGGAATTATGTATATGTCATCGGCCGGAAACGAAAAGATGGTAACGCGCGCCAAACAAACTTGGACAGGCGCAGTAGTCGGGTTAGCGATTGCTTTGGCAGCGCCAGCATTTCTTAATGAAATTTTGGCTATTCTTCAGGCCGGACCAGATGTTGCCGGCACCGGGTCAACACTTACTATAAAAATGATTGCAGTTAATGTTTTGAATTTCTTATTGTCAATCTTTGGAATTATTGCTATAATTTCTTTAGTCATCGGCGGAGGAATGTATCTTACAGCTTATGGAGATGAAAAAAGAATAGATACGGCAAAAAAAATAATTACCTATGCTATAATTGGAATTGTAGTAGCGCTTAGCGCGCTTGTAGTTGTAAGGCAAATCTCCAGTCTTATCAGCGTATCGTAAAGATAAAAGGCGAGAGAATATAAAAAATAAAGAAAAATTAAGATGTTATTTATGAAAGGAGGTGCAAGATGAAAAATAAAATAAAATCAGTTGCATATTCTATAATTTCAGGGTCACTTCTTTTGATGCCTGCTTTGGCTGGCGCGCAATATTATCCACCAGTGGGAACAAATCTTCCTAGTAGTACTATTATGAGAATTATTACCAATATAATGAACTGGCTTTTGGCAGCTGTTGGGATTGTTGGCGTGATTGGATTTTGTATTGCCGGAATTTTGTATCTTACAGCAGCTGGAGATGAAACGAGAATAGGTACAGCTAAAAACGCGATGATGTATTCAATTATTGGAGTAATTGTAGCTTTAGCTGGACTCGTAGCCCTTAGCTTTGCTAAAAATATGCTTAATTCTAACGCTGGATTCTAAAAAGCGTATTTTGAAATTTCAAAATAAAATAAAAATAGCCTGTGGATTACGGGCTGTTTTTATTTTTTTAAAAGCGTGGTATAATTATAAATGTAAATTTTTCTTTTCTGCCATTTCTGTTTAAATTTGCCTGCTGGCAGGCAGGTGCGGAAGTGACGCGAATAATTATGAAAATAAAAATTAGAAATAAAATTCTATCACTTGCAATATTTTCAGCCATCTCATTTTTCCCTGCAAAAATTTTTGCTCAATGGAAGGTTGATGATTTGAAACAATTTAATCTTCCAGACTCATCAGTTTTTGGTATCGTCTCTAATTTAGTCGTTTGGCTTTTGGGAACACTGGAGGTAATTTGTTTTATTGCTTTTATAATTTCTGGACTTATGTACCTTACCGCTGCCGGAGATGAAGCGCGAGCAGGAAATGCTAAAAAAGCTATGACATATTCAATTATTGGAGTGATTGTGGGATTTTCAGGATTTGTGTTTTTTAAGGCAGCACAAGCCTTGCTCAATGCAACGGCGAAGTTTTAAAATAATAATTATTAATAAAAATTAATTTCATAAAATATAATTTATTTTATGGAACAAAAAAAGTATGAAAAAAATAGAAAAAATATTAATAGCAATTTATGTTGGGACAATGCTATTTATGCCAAAAGTATCCTTAGCTCTTTTTGGCCTTGGAGACCCAAAGAGTGACGGACTTCAAGATGATAATTATGGCCTGCCGACCGGAACAATTTTTGGAATAATAGAAAATATTCTTAAGTGGCTCTTGGGAGTCTTGAGTGTGGTTTCTCTTATCGGATTTATTATTGCTGGAATCATGTATCTTACGGCGGCCGGAGATGAAACGCGAGCAGGAAATGCTAAAAAAGCTATGATGTATTCGATTATTGGAGTAATTGTGGGGTTAGCTGGTTATGTGGTCTTTGCTGCGGCGCAGAATATGCTTAATTCTAGTTCATTTTAACTAAGCTATTTAATGGTAAAAAATGAAAAAATATTCATTCTATTTTAATTTAATTTTTTTAGTGTTTGTTTTTTTGGCTGTTTTCGCCATTGCGTCTTCAGCTAATGCTGGCTGTTGCTCCACGACTTGTTCAACAAATAAAGATGGCTGTAATTCTGCTAATTGGTATGAATTAACTTGTCTTGAAGTAGGGTGTGTGAATGTAAATAATAATAATAATTCTAATTCTAATTCTAATTCTAACGAAACGGCTAGTGTCGGATGTTGTGTTAATGGTGCTAGTTGTTCATCTAGCAAGGCTAATTGCGATCCTAGTAATTGGTATAATATGAGTTGTGCTGATACTGGAGTATGTGGAAATGGTAATGCAAATAATAGCAATAATAATGCAAATAATAGTAATAATAATGGCAATAGTAATAATCCTAATGGAGCAGTCGGAACAGCTAATGGGGAACTGGATTTTACTTCTGTTTCTAAAGCAGGGCTTCCTGATTCACCCGGAATAAAAAACATTTTAGTTAATATTTTGAATTGGTTATTGAGGATTATCGGAATTATTACTGTAATTGCTTTTATTATTTCTGGTGGACAATATCTTTTAGCGTCAGGTGATGAAAAAATTATAGAGATAGCCAAAAGAAATATGACCTATTCAATTATTGGAATAATCGTTGCGCTTTCTGGATTTGTGGCTGTTAGAGCAATTGATACGGCGCTTCGCGGAACAAGAGCATTATTTTAGATGATTTCCGCTATAAATATTGCCAGTTGACATAAAATAAAATAATTGATAAGATTGTTTTATCAGTTAGAAGAGCAGATAAAGTTCGCGGAAAGCGAACTTTCTTTATTAAATAGGCAGTAAATATGGTTAAATTAAGCTTAAATAAGGCAAAATTAATTTTTTAAATAAAATTTTATGGCAAAGAAAAGAACAAAAAAAGACGAAGAAAACAATTCCGGCGGGCGAACGGGCGATTTTAGCTCGGCTATTTCCGCTCTTTGTGAGGAAAAAGGAATTTCCAAAGAAAAAGTAGTTGAAACAATCGAGGCGGCGCTCTCGGCGGCGTATAAAAAAGATTATGGCAAGCGCGGACAAAATATCCGTAGCGAATTTGATGAGCTTACTGGTGGAGCGAAATTTTTTCTGGTAAAAGAAGTCGTGGACGAAACAATGCGGGAATTTATGGAAGAAACGGATGAGGCGGATAAAAAAACAGATAAGGCAGAAGAAAAAAAACAAATTGATACAGAAGAAAACGCGGAAGAAAGATTGCCAAGATTTAATCCGGAAAGAGATTTGATTTTGGAGGAAGCGAAGAAAATAAAAAAGGATGCCAAGGTGGGAGATATTATCGAAACAGAACTTGAACAAAAAACTGATTACGGCCGAGTAGCAGCCCAAACTGCCAAGCAAGTGATCATCCAGCGAATTCGCGAAGCGGAAAGAGACGCGATGTATGATGAATATAAAAATAAGGAAGGCGAAATTCTAAACGGTGTAGTGCAAAGAGTAGAAGGACGGAACATCTTTGTTGATCTTGGAAAATCAGTCGGCGTTCTTTTCCCGAGCGAACAAATTGAAAGAGAAAATTATCGAGTTGGGCAAAGGATAAAAGTATATTTGCAAAAAGTTGATGCCGGTACAAAAGGTCCTGGCATAACCCTAAGTCGCACGAATCCGGAAATGGTGCGAAAAATGTTTGAACTTGAAGTGCCGGAAATTTTTTCTGGAACAGTGGAGATAAAATCAATTGCGCGAGAAGCGGGCGAGCGAACTAAGATTGCTGTTTCTTCCACGGAAGACGGCATTGATCCAATTGGATCTTGCGTCGGGCAAAAAGGAACCAGAGTGCAAGCGGTGATTGATGAACTGGGTGGAGAAAAAATTGATATTGTAATGTGGAATGATGATATTTCAAAATTTATTTCTGGCGCACTTTCTCCGGCCAAGGTTTTGAAGGTGGAAATTAATGAAGAAAGAAAAGAAGCTTCGGTTTCAGTTTTAGAAGACCAGTTATCTTTGGCAATCGGCAAACGCGGACAAAATGTAAGACTGGCTGCCAAACTTACCGGTTGGAAAATAGACATCAAAGGTCTAGCGCCAAGCGGTGGAGAGCAAGTTTCGGCTGATGAAGAAGGCAAGAAAGAAGAGGGAAGTAAGAAGGAAGAAGTAAGTGAGACAGAAGAAAGCAAGAAAGAAATAAGCGAGGAAGTTAAGGAAGAAAAAAAAGAGAAAAAGGCGAAAAAGACCAAAGAAACCAAAGAGGCGGAAAATAAAGAAGAATAAAAATTAATTTTAAATTTTATGGGAAAATTAATTGTTATTGGACATAAAAATCCGGATACGGATTCAATTGTGTCGAGCATTGTAGCAACGGAATATTTCAAAAATGCGCTGAAGCTTGAAGCGAAGGCTTTTCGCGCGGGAGAAATTAATAATGAAACGAAATTTATTTTGCAAAAATTTAATGTTGAAGCTCCGGAATTGATTTCGGAAATTGGGGAAGGTGAAAATATTGTGCTGGTGGATCATAATGAAGCAAATCAGATTTCGGAGAAGATCGATTTTTCTAAAGTCAATTATATAATTGACCATCATAAATTTTCTATAAAAACAGACAAGCCTATTTTTTGCCGAACAGAAGAAATGGGCGCTACATCTTCCATCATCGCAAAAATGTTTTTGGAAAAAAATGAAAAAATTTCTGAAACAAATGCAAAGTTGCTTTTAGCCGGAATTCTTTCTGATACGCTGAATTTTACCAGTCCGACATCTACCGAGGAAGATAAAATAATTGCCGGAGTTTTAAATGAAACAGCAAAAATTGATGTGGATAATTTTGTAGCAGAAATGTTTGAGGCTAAGTCAAGTCTTGAGGGAATTTCTGTGGAAGAAATAATTTCATTGGATCATAAAGATTTTGAAATGGGAAAATTCAAAGTGGGAATTGGAACTTGGGAAACGACTAGTCCAGAAAGTGTGAATGAAAAACAAGAAGAGATAAGGAAAGCATTAAAAGCGAAAAAGGAAAAAGAAAAACAGGATTATTTATTTTTTCTGCCAGTCGATATTATAAAACAAAATAGCTATCTTTATATTATATCGGAAGCGGAAAAAAATCTTGCGGAAAAAGTTTTTGGAGGAAAAATTGAAAATGGAATAATGTTTTTGGAAAAAGTAGTTTCCCGAAAAAAACAAATCATCCCGCAATTAACCGAAGAATTAACTAAATAAATTTCTATGAAAAAATTACCAAAATCGCAAATTGAATTTGAAATAACTGTCCCTTGGAAAGAATGGGAGAAATTTTTAGACTCGGCAGTCAATGAAATTTCAGAAGAGATAAAAATTCCGGGATTTCGCCCGGGCAAAGCGCCGAGAAATTTAATTGAGCAAAAAGTCGGATTGGGGACAATCCTCAATAATGCGGGAGAAAAAGCCGTGAAGAAAAGTTATGTCGATTATATTCTAAAAGAAAAAATTGAAGCAATCGGCAATCCAAAAGTAGAAATAGTGGAAATAAAAGAAGGGGAAGATTTGAAATACAAGGCGATCGTTTCTGTTATGCCAAAAATTGAGATAAAAGAAAAATATGTCAAAGGTATAAAAGAAATTAATAATGATTTCAAAAGCCGGACTTCGAAAGTGGAAAAGGCGGATTTGGAATTGGAACTTGAAAAATTGGCTAACAGCCGGGTGAAATTGGTGACAGTTATGCGTGAGGCACGAAAAAATGACAGCGTCGAAATTGACTTTGAGGTGAAAATCGGCGGAGTCCCAATTGAAAATGGAACGAGCAAAAAACATCCGCTTATCATTGGCCGAGGAGTTTTTATCCCGGGATTTGAAGAGCAAATTATTGGAATGAAAGAGGGAGAAGAAAAAGAATTCGAGCTGAATTTCCCAGCTGATTACCATAAAAAAGATTTAGCCGGAAAGCCAGCGAGTTTCAAAGTAAAAGTAAATTTAGTTCAAGAAAGGCAGACGCCGGAAATCAATGATGATTTTGCGAAATCCTTAGGGAAATTTGAAAATTTAGAAGCGCTCAAGAAAAATATTGAAGAGGGCATGGAGCACGAAAATGAGCATAAAATTAAAGACGAAAAAAGAACCAAGTATATTGAAGAAATAATTAAGAACTCGGAGGTAGAACTGCCGGAAATTTTGGTTCACGAAGAAGCGCACAAAATGCTCGACGAATTTGAATATCAGTTGGCGCCGATGGGAATGAATCTTGATCAATATCTGGCGCAAATTAAGAAAGACAAGGAAGAACTTATTCATGACTGGGAGCCACAGGCCGAAAAAAGAGTAATTAGCGCGCTGGCACTTAAGAAAATAACCGAGCTAGAAAGTTTGGAAGCGACATCAGAAGAAATTGAAGCGGAGATAAACAAGACTTTGCAATATTACAAGAATGTCAAAGATATGGAGAAGAATATTGATATGGAAAGATTGTATACTTATAGCAAAGGAGTTTTGGAAAATGAGAAAGTGTTTGAATACCTGGAAAAAATTTAATAAGCGACCCGAATGACTCGAATCTGCACACGAATGACTCGAATAAAACCGAATCATTCGAAACATTCGAATGTTCACCTGCCTGCCGGCAGGCAGGTTCGTAAATTAGAGTCGCATTTAAAATATAATTTATGAACAACCAATACCTTATCCCAACTGTTATCGAAAAAACCAGCTATGGCGAGAGGGCTTATGATATTTATTCGAGGCTTCTTCGCGATCGCATTATTTTTTTAGGCGGACCAATTGATGATATGGTTGCTAATGCGATAATCGCCCAGTTTTTGTTTTTGACACAGCAAAATTCCAAAGAAGATATCAAGCTCTACATCAATTCTCCCGGCGGGCAAGTGACTTCGGCTCTCGCAATTTATGACACCATGCAGTATGTTGCGCCGGATGTTTCCACGATTTGCGTTGGCACAGCCGCTTCCGCCGCCGCGCTTTTACTCTCGGCCGGAGCAAAAGGCAAGAGAATGATTCTTCCAAATGGCGAAGTGATGATTCATCAAGTGATGGGCGGAGCGCAAGGACAAGCGACTGACATTGACATTCATGCCAAGCATATTTTGAATATCAAAAAAAGATTAAATGAAATAATGGCGAAGCATTGCGGACAGAAATTGGAAAAAGTAGAACGGGACGCCGAGCGTGATTATTTCATGAGCGCCGACGAAGCGAAAAAATATGGGATAGTGGATAAGATTATAAAGTAGCTTTATTTTAGGGCTTACGCGCTTGTTTCAAAATTACTAAAGCGTAATTTCTACATATAATTTGATATTTTTCTAGTTTACTTAAAGTTAATAATTGCAAATATTACCGGTTGTGAGTAATTTTTCGTCAAGCGCATAAGCCCTTATGTTGATGAAATAAAAACTCGGGATTAATCCCGAGTTTTTTAAAACTAAAAAATATACTTTTTATTTTAAAAGCGAAAGCAGACTTTCACCGGTCATCTCGGCCGGTTTTTTGATGTCCATAATATCTAGAATTGTCGGAGCAACATCACTAAGCAGTCCGGATATTTCTACTTTTCTTGCTTTCTTGGGAGTTTTGGAAAAATTTTCCGGCGTAATATACCAAAGCGGAACCGGATTGGCGCTATGCTCGGTATCTTTTTCGCCGGTATGAATATCAAACATTTCTTCTACATTGCCGTGATCAGCGGTGATGAGGAGCTGGCCACCCTTGGAAAGTACGGCTTGAATAATTTTTTCCAAGCATTTGTCTATCGTCGCCACGGCTTTTTCGGCGGCCTTTTCATTTCCGGTATGCCCCACAATGTCGGCGTTAGCAAAATTTATAAGGATAAAATCATATTTATCTCGTTCAACATTTTCCAAAACTTTCTCGGTAATTTCTAGCGCGCTCATTTGAGGCGCTTTGTCGAAACTTGAAACATCCTTGGACGGAACAATTATGCGGTCTTCGCCGGCAAATGGATCTTCATTACCGCCGTTGAAAAAATAAGAAACATGAGCGAATTTTTCTGTTTCGGCAATTCGAAGCTGATTTAATTTATTTTCACTAAGAACTTTTCCGATGCACACATCAATTTTGATTGGAGGAAAAGCAACTTCAACCGGAAGGCTTTCTTCATACTGCGTCATGGTGGCAAAAAATAATTTTTTGAATTTTTTTGCGCTAAATTTTGAAAAACCCGGGACAGTAAAGGCTTTCGTGATTTGGCGCGCCCGATCTTCGCGATAATTGAAAAAAATTATCGAGTCGTTGTCTGCTATTTCTCCAACCGGAGTTCCATTTTCAAAAATAACCGCCGGCTCTATATATTCGTCATAAATTTCTTTTTTATATGAATCCATTAAGTATTTTTCTATATTTTCTGCGCCTTCGATTTTATTTCCTTCGCTTTTAACAAGGGCATTGTATGCTTTCTCAACTCGATCCCAGTTGTTATTTCGGTCCATCGCAAAATATCGTCCGGAGACAGTGGCAATTTTTCCAATGCCGTATTTTTCAAGGCGGAGTCGCAATTCTTTGATTGTCTGAATTCCGGAATTAGGCGCGCTGTCCCGGCCGTCTGTGAAGATATGGAGAAAAACTTTTTCCGCTTTTTGATCGCGAAGCATTTCAAGAAGCGCGTAAACATGATCCAAACTGGAATGGACGGAGCCGTGTCCGACAAGCCCCATGAGATGGAGGGAAGATTTATTTTTTTTGGCTTTTTCAATAGCTGACAAAAGCACTTTATTTTTGAAAAATTCTCCGTCTTGAATAGACATGGTGATGCGAGGCATATTTTGATAGATTACTTTTCCAGCGCCAAGCGTCATATGACCGACTTCTGAATTTCCCGGCTCGCCCCAAGGAAGGCCGACTGAAATCCCGGAAGCTTGCAAAGAAATTTCCGGATAATATTCATCTAGTTTTTTGAAAGTCGGCAGATCAGTATTAGTGATTGCATTGCCTCGATTGCCTTCACCGATTCCCCAGCCATCAAGAACGATGAGCATTATAGGTTTGGAAGTTTTTTTGTTTATTTTTTTTTCTGCCATAAAAATATTAATTTCAAAATTTTTTTACTTACTAATAATAGCATTTGCCAGACTCTTTGACAAAAAAGGTTCTCTCGAGTAGTATTTATTAAGGAGAAAGATTTAATTAATTTGTTTAAATTATCTAGTTTCTATTGATAATAGCAGGAATTATGGTATTTTTTGGAAATATTTTGAAAAAACCTTATGATTTATCAATTGAATAGAGAAAAAAAATATGGAATCAAGTTTAACCATTCTTATCATTGGTCTTTTAGCCTTGGCAGCCGGTTCAATTGCCGGATATTATGCCAGGCAAACTATTGCTAAAAAGCAGTTACACACAGCCGAAGGAAAGGCAAATAATATCTTAGAAGAAGCGGACAAAAAGTCCCAAGAAATCCTTATTGAATCAAAAAATAAGGCTGTTAATATTTTGGAAGAAGCGAAAAGAAAAGAGCAGGACAGAGAAAATCAGATAATGCGCCTGGAAGAAAGGCTGGAAAAAAGAGAAGGAATTTTGGACAATAAAATGGAAGAAATTGAACGCGGGAGAGTAATGTTGGAAAAAAAGGCTGAAGAAATCAGGCAAATCAGAAAAGAAGTGGATGAAGTGAAAAAACAAGAATTAAAAAGATTGGAAAAAATAGCCGGACTTCCAAAAGATCAGGCCAAAAAAATTCTACTTCAACTTACCGAAGAAGAAAACCGCGAATATTTTGGAAAAAAATTGAAAGAGATGGAAACTTTAGGTCGAGAAGAATTGGACAAAAAAGCTAAAGATATTATGACGCAGGCTATTCAAAAATATGCCGGCTCGCATGCAGCGGACGCAACAACTTCCACTGTGAGCATTCCATCGGATGAAGTCAAAGGGAGAATTATCGGAAGAGAAGGAAGAAATATCAAGGCCTTGGAGAGGCTCACGGGAATTGAAATTATTGTTGATGATACGCCGGAAGCAATTGTTATTTCCGGGTTTGATCCGATTCGAAGAGAAATTGCCAAAATTGCTTTGGATAAATTAATCGGCGACGGCCGAATTCATCCGACAAAAATTGAAGAGGCGGTGGAGTTTGCAAAAAACGAAGTGAATAAAAAAATCAAAGAAGCTGGTGAAGCAGCGGTTTATGATGTAGGAATAGTCGGGCTTGATCCAAAACTTATTCATATAATCGGACGACTTCGTTACAGGACAAGCTTCGGGCAAAATGCAATGCTTCATTCTATTGAAGTGGCGCATCTTTCGGGCGCGTTAGCAGCGGAATTGGGAGCCGATGCGGCATTGGCGAAAAAAGCGGGACTTCTTCATGATATTGGAAAAGCAGTTGACCATGAAGTTCAGGGAACTCATGTTGAAATTGGGATAAAAATTTTGGAGAAATTTCACATCGGAAAAGATGTGATTGATGCAATGAAATCTCATCATGAAGATTATCCTTTCGAAACTCCGGAGTCGATGATTATCGCGGCCGCCGATGCAATTAGCGCGAGCCGTCCCGGAGCAAGAAAAGATTCTTTGGAAAATTATTTGAAGCGTTTGGAAGAATTGGAAGCGGTCGCAAATTCATTTCCGGAAGTGGAAAAAACTTATGCTATTCAAGCCGGCCGAGAAATTCGAGTTTTTGTAAAGCCGGATAAAATTGATGATCTTGGCGCGATTAAATTATCTCGAGCAATTGCGGATAAAATTGAAAAAGAACTAAAATATCCTGGGGAGATAAAAGTAAATGTAATTCGAGAACTGCGCGTGACGGAATTTGCGAGATAAAATAGTTTGCTTTATTTGAGGCAAAATAGTAGAATATAATTAGAAAATTAACTTAACTTAAAACTAGAAATGGAGGTGCGATTATGGCTAATCATATGAACAAAGATGGTTTAGTATCCGCTATTTCAGAAAAAACAGAACTATCAAAAAAAGACATAGAAACAGTGCTTACAACTTTTGAAGAAGTTGTCACAAAAGCTCTTCGAAATGATGAAAAAGTTACACTTACCGGCTTTGGAACTTTTCGAGTTTCCAAAAGAAAAGAAAGAACCGGCATCAATCCTCAAACAAAAGCTAAAATTCAAATTCCAGCAATGAACATTCCAAAATTTACCGCAGGCAAGGCTTTGAAAGAAGCGATAAAATAATTTTATTAAAAGACAGTGGTGAAATCCCGTACTTGCCTGCCAGATTTTCTTATTTTGCTATATTCTTCCTCAACTAAGAATAAAGATTATCTAACTGAAATAATTGAGGAATTATAATTAGATAGGAAAATCAGGCAGGTGGACGGGATTTTACTATGAAGTTTAGCTAATTAGTTGACGAGTAAAATATTTAAATATAAGATAAGAGCATTGGCAATCGGGATATAGTGCAATGGTAGCACGAGTGGTTTGGGACCATTTAATCTCAGTTCGAATCTGAGTATCCCGACAAAAAATAAACTATAAAAAGCGGGTATCGTATAGTGGCTATTATAACAGGTTTCCAACCTGTGGAGGGGGGTCCGATTCCCCCTACCCGCTCAAACTTAAAAACTCTTCACCAATGAATTGTAATAATTTACTTTTTGATTATATGAATCAACTTGCTCGTTGTAAGTTTTTATTTTCTTTTTATATTTTTTGAGAAGATCATTATAATCATCAACTATATCATTATATTCTTCGTAGTCTCCTTTTTTTTCTAATTTTTTAAGTTTTTTCTCAAGCTCTAGGAGCTTATTTTCATCCGAAGCTATATCGTTTTTTTGCGCGTTCAAATTTTTTCCAAGCGTGTTTATTTCTTGATTGAGTGTGTCTATTTTTTTGGCAAGCGAGAGAGATGTGGCAATGCCTTCATAAGTTTTTCCACTGGAAACGGAAAAAACTTTTGGTTCACCTAATTTTGTGGCGTCAAATTGGCTTACTTCGCTCTCTACTGAATAATTTTTCTTTTCCATCGGCACGGCCGAGCCTTCTTTCGGATCAATATCGGGAATCATGCCGATTCGAAAACCGGAAGATGTAGTTTCGGCGTAGCAATACCCACTGTCATAACTGGAATATTCCTTTGGACATTGAATCCCAACTGCCATATGGCGCTCTGAATCGTAGGCTAAAAGCGACGCGCCATAACCCATTTCGGAAAGAAGATTGGCGAAAAGAAAACTTTTGTCGGAACAAACGCCCTTGCCTTCGTATAAGGTTTCGTAAGGATAATTTGTTTCACCCATGCCGGATAATATTTTTTCTGCGCGCGCATTGTCATAGGGAATGGATTGGACGAAAGCCAGTGCGAGTTCTACAATTTGGTCGGAGCTCAATTTTTTTTGCGTGCCTAAATTTTGAATATCAACGGCGATTTTTGAAATTGAGTCATCACTTTTTGTTCGCTTTAAAAACATGGCATAATAATCTTTTTCCCAATTGGCCGGTTGCTCTCCTTGGTAGGTGTATGCTTTCGGGCTAGTGGAATAAAAATTAAAAAGCGAACCATAAAAAGTTTCTTCGATTGAATAAGTTTTGCCATTGTATTGCCACTCAAATTTAATTTTCTTTGGATTTTCTAAAGTAATCGCTATCTCTTTTTGTGTTTCAACCAGATTTTGATTGTGGTCTGTGACATATTTGACGCTTGCCCAAAGAACCGCGATTAGAATAGCGATGAAAAAAACAAAACGGAAAATCCAGCGCAAAATTTTTCTTAAGATGTCCATGAGTCTATTATAGCATGTAATTTTTATGCATTGACAGAACGGTTTTTTTGGAGTATAATAATTTAGTTGGATTAATTTTTTAAGGAGGAAATCAGAATATTTTATTATCTTTAGTAATAAGGTATTTTTTTATTTTTAATTTTTTAAAAAAACATAAAAAATATGACACTTTCCCAAAAAATGCAGCTTCTTAAGAAACTCGAAACCTTGGTAGTTCTTCAAGAAAACTGTCTGGATGAGGGCAATTGGGAATGTTATGACAAAGTAGAGGTTGAGATAAAAAAATTAGAAAAGGAAATAACTTGCTCGGCAGATTAAAAATAAAAATTACGACTTTTGTTTTTATATGATACAATCACAATATGAAAAATAATTTTGGGAAAGCAATTATATTTTTTTCTGCCATAATATTTTTGGGCGGATGCAGTTTTATATCTTCAAAGAATAACACGGAAATAATACAAAACAACACAGAAACCGAAACACAGGATAATACAGAAAAAATACAAAATAATGCAGAAGAAGTTGAAGCGCAAAAGAATACAGCAGAAAAACAAGATGACGCAAAAAACACAAATAAGAATAATTCAGCGGAAACTTCAGTCAAGGTTCCTAAAATAAATAATAAATTAGTAAGTTGGGGGTTTGAAAAAGCAGAAAATCGAAAAATTGATACAATCATTATTCATTCTTCCTATAACGCCGTCGGAGCCGACCCGCATAATTTAGACGACATAATTTACAAAGAATATAAGCCTTATGGCGTTTCTCCACATTATATAATTTCCAGAGACGGCCTGATTTATCGTCTTGTTGAAGATAAAAACATTGCCTATCATGCAGGCGAATCCAAAGTTCCGGATGGACGCACGAGTGTGAATAATTTTTCTCTTGGGATTGAAATTGTGAATACTAAATCAGAAAAGCCAAATGATTCGCAATATGGCGCGCTTAATGATCTTTTGACTTATCTGAAAAGCAAATATAAAATAAAATATACGCTTGGGCATTCTGATATTGCGCCGGGGAGAAAGGATGATCCTTGGGGTTTTGACTGGGATAAAATTAAATGAATATTTTAATTGGAATTAAAGAGCGGAAAATTAAATTAGAACTTATAAAAAATGGCAAAAAGCTTGATTTTTTGGATATTGTGGAAGAATATAGTCTGTCGGAGAAGCTACTCCCGGAAATTGACAGGCTTATTCAAAGAAATGGCCTAAAAAGCGAAGAAATCAAGGAAATCAAGGTGGAAAGCGACCAAAATGACAATTTTACCACGACCAGAATTGCGGCCGCAGTGGCCAACGCTTGGAACTGGGGGAAGAGCGCTTGACAACATTTTTCCTTCTGGTATATTAAGAACATAGGAGAAAATAAGACAAAAATTTAGAAAAGGGTGAAACTGGAATGCAAAGAGCTTGCAATTGTTTTTGTTTCATGTATAATATTCTCATCAGTATTTTTTTAGAAGCAATTCATTTTTATTTATACTTAGGGTGATAAAAAATTAAATAATTTAATACTTTTAACATAACTCATTTAAAGGCTTTGTTTCCCAGAAATTTTACGAAACAAGCCGGAAATGAGCGTTATTTCTATGTCTAAAGTTGATAAAAAACTGGAAGTTAAAACATCTTTCAGCTCTGAATCCTCGCTTTCCAAAAGAAAATTTTTCCGGAAGATTTCCATGGTGAGCCTTCCAAACCTAATTGAATCCCAACTTAGTTCTTATGATTGGTTTTTGGAAAAAGGACTTCGAGAAATTCTAAATGAAGTAAGCCCAATCAGCGATTTTACGGAAAAAGATTTGGAGCTTTCTTTCAAGGAATATTATTTAGACGAACCGAAATACGATGAAGTGACGGCAAAGAATAAAAATATCTCTTATGAAGCGCCACTTCGCTGCAAAGTCCAGCTAACGATCAAAAAAACCGGAGAAATCAAAGAACAGGAGATATATCTGGGAGATTTTCCTTTGATGACTGACCGGGGAACTTTTATCATAAATGGAGTGGAAAGAGTCGTAGTAAGCCAGATAATCCGAAGTCCCGGCGTGTTTTTCACAATGAATTATTTCAAAGGCAAAAAACTTTTTGGTGCTAAAATTATTCCAAATCGCGGAGCCTGGCTGGAACTTGAAACTGATTTTGATGGAGCGATTTTTGTGAAAATCGACCGCAAAAGAAAGGTCGCCATCACTTCACTTCTTCGCGCTTTCGGTTATTCTTCTGATCAGCAACTATTAAATCTTTTTAAAGACAGCGACAACGGGGAAACAAAATATATTGATGCGACTATCCAGAAAGACGTCGCTAAAAATCAAGGCGAAGGATATAAGGACGTATATAAAAGAATTCGTCCGGGAGATTTGGCCACTGAATCGAACGCCAAGCAAGTGGTGGACTCGATGTTTTTTAGTTTTGAAAAATATGACTTTGGCGGAGTTGGCCGATATCGCTTGAACCAAAGATTGGAAGTGGAACGACCAGACGATGAAGAAAATCGGGTGTTAGTGCGAGAAGATTTGAATTTAATAATCAAAGAAATTATCAGGTTAAACAATGATCCAAGAGCTATCGCGGATGATATTGATCATCTTGGAAACAGAAGAGTGCGATCAGTCGGAGAGTTAGTGCAAAATAAATTACGCGTGGGGCTTGCCAGAACTGCCAGAAATATCAAAGACCGAATGAGTACCTGCGATATCGCAACAGTTGTTCCGGGGCAATTAGTAAATTCCCGTCCGGTAGCGGCTGCGATCAAAGAATTTTTTTCTAGTTCTCAACTCTCCCAATTCATGGATCAAGTCAACCCTTTGGCGGAGTTGGAACACAAGAGAAGAATCAGCGCGATGGGCCCAGGCGGACTCACTAGAGAACGCGCCGGTTTTGAAGTACGAGATGTCCATCCTTCCCATTATGGCCGAATTTGTCCGGTAGAAACTCCGGAAGGTCCAAACATCGGATTGGTTGGTCATTTGGCGACTTATACAAAAATAAATCCTTTTGGATTTTTAGAAACGCCATATCTCAAAATTTATCATGAGATGGAAAATAAGGAAGAAAAAATTTCTGGAAAAATACTCAATGAAAAAATTGGAGAATTCGAAGTTGGAATGGAAATTTCTGAAGAAATGGCAAAGAAAATTGAAAAAATTAAAGAAAAGAAAAATATAAAAATCAAACCTTGGATAAGTCGAGAAATTGAATATGTTAATGCCGCCAAGGAAGATCGGAAAAATATCGCTCATGCCGGAATTAATATTTCAAAATCAGGAAATATTTTGGATGAAATTGTGGGTGCGAGAGTGAAAGGCCAAGCAACAGAAATTGAAGCAGAAAAATTAGATTATATTGATGTGAGCGCCAAGCAATGTATTTCTGTAGCGACAGCACTCATTCCATTTTTGGAACATGATGATGCCAACCGAGCTCTTATGGGTTCGAACATGCAACGCCAGGCGGTTTCCTGCGTGAAGCCGGAAGCTCCGCTAGTTGGAACGGGCATTGAAGACAAGGCGGCCGCTGACAGCGGTCAAGTGGTGATTGCCAAAGCAGATGGAGAAGTGATTGAAGTTGACGGTGATCATATCGTAGTGAAAGAAGAAGCTCCGGTGGCGGCGAAAAAACCATATCTAAAAAGAGAATATCGTTTGCAAACTTTTGTAAAATCAAACGCGTTTACTTCAATGAACCAAGTCCCTAGAGTTGAAAAAGGACAAATGGTGAAGAAAGGACAGCTTTTGGCGGACGGTGCATCAACTGATCAAGGAGAATTATCTTTAGGCCAGAATGTTTTGGTGGCATTTATTCCTTGGGAAGGATCAAACTATGAAGACGCGATTATAATTTCACAAAAATTAGTGGAAGACGACCGCTATAGCTCAATTCACATTGAAGATTTTTCAATTGATGTTCGCGATACAAAACTTGGGCCGGAAATTATCACACGCGATATTCCAAACATCGGGGAAGAACGGCTGAAAAATTTAGACGAAACCGGAATAATCAGAATTGGAGCAGAAGTTTCTTCCAGTGATATTTTGGTTGGAAAAATTTCTCCTAAAGGCGAAGGCGATTTGACGAGTGAAGAAAGATTACTTCGCGCAATATTTGGAGAAAAATCCCGTGATGTGAAAGACAGTTCGCTCTATCTGCCTCACGGTGAATATGGAAAAGTAGTGGATATAAAAATATTTTCCCGAGAACTTGGCGACAAACTTCCGACTGGAGTGATTCAACAAATTCAAGTATCGGTAGCCCAACTTAAGAAAATTTCGGTTGGCGACAAATTAGCCGGCCGACACGGAAACAAAGGTGTGATCTCCCGAGTTGCTCCGGTAGAAGATATGCCTCATCTTCCTGATGGTACTCCGGTAGATATGATAATAAATCCATTGGGTGTGGCTAGTCGTATGAACATCGGACAAATTTTGGAAACTCACCTTGGCTGGGCGGCTTTGAAATTAGGATATAAGGCAGCGACTCCAGCGCTAGAAGGTGTGACAGAAGAGCAAATCAAGGAAGAACTCATAAAAGCCGGATTGCCGGAAGACGGAAAAGTTCAGCTGATAAATGGAAAGACCGGAGAAAAATTTGATAATAAATCAACAGTTGGGATTATGTATGTGATGAAGCTTCACCACTTGGTGGATGACAAAATTCACATGCGTTCAATTGGACCATATTCATTGATTACTCAACAGCCTCTTGGTGGAAAAGCGCAATTTGGCGGACAGAGATTTGGAGAAATGGAAGTGTGGGCGTTGGAAGGATATGGCGCGGCTTATACGCTTCAAGAAATGCTTACGATAAAATCTGATGATGTAATGGGCCGAAGCAAAGCCTATGAGTCAATTATCAAAGGCGAACCGATAAAAAGTCCGAATGTTCCGGCATCTTTTCATGTGCTTGTGAGCGAACTCAAGGGATTGGGACTAAATGTAGAACTCTTGGGTGCGAAAAAAGATGAAGATGAAAAAGAAGAACAGGACATTGATCAAGTTTAAAATTTAATAAGCGACCCGAATGACTCGAATCTGCACACGAATGACTCGAATAAAACCGAATCATTCGAAACATTCGAATGCTCATTCGTAAATTAGAGTCGCATTTAATAATTATTATGGATTCATTTTCTACCACCAAAATTAGCGATTTCAGTAGCGTAAGGCTCTCAATCGCCAGTCCGGAAAATTTTATGGAATGGTCGCACGGCGAAGTGACCAAACCGGAGACAATAAATTATCGAACCCAGCGCTATGAGCGGGAAGGTCTTTTTGACGAGAAAATTTTCGGACCTTCAAAAGACTGGGAATGTTATTGCGGAAAATATAAAAGGATCCGCTACAAAGGTATCGTTTGCGACAAATGCGGAGTGGAAGTCACTCGCTCGATTGTTCGACGCGAAAGAATGGGACACATCAAACTGGCAGTGCCGGTTTCTCACATTTGGTTTTTGCGCGGAGTGCCTTCAAAGATCGGTCTAGCGCTTGGCATGGGCGTTCAGGATTTGGAAAAGATAGTTTATTTTTCCAGTTATGTCGTGCTTTCAGTGGATGAAAATGAAAGAGAAAAAACTTTGACGCAACTTGATCAGGAATATAAAAATAAGCAGAAAGAAATTAGCAAGAATTTTTCTGCTGACACCAAAGAAGGCTTGGAAAAACAAGAAGAACTCAAAAATATTTACCGTTCTTCCAAAGAAGAATTGAAGAGCCTCCACAAATTGCAAATAATTTCTGAAGTGGAATATTTCAATTTGTCGACAAAATATGCGCAAGTTTTTTCTGCGTCAATTGGAGCGGAAGCGATAAGAAATATTCTTTGCGGAATGGATAATCAGCAAGAAATTGAAAAACTCAAAAAGATTTTGAAAGACGATGAAAATTTAGATAAGAAAAAAATTCTAAAAAGAATAAAATTATTTCAAGGATTTTTGAAAGCCGGAATGAAATTAGAATGGATGCTTCCGACAATTATTCCAGTGATTCCGCCGGATCTTCGACCGATGGTAGCGCTCGACGGAGGACGCTATGCCACATCTGACCTCAATGATCTTTACCGAAGAATTATCAACCGAAACAACCGGCTCAAGAAACTGATTGAAATCGGCGCGCCGGAAGTGATCACTAGAAATGAAAAAAGAATGCTTCAGGAAGCGGTAGATGCTCTTTTTGACAACAGTGCGAGAAGAAGCCAAGTGAGTGTGGCTGCATCAACTGGGCAAAGACGCCCGCTTCGATCTTTGGCGGATACTTTGAAAGGCAAACAAGGCCGATTCCGTCAGAACCTTCTTGGAAAACGAGTGGACTATTCCGGACGATCGGTTATCGTGGTTGGTCCGAGCTTGAAATTGCACCAATGCGGATTGCCGAAAAAAATGGCGCTCGAACTTTTCAAACCGTTTATTATCAATAAATTAATTGAAAGAGAATTAGCTTATAATGTCAGAAGCGCCGGAAAAATGGTGGAAGGCGAAACAGAAGAAGCATATGATATTTTGGACGAAATTATTTCGCATCACTATGTACTGCTAAACCGCGCCCCAACCCTTCACCGACTTTCTATTCAAGCTTTTCAACCAGTTTTGATTGAAGGTAAGGCGATTCAGATTCATCCGATGGTTTGCTCAGCTTTCAACGCCGACTTCGACGGCGACCAAATGGCGGTCCATGTTCCGCTTACGGATAAGGCTCGCTGGGAATCAGAGAATTTGATGTTATCAGCGCGAAACCTTTTGAAACCGGCCAGCGGAGAACCGATCACTACGCCGACTTTGGATATGGTTTTAGGTTGTTATTACATTACTCATATAGTTTCCGGCGTTAAAGGTGAAGGAAAGATATTTTCCAATTTTGATGAAGCAATTTTGGCCAACGAACTCAATCAAGTGGATGTCAGAGCAAAAATAAAAGTTGATCACAAAGGAAAAATATTGGAAACTTCAATTGGAAGAATAAAATTAAATTTAATTATTCCAAAAGAAATTGGTTTTCTAAATGAAGAGATGACTAAAAAGGAATTGAAACTCTTGGTTGCCAAAGTTTTGGAAATTTGCGGACGAGAAGCGGCCGCAATATTTGTTGATCAAGTTAAGGATTTGGGTTTTCGTTCCGTCACAAAATCTGGTATCAGTTGGGGCATGAATGATTTGGTTATTCCAAAAAACAAGAAAGAAATTATGGATAAGGCGGAAGAAAAAGTGGAATTGGTGAAAAAACAATACAATATGGGACTTCTCACCGAAGAAGAAAGAAAGAACAAGGTGATTGAAATTTGGAATGAAGCGAAAAATAAAATTACTGACGCAGTTCGTGCTTCTATCGACAAAGAAGGACCGGTTTATTCTATGGTTTATTCCAAGGCGCGAGGTTCGGAATCAGTCGTTGTGCAGATGGCCGGAATGAAAGGACTCATGGCTGGACCAACCGGAGAAACTATTGAACTTCCGATTAAGAGTTGTTTCAAAGAAGGATTGAATGTTTTGGAATATTTCATTTCCACTCATGGCGCCAGAAAAGGTATGGCGGACACCGCTCTTCGAACAGCGACCGCTGGATATTTAACTCGAAGACTTGTTGATGTTTCGCAAGATATTATTGTTCGCGAAGCGGATTGCAAAGACAAAGTCGGGGCTTATATTTTCAAGGAAGATTCTGATCGAATCGGTCAAAATTTTGCAAGTAGAGTAATCGGCCGAGTGCTAGTGGAAGATATCGCAGATCCAAAAACAGGAGAAATTGTTGTTGAGAAAGGTAATCTGGTTACTAAGGAACAAGGCGAGAAAATTGAAAAGATGGGAATAACAAAAGTAAAAATTCGAACTGCGGTTACTTGCAAAACTGCTCGTGGAGTTTGCCAGAAGTGCTATGGAATTGATCTTGGAAGAGGCAATGTGGTGGAAATCGGACAAGCGGTTGGAATTGTGGCGGCGCAAGCGATCGGCGAACCAGGAACTCAGCTTACAATGCGTACTTTCCATATTGGAGGTATCGCGGGATCTGACATCACTCAAGGTCTTCCTCGGGTGGAAGAAATTTTTGAAGCTCGTCCTCCGAAAGGCGAAGCGATTATTTCTGAAGTCAACGGCAAAGTGCTTTCAGTTGAAAAGCAAGATAAGAATTTTGTGATTAAGATTGAAGCGGAGGATAAGCAAAAGACAATCAAAGAATATCAAGTGCCTTCCGGAAGCACACTCAAAATTTCTGAAGGAGAAATGATTGGCAAAGGAACCCAGCTTTCCGAAGGACATGTTGATCTCAAAAAACTTTATAAAACGATGGGTTGGGAAGAAGTGCACCGCTATATTATTCGAGAAATTCAAGAAGTTTATGCGGCGCAAGGCGAAGGCATCAATGACAAACATATCGAAGTTATTATTCGCCAAATGTTTAGTCGAATAACTATTCTTTCACAAGGCGACACGGACTTTTCTATTGGAGATATTTTGGAACAAGATGAATTTGATGAAGCGAACGAGACGATCAAAAAAGCCGGTGGAGAAAAAGCGGTTGGCGAGAAAATGCTTCTCGGCATCACAAAAGTTGCGCTTTCTACTGACAGCTTCCTTTCTGCCGCTTCCTTCCAAGAAACGGCGCGCGTTCTCATTAACGCCGCGTCTCAAGGCAAGGAAGATAAACTTCGCGGACTCAAGGAAAATGTTATCATCGGAAAACTGATTCCAGCGGGAACGGGATACAGGAAATAGCTTTTAGCTTATAGCTGTTAGCTTTTAGGAAATATACTTTTTATAGAATAAAAAAACGCTTTGGATTTCCCGGGGCGTTTTTTGATTTTTGACTTATATCAAAATATGTTTTAGAATAAGCTACTAAGAAAAATAGAACCTTTCAAATTAAATAATGATTGAAAAAGCCGATTAATAAAAGGAGGCACCGTGAATTATAATCCAATTCTTTTGGAAGAAATGGGCATTAAAATTCCCAAAATGATGGCTTGTAAAATAACAATTAATGAATTACAAGGGGAGGTTTTAGAGAAATATCAAAAAGCAGAAAAATCTTTTTCAGAGATGATTTCAGTGGACAAGGGAGGCAAGAATTTGGTGCGCGTTGTTTATGAGCTACATGACCAATTAATAGCTGAGTATTATGCAAAGAACCAGATTGCCTGCAAGAAGGGTTGTGATATTTGTTGCCACCAGCTGGTTTGTTGCACTGCGCTGGAAATGGAAACCATAATTGATTTCATTGAAAATTTATCAGGTATGGAAAAAACAAAAATACTTTATCATGTCAGAAAGGAGTCAGTGAAATTTTTTAAAGCGCATAAAGAAGTTCTCACGAGCACAAAAAACTGGGAGTCGATTGGAGAATATCTTAAAGAATGTGCTTACGGTATTACGCCGTGTCCATATCTGAATACTAGGGAAAGAAAGTGCATTGTTTATCCCGCGAGACCACTTATTTGTCGAATGACAAGAACAAAAAATCCTTGTGGCGAAATAGAACAATTAAAAGTTCTTCCTCAAGAGGTCAATCTGTATGTGGATCAAATTGCTTCTGCTGTAATTATCTGCGAGGAAAAAAGGCAATATGGAAATACGCGTCTTTATCCTATGGCAGGCTGGGCGATCACAGAACCTTACGGAAATTTTTTTCTCTAACTTAATTCAATAAGACAAAAAAAGGAGGTTATTATGCCGACAATCGAATTTGATTTAGTTATTCACCGTTTCAAAAAAGGTAAAAAAACTAAAATGGACTATGATTTTCCTGCAAAGATTTATGTCGGAACAATCAAAATCGATGAGAAAGAAAAAGCCATTGATTATGTGCTGAAGGCGAAGAAGGGTATATTGCCGATTATGGTATGTTGGAACGCAGATAACGAAATATTCTGCATTGCCAAAAGGAAAGAAGGGGATATTCGTTTTATTCTGCCAACACAATTACCTACCGGCGAACCCAGAACCAAATTCAGTATTTGCGGGCAAACTGTTGACAAAGGCAAATTTACAAATTGGTCTGCTTACATGGAAGTTTTTAGCATATCATAGGTTATGATGAAATTTCCAGTTAAAGTCAGTGTCCCCCAATATGCCAAATTTGGTTGAGGGGGACTTTTTTTTGTTTTTTGATTTTCGGATTTTGTGCTAAAAGATATCGCCGACAAATATTAAAATTCAGCTTAAAATTGAGAATGTAATCGCATAATTTATACTAATTTTATGAATTATTTATCCTAAAGCGAAGCTTTAGGAAATCTGAACGGTGCTTGACAAATATCAAAATTTAGCCTAAAATTGTAAGTAGAATAACAAATTTAGGCAAAATTATGCAAATAATCTCAAGAATAGCCCAAAAACAAATAGAAGACGAGCTTTTTAAAGGCAAAGCTATTATTATTTACGGTGCTAGGCAGGTGGGAAAAACAACTTTAGCTAAGCAAATAATTGAAAAATATGGAGAAGAAGCCAGTTATTTTGATTGTGAATTGCTTTCTGTGAGGCAAAATCTTGAAATTCCCGAAGCGAGTCGACTAAAATCGTACTTGGGAAGATATAAGCTGGTGGTTTTAGATGAAATGCAAAAAATGTCCAATGCCGGAACAATATTGAAAATTCTAGTGGATCATTGTCCGGAAATTCAAATTATCGCTACCGGCTCGTCGAGCTTTGAAATGGCGAATAAAACTAGCGAACCGATGACGGGAAGAGCAAAAAGATTTACCCTATATCCTTTTTCAATTATTGAATTGGAGCAAGAATATAATCGATTTGAAATAGATGGCAAATTGGAAAATATTATGCGCTTCGGAACTTATCCGGAAGTCTTTTTGGCGGAAAATGAGGATAGTATAAAAGAAAAAGTGGATGAAATTGTTTCGAATTATTTATATAAAGATATTTTAGCCTTTGAAGGAATTAATAAATCCAGCGTGATTGAAAATCTTCTAAAACTTTTGGCGCTTCAACTTGGTCGAGAAGTTTCCTATACTGAATTGGCGAAAAACTTGGGAATAAGCCGGCTCACAGTGCAAAAATATATTGATATTTTGGAACAGTCTTTTATAGTGTTTACACTGAAAGCTTTTAGCCGGAATATGCGAAAAGAAATTTCAAAATCGGTTAAAATTTATTTTTATGATTTGGGAATTAGAAATAGCTTGATTCAAAACTTTAATTTATTGTCGCTTAGAAATGATACGGGAGCGCTTTGGGAAAATTTACTTATTGCAGAAAGAATAAAAAGAAACTCTCATCAAAAATTGCGTCCAAACAAATATTTTTGGCGAACTTATGATCAACAAGAAATAGATTTTATAGAAGAGCAGAACGGAAAACTTTTTGGCTATGAAATGAAATGGAAAAAGAAGCAAGTTAAGGCTCCGGCAGAATGGCTGAAAAATTATGAAAATTCTTCTTTTGAAATAATCAACAAGGAAAATTATTTTGAATTTGTCGGTCGCAAAGATTAATTTTTACTGTGTTTTTTGATTTTCGGATTTTGTGCTAAAATAGTTTTATATGGGGAGACACAAGAAAAACAAAAACTTGAGAGAAGATAACTTAGAGGAAAGCTTGGAAGAAAGAAAGCCAAGAAGAAACCTCAAGGGGGACGCCAAAAGAAGCGCGGTGGCCGTGGTTCTTTTCGCATTGGCGGCGCTTTCGGTTTTGGGCTTTTTCGGCCTTGCCGGATCTTTCGGCGGATTTCTGAACAGAATGATCGCCTATTCAATCGGCTGGGTTAAATTTATTCTGCCGGTGTTTTTGATTATCGCAGGAGTCGTGCTTCTCATTCGGCGTGAAACGGCTTTCTATATAACTAAATTTATCGGACTCGCGGTAGCGCTTCTTAGCTTTACCGGAATTTTTCATTGGTTCTATGCTTCCAAAGAAATGCTCAAAATTGCCGGCGAAGGCAAGGGCGGAGGATATGTCGGCTACGCGTTAAGTTATTTTTTGGAAAAATATTTAGGCTCGGCCGGAAGCATGGTGGTTCTTTTGGCGCTATTTTTTCTGGGAATAATTGTCGCTTTCAATTTTTCCATCATTCATTTGTTTTCGAGATTGAAAAAAGAAGAAACCGAGGAAGAATCGGGTGAAGAAAATAAAGAAGAAAAAACAGAAGAAAAAAAGCCTGAAGAAAAAGCTCAAGAAACTTTGCTCAAACTTCCATTGGAAGAAAAAAAATCAGAAGAAATGGAAGCGGAAAAAAATATCGGGAGAATTGAATTTGCCGAAGGGCGCGACCAATTTGTCTCTCCTCAAATTGAAAATCAAATTCAGCCGGAGATGGAAATAAATTCCAAAAAAATAATGGAAAGGCGTTCGCTAGACATGGAATCACCGGCCAAAGAATTCAAATTTCCAAAAGCTTCCAAGGGTTCCAAGTGGTCTTTCCCGCCGGCGGATATGCTGGAAAAATCATACGGCACGGCGCAAGGCGGAGACATTGAAAGCAATTTTGCTATTATTGAAAAAACGCTTAAAGATTTTGGAATCCAAGTAGAAAGAGGCGCGGCGAAAATCGGACCGGCCGTGACGCAATATAGTTTTCGTCCGGCGGTAGGAGTGAAAATTGCGAAAATTTTGGCGCTCCAAAATGATTTGTCTTTGGCTCTCGCCGCTCATCCAATTCGAATTGAAGCGCCAATTCCCGGCCAATCTTTGATTGGCATTGAAATTCCCAACAAGTCATCGCTCATTGTTCGGCTTCGCGATATGATTGAAGATACGCAATTTCGAAAAAGAACTTCCAATTTGACCTTAACACTCGGTCAAGATGTGAGCGGAAGCAGTATCTTGGGAGATCTGGCCAAGATGCCTCATCTTATGATTGCCGGCTCAACCGGAACAGGAAAATCAGTTTCAATAAATTCTATTATCCTGACATTGCTTTACCAAAATTCTCCGGAAGATTTGAAATTTATCATGATTGATCCAAAAAGAGTGGAGCTTTCGCTATACAATGGTATTCCACATTTGCTTGCCGATGTGGTAGTGGATAATGGCAAGGTAATCAATGCTTTGAAATGGGCGGTGGGAGAAATGGAAAGACGATACCGCTTGCTCCAAGATGTCGGCTCAAGAGATATAAATTCTTATCGGGAAAAATATAAATCGGGATATAAAATAAAACGCACTGATTTGGAAACCAAGGAAACTTATGAAGAGGAACTCAAAAATTTGCCCTACATTATAATCGTGATTGATGAACTGGCAGATCTTATGATTAGCAGTCATGGCAAGGAAGTGGAAAGCGCGATTGTCCGAATTGCTCAAATGGCAAGAGCGGTTGGAATTCATCTGATTATTTCCACGCAAAGACCGTCAGTAGAAGTCATCACGGGGCTAATTAAGGCTAACATCGCAACGCGAATTGCTTTCCAAGTCGCGACGCAAATTGATTCCAGAACTATTTTGGATATGGGTGGAGCGGAAAAATTACTTGGAAACGGGGATATGCTGTATCTTAGTACCAGCTCTCCAAAACCGAAAAGAATTCAAGGAGTTTTCGTGAGCGAATCAGAAGTGAAAAGAGTGGTTAAATTTGTCAAAGCTCAAAAGAAAGAGGATAAAAAAGAAAATGAGGAAGGCGCGGATATCACAGAGAATTCTCAAAAAGAAATTACGGAATTCAAGGCGCAAGAAGAAAACGGGGAAGACGAAGAACTTATCAAAAAAATTGAAGAAGAAATTATCCGGGCGAAAAAAGCCAGCGCGTCATTTTTGCAAAGAAGATTTAGAATCGGCTATGCGCGGGCGGCTAGAATTCTGGATGTTTTAGAAGAAAAAGGAATAATTGGTCCGGCGGACGGTGCCAAACCGCGAGAAGTTTATGGGGCATCTCCGGAAGAAAATATTGGATATGAAGATAAGTTGGAAGATCAAGAGAAGCGGGATAAGTGGGAATTATGATTTACTAAAATACGAATCTATCTAAATTACGAATTCGTATTTTCGCTTAATTCGTAATTTCGTAAATTGCTATGAATGGCTTTACCAAAAAAAGCGTTGGGACACTCACGCTTGGAGAAAAATTGAAAAAACTGCGAAGTGATAAGCGAACTTCGATTGTTGAAGCTTCGAAATTTACCAAAATCCAACCGGCTTATTTGGAATATTTGGAAGAAGGAATTTGGGAAAAACTTCCGGCGGATGTTTATGTGAAAGGGTTTCTTCGAAGCTATGCTGATTTTTTGGGTGTGGATGAAAAAATTCTTATTCGTCTTTATGAAAGAGAAAAAGAAATTCGAGAGAACTTGAAAAAAAATAAGAAAAAAGATTTGGGAAAATCAAAGCCAGTTAACATTTCGCCATTTATTTTTACGCCCAAAAAAATTCTAATCTCGGCAATTATTGTGTTGGTTTTCGCCGGACTGTTTCTGCTTTATCGGGAAATAAATTCTTTTGCTAATGCCCCAAGTTTGGTAATTCTCAATCCGCAAAATAATAGTCAAGTTTCCGGAAATTCTGTTTATATCGAAGGCATAACGGATAAAGAGGCGAGGTTGTTTATAAATAACCAGCCAATTTTGGTTGGAGATGATGGAAGATTTCGAGAAAATCTAACTTTGCAATCCGGATTGAATACAATTAATCTGAAATCAGTAAATAAGTTTGACAAAGAGTCGGTGGAAAATTTGAGCATCCGTTCGGATTATAAGGAACCGGAAGAAACAAATAACGAAGCGTCTTTGGAAAATAAAACAGAAAATATAACAGAGAATAAAATTAAGATTGAAATTAAGGTTGAGCCAGGACCAGTTTGGATAAGCGCAGAAGCGGATGGCAGTATAGTTTTTGATGGCACGATGCTTAGCGGAGCAGTGCAATTATTTGAAGCCAAAGAAAAAATTGTGATAAGTTCCGGAAAAGGCAAAGCAACTTTTGTTACGCTTAATGGAAAAGAGTTAGGGGCATTGAGTCCGGATTCGGGCGCAGTGAAAGGCGTGACTTTTACTCCAGAAACCAAGACTATTAATGCCGAAAATAAGCCTAAAAAATAGGCACTTGCCAGAATTTTGAAGTAGTGATACGATATCATTATAATTAGTAAAATTCATCCCCCACCACTTTTAGCTTGTAAGAAATAAAATTATAAAAAGTTTTTAATTAATTTTTAGTTTTATTTAGTCTAGGTAAAATAATGAAAGCCAAAAGTGGTGGGGGATAAAAATTTTTATGAAAGAGGAAAAAGATGATAAAAAATTAACAGAATTAGTTGAAGGAATCAAAGAAAAATTCGGTGAAGGCGTGATTATGAAACTTGGGGATGTGAAAAAAGTAGATGTAGAATCAATTCCGACCGGAGCGATTTCACTAGACATTGCGCTTGGGATTGGCGGAATTCCGAGAGGACGCGTGGTAGAGGTGTATGGTCCGGAATCCAGCGGAAAAACTACACTCACTTTGCATATCATTGCTAATGCGCAAAAAGCTGGAGGCGTGGCAGCGTTTATTGATGCGGAACATGCGCTTGATCCGGAATATGCCAAAAGAATTGGTGTGAATATTAATGATCTTTTGATTTCCCAGCCGGACAATGGTGAACAAGCGCTGGATATCGTGGAAACTTTGGTGAATTCCGGAGAGGTGAATATTATTGTAGTTGATTCTGTGGCAGCGCTCGTGCCAAAAGCGGAAATTGAAGGCGATATGGGTGATCAGCATATGGGGCGCCAAGCTAGGCTCATGTCTCAAGCGCTTCGAAAACTCACGGCGATAATTTCCCGATCCAATTGCACGGTAATTTTTATCAATCAAATCAGAATGAAAATTGGAATAGTTTTTGGCAATCCGGAAACGACCACAGGAGGAAACGCTCTAAAGTTTTATGCTTCAGTTCGAATTGAAGTGAGGAGAAGCGCGCAGATCAAAAAAGGCGAAGACATTGTTGGAAACAGAACAAAAATTAAGATTGTCAAAAATAAAGTTGCTCCGCCATTCAAAACAGCCGAATTCGATATTATGTATAATGAAGGCATCAGCGCTTCTGGAGATATCCTGGATACAGGAGTAAAATATGAAGTGGTTGAAAAGAAAGGTAATTCTTTTAACTTTGGAGAAATAAAGCTGGGAGTTGGTCGGGAAGTGGCCAAAGCAACGCTCAAAGCGGACCCGAAACTTATGAAAGAAATTTCCAAAGGGATTTATGAAAAATTGAAAGAAAGAGAAAAGGCGGAAGAATAATGACCACTATTGATTATTTAGAGTTTGTTTGTTAATATGATTGCAGATACCTCGCAAGGAGGTTTTTAATTAGCATTAAATAATAAAAAAATTATGAAATACGAGCAAGAGTTTCCATTGCAGAAAACGAAAATGGAAGGAGTGGACAAAAAATTCAATCTTTCTGATCTAGCGGAAAGGAAGGAATATTTTGAAAAAAAAGCAGGAGAAGAAATTGAAAAGCTAAGAAAATATTTTGACGAAGGAAAGACTTTCATTGCTTATTTTTTAGGCAAAAAAAATGCCGGCAAGGGAACTTATACAAAACTTTTAATGGAAATTTTTGGAAAAAATAAAATCGGGCATATCTCTGTGGGAGATGTTGTTCGAGATGTGCATTCGGCAATGGAGAACAAAGAAGAGAAGAAAAATCTTTTGGAATATCTGCATAAAAATTATCGAGGCTACATAACTCCCGAGCAAGGAATTGAGGCGCTACTAAACCGTGATACGAAAACGCTTCTTCCAGACGAATTTGTTATGGCGCTTACCAAAAGAGAAATAGACAAAATGGGGAAGAAGTCGATTTTTGTTGACGGCTTTCCAAGAAATTTTGATCAAATATCATATTCTTTATTTTTTAAGCAAATGATTGATTATCGTGAAGACCCGGATCTTTTTATTGCAATCGATATTCCAGAAGCAGTGATTGATGAGCGAATGAAATACCGCGCAGTTTGTCCAATTTGTCACACCCCAAGAAATCTAAAATTACTTGCGACAAAATTTGTGGGATACGACGAAGAAAAAAAGGAATTTTATCTGATGTGCGACAACCCGGAATGTAATAAGGCGCGCATGGTAGCCAAGGAAGGAGATAATTTAGGCATTGAATCTCTTCGGGATAGATTAGAAATGGACGATAAATTAATAAATAAAATATTTTCTCTTCACGGAATCGCCAAAGCGATGATTAGAAATGCTGTGCCAGTCGAAAAAGCCAAGGAAATGGTAGATGAATATGAACTTACTCCTGAATTTTATTATGAACGAGATGAGAAAACTGGCGAGATAAAAACGCTCGAGCGTCCGTTTACTGTTAAGGATGATGAAGGCGTGGAAGTTTATAGCCTTATGGCGCCAGCCGTAGCAATTTCTCTTGTAAAACAATTAGTTAAGGTTCTAGGGCTTTAAGATATAAAAGTAAGCGAATAAAAATCCTCTCCAATTAATCGGAGAGGATTTTTTTGAGCTAAAATCACTTTATTTCGCCATGGTTTTGATGCATTTCGTGCAGACTTTTTTTGACTGCCCGGCAATTTTTTTAGTTTGCAGGTTTATTTTATATTTCCGGAGAGTCTTAATATTGGAATGGCTAACCTTGTTTCCAACTTGTGATCCTCGGCCGCAAATGTCGCATACTCTAGACATAATCGTTTAAGTTATTTGATTTATTACAGAATATAAGTTAGCATAAGAAAGTAATAATAGCAAGCAATCACAATACTATGCTAATTAACGAATAAATACCAATCAGCTAATTGCTAATGATGCGAATTTGCAATTCGTGGATTAGTTTATATTAGCAGATTAGCATAACATTTATGCTTAACGAAATAATTTTAATTGCATTTTATATCGCCATACTTCTCTATAGCTTGATTATCCATGAAGTGGCGCACGGAGTAGCGGCACTTTGGCAAGGAGATCCGACAGCTAAATATGCTGGAAGAATTACTGCCAACCCGATACGCCATATTGATCCTTGGATGACAATCGGACTTCCGGTTTTGATGTTGCTTCTGACTAATTTTAAATTTGCTTTCGGCGGAGCAAAGCCGGTGCCGTATAATCCGTATAATCTAAAAAATCAAAAATGGGGGCCGGCCATGGTTGGCGCGGCTGGACCTCTTTCAAATATTTTTATCGCAATCATTGCGGCATTTTTGGCAAAATTTATAAATCTTCCAATGGCCGTGAAAGCGGATATAATTTATAACTTCAATGATTGGGGAAAAATTTCTGAAGTAATTTCCGGATCAATGAATGCCATTTTTTTTGAACTCTTGGTGATAATTATTTTTTGGAATGTTTTTTTAGCTTTTTTCAATCTCATTCCAATCCCACCGCTTGACGGCTCGAAATTATTTTTTTCCATTTTTCCGATTCGAACCGAGATGCTCCTTATGCTTGAGCAATTTGGTTTTGTAATATTATTATTTTTTATAATTTTCTTTTCCGGTCCGCTTGGAATTTTTCTAAATTTTATGTTGAATTTATTTTTAGGCATGACGCTTTAGAAAAAAACTTGACTTTTTTCAAATTATCAGGTATAATAGAAATACTAATAGAAAGAGCGGGTGAATTCCGCCCTTTTTTATTTTTTAATTATTAAAAACCCTTTGGAAAGGGGGTAAAAAACAAAAATATGGAAACAGAAGCATGCAAATGCCCAGCTTGCGAAAAAAGGGCGTTAGAAGAGCAAGAATCGGAGGAAATAAATTTTGCCGTTTTGGTTGCACTTGTTCCGATCTTGACCATCACGCTTTTCAACACAGTCGGGTTATTGTAAAAATAAAACTGAATATAACTTCAAATAAAAATCTGAACTTCCAGTTCAGATTTTTATTTAATGATTTTTTCAAAAAGTTTAGGCTCTTGAAACATATTCTCCTTTTTCTGTGTTGATTATGATTTCATCATTTTCTTTGATAAAAAGCGGAGTGGAAATTTTGACGCCGGTTTCCAGCGTCACAACTTTTCCGCCGGTGGAAACAGTATTGCCTTTTATTCCCGGCGGAGCTTCGACTACTTTTAATTTTATTTTAATCGGCAGTTCAATGTTGATCGGATTGCCGTTCCAATTCAAAATTAAAACCTCGGTGCCTTCTTTGAGATAATTAATATTATCTCCTAGGGCATCTTTGGAAAGCGTAAATTGTTCATAAATTTCGCTATCCATAAAATTGTAATTCACATCTTCCCGATAAGTATATTGAGCTTTGGTTTTAGTGATGTCTGCCTCTTCACACATTTCTGCGCCCTGAAAAGTTTTTTCCAAAACGGTTCCATTGGAAAGATTTTTTAGGCGCGTTCGAAGCACTGATCCGGCGCGACCGGTTTTAGAATGTTCGTGATAAAGCACGACATAAGGGGTGTCGTTCAAAATTATATTTTTGCCAGTTTTTATTTCGTTGATATTGAGCATAAATTATCTGGCGACGAATGGTACGAGTGCCATAGTGCGCGCTTTTTTTATCGCATTTGCAAGAGTTCGCTGATGACGAGCGCAAGTGCCATGTCTTTTTGGCGGATAAATTTTTCCTTGCGAGTTCATAAAACGGCGCAAGAGATAGGCGTCTTTAAAATCAATTTTTTTCACCTTATTTTGGCAGAAGTGGCATAATTTTTTTTCAATTTGTTGATTTTCCATGATAGTATAAATCTCGAATCTACGCTAATCTTATCTCGAATCATCTCGAATTCGTGATTATTAGGGTTTAATTCGTGTTGATTAGTGAGTTATATAATTAAAAAGGGACATCTTCAATTTTTACTTCGTTCTCTTCTTCGTCTAAATTGATTGTTGGAATTTCTTCGGCCGGAGCTTCTTGTGCCGGAGCAACTGGTTTGGCTGGCGCAGGATTATTATAGGAAGAAGGAGCGGATGAGCCTTGAGCGCGTGAACCAAGTTGCATATTTTCCGCGACGATTTCAGTTACTCTTCGTTCGGTGCCATCTTTAGCGGTATATTTTCTGGTTTGAAGTCGACCCTCGATATAAGTTTCTTGGCCTTTTGAAAGATATTGTCCGGCAATTTCCGCGAGCCGTCCCCAAAGCACGACATTGTGAAATTCAGTTTGGTCTTGGCGTTGTCCGCTTTTGTCTTTCCAAAAACGGTTAGTTGCCATGCTAATTGAAGCGACGGTCTGCCCAGTCGCGGTGTTTCTTACTTCAACATCGCGCGTAAGCCGTCCGACTAGGATAACTTTGTTGACATTCATTATTTTGTTATGCGAATAATTGCGAATGTTTAAGCGAATGAATTTGAATACATTTGATTTAACATTCGTGAAATATTAGCATTTAAATGTTTAATATTTCTTCAAGCTTTTTATCAATGTCGTCATCGCTGGTTTTTTCTGCTTTCCCGCCTGCAACGCTTTGCGTAGCAATGCGGGCAGGTTTTTCTTCTTTTAATTTTTCGGATTTGGTTTTTTCAACTGCGATTTGGTCTCTTTTGGATTTTTGAAATTCTTCTTTTTTAGTTGAATCATTAATTCTTTCTTCTTTGGATTTGAGTTCTGGAAGATCTTCCGCTTTGCTCAACATAAATCTCAAAATATTTCCGTTGAGATTCATTTTGGTTGTGATTTCTTGCAAATTTTCAGTGTTTTCTAACTCAAATCTTTGGGCGATATAAATCCCGTGATTTTCCCGTTTTACAGTATAAGACAATCTTCTTTTTTCCAGAGTTTCTTTTTCCAAGAATTTTCCCGAGGCATCTTCCACTATTTTTTTCACTTCGCTTTTGATGTTATCTAAATCAGCTTCTTTTGAAGCGCCGATTAGATAGAAAATTTCATATTGCATAATGATATAATTCTCGAATCTACGCTAATTTTATCTCGAATTTTCTCGAATTCGTGATTATTAGGGTTTAATTCGTGTTGATTAGCGATTTATATAAATAAAGTCCGTTCAAAGAAAGTCCTTGACGGAGGTTAGTTTTCTTATCTCCACCGAGGCGGAGCGAGAAAACTATTGGACTTTCTTGATTATTTAAAGCTTAGCAGAGGGAATATTTTTAGTCAAGCTTAAATCTTAAACTCAATCACCCCAGTAGCAGAGCCATTTTATGGCTCGCTACGGGGCAAGCATCTTTTTCAGATTCTAATTTATATTTTAAATTCTATTACATCTCCGTCTTTAACAATGTAATCTTTGCCTTCGGTTCGAAGCTTGCCAATTTCTCGTGCTTTGCTCCAGGAACCAATTTTCAAAAGTTCATCCCATTGGATAATTTCGGCGCGAATAAATTTATCCTTAAAATCATTATGAATGGCTGTGCCGGCAATCGGCGCGGTGGAATTTTTTTTGATTGTCCAAGCGCGGGTTTCGTCTTCGCCGGTTGTGAGAAATGTAATTAGTCCCAAAATTTCATAAGCCTTGATAGTCAGTTCATCTAAATTAGATTTTATCCCCAACTCTTTGGCCTCTTCCGGAGACATTTCTAAAAGTTCTTCTTCAATTTTGATATCTAATTTTACATGAGCTCTATTTTCTAGAGCAGGAGACAATTTTTGATTGATATCACTGACATTGTAGGCATAAAGAAAAGGTTTCATCGTGAGAAGCGACAATTCGCGAACGATAATTTTTGTGTTTTCGTCAGATAAATCCAAAATAGTTTCGTTGGCTAATTTTCCTTCTTCCAAATTTTTTTTGATTTTTTCCAAAACTTCCATTTGCTCCAATGCTCCTTTCTTTTTTCCACGGACATCTTTTCCAATTCTATCCTCGACTTTTTTGATCGTTTCGAGATCTGCCAGGATCAGTTCCATATTAATTATTTCAATGTCATGATCTGGATCAATTTTATTATGGACATGGATGATTTTATCATTTTCAAATGCGCGAACAACCTGGACAATCGCGTCTACTTCCCGAATGTTAGATAGGAATTTATTTCCCAAGCCTTCGCCAACTGATGCGCCCTTAACAAGGCCGGCGATATCGACAAATTCGATGACAGTCGGAATAATTTTGGCCGAATGGGACATTTCGGCCAATTTTTCCAGTCTAAAATCAGGAACTTTTACAATTCCGACATTGGGTTCGATGGTGCAGAAAGGATAATTTTGAATATCCACCGGATTTTTGGTGAGAGCCTTGAAAAGCGTAGACTTTCCGACATTTGGCAGACCGACAATTCCTATTTTTAGAGGCATAAAATTAAAATAATTATAAGATTCTTCTCTTCGTTCAGAATGACACTGGTAAATCCATTGTGCAGGCATAAATTATCTTTGTCAATAAAAAAATATGTGGTATAATTTAGTAGTCAAAAAGCGTTGGGAGTGTCCAACTATTTTTTGGCGTAGAGCTCAAATTTTATAATTAATTAATTTTTAATTCTATGAAAAAAAACAAAAAAAAGTTTCTGATTCTCGCGGTTATTTTTCTAACTATATCTGTTGGAATATTTCTCTACAAAGACTACATCGCCAAAGGCGCAACTTATGGTTGGGCGCAGAGTTCTTGGGCAGGCGGAGTTGGCGCCACTCATGGCCATACAGCCGAGCAAGCCGATCCGGGAGCGTGGACTAAATATAGCGCAAAAGACGCTAATGCTAATGCCGGAGCAACTGTTTCAATCAGTTCGGAAGTTACGGCTATAACGCATACTTTGGATGCTGATTTTGCCGGAGGCACTGGCACGGGAGTACTCAAGACCGGAGATCAGTTGAGTTTGGATCTGCCGTAGGTAGAATTTTTAATTTTATAATTTTTAATTTTGTAAATAAATCTTAAAACAAAAATTTTTAAACTAGAGAATTATGAAATACGATCTTGAAGAAAGATGTGCAAAATTTGGAGAAGAAGCAATCAAATTCACAAAAACCATTAAATACAATCAAATTACAGGTCCACTGATAAATCAATTCGTCAGATCAGCAACCAGTGTCGGAGCTAATTACATGGAGGCCAATCAAGCTAGCTCAAAGAAAGATTTTATAAATAAAATCAGAATTTGCCAGAAAGAATCTAATGAATCGAAACATTGGGCGAGAATGATTTCTGTGGCAGAAGAAGATAAAAAAGAAGAATGTAGAAAACTTTGGAAGGAAGCTCATGAACTGACTCTAATTTTTGCTAAAATTTCTAAAAACTGCAAAGAGAAATAAGGATTTAGAAATTAAAATTTAGAATTTATTTAAAAATTATAAAATTATAAAATTAAAAATTAGATAATAGATGTTTTTCAAAATAAACCAAAACCAAAAGTTAATTCATTACATATTTATTGCAATAATAATATTTTTTGCTTTTGTTTTTTTGTCGCAGAAAGCTGATGCAGCGACTTGTACTTGGACAGGAACAAGCTCCACTGATTGGGCGACAGCGGGAAATTGGTCAGGTGCTGGATGCACTACTCCACAGTCAGCAGATGATGTGGTAATTAATGTTGCAGCTGCTAACCAACCTACACTGAATCTGACTGGAGGTAATGTCACAATAAATTCTCTTTCAATCGGATCAAGCGCTGCTTCCACGCTCACCCTTTCCAACGGATTTACCAATCAATTAATTATTACTGGTAATTTAACAGTTGGAGGAAGTGGAACAATTACGCATACGGCCAATACAACTTCTAATACTCATGCGATAAGACTTTCAGTTGGTGGAGATATGAGTATAGAGAGTGGCGGGTATGTTAATGCGAATGGAAAAGGTCTTACAGGTGGAGCAGGCGGAACATCTGCTCCAACAAATGGATCTAATGGAAATGCTTCGGGAGCTGGAGGAGGAAACGGAGGAATAGCTAATACAAGTTCAGGCGGAGGAGGTGGGCATGGAGGAGCGGGAGGAGTTGGTTATACAACTGTAACCGGCGGAATCGAACATGATCAAGCTACGCTTACAGAGCCGAATGCGCTTGGCTCTGGAGGTGGCGGAGGTGGCGGATTTTATTGGGATGAAAATACTAAAATTGCTGGTGGTGCCGGGGGAAACGGGGGCGGAGCAATCAAATTAAATATTTCTGGAACATTAACTTTGAATTCCGGCGGATTTATTTCAGCTAATGGTAATACTGGTGGTAGTAGTGGAGCTTTTAATGGCGGTGGTGGTTCCGGCGGTTCCATCTGGATTTCAGCAGGTTCAATTACCGGTTCAGGAACAGTGAGAGCGAATGGAGGGGCAGGAGGGAATTCTTCAGGTAATTATTATGGCGGTGGTGGAGCAGGAGGCCGCATAGCTATAATATATACCACCGACTCCAGCTCCAGTTTTGCCAAGACTGCTTATGGCGGACAAGGATATAATAGTATTTATGGAGCTTCTGGTTCTATCTACACTAAACAAGACAGCGCTTCTTACGGAGATCTGACTTTTAATAACAATTCTCAAAATTCTCCCGGAGCCAGAATAATTTCTTCCACTTACGGAGTTAAAAACTTCAATAATCTAACTTTCTCAGAAGGCACGGCAGCCTTTACAATTAGCGCTAGTGCAGAATTCAATATTTATGGAAGAATAGTAACTTCTTCCAATGACACCTTTGCTACCGCTTTTACCAACTCCGGGACATTTTCTCAAAATTCTGTCACTTATACATCTTTGACTTTCTCTTCCACTTTTACGAACTCTGCCGGAACAATAACTTTACCAAATCTCACCACTCTTACATTTTCTTCTACCAATGGAAACACCGGAACAATCACAGCGAACTCTCTTACTACTTTAAATGTCAATGGTACTTCTACTAATTCTGGAACATTTACAGCTAACAGTCTCCAAAATTTCAATATCACCGGAGCGACAGTTACTATGGATACTCTCTATGCCGGTGGCACCAGTCGATATGTTTTGCCTTCCACTTATGCGATGAATATTTCGAGTAGTGGAACATTAAATCATACGGCTAATGGCGCTACTGCTTTGTATTATCTCAGCCTTTCTGCGGCTAGTTTAACTATAGATGGAACTAGTAAGATTGATGTTTCTGGCAAGGGCCTTACTGGTGGAGCGGGAGGAACATCTGCTCCAACAAATGGATCTAATGGAAATGCTTCGGGAGCTGGAGGAGGAAACGGAGGAATAGCTAATACAAGTTCAGGCGGAGGAGGTGGGCATGGAGGAGCGGGAGGAGTTGGTTATACAACTGTAACCGGCGGAATCGAACATGATCAAGCTACGCTTACAGAGCCGAATGCGCTTGGCTCTGGAGGTGGCGGAGGTGGCGGATTTTATTGGGATGAAAATACTAAAATTGCTGGTGGTGCCGGGGGAAACGGGGGCGGAGCAATCAAATTAAATATTTCTGGAACATTAACTTTGAATTCCGGCGGATTTATTTCAGCTAATGGTAATACTGGTGGTAGTAGTGGAGCTTTTAATGGCGGTGGTGGTTCCGGCGGTTCCATCTGGATTTCAGCAGGTTCAATTACCGGTTCAGGAACAGTGAGAGCGAATGGAGGGGCAGGAGGGAATTCTTCAGGTAATTATTATGGTGGTGGTGGAGCAGGAGGTCGTGTCTCCCTCACTTTTGCCACGGCTGCCAGTTATGGTTTGACTAATACAGCTACCGGCGGGACAGGTCATGCTTCCGGCGCCAATGGTTCCATTTACTACAACAACACTGCCACTTATACTTCTTCCGTCATAGATTTTACTCTCGGAAGAAACTTCACCACTTTAGACTACAACAAAACTACCACGGCGGATGCTATCAGCACGCCTTCTCTCACAGTGGATGCTCGAGCAGGAAACACTGCTTCGCCTGATGGCTCATGGACCGCTTGGTCAACTGGGTTAGCCAGTGGCGCCAGTCTCGATGCTTTTGACGATTACCGCTATACTCAATACCGAGTTAATCTCGCTTCCAATAATGCCATCCAATCTCCGAAACCATATGACGCTCCCACTGCTAATCCTTCTCTCCAAGACATTTCTTTTAACTACAACGCTTACTTAAATCAAACTCTCACTTCTTCAGCCTACAACTCCAACGACTCTGCCAATACTCTTGGCGCTTTAGCTTGGAATGAAACTGTTCCAAGTAACACCAATATCAGATTTCAAATGCAGACTTCAAGTAACGGCACTGACTGGTCAGAGTTCATGGGACCAGATGGAGAAACTAATACTTACTTCGATGACTCCAATTCCACCTATTGTTCCAAAGCCTCTGACACTGTCACTTGTGATATTTTAGAAGCCGGAGCCTTGGGTGATCACACCAATGATCAATACTTTAGATACAAAGCTTATCTTATCTCTGACAACGGAGATGCTACTCCTACTCTCAACTCTGTCACTGTCACCTATGTAGTCAACGCCAATCCAGAGTTTGAAACTACGGCAACCGCTGTACCTAATTCAGAAGGTAATGTTGACATCGCCTACTCTGTTCGGGATAAGGATTCAGAAACTAATCAAGTTATCCCAAGTTTCAAATATTCCTTAGATGGAGGATTAAATTGGACTAACACTACCGAAAGTTGTCTAGGAGAAACTGATCTAGATGCTAAAGATGTAGCCGAGCCAGCTGATCCACCAGCTAATACTGCCTATACTGATTACACTGCCACTTGGGATATGAGTTGTGAAATTGGAAAACCTGGTTCCACTATCACCGCTTCCACTTATGAAGAAGATGCGAAGATTCGAGTGACAGTCGACGACGGTCAAGCAGCCAACGATGAAGCTACCTCTGACAGTATTAATTTCACTCTGGATACCAAGTCTCCGGTCATCACCGGTTTGACTCTCGATGCTTCCGTTGACCCAGCGGAAATAGCGATTACTTCTAGTGATGACTCCAGTTACGAAATGAGACTTGCTCAAGGTACTGATGAAACTGATTGTGAAACTAATCTCGCTTTAGAATCATATATAGCCTACGATGCCACCCCCACCATCGCTCCTGACCAAGACCCGGTTACCATTTGCGTCCAACTGAAAGACCAATACAACAATGTTTCCACTATCTCTTCCACCGACTCTCCAGAAACCCCGACCGCAATGATGGTTCAAGACA